>Ga0187766_10000538_pt1 | contig 21144 bp, 22 predicted proteins | sample 0216_QUI02_MP05__4_FD_132971 | JGI IMG/M metagenome (GOLD analysis project Ga0187766, IMG submission 132971) | Tropical peat soil microbial communities from peatlands in Department of Meta, Colombia - 0216_QUI02_MP05_20_MG | ecosystem: Environmental > Terrestrial > Soil > Wetlands > Peat ... | reverse complement strand
TACCCCTTCCTGAAGCTGATCGCAAGGAGCGCAGGCAAAGAGGTATTCGACTATTCGGTCCCCGAGGCCTACTGGATTGGGAACCGGCTTCTTGATTCGGTGCCCGTCTCCGATTTCTACTCCTTCTCACACCACGAGATAAAGGGGAGGGACCCCAACAAGGTACGGGAAGTATTCAAGCGGCTGGATGGGGTCGCCCCTCCGCACCATACGTTCTACGTCATGAGCACCTACGCTACCACCGCAGCCCCCGATGGCCCCAACGTGACGAACGAGGCAAAGCGCAAGATAGCCGAAGTCGTTGATAATTGCAGGATATCATGGGGGGTGGTGAGTAATGTCGGGAAGGACGAGCTCCAAGTATTGGCCAGGCGGGTGAATGTTGACAACGGTGGGCTCTTTCTTACTCGTCCCGCGGTGAAGAGAGTTAGATACAACTCTGAAGTCAGGCCATTCAGGACCGTCAGGGAGGGGGACGTTGTGTCAATCCACTGGGGTTACGCATGCGACGTCCTTACGCCAAGGCAAGCAAAGAACATCGCGCGATACACCAGCGTAGACATCAGTCTGGTCAACAGGCTGATGAAATTCGAGGCATCCAGAAGGTAACTAGGGGCGCAGGCCCTTCAGCAGATCGATCCTCTTTGCCCGCGCGTCGTCGAGCCCCTTCAGGTACTCGACCAGTCCAGAAATCTCGACCATGTTCCGCTTCGAATCTTCTTGAAGGCGTATGAAGGCGTCCCTTCTGGCCTGGTCCTTGGAATCCTGCGCCATCCTTTCGTAGCTCTCCGCAAGGTCCTCCTCGGCCGCCGCCCAATACACGAGGTTCTCAATGGCCGCCTCCGTGTATCCCGTCTTCACAGTCTCTTCTACCTTCTTAGCGTCCTCAAGAGAACTAAATTCCTTGAGGAGTCTGGCGCGTGTCATGCTCTCCCAGCGTTCCGTCTGCCCGGAGCCGCATAATAAGGCAGGTGCCGAATCTCGCAGTTGAGAGCCAGTCTACAACACGTTCCCCAGGATCAGGAAGGGGGCTATTCCCGTAAGGACGCTTATGGCAAGCAGCGCTGCCGGAGGGAACATGTCGGCCAGCGGACGCGTGTCCTTTTCGCCTTGCTCTTCTCCGAAGACCACGGTGTTGATGATCTTGTAGTAGTACCCGATTGAGACTACGATATTCAACACCACGGCAGCGGCCATGTAGTAGAAGATTGAGCCGGTCGACTGCCCCGCGATAAGAAGCGACTGGACCACCAGGATCTCGCTCCAGAACATGCCGAAGGGCGGGGCCCCCATCATGGCCATGGACGACGAAGCGTAGAGGAAACCGAGAACCCTGTTCCCCCTTCCCACCCCCCTGAGCTTTTCGAGCTGAGAGTCTTCAACCGACGCGTGCTTCTTCCCCAAAACCATGAAGAAGTTGGACTTCAGAAGCCCGTGATTCCATATGGTGAATACAACAGCCACGATTCCGGCAAGGTTGAGCGTGGAAAGAGCGGCAAGCATGTACCCCGTCTGAGCGATGGAGCTGAAGGACAGCATCCGTCTGAGGTTCCCCTGGGTCAGGGCGGAGAGGTTCCCCAGCAGCATTGTCGCCAGCGCCAGTCCGACGAGCACCAGCTGGAGGTTCGAAGGTCCGCTTAGGATCGTACTGACCGGGGCATAGCCGTTCCCTGGAACGAGAGGCTCGAGGACCTTGAGCAGCGCGAATACACCAACACCCGTGACTGCCCCTGAAATGACGGAGGCCGTCGGGAGTGAGGATCCAGAGTAGACGTCGGGAAGCCAGGTGTGCAGAGGAACAATGGCGGCTTCAACCCCCAGCCCGAGGACTAGGACTATGAGCCCGAGCTGTCCGAAGCTGCTCCCCGCGGCCAAGCCGATGGCAGAGAGCTGGATCGAGCCTGCCGTGAAGTATATCGCTCCGATTCCGTAGAGCGCGAGAAGGCTCCCGATGCCCGCCATGAGGAAGTACTTGATGCCCGCCTCCATGTTCACCTGGGTGCGCCCGAAGGTCACTAGCCCGTAGGCCGACACGGCCATCCCCTCCCAGAACAGAAAGAGGGTCAGCAGGTCGCCCGCGGAGACGACCCCAACCAAGCTGCACATCAGAATGGTGTAGAGGGCGTAAAACGGCCCGTTCCTGCCGGAGTCGAAGTATCTCGTGGAATAGAGGAGCACGGCGAGCCCGACCACGAGGACGGTGAAGGCCGTGAACGTCGTGAACTTGTCAGCCACATAGAGGCTTGCGAATGGATCTGACGTCGGTTGAAGCTTCACGACAGATCCAAGGGACGCCGCCCATCCATCTGCGAGCACCACGAGTGAAGATGCGATTGCGAGGGCGCTCACAGTTGCGGCCGCGTAGCGCCTCAGCCATTCCGAGGTCCTGCCTCCGATGTCTGCCAGCAAGGACAGCATGCCGCCTGCGAACAGGATTTCCATCACCGTGGTGGGCCACATTGTCAGAGCACTCCTATCGCAAATAGGACGAAGATTACGACCACTGGGAAAAGCAGGAGCGCCATGTTGGCCCTGATGAGACCGGACTGGATGTAGGAGACTGCGATTGACAGCGGGCGCATGATCCCGTCATAGACCCACTGGTAGAGCAGGTCGAAACCAAGACCCGAGTGGAGGAAGTCCCTCAGGCCCAGCAACCCCCTGTTGGATTGAATGACGCCCAGGACCCTCTTGTAATCGGGGATGAATACTACATAGGCCAAGACCGCGCACAGGCCCAGGACCGATAGCGATGAGCCGAGGGTTGTCGCGTCTGGTAGCCACGAGTAAGACGAGAGCAGGGGCTGGGCCTGCAATACCACCCAGGCAGTGAGTACGGAGATTGCCAGGATGAGAATAGGGACGACCATCGTTGGAGGGGACTCCTTGGGGGCCGTGGCCCATGCGGGCTTGCCGTGGAAAACCCGGAAGAGCGCCCTGAAGCTGTAGAGGGCAGTCATGGCAAATACGCACAGCACGAGGCCGGACTGAATTGCCCCTGCGCTGAAAGCCGAGGATAGGATGGCGTCCTTGCTCCAGAATCCTACCAGAGGCGGGAGACCGCTCATGCCGAGCATGGCGACGAGGAAACCTGCGTAGGTGTACTTCATTACCCGGGCGAGTCCTCCCATATCGTTGATGCTTCTTGTACCCAGGGCCGTTATGACTGAGCCAGCGGCGAGGAATGCTAGGGCCTTGAAGAGCCCCTGGCTTATCATCTGATAGGCCGCTGCGCCGAGACTTCCTAGTCCAATGGCTGCAAACATCAGGCCGAGCTGGCTTATGGTAGAATAGGCAAGCACGCGTTTGAGATCGTCCGCCGCGAAAGCACAGACGCCGCCCACCAGAGCGCTAAGGAGGCCGACGGCAAGGATGACGTCAGTGAGTAACCCCGAAAGCTGTGGGAGGGTAATCACCGGGTACATGCGAAGCATCAGGTAGACCCCGGCGTTTACCATGGTCGCGGCGTGGATCAGCGCAGAGACCGTGTTCGGACCTTCCATGGCATCGGGGAGCCAAGCGTGAAGCGGGACCTGGGCAGACTTGCCCATGGAGCCGATGAACATCAGCAAGCCAAGTGCGAATATTGTCCCCGTAGCGAGGGTCGTTATTCCACTTGGACCCAGTATTGCGTCGAAGCTCGTCGAGCCGAGGGTCACAGCTATGAAAATCACCGCAATGAGCAGGGAAGCGTCCCCGAGACGGGTGACCACGAACGCCTTCCATCCTGCCTTCCTCGCGGCAGGCCGGTCCGTCCAGAAGGCGATTAGGAGCGCCGAGCAGACCCCGACCAGCTCCCAGAAGAAGTAGAACTGGATGAGGTTCCCCGCCATGACAAGGCCCATCATCGAGCCGATGAACAGGAGGACGAGGGAGTAGTAGCGACTCTGGCCCGGCTCTTCCTTCATGTAGCCGAGGGAATAGACAACCACCAGGAAGGACACGAAAGAGACGAAGGCCCCCACTAGGGCAGAAAGCTGGTCTGCTTTCACCTGCAATGTAACACTCAGCTGTGGGAGCCAGAGAGTGTACCCCTCGGTGACAGAGTTCCCGAAGGTCATGGCACCATAGAAAGCAGCGACCATGCCAAGGCCGGACACAACCACGGCTAGCCAACCTCTCAGCCTCCCGTCGATTTTCGACATCAGTGGAACCAGCGGGACTCCGAGCAGAGGGAAAATCCATGATAACCAGGCCCAGTATATCATCTGCGGAGCCTCCTAATCTCGTCCGGGTTGAGGGTCCTGTACCTGCGGTAGACCATGACGATTATGGCGAGGCCTACTGCTTCCACGGCGGCCCCCACGAGCACCGAGAGCACCACGAAGGCATCGGAGAGAAGCCTGGGCCCGTACGCCATTCCGGACGCGAAGAGGGCAAGGTTGGCGCCGAAGACGGAGACCTGGAAGGACATGATGCTCTTCAGCAGGTTCTTCGAGACTGCGATGGACGCAATCCCGGTGAACAGCAGGGCGGTGCCGGTGGCGAGTAGGATCGTCTGGTCGAGAGCCAAGCTAGTCTTCCTTCCCGAGCAGGCTGACAATGGCGACCATGGCGGAGGCGAACACGACTATCAGGATCAGCAGGTCCCAGGGACGCAGGGTCCAGAGGAAGCTGAGGACGGCAAGTGAGGAATCTGAGGCGGGGAAGCCCCCCGCCTGTCCAGAAAACACGACCACAAGCGAAATCCCCCCTATGGCGGCCGCCAGAGGGACCGCCCCCAGGGCCAGGTTACGCGCCCCAAAATCCAGCTTTGATTCCCCTGTAATCAGGACGACCGAAAGGAGCAGGACAGAGATGGCCCCGGCGAATGTAATCATCGTAAGAAGCCCGAGCAGTCCGTCTCCGTAGACGGTGAAGCCAATTCCCAGTATGATGGATGCGTAGAAGAGGGAAATGAGGGAACTGGAAACCTTTGAGGCTAGGAGGGATGTAGCTACCGTCACGAAGAGCGCCCCCGAAATTAGGAGCGCAAGGAGCTCACTTTCCAAGCTTGAGCGCCTTCTCCATCACGAGAGATTTTTTCTTGAAAACAGCCAGTTCGAAGTCGTGGGTCAGGGTCAGGGCCCCGAACTTGCAGTCGTCGACGCACTGCCCGCAGGAGATGCAGGTGTAGAGGTCGAATGTCGGCCTCTTGATGTCAACCTGCCTTGAGCCAATGGTCTTCTTCCCGACGGGAACCATTGTGATCACGCCGGCTGGGCAGACAATCTCGCAGATGCTACACCCCGTGCATTTTACTGGGTCCACGTCCAGCTTCCCCCTGAACCTTTGTGGCAAGGATGTCTTGCCGAAGGGGTACTGCGCCGTGACCGGGTGCTCCAGGGCTGTTCTGAACATTTCCCCGAGTGCGCCGGCGACTTTCCTCCTTGGTTCGTCTGTCATTTTAGCAGCACCACCAGCGCCAGCTGGAGCAGACTCAGGGGAGTGAGAACCGTCCAGAAGAGTCTGGCTGCCTGGTCAATGCGGACCCTTGCCAGGCCCGTCTTGATGACGAAGATCAGGAATCCGACGGCGAAAAGCTTCACCAAGAAATAAAGTAAGTAGACCACGGCCTGAAGGTTGGCATCAGAAGAAAGGACCGGGCCACCGGCTCCCCCAAGGAACAGGCTGACCGCGAGGGCAGACAGGAATACGTAGCTCAGGTTCTTGGTCAGCTTGATGTAGGCCAGCGCATTTCCCGAATACTCGGTCATCCAACCGCCGACTATCTCAGTGCTGGCTTCTGGAATGTCGAACGGGGGCTTCTCGAGTTCCGCCAGTGCGGCAATCACAAAGACAGCAAAGGCGATGGGGGCGAGCAGGATGTACCAGGCTGACCCCTGTGCAGAGACTACTCCTCCGATGGAAAGACTCCCCGCGAGGACCGCTGGTGTCACCATGGCTATCAGCAGTGGGACTTCGTAACTGGTGTACTGGATCACCAACCTCCCGATGGCGATGGTGGAGTACCTTCCTGCAGACGCGTATCCCAGGAGGGTCGCCATCAGCGTCGAGAAAGTGAGCACAAAGAGCATGAAGAGAAGGTCGAGTGGATTGTTGATGATGGCCTGATACCCCAGGACTGGGATGAACGCTATCCCAATGGCAGGGGCTGCGAAGTACAGAGCGGGCCCCCACTGGTACACGAATGCGTCCGATTCTGCCGGGATGATCTCCTCCTTGGCGGCCAACTTGAAGAAGTCAGCGACAGGCTGGAGGATCCCAAATGGTCCCGTGACGACGGGCCCTCTCCTCCCCTGCATGCGAGCCGCGGTCTTGCGTTCGAGCCACTCGAAGAAGAAGGCGAGCCACACGAAGAATGTGAGCCCGGGGAACACGAGAAGCTCGACGATCTGGATTAGGTCCACTATCACTTCCTCCTATAGTATTCGATACCGTACCTGCGGAGCGCCTCCCCTCCGACGGTCCATTCTTTCGATTTGTCGACGTCGACGACGGAGATTCTGTCCATGCAGCCAAAGCATGGATCCATGCCCGTCAGGACCACTGGCACGTCGGCCAGCACATGCCCCTTGAGCATCTCGGTCGCCGTGAGTATGTTGGCCAAGGTTGAAGTGCGGACTTTGACCCGTTCGGGAACGGAGCCGCCTCCGGACTTCACGAAATAGAAGAGCTCCCCCCTGGGTGCCTCGACATGGAACGTTGCCTCTCCAGCGGGGACGCTTCTCGGGAAGTTCACCCTGTATGCTCCCTGGGGCATCTTTTCCAGCGTCTCCTTCACCATCCTGCAGGAATCTGTGATCTCGTTCAGGCGAAGTGTCAGGAGCGACGCGATGTCTCCTGCGTTCGAAGTCTGGACCCGAGGAGGGACCTCGCCGTAGCCGGCGTACGGATCCTCTGCCCTAATGTCTCTCGCGATTCCAGTACAGCGGAGGAGAGGTCCGACGGGACAGAGCTTTCTCGCCAGCTCCTGGTTGATGCGTCCCCGCCCCTTGGTCCTGACGACTATCGTCTCTTCGCTTTGTACGAGACCCTTGTAGTATTCGGCTCTCTTCTCTATGTAGGCCATTTCCGTTCTGATCTTATCAGAGAGGCCGTCAGGGAGGTCGTTCCTCACGCCCCCCAGTGTAGTGTAAGACTTGTTGACCCTGTTCCCAGAAATCGCTTCTTCCAGGTCTAGAATGTGCTCACGGTCCTTCCAAATCCACATGAACAGTGTGTCGAAGCCTGCCCAGTGCCCCAGGAGCCCGAGCCAGAGAAGATGGGAGTGTATCCTTTCTAGCTCAGCGACCAGCTCCCGAAGGTACTTGGCACGCTTTGGAATCTCGAACGGCGCGAGCGCCTCTACCCCTTCGGTGTAGGCTAGGCTGTGATGGAAGCTGCAGATCCCGCAGATTCTTTCGAACAGGTAGATGTTCTTGATCCAGGTTCTTTCCTGTGCCGCCCGCTCTATCCCCCTGTGGACGTATCCGATCCTTGGCTCGACGGCGACTATCTTCTCTCCCTCTAGGAAGAGCTTGAAGTACTCGGGTTCCTTCAGGGAGGGGTGTACGGGGCCGAAAGGCATCATCCCCTCCGGGGAGTACTGCATGAGCCCCGCGCCGGCCCGAGACTGATTCTCGCCTGTGTTCGGCTCACTCAAGGTCCATCATCCTCTTGATCTTGTGAGGGTCCGTGTCCTTCCGCAGAGGTGGGGGAGCATCGGCAGGGTATACGTCGGGAAGGAGCAGCTTCTTTCCGAGGAAGGGATTCCCTTCGAAGGCGACGCCAAGGAGGTCCTGGATTTCTGCCTCGTAGAGGGTGCCGGCGGCCAGGGCCCCGGAGATCGACGCCAGCCTGGGAGCTGACTTCGGGATCTGAGTCCTGACTTGGATGAACCTCTTCCCCTGCCAGAAATGGTAGAGGATGGCGATGTCCTGACCGAGGTCCATTCCGGTTATGGTGCTCAGATGATACCACCCGGGGAGTGAGGAAATTCCCTTGCAGGCTTCGACAACCCTGTCGGGGGGCACCGAGAGGACAGTCGTCTTGGGGCCGGCATTTATGGCCCCACCGAGCCTCGCCGCAAGTGGAGTCAGTTCTTCACTTGACAATTGCCTCACCCTCGGGGACAGGGTCAGGAATCCCCGTCACCAGCTTCAGGATGCCATAGATTATCGCCTCTGGTCTCGGAGGACAACCAGGTATGTACAGGTCCACCGGGATAATTCCGTCCACTCCGTTCCCCGCGCTGTAGCAGTCTTTCATCACGCCGCCCCCAAGTGCGCAGGCACCGATGGCCACCACATGCCTGGGTTCGGGCATCTGCTCGTAGACCGTCCTAAGGCGCTCGCGCATCATGGGGTTTGCGACCCCCGTCACGAGGAGGACGTCGGCGTGCCTCGGACTTGGGACGAGAACGACGCCGAGCCTTTCGGCATCGAAACGAGGAGTGAGGGCGTCAAGAATCTCGATGTCGCACCCGTTACAGGAGGCTGCGTTGACGTGGAAGACCCAGATGGACCTTTTCCTTGCCCAATTGGTCAGCGCGGGACTAAAAGGTCCCACCTCCTGAGGAGATAAACCAGTAGACGGTAACCGTTCCTACCGCACCTCCCCCTACCAGGAAGAGAAGTGGATAGAAGTAACCTGACGCCTCAAAGGAGCTTGCAAGGATTAGCGCGAAGGCCTCGACGACGAGGAAGAGGGCGGCGAAAACAAACAGGCTCGACTGATAGAGCCCCCTCGGCGCCACCGACTTCTCCCCACCGGAGAAGGGCTCGTACTTGACCCCCTGACCGCGCGTGCGTTTCCCCAGACTCCCCACCAAGAGGTAAGCAACAAGATCCGCAACTATGATGATCAGGGGCCCAAGGATGGAATCGGTGAAGTCGGTCATGGTCGCTCCGCCACCCCCTCTTCAACCACAGCCACGACCTCGTTCACTGATCCCTGCACCTTCTCGCTGAGTCCAAAACCCACGTCGAGCGAAGCTGGCTGGATGCCGACGAGGAAGAAGTCCCCCATGCGATCCTCGAGTCCCGGGACGAGCCTCAGCGGTATGTTGTGCGTGGCGAAGAAACCGTACTGTGTGTCAGCCATTGGGCGGAAGACGACTTCTCCAGGCTTGGCAGAAGCTTCTACGGCATCGAAGACAACGACGCGCCCTTCCCCTGAGGCCAGCTTCGAGAGCAGCCTTTCCGGCATGGGGGTGCACGGGTAGATCTTCACGCCTGGCGCCGGAGACGCTCCGAGCTTTGATCGGAGGGTGGAGGCAATCTCGACGCCCGCGGCATCGTCCGACTTGAGCTCGTTTCCCACGCCCACGAGGTGGACCGAGTGCCGGCCGTCGGCTATTGTCTCTCTGAGCCTCTTGCGCCAGTCCGGAGAAAAGGTGGCCCCTGCAACGACCCCTCCCGCTAACCCATGGTGCACTGAGTCGACCTCCGTCTCAGGGACGCGCAATTTAGGTCGATAACTCGGCCGATTCCTAATGGAGATAAAAGGATGAGACGTTTCTTACCGCTGAGAATCATGAGAGCTAGGAGGCGAGCTTGGTGAGAAACCCTTCATGTTTCTGGACGGCCCCTTTGATCAGGGCGTCCCAGCCCCTGCGCTCCGCCTTCTCCTTCGATATCAGTCCCTTGATTACGGCATAAAGGTCGTCGAGGTCTGCAGCGGCTATGCCGGCCTTGTCCACGGTGGACACGAACTCCTCGTCCTCGATGTCGACCGTGTGCCCGTTCTTGGCTAGGAACACCAACCCCGCTACCAGCGCAGTACGCTTGTTCCCGGCGTGGAAGTATTGCCCCCTGGCGATGTCGTACACGAGCAGGGCCGCCTTCTCTGCCACAGCTTCCTCGAACTCCTGGTTGTCTGCTCGCTGCTCGACCTCTTTGACGAGGCTCCGGAGTTTCCGACCGTCGGCCGACGAATATTCGTGTTTCTCTTTCGTCAGTGCGACCACTGCTTTGTTTACTCCGACCAGGGTCTCGAAGTCGACGTGGTGGATGGTCTTCTTCGCCACGGGCCTCCGGCGCTAATGCCTTGGATTTAACCGATTGAGAAGGCGGTCAGCAGGCATGCGGATGCCTGACTTCGCTATGGACTGGGCCGACAGCCGTATGCAGCAGGCGAGCGTGGTTCTGGATCCGGTTGATTGGGGCGGAAGGTTCGGCCAGGATGAGACGGGAAAATCCTTTTATATTTTTGAAGGGTTCTCGTGGTTCTTGACAGGCGACACCGCCGTAGGAAAGGCTGTCCCTCCAGAAGATACTGTTCGAAAGGTCACTGGCACCGCTCTTTACACGTTTGACTGGGATCTCCCCGGAACCCTACACGCGAAGCTTGTTACCAGCATTGTCCCACATGCAAAGATAGTCAGCATCAGCCTTGACAGGGCGAAGGAAGTACCCGGGGTCGTAGTCATCCTCACCGGGAAGGACATGCCGTTCAGGGTAGGGATGTACGCGGGGGACAGAGACCTTCTTGCGGTCGAAAAGGTAAGGTGGGCGGGGCACCCCGTGGCAGTAGTCGTCGCGGAGACGTTGGAGGCGGCCGAAAGGGCATCTGAGCTTGTGGACGTGGAGTATGAGGCCCTGCCATCGGTGTTCGATCCGGTCCAAGCTTTGGCCCCCGAAGCACCAATTCTGCACGAACACATGGATGAGTACAAACACGCCCCGGTCTTCTATCCCGTGCCCGGCACCAACATCGCCAACAGGTTCAGGCTTGTCCATGGAGACACGGAGAAGGGGTTTGAAGATTCGGAAGAGTTCGTCGAGGAGGAGTTGAGGGTGTCTCACGTGAGCCACGCGTACATGGAAACCCAGTGCACAGTGGCCCAAGCCTTTAGAGACGGCACATACGAAATCTGGACGAGCTGCCAGTCCCCGTTTGTGGTCAGGCAAATCGTATCTGAGGCGCTGAATGTTCCGTACAACAAGGTCACTGTAAGGGTGCCCTTCGTAGGAGGGGGGTTCGGGGGGAAGGCGGGCCTGGGTTGGGAGGCCCTCATCGCGCTGGCGTCGAAGGCGGTGGGGTACAGACCGGTGAAGCTCGTGCTTTCAAGGAAGGAGAACTTCGCGTCAGGGGCATCAAGAGAGGGAGTGGTGGCGAACGTCAAGGCGGGGTTCACGAGGGACGGGAAGTGCCAGGCCTACAGGGTGAGGTTCGTCCTGGATGCTGGCGCCTACGCGGATTACACGGTGAATGTGTCCAGGGCCATGGGATACTCCGCTGAAGGAGTCTATGAGATTCCAAACGTATACTGTGAGTCACTGGCGGTCTATACGAACAAGATCCCTACCACTGCAATGAGGGGCTTCGGCTACTCCGAGAGCAACTGGGTGCTGGAACAGGTTTTCGAGAGGGCGGCGAAAAAACTGGGAATGGACTCTGCGAAGCTCAGGAGGATCAACCTGCTAAGACCAGGAGAATCCCATACCGCAACGGGGGAGAGGGTCAGGGAGGACGCGGGGGACCCCAGGAAGGTGTTGCAGACCCTGACCGAGACAATCGACTGGGAAGGGAAGGTGCCTCCGGCGTCTGAACCATGGAGGGTAAGGGCAAGGGGCTTCGCGCTGTGCGTCAAGGGTCCATCGCAGCCTCCCAATGCCTCCTCTTCGGCGATTGTGAAGTTCAACGAGGACACTACCATTGACTTGGTGGTAGGCACGGGGAACTTCGGACAAGGTACGGCCACGGCGCTTTCGCAGATAGTTGCTGACCAGTTCGGTGTCTCGCTCGAGAAGGTCAGGGTGGACCCTATCAGGGACACGGGGAAATCCGCGTATACATGGCAGACAGTGGGGAGCAGGGGGCTCTTCACCGACGGTGTGGCCACCATAAGGGCGTGCGAGGACGCGAAGAACCAGATTCTGAACCTAGCCAGCCAGGTACTCAGGCTTCCCGCAGCCGAACTTGAGCTGACCGACGGGGGCGTGAGGGCGAAGGGGAGACCCTGGGTAACTCTTCCACTCAAGGACCTCGTCTTCGGATACGTCTATCCAAACGGGAACACAATAGGTGGGCCTGTGATAGGAACAGGACACTACACATCGAGCCTGAACAGCTTTCTCGATCCCCAGACCGGGCAGGGGGTGCCTACCATATTCCACACCTTTGGGGGTACGGCGGTTGAAATTGAGTTGGACCTTGTTACGGGAGCAATCGAGGTAACAAAGGCGGTCCAGGTGTTCGACGTAGGAAAGGCGATCAACCCCCTGCTGTTGAAGATGCAGCTCGACGGCGGCTTCGCGATGGGTATGAGCATCGCCCTCTTTGAGAAGATAAAGTTCGACGATCAGGGTTGGGTCACCAACCCGAACTTCACGAGCTACTACATAGCGAGGATGAAGGACGTCCCGAAGGAGGTCGTGGCGAGGTTCGTCGAGACCCCCCAGTTCGATGGTCCGCTTGGTGCGAGAGGCATAGGGGAGCTGAGCATGATCTCTGTTGCTTCCGCCATTTCAAACGCGATTTTCAGAAGCCTGGGCGTCAAGCTGAACAACCTCCCCATGAGCCCGGAGGAGGTCTGGAAGGCCCTCTCTGAGCAGAGACCTGAGCTTCTCGCAAAGGCCATGGAGAGCTATGGGAGTGTTGAGGCCGAAGTGAAGGTGAGGCCATGAGCTTCGGATCCCCATATACGACTCTGCCTGACTTTGAGTACCATAAGCCCACTAGCCTCGAGGAAGTGCTTGGGTTGCTGAAGCAGTACGGCGACGAAGCCAAGTTGATGGGAGGAGGGGTGGGGCTCATCGCTTTCATGAAGGAGCGGCTCATGTCTCCCGGGCACGTCATAGACGTGAAAGAAGTGAAGGAGCTCAAGGTACTCGAGAATTCCCCGGGGAATGGGCTCAGCATAGGCGCCGCCGTGACCCTCTCGGAGCTCCTGGAAGGAGGGGTGCTGAAGAAGGACTACACGGTGCTGCACGAGGCGCTTGCCAAGGTCGCCGACCCGATGATAAGACTGAGGGCGACCCTCGTCGGGAATCTGTGCGAAGCGATACCGTGGGTCGACAGCCCGCCCGCCCTGATCGCGCTTGACGCAACCGTATCAATCGCGGGACCTGACGGCAGTAGGAGCGTCCCTGTGAGCGCCTTCATCCGGGGACCCGTTGACATCGATCTAGGGCCTTCAGAGATGGTGACGGCAGTTAAGGTCCCTCATGCCAAGGGTTCACAGAGCGCCTTCGAGAAGTTCACAGGAGGGTCTGAGTTCTCACTCGCCAGCGTCGCTGTGTCTATGTCACCCGGTGGTAGGAACAAGAGGGCAAGGGTGGTCTACGGTTCGGTAAATTCGACCCCCGTCCGGTCTGCCGAGGTAGAGGAGGCTATCAAAGACGGTATCACACCCGGGAGCATCAGGAAGGCGGCAGAACTGGCCTCGGAGAAAGTGGAGTGCGTTGATGACGTGCTCGCTTCGGCGGCGTACAGGAGGCACCTGATCAAAGTAATCACAACCAAGGTGCTCAGGAGGATGATGAGCCAGTGAGGGAGGTCTCCGTGACCGTCAATGGTAGGGCCAGGAAGAGGATGATTAAGGACAACGAGCTACTCCTAGACTTCCTTAGGGAGAGGCTCGAAGTGAGGAGTGTCAAGGCCGCCTGCTGGAGGGGGGAGTGCGGTCTCTGCACCGTCATGCTAGACGGGCACCTCGTGAAGTCCTGTCTTGTACTGGCAGTCGAAGCGGACGGCAGAGAGGTGAAGACCGTCGAAGGGATAGCGAATGATGGGGAGTTGGCCCCGATTCAGAAGGCGTTCGTCGCCCATGGCGCCGCTCAGTGCGGATTCTGCACGCCCGCATGGGTGCTCGCCACCCACGAACTGCTGAGGACAAATCCACACCCTTCTGACGCAGAACTCGTGGAGGCTACAGGGGGCCTGATCTGCAGATGCGGGACCTACAACCAAATCAGGGAAGCCGTTGCTGAAGTCTCTGCTGCCTCCAAGCCCCACCGTCAGCCGAGGGAGAGCCTCGCCCGCGCCTAGTGGCAGCAATCTCGCGCGTTTCGGGATAATGATTAAAACCGCACCGACGGCAGGAATTCTATGGTAAAGCCAGCGGTTCCAATTTCGTTCGACTCCTTCAACTTCTCGGTTGAAGAAATAGAGGGTTACCTCGGAGGCATCCCGGACGACCCTGCATTTCAGAAGCCTTTCGTCCCGAAGACATATACCACCAAGAGCGGCGAGCAGCTCGTCATCCGCCCGGCAGAAAGGAGCGAGGCGCCAGCAATCTTGCAGTCACTCAAGCCACTGATTGACAACAAGTATGACAAAGACTTCTACCACTTGGTCGGCGTACGGACATACGCGGAAATCCTCGCCTGGCAACAGAACAGGCTGAAGGACACTTACGTGATAGTGGCGACAAGAAGAGACGGAGAGCTCGTTGGGGTCGTGGACCACCGGTTCTGGGACAAGAACGTAGCAGTCAGCCTGCACACACTTGTTCTGAAGAGGGCAGAAAGGGTCGGAGTACTGCTGTACGTATCGAAGATGGAGCATGCATTCGACGTCGTCGGCGTGAATGAATGGTGGGCGACATTCGAGAGCCCGTTCGGGTTCAGGCTAGGCTTTAGGTTCAACCACGTGACGAAACCCTGGCCAGAAATGCAGCACGAGCTCGGCGGCGCTCGAATCTTCTACATCAACAGGCAGCAGTGGGAGCAGTACGTGAAACCCTTCGCCAAGGAGAAGAACTGGCTCGGTGCTAGACCGGTTCCGAAGAACGTGCTTGCGGGGACAAAGCCCCTAAAGCCGACGTCTTCGATCGAAATCGAGTTCTAGGAGACTTACCTCGGCCGGCGCCTAAAGCAGCCTGTCGAGGGCGTCGGCCAACTTCTTTTCCAGCTTTGGCGCCTGAGACAGGTCGACCTGGACGCACTCCACCTTCTGACTCTCCAGAGCCAGCCTAAAGATGTCTAGGCCAAGGTTGAGGACAACGAGCTCCGCGTCCATGAGATTCTGGACGTTCGCATTCTTAGCCAAAGAGATCTCTCCATTTCTGCCTTAGGCGTGCCGACGCGCGGTCCCCTCCAATCACGAGAGCGGCCTCAGCTGAGAGGAGAGCATTGCTCGAGAACAGGAGTGCGCCGGCGTTCGACAGCTTCTCGCTCTGGGCGGTAAGAGACTGGGGATCCGTTTCGGTCCCGCAGACGTGAGCCACGACCACGGGTCCCGGGCCGCGCTTCCCTGATGCCCCGATGGCGTCCTCGATGGCGCCCACTAGCGCCCCCCCTGGGTCGGCAGATGAGCCATATCCGAGAACGACGTCAAGGAGGAGAAGTGCGACGCTGGAATCCCTGGCTTCCTGGGCGATTCTGAGCTTCCTGAGGGTCGGATCTATCATCGGGTGCGCCCTCCCTGCGGTAAAGAACTCGTCCCCGAGATCGACGATCGAGTTCCCTCTGCTCTGATTCGGGTCGGCGAGCCCGAACTCGCCAGAGAGAGGGGTGTTGCTGTACGCTTCCCCGATCAGCTCCCTGAATATCAGGAGGGTTTCGTGTGCCAAGGTGCCACCGCTGTAAAGACCTCTTGCGAACTTCCGAGTCGTCCCTAGTCCTGCCCTGATGCTGCCTGCGGCCTTTGACAGCTGCTCGAATTCTGTCGAGATGGTAGCGTCGAATCGCTTCTCCATGTCACCGCCGGACGCGCGGGCTGCAGCGTGGACGGCCGAGTGGAGTGTCTTCGCATAGGTCACCCTGGCGTTTGCGGTAGCAGGAGGGTCGAGTCCCAGGAAGCAGGCGACTACGGGTTTTGAGGTACTCTTCTCCACATTGTCCATGACCTCGCGGATGACACTAGCCTTTGGCGTCTTCGCAACAATCATGATTATCCGGGTACCTCGGTCCTTCTCCAGAAGTCGAAGGCAATCCTTCATCATCAAACCGCCCACCTGCTCGCTCACGTCCGTCCCTCCCACTCCCAGGGCGGCCGAGACTCCGAGCCCTATTCTGTCGAGCATTATCGAGACCTCCTGTATCCCTGTGCCGGCGGAGGCAACGATTCCGACGTCCCCCCTTCTCACTGAGTTGGCAAACCCGAGGCCCACCCCGTTGACTATCGACGTTCCCGCTCCCGGGCCCATGACCAAGAGACCCCTCGAGCTCGCATATCGCTTGAGCTTCAGCTCCTGGTCGAGCGGGACGTGGTCGCTGAACAGGTGGACGCTAACACCGCTTCTTAGGAGCTCCATGGTTGGTTCGAACGCCTGTTTCCCGGGGACTGAGACTATGGCCAGGTTTGCGCCCCGGGTGGCTTGGAGTGCTGACTGCACGCTGTGGTAGATTCGCGTCCTGGGCCCTCCCGACGAGGCGGGCGGCGTCATCACGAGCTGCTCCACGCTTGCCATCACATCGCTAACATCGAACCCCCCTCTGACCCGGACAGCGATTATCAGGTCGCCGTCTCCTGCGCCCCTGCTTTCGTTGCCAAGGAGTCCAAGATCCTTGATGAGCCGACGGTTGGTGTCAGTTCCCATTGAGACGACAGCATCGTCGACGCCGGCGAGCTTCTTCACGTCTTCAGACAGGCGCATCAGCTGAATCGAGTCGCGAAACAGGTTGCGCTTGACTACGTTGACAACTGGCAACGTAGCAATCAGCATGACACCATTCGTGTTAAGCATTTCCGTGTCGCAAACCTTTAACATGTCAGACGGGGTGAAAAAACCATTGACTGTCTCAAAGGAAGCGGTCGAAGAAGCGAACCAGAAATCAGTCGAAAGGATGATGGACTCGGATCCTGTCTGGGTCGATCTTGCGCCAGCCTCCAAGAAGATGGGGCTCAGAGGGAAGACCCTGTTGCATGCTGGGCCGCCACTGAGCTGGAAGAACGCCAGCGGACCGATGAAGGGGGCGATAATCGGAGCGGCAATCTACGAAGGCTGGGCTGAATCCGAGAAGCAGGCGGTGCGGCTCGCAGAAGAGGGGGAAATATTGCTCGACTGCGACCACCACCACAATGCGGCTGGGCCCATGGCAGGTGTGATCTCCCCGAGCATGCCCGTCTATGAGCTCGAGGACAGGAGGTTCGGTATCAGGACGTACTCAAACATGAATGAGGGCATCGGGAAGGTGCTCAGATACGGCGCCTTCAGCAAGGAGGTGCTGGACAGGCTTCGATGGATGTCGAAAACTGTCGCCCCGGTTCTTCGGGCCACCGCAAAGGGAATGGTAGGGATGGGGGCAGGTCTCGCCCTCAAGCCGCTGATATCACAGGCACTGACCATGGGGGACGACTGCCACAACAGATACGTTGCAACTACGTCGCTCTTCGCGAAGCAGATCGCTCCTTTCATGGTCAGGACAGGGTTCGACTCCAAGACCCTAGCCGAGGTGAGCAAGTTCATCGACGAGAACAACTTCACCATGCTGAATATGGGTATGGCGGCGGGTAAGGCTATGACACTGGCTGGCCACAACGTGAAGTACAGCACTATCGTGACAGTGATGTCCCGAAACGGGACCGACGCAGGCATATGGGTAAGTTCTCTCGGAAATCGGTGGTTCACGGCAGCAGCGCCGGTTCCGAAGGGCCTCTGGTTCCCGGGCTTCACCGAAGCGGACGCCAACCCAGATCTCGGGGACAGCTCGATCACGGAGACTGCCGGCTACGGAGGTTTCGCGATGGCTGCGGCACCAGCCATTGTCTCATGGGTCGGGGGGAGCGTCCAGGGGGCGCTTGATGTCACGGAGCGAATGTACGAGATAACCCAGGCTCAGCACAAGCACTTTCTCATTCCGTTCCTCGACTTCCGGGGGACACCTGTGGGCATTGATTTGAGGAAGGTCCTAAAGACTGGAGTCACGCCAATGATAAACACGGGGATTGCGCATCGGAAGGCGGGCATCGGGCAGGTAGGTGCCGGGACGGTGAGCTTCCCGATGCAGGTCTTCAAAGACGCCTTCGGGGCCTACGTCGACAAGTACGAAGTATGATAGCTAGGGCTATCAGCGTACGGCGTCTGGGGGCGAGGATCCTTTCCAGAGGCTTGAGGCGCCAAGTAACCAGAATTCTCCAGAGACCCTTTACGTCTAGTCTGGGGAGGCTTCATTCTGATTCTTTGGGGGATAGGTCATAAGTGACCATCAACGCGGAGGAGTGCAGAGATGACGTTCTGTAGCCTCTGTGAGGGAGAACGCTTTATACCGTCCCGTCTCGCCATGAAACGAGTTTGGTAGTGATGGCAGAGGAGACACTTGTCCTCCAAACAAAGGGCCTCACGAAACGATTTGGGAGCCTAGTTGCTGTAAACAACGTTGACTTCGGCCTGAGAAAGGGGGAGATACACGCTCTCCTTGGAGAGAATGGGGCGGGCAAGTCGACCCTCTGCAACGTCGTGTACGGCTACTACAAGCCCGACGGAGGGGAGGTGCTGGTGAAGGGAAAGGTCGCCAGGATCACTTCTCCGAAGGAGGGGATGAACGCTGGGATAGGGATGGTCCACCAGGAGCTGATGCTCATCCCCAACATGAACGTCCTCCAGAACCTTAGCCTCACCACTGACCTCAAAATGAGCAGGCCGGTCCTGGAGCTCGGCGGGATAAAGACCAAGCTCCTCGCCATGGAGGAGGCATACGGCCTGGAGGTGGACCCAGAGGCACAGGTCGAGGACCTGTCGGTGGGGGAGAGGCAGAGAGTTGAGATCCTGAAGTGCCTTTTCATAGGGGCGGACATTCTTCTATTCGACGAGCCCACGAGCTTTCTTACAGACATCGAAACGGAGAAGCTGTTCGTCAGCCTCAAGCGGATGACCTCCGAGGGGCGTTCCATTGTGTTCGTCACGCACCACATTGACGAAGTGATGGCAATAGCCGACAGGATTACCGTGATGAAGCTGGGGAAGGTGGTGGCAACGAGGATGAGGAGCGAAGTCACCCAAGACCAATTGGCCATGCTCATAGTGGGTCGAGAAGTCGTATACAACGTCAAGAAGCTCCCTAGCGAGATAGGGAAGATCATCCTCAGACTTGACGGCGTTTCGGCGAACAACGACCTCGGAACACCCGCGGTCAGGGACGCCTCTTTCGAACTTAGAGCGGGTGAGATCCTGGGCGTGGCGGGGGTCGCGGGGAACGGCCAGAGGGAGCTCGACGAGATAGTCACGGGAATGAGGAAGCCAAATTCTGGGAGAGTGTTTCTCGACGGGAAGGACATAACCAAGGAGCCCCCCGACCGCGTCCGTGCCGAAGGGGTCGCCCACATATGCGAGGAACACAAGACAGGGTTCATCTACGACTTCTCTTTGAAGGACAACCTTGTCCTCGCACCCTTCCTTGCTGCGAAGTTCAAGAACGGAATGTTCCTGGACCAGGGCAAGCTCAAGGAGAGGACGCGCGAGCTCCTCAAAGAATACAACGTGATGGCCCCATCCGAGGAGGTGCCGTTGAGAACGCTCAGCGGAGGGAACAAGCAGAAGTTCCTCCTGGCCCGCGAGCTGTTCTGGGGGCCCCGGGTGATCGTAGCCAACAACCCAACAAAAGGGCTGGACGTTGGTTCGGCCGAGTACATCAGGAACCAGCTGATGAAACAGAAGTCCGAGGGAAAAGCAATCCTGATGATATCAGCTGATCTCGACGAGATCCTCGACATGAGCGACAGGATTGCGGTGATGAATCAGGGGAGAATCGCCAAGATAGTCGAAGCGAAGGACGCCGACATTCACGAGCTCGCTACCCTGATGACTACGTCAGTAGCGAAGTAGTAGACTCTGCTACCCTTTGCGGTACGGCTTCAGCAGGAACTTTGGCACCCTGGCCTTTCTCCCGAAAACGGGTATCAGAGCCAGTAGGAAGACGTAGGGGAGCATGTTGAACAGGGTTGACACGGACGCCACGCCGAAGCCGGACAGGGAGACATACTCGTTCTGCATCGCATAGACCAGGTTGAAAGACAGTGCGGCGAAGAGGGTCCGATAGGGCTTCCAGTTCGCGAAGTAGATCATCGCAAGCACGATGAACCCCCTTCCTGCGATGACGTCCGTCTGGAAGCCGGGAACGAAGTTGCCTGCGAAGTAGAATCCGGACACCCCGAACATCAAGGCCCCGAATAACACCGCCAGGAACCTGACCTTGTTGACGTTTACCCCCATGTTGTCAGCGGCCTTTGGGTTCTCTCCAACAGCCCTCACCCTTAGCCCCAGCGAGGTCCGTGTAAGGAAGAACGCGGTCACGACGACAAGAACGACAGAAATGTAGGCCATGATGTTTTGTTTGAGGAAGATGGTCCCAAGATACGGGACAGTGTTCCAGTTCGCGATTAGGGACGGCAGGGGGATGTAGTTAGGAGTCAGGCCGGTGGGATAGACGGTGTTGAAGATGACGAACGAGAGACCGAGACCGAATAGATAGATGGCGAGGCCTGAGGCTATCTGATCCACCCGCAATCGAATCGCTGTGAATGCGAAGAAAGCGCCGATCACCCCTGCTACACCGACAGCCGCAAGCAGAGCGATCCACGGATTACCGGTCATGTAGTCGACGACGAAGGTCGACATCAGGGACATCAGCATGATTCCCTCCAACCCCATGTTCGCCACCCCCGCCTGCTCCGACACTATTTCGCCCATCGCGGCGAAGAGGTAGAAAGGAGAGAGTTGGAGAGTGGTAGATAGCACGCCGGTGATTATATCTGACAGTGGGAAGCTCATACCGCAAACTTCCTTTCGGTTAGGTAGTTGCCCAGAAGGATGCCGAGCATCATAATCCCCTCCATGGCGAATACGACGTATGTCGTCACGTTGGCAGACAGCGCCATGGACTCGGCACCTATAGTCATGTACGCGAAGAAAAATGAGGCGAACCCTATCCCCAGCATGTGTTTCCTCCCTACAAGCGCGCAGATGATGGCGACCAGGCCATAGTTGGTTGAGAATGAGCCGATATCTAGCTCGTAACGGTAGCCCATCAAGTAGGTAGCGCCGGCAAGTCCTGCGAGCGCACCAGCGGACAGCATCGTAATGGCCATCACGCGCGGGATGCTAATTCCAGCGTACTTCGCAGTCTCGTGGCTCTCGCCGACCGTATCCGCCTTAACCCTGAAGGGGGTGCGCTCGACCACCAAATAGAGGACAATCCCCAAAGCAATCGTTGCTGGCACAGCGTAGGTGATCGGAACGCCGCTCACGATGTTTGGGATTTTGAAAAGTGCTGGGAGCTCTACCGAGTGAGGGAACCCTAGTGCCGTCCCGGAGCTCTTGATGGGGCCGCTGAGCAT
>Ga0187766_10000537_pt1 | contig 21156 bp, 20 predicted proteins | sample 0216_QUI02_MP05__4_FD_132971 | JGI IMG/M metagenome (GOLD analysis project Ga0187766, IMG submission 132971) | Tropical peat soil microbial communities from peatlands in Department of Meta, Colombia - 0216_QUI02_MP05_20_MG | ecosystem: Environmental > Terrestrial > Soil > Wetlands > Peat ... | reverse complement strand
TGTCGGGGTCCAGCGCGATCCCGAGGAGCGGCGCCACCACGGTGGTCACCGCGCGTCCCTCGTACAGCGCGTGTTCGAGCTCGTCGTAGGCCGCCTTGAACCGGTCAGCGTCGAACGCGAACTCGCTGCGGTCGGTGTAGACCACCGACAGGAACGTCCGCAGCACGGCATCCGCGCGCTCGCGACGGTCGGATGGGATGCGCGACTCGCCGCGCTGGCGCAGGTACGCGTCGTCGCCCTCCAGGCCGGTGAGCGCGCGCAGGGCCGGGGCGTATGTCGGAAGCCCCGACAGCAGTCCGCGGCGCTCGCTGATGAACGCGCCGGTAAGCGGGCGGTAGCAGTACAGCGGCACTCGGCCACGGGGGCCGCCGGCCGCGTCGACGAGCTCGAACGGGATTTCGGCGCCGGATGCGGTCTCGGCGCACAGCGTCATCGCCGCCTCCGTCGCGAACGCCTCGATCGACCCGTGAAGCGTGTTGTTGCGCACGTCCGCGCATTCGCGCTCGTGAGGGACGCTCCTGCAGGGTGACCGTTCGCTTGCAGCTCGAGCCGCTGCGGTGACGGGTGCGGCGCTAGATCCCGCGCTGCAGTGCGAGCACCAGCAGCACGACGGCGACGACGCCCGCGAGGACCATGACCGCGATGTTCGTGGCGAGCGCCATCCGGAGCTTCCCGGGCGTCATCCGGGTCGGGCGCCGGGCCGGGCCGGCGGCGGCGGGTGCTCCCGCGGGAGACTCCGTGCCATCCGGAGAGGTCATGCGGACGGAGCTCGAGAGCGCGTCGGTGACATATCGGTTGAGGCTGATCTCCTCGCGCTCGGCCGCGAGCGAGAGCTGCTCGTGCAACTCGCTCGGCATGCGAACGAGAAAGCGGCCGCTGTAGCTCGGGCGCGGGGGGCGACCGTCGCCCTCCGGCGCGGCCTGGCCCGATTGCCCGCCCACGCTCTCCTTCTCTGCGCCCACGCCGTCGATTCTAGTCTCCATCGTCGCAATTTCTGGCGCTTTGCGGCGTGATATCGCCTGAGATTTCGTGATATCAGCCTCGTTCACGGCGTTTCCGGAGCTGAGCTCGGCGCGAAGCTTGGTCAGGGCGCCGTCGAGTAGTCGCGAGACGTGTGCCTGCGAGATGCCGACCACCGTCGCGATCTGACGCTCGGTCATGTCGGCGTTGAAGCGCAGAAAGACAATCTGGCGCTCCCGCTCGTCGAGCACGCGGAGACCGTCCGCGATCAGTAGCCGACGCTCGCTCTCGGCGAACGGCTCGGGCGCCCGCGACCCGCCGACGGCCGCTTCGCCCTCCGCGAGCGCGGGCGGATCAGAGTTCGTCCACTCGGCCCTGGGCGGCAGCTCGACGCTGCCTCCACGCTTGCTCAGATGGCGCCGGATCGCGCCTTCGACGGCGGGTCCCACGAACGTCGCGAACGCGACGCCGCGGCCCGGATCGAACCGGGCCGACGCCCTGACCAGCCCGACCGAGCCGGCCTGGACCAGGTCATCGAGCTCCTCTCCCCGGCCCGCGTACCGTCGTGCGATCGCGTGCACCAGCGGGAGGTGCGAGCGCACCAGTTCCTGCCTCGCGGCATCGGGAAGACCCGAAGCGCCCGAGCCCTTCGGCGGCGCTACTGCACGCCTGAAATGAGTCTTTTCACCGATGTCGCCTTGCCCCTTCTGCGACCGATACCACCGTGAAAGTTACAGAGATATCGAGTGATACCCAGCTTTTCTTGGATCGGATCTGCGCGCCATGGAGACATTAAAGAGCAGAAGCTGATCATGGCTGATCATCTGATCGGAAAGTCTTGGGGCTTGTCGGGGGCGCTTGCGACGGCGCTTCTCACGCTCGCGCTGATCGCGCCGGCCGGGGCCGAGGCCGCCGGTCCCCTTCCGGGCGCGCCGGGCCAGCTCGGCGCCGTCGTCCCCCCCACCGAGAGCGCCGTGTCCACGGCGCTCTCCCAAGCCCCGCCGGCGAGCGGCGCGGCAGCAACGGGAGCGGCCGTGCCTGAACGCGCGGCGTCCGTGCCCGTCGTCACCCCGCCGGCTCCTCCGCCCGTGCCCGTGGTGGCGCGGCCTACCCCGCCGCCGGCGCCGGCGACCCCCACGCCCGTGGCGCTTGCGCCGGCGACCGCCGGGCTCATGCGCCAGGCGGTGAGCGCGCCGGCGCGATCCGTCCCACAGCCGGACGCCGTGCCGGCCGTGAACGCGGCACCGAGCCTGTCGAGCGCGGCCCGGCCCGATACAGCCCTCGAAGGCCAGAGTCCCGCCGATCGCCGGGCGCATCCACGAGCTCACCAGCCCGCCACCCGGATGATGCCGGCTCGGCCGGTGGCACTGACGCGGCGCGCTCGGGTGAGCCGGTTCCCCTTCGCCCACCCGTGGTCGCCGGCACCGGTACTCGACGGGACGAGCCGGCGCGGCACGCAGCCGGTCGCGCCGGCTCGTCGCGCCGACTCGGGGCGCGGACGTCACATCGCACCGCCGCGCTCCAGCCCGGAGGTTGCGCTCACGACTTCTCCAGTCGCACTTCCGCTCTCCGCCGAGCTGGCGCCGGGTGGAGCGGAGGGCAGCGCCGCCGGCGCCGGAGGCGGCGCCGCGGGCGCGACCGCCGCCGCCGTCCTCGCGCTGGTCGGCGTGTGCATTCTTCGAGCCTTGTTGCCGGGGCTCTTAGGCCTGGGGCTCGCCCCAGTGCAATCCGCGCTCCTCGTCTCGAGGTTGGAACGGCCTGGTTAGCACCGCTGGGTCGGTGCAAGCGACGGTCGCCGACGTGAGGCGGCCGTCCCGGGTCCGGCGATCGACTAAGGCGCCGCCGTAAGGCGCCGCCGACCATCCGACTAAGCGGGCCCGGCCAGATCATCGCCGCTGCTCGGTGAGCAGTGCGGGCGCGGCGATCCAGTTCAACCAAGGAGAACGAAGCAGCATGAGATCGAAATTGATTGCTGCCGCCGTCAGCATCGCCGCGCTCGCCGTACCGGCGCAGGCGCTGGCTGACGGTGGGGGCAGCGCCGGGGCTGGTGGCCTCGGTCAAGTACAGCTCGCGGGTCAGGCCGCGGCAACACTGCAGGGGGCGCTCTCGAGCGCCAACGCCCAGCAGACTGCGACCAACTCGAACGCGCCGGTGAGCGTCGCCGGCGGTCAGCCCTCGGGCGGTGGCAAGCCGTGTGGATGCGGCGGCCCGATGGGCGGAAAGCCCACAGGTGGACCGCCGATGAGCGGCACGCCGTCGGGCGGCTCCAACAGCGCCAATCAGGGCGCCATCAACGGGGCAGCGAGCGGCGCGGGCAACAGCGCCAACACGACCCAGAACAACACCCAGACGCAGATCGCCAACGCCGGCGGAGCGATCGGTGGCGGCGGAGCTGGTCAGGCGCAAGGCAGCGACCAGAAGTCCGTGACCGGTCAGTTGGCCGGGTCATCGGCGAACGCCAACCAGACTGCCGTCAACAGCAACTCGCCGAGCAGCACCGGCAGCAGCCCATCAGGTCCGGAGGGCGGTGACCCGTCGGGCAGCGATCCGTCGGGCGGCGACAACAGCGCCAACCAGGGTGCTGCCAACGGCGCGCTGAGCGGCGCCGGCAACAACGCCAACACCTCCCAGAACAACACCCAGACCCAGACCGCCGGCTCCAGCTGCCAGGTCGGCTGCGGCGGCTCCGGCCAGGCCCAGGCGGCCGGTCAGAGCGCGGCGACGCTCCAGGGAGCGCTGTCGGGGGCGAACGCAAACCAGACCGCGGTCAACGCCAACGTTCCGGTGAACATCGCGGGCGGCAACGTCTCCGGCGGCTCCAACAGCGCCAATCAGGGCGCCATCAACGGAGCCGCAAGTGGCGCCGGCAACAACGCCAACACCACCCAGAACAACACCCAGACCCAGACCGCCGACTCCAACTGCCAGATCGGCTGCGGCGGCGCTGGCCAAGCCCAACTGAGCGGGCAGCAGGCATTGACAGGTCAGCTGGCGGGATCCTCGGCGAACGCCAACCAGACCGCGGTCAACGCCAACGTCCCGGTCAACATTGCCGCAGGGAACGTCTCTGGCGGTAACAACAGCGCCAACCAGTTCGCCGCCAACGGCGCGCTCAGCGGCGCCGGCAACAACGCCAACACCACCCAGAACAACACCCAGACCCAGACCGCCGGCTCCAACTGCCAGGTCGGCTGCGGCGGCGCGGGCCAATTCCAGGCCTCGGGTCAGAGCGCTGCGACGCTCCAAGGAGCGTTCTCGGCAGCGAACGCCAACCAGACCGCGGTCAACGCCAACGTCCCGGTGAACATCGCCGGCGGTGACGTGTCTGGCGGCTCCAACAGCGCCAATCAGGGCGCCATCAACGGAGCAGCCAGCTTCGCGGGCAACAACGCCGACACCACCCAGAACAACACCCAGACCCAGACCGCCGGCTCCAACTGCCAGTGGGGTTGCGGCGGGTCAGGTCAAGCGCAATTGAGCGACCAGGAGGCGCTCACTGGTCAGTTGGCGGCCTCGTGCGCCAACGCCAACCAGACCGCGGTCAACGCCAACGTCCCGGTGAACATCGCCGGCGGCGACGTCTCGGGCGGCGATAACAGCGCCAACCAGTTCGCCGCCAACGGGGCGCTCAGTCTCGCCGGCAACGACGCGGGCACGACGCAGAACGGAACGCAAACCCAGACGAGCACCTAACAGCGGGCGCCCGGCCAACCGCGACCGGTTGACCGCAAGCCCTGACAACCCGCGGCCCCGGCCGGCGCCCTGACCAGCGTCGGCCGGGTCTCCGCCCGGAAGCTGATGCGATTCCTAAACACGGCAAAGCTCGGACTTGTTCTGATCACGATCCTGGTGGCGCTCGCCGCCGCGCCGCACGCGCGCGCGGACCAGACGCCCGCGCCCACCGGCCCCGCGGCGACGATGGGTACCCCGAGTCAGCCGGGCGATCAGCCGACCTCTCCCAACGACGCCGGCCCTGGATCGCAGCCGACGGCTTCCTCTTCGACCGGCACCGCTCCCACATCGGTCGCGACACCCCCGACCCCGACCGACGTGAGTGGGACGCCGGTCCAGACGGGGACGCCGCCACCGGCCCAGACTGACACACCGCTACCGACGCAGACCGGGACACCGCCACCGACTGAGACCGGGACACCATCACCGGTCCAGACCGGGACATCGTCACCCGTCCAGACCGGGACACCATCACCGGTCCAGACCGGGACAGCATCACCGGTGCCGACGGACCCCGCGCCTCCACCCGACCAGACTTCCGCTTCACCGCCAGAGCCGACGCTGCCGTCACCGCCGGACCCGACGTCGCCGTCGCACCCCTCGCCGCCGCCACCGGCCAACCTCGGCGCGCCGCCGACCGCACCCGGGCAGGCGGCTCCGGCTCCAACTCCACCCTCCACGCAGGACCCGTCCGGCCAGACACCTCCAGCTGCACCCAACTCCGGCAGCCCGCCCGTCGGAACCACGTCGCCGCCGCCGGCTCCGGTTCAGTCGAGCGCCACCGCCGAGACCATCACGCAGATCCAGGTTTCGAGCTGTACGTCCTACTGCCAGGGCGTCAGCCAGGTCCAGGTGGCCGACCAAGAGAGCGTGACGGTGCAAGTCGCAGGCACGGGGGCGCAGTCGGCGACCGTACTCGAGACACAGCAGTCACCGAATTCGTCCTCGCAGGTGACGAGCAGCGTCACGCAGATCCAGATCGGATGCATCGTTGAGTGCTTCGGGACGACCACCACCGATCCATCTACAGCCGCCTTCATCCAGCAGTTCCTCTCGGACCTCAACTCACTCCAGCCCACGTGCGGCTCGTCGACCCTGCAGCCGGTGTCGGCCACCGAACAGAGCATTATCGATCTGGTCGCGTGCCAGGTACAGGATGCTCAGACGATCGCCGCGCAGACCCAGGTCGCTTCCCAAAGCGCCACCACGGTCCAGGTGTCCGATCCGACACCCGTCCCGCAGCCGCCGGCGCCCTCGTCGGTCGCCCAGGCACAGCAGGGAACGTGGCAGCTCCAGATCGGCTGCGTCTTCCACTGCGTCGATACGCAGCAGGTCCAGCAGGCGCAGCAGTCGATCACGATCATCCAGGTGCAGACCGGGGCGCCCGGCTCGGGCCCCGGTGTGGTCGACGCCACCGACCAGATCATCTGGCAGGTGCAGATCGGCTGCGTCGCCTGGTGCTACGACGCGACCCAAGTGCAGCTGGTCACCGGGCAGAGCACCGTGATCGTCGACCAGAGCCCTGCGCCCGCAAGTCCACCACCGCCTGTGCCGGACCCGCCGCCCCCAACGTCTCCGGCGGCGCCCTCGACCGGTCCGCCCCCGCCCGCCCAGCCCACGGAACCCACGGCGGGGCAAGCGACCGTGACCGCATCACCGTCGTCGCCGGTCGAGGGTCCGCCGGAGCGGACGACCCCGCGAGCGCGGCCCGTACGACTGCTCAGGATGGTCTCTTCGGCCGGTGGAAGCGGGTCCAGACTCAGCGCGCTCGTGGCGACGGTCGCGCGGGTTCGCGAATCGGCCGCGACCGTCGTGCCCCCGTCGACCAGGGGTACGTCGACCGTGGGTACTCATGCCTTGGTCGCGGCCGTTGCATACCCGTCCTCGGCGCGCTCGCGGCACTTGGCAGCCAGGCCGCATCTCGACCGTCCGGTCCGAGTCGCCGAGGCCGTGGCGGCTGATCCGCGCCGGTCCGCCTCCCTACCCGTCGTCGCCCTGCTGCTCGTTGCGGCGGCAGCCTTGATCCTGCTGGCGGCGGTCTGGACGCATGCTGCAGCCAGACCGGGGCGTTGATTTAGCAGCGACACAGGCGTATCGTGCGCTTTAGCTAGCGATACGTAGAAGAAGGCGGCGAGTTGCTGACCCATTCAAAGGGTGCGTGGCAGCGGCGCCGGGGGCACACGGAAGCTGGTTCTTGGGCCGCTCTTTTGATCGCCCGCATTTGCGGGACGGTGATCCTCGCCCTCGTGGTCTCCAGCTGGCCGACGGCTGCTGGCGCGACCGCCGCCACGCGGGGACATAGTGCCGACCCGGCACCTCAGAAGGCGCCTACGTCCGGCGCGACGAGTGAGCCAGCGCCGGACCCCGCACCGCAGGCGGCGGTCACGTCGCCCGTGACGCATCGGTCCACGGCCACGCACCCTGTGATTCGCGTGCCGGTCGTCACGACGCCGGCGCGAACCGTTGTTGTCACGCCGGCGAAGACGGTCAGCGCGCCGGCAGCGAAGATCGTGGCCTCGACTCCGGTGCGTCCCCAGCCGGTGCGGCGTACCACGTCGCCGCATGTTCGAGCTTCTCGCGTGGCGGCTCCGAATCACGCGCAACCGCAAGCCACGCGGCTGTCGTTCCCGCTCGCGGTGCCCAGGGACTTGCTGCTGCTACCCGATAGGGTCCTTCAGGCCGGTAAGACCGGGCATCGGGACGGCGTCCTGTTGCTGCTCAGCTCACTGGCGATGGCGGTGCTCGCGGTGGCGAGCTTCGCGCTGATAAGGCGACTCAGGCGGTTGGAGCTGCGATGAGGCGTGTCGCGTTGGCGGTGGTACTGGTGGGCGTCACGATGATGGCGATGGGGGCGTCGGTGGCGTGGGGAGAGAGCATCACTCCGTTGTGTACGACGGCCCAAGGAACCCAGACATGTACGGCTGCGTGGTACACGACCCCGATCCTCCAGCTCAGTTGGACCTGGACAGCTGGTGGCACGCCGAGCAACTGCAACGAGGCGTCTTACCAAGACGACGTTGTGGCGACAGTCTCCTGCACCGTCAGCTGGAGCGACGGATTCGCCGGCACCCAGAGCTACACCGCCCACGTCGAAGTCTCCTCCCCCACCGCCACCGCGACCCCGTCCCGCCCCGCCGACTCGAACGGTTGGTACAACCACCCGGTCGCCGGCGCCGTCAGCGCCACCTCCTTCTCGGGCATCGCGTCGTGCGCATCGACGACCTATTCCGGCCCGAGCACGACGAGCGCCACGGTGGCCGGGACGTGCGTCGACAACGCCGGCAAGTCCGTCACCGTCAGCAGCGCGCCTTTCGCCTACGACACCACGCCGCCGACGCTGAGCGCCACCGCGGACCCCGGCGACCAGAGCGTCGCGGTGAGCTGGCAGGCGGGCGGAGACGTGGCTCCGATCGCCTCGATCCAGGTCACCCGGAGCGGGGGCACGGGCGCTGCCAGCGTGCAGACGGTGTATTCCGGCAACGGGACCGGATTCAGCGACAGCCACTTGAAGAACGGCGTCCGCTACACGTACACGGTCATCGCGCGCGACCAGGCGGGCAACGCGGCGACCACGACGATCAGGGCCACTCCCGGACCGCGACTGCTCGGCCCCGCGCCGAACGCGCACCTGACCGCGCCACCGATACTGAGCTGGACCGTCGCGCCAGGCGCGACCTACTACAACGTGCAGTTGTTCCGCGGCAGCAAGGTGCTGAGCGCGTGGCCGGCGCACGCGAGCCTCCAGCTTCGCCGCACGTGGAGATTCGACGGGCGCCGGTACAGGCTCAAGCCGGGCCGCTACAAGTGGTACGTGTGGCCGGGCTTCGGCCGCCGAAAGGCGGCGCGGTACGGACACGCGATTGGGTCCGGCACGTTCGTGATCGTGCGCTGACGCCGAGCGCGGCTACCCCGAGCGCTCGATCTCGCTCACATGGGCGATGTTGTCGACGTCGTCGGCCTCCGCGCTCGAACTGACACCGAACCACGCGTCGAGGATCTCCACAAGCTCGGCCTCCGACGTCGTGCGCAGGCTGAGCGCGAGCACGTTGGCGTCGTTCCACCGCCGTGCGCCGCCTGCGGTCTGGGCGTCCCCACACAGCGCCGCCCGCACTCCCGCCACCTTGTTCGCCGCGATCGACGCGCCGGTCCCGGTCCAGCAAGCGACCACCGCCTGTTCGGCCCGGCCGTCGGCCACGTCCCGAGCCGCCGCCTCGCTCGCCCACGCCCAGTCGGGCCGCTCGGCCTCCGAGTACACGCCATGCAGCAGCGGCTCGTGCCCGCGCCGGCGAAGCTCCTCGGGCAGCGCCTCCGCGACCCCCGTCAGCTCGTCAGCGGCGACCGCGATCCGCATGGCCCGGGCCGCTGGTCAGGCAGCGGCGATCGCGGGCTCGCGATCCTGGTCCGGCACGCTGCCGGCGCCGGGCACGCCACAGTCGTCGAACAGCCATTTGAGCCCGTACGCCCGCATGTCCTCGATCAGCGGCACCAGCGCGCGGCCCTTGTCGGTGAGCGCGTACTCCACCCGCGGAGGAACCTCGGGGAACGTCTGACGTTCGACGATCCCCTCCTCCTCGAGCGCCCGCAACCGCAGCGACAGCGTCCGCGGACTGATCCCGTGCAGCGAGCGCTCGAGCTCGCAGAAGCGCGAGCGGCCCTCAGCCAGATCGCGGATGACCAGCAGCGTCCACTTGCCGCACACGATCTCCGCAGTGCGGCAGACCGGACAGGAGTCGTTAGAAGAAGCCATCTGACGCCGATTTTAGCGCAATGCTTCACCAACTGAAGTAAAGGACGTTAGTGGGACGCCTCGTAATCGCTCGGTTGTGGTGGCAGCTTCGCGGCGCGTAGTGCGCGCCACCCTGCCGGGGGAGTGGGTACCGGCCACCTACGCCGCCATGCCCGGCGGCGGCGCGGATGGCCGCCCGTTCGCCGGAGCGATCGGCGCCGCCGGCCTGACCGGCTGCACAGGCGCGGGCTCGGGCTCGGCACCCCCGCGATCGGACCGTGTGAGATCGTGCATCGACGTGGCGGTGCGCCCCTCGCCCGCCACCAGCAGCTTGAAGTCGTGAGGGCTCGAGGCGACACGCAGCGCGTCCTCCATCGACACCCGACCGGCCTGGTAGTGGCTCAGGAGCGCCTGGTCGAAGGTCTGCATCCCGTAGTACTCGCCTTCGGCGATCACCTCGCGCAGGCGGTCGGTCTGATCGGGATCGAGGATCATGTCGCGCGCGCGGCCGGTCATCCGCAGGATCTCGCAGACGGCGACGCGGCTCGTCCGGTCGGCTGTCCTCACCAGCCGCTGAGAGACCACGGCGCGCAGCGTGCCGGCGAGCATCGCGCGCGCCTGGCTCTGCTCGTGAGGCTGGAAGAAGTCGATGATTCGGTTGACGCTCTCCGCCGCGTCCAGCGTGTGCACGGTCGAGAGCACGAGGTGGCCGGTCTCGGCGGCCGACAGCGCGGTCCGGACCGTCTCCTCGTCGCGCATCTCGCCGATCAGGATCACGTCCGGGTCCTGGCGCAGCACCCGGCGCATGGCGCGGCCGAACGATTCGGTGTCCATCCCGACCTCGCGCTGGTTGATGATCGAGTTGCGGTCGCGATGCAGATACTCGATCGGATCCTCGATCGTGACGATGTGCCGCGCCATCGACTCGTTGATGTGGTTGATGATCGCCGCCAGCGTGGTCGACTTGCCCGAGCCGGTGGTGCCAGTGAGCAGGATCAGCCCCCGCTCCTCGTTGGCGATCGCCTCGATCGCCGACGGCAGGCCGAGCTCGGTGATCGTGCGCACCGTGAACGGGATCACGCGGGCGACGATCGACACCGAGCCGCGCTGGCGGAACGCGTTGACGCGGAAGCGCGCGAGCCCGTCGACCGTGTAGGAGAAGTCGATCTCGTTGTGGCTGTCGAACGCCGCCATCTTGTCGGAGTGGTCGGCGAGCATCTCGCGCAGCACCCGCTCGGTGTCCGGGGGCGCCAGTGGCTCCAGATACTGCTCGAGCGGCTCGAGCTGGCCGCGGAACCGCGCCATCGGCCGGGCCGGCACCTTCAGGTGAAGGTCCGAGCCCTCGTTGCTAACTACGTACGCGAGCGCATCGTGCAGATCGAACATCGATCTCGGCATCGGCCGATCGAAGCCACCACTTGAGCACAACGCGAGACGTCTGGACCCCCGGCCGGCTAGAGGGAGCGAGCCGGGCGCAGCAGCCAAGCCGAATCGCCTGTCGCGTCAGAACTCAGAGGGGCTGGTGGTTTGACGGGACTCGCGCAGGCCCCGTCAAACGACCTGCCCCTTTGAGTTAACGCAAGTACCTACGCGACGTCGCGTAGCTTCTGCGCCTCAGCCAGCGACTGAAGCTTCTTGAGCGACTGATTCTCGATCTGCCGGATCCGCTCCCGGGTCACGTTGAACGTCCGGCCGACCTCGTCGAGCGTGCGCGGGTGCTCGCCACCGAGCCCGTAGCGCAGCTCGAGTACCCGGCGCTCCCGGTAGCTGAGGTTCTCGAGCGCCTCGCGGAGAGCCTCCTTGGTCAGGATCTCGGCCGCCCGCTCGTACGGCGACTCGGCGCGCTCGTCCGCGATGAACTGCCCGAACTCCGACTCCTCTTCGTCGCCTACGGGCTTCTCGAGCGACACCGGCGCCTGCGCCGAGCGCTTGATCGACTCGACCTCCTCGGGCTCGATCCCGGTGACCTCCGCGATCTCCTCGGCGGTCGGCTCGCGCCCGAGCTCGGTCACGAGCTTGCGCTCGGCCCGGCCGATCTTGTTGAGCTTCTCGACCACGTGCACCGGGATGCGGATCGTCCGCGCCTTGTCGGCGAGCGCGCGAGCGATCGCCTGGCGGATCCACCAGGTGGCGTAGGTGGAGAACTTGAAGCCCTTGCGGTAGTCGAACTTCTCGGCCGCACGCACGAGCCCCAGCGTCCCCTCCTGGATCAGGTCCAGGAACGGGAGCCCTTGGTTGCGGTAGTTCTTGGCAATCGATACGACGAGCCGAAGGTTCGACTCAACCATCTTCTGCTTGGCGTCGAGGTCCCCACGCTCGATCCGCTTGGCGAGGTCAACCTCTTCCTGGGCGGTGAGCAGCCGCACCTTGCCGATGTCCTTCAGGAACAGCTGAAGCGAATCGGTGGTCATGTCCGGCTTGAGGTCCAGCGCCGTCTTCGGCTTGCGGCGGCCGCGCTTGTCGGGTGCGCGCTCGAGGTCGGCCGCCGCGAGAGCCGGGTCGAGCTCCTCGACCAGCTCGATCTCGGCGCGCTCGAGGAAGCCGTGAAGCTCCTCGACATCAGCCTCGTCGAGATCGAGCTCCGACACCGCTCCGGAGATCTCGGCGTAGGTGAGGACGCCGAGCTGCTGACCGCGCGTGACGAGGCCTTTGATCTCTTCGAGTTCCTGCAGATCCGCTACTGACATCTGAATCCGTTTCTCGTCGTACCCGCCGGCCCTGGACACCGCCGGCCTGAGAGAGGATGACAAACGGGCGAGTGCCCGAGGGCGCACGCCCGCTAGCTAAACGTATGAGGCAAGTCTAGTCGCTATACTTTTTGAAGTCAATTACAGCCGAGGGGCCACAGGTGCGCCGCCCATGTATACGTATACGCGGAAGCGTGAGGGCGGTTTCAAATCCTGTTCGGATTTTGCTAAGACCGCGTTTCCAAGGACGGATCCAAGATCCGCGTTCCGCACACGGGAGCAGCACCTTGCGCCATGATGTGGACGGTTGAGCGACGAACGCCCCTCAGACGTCCTCGGCGCGCTGCCGCACAGGCGGCCGCAGCGCCGCAGCGACAAGCGCCCCTCGACCACGCCGTCCGCGTCCTCCTCGCCTCGGGCGGAGGAGAACGGAGGCTCCGCCGGCGGCAACGGGTCGCGTGCCACGCCCAAGCGCGCGACGGCGGCGCGGGCGCACGCGACGCGCAGGACACCGTCCGCGCGACCCAGCCCACCCGGAGTCGACACCCCACCGGTCCCGGGTCACGAACCGCCCGCAGCCGCCACCGCGCCCGCCTCCCCCCCAGCCGACACACCGGGCGCCGCCACCGCAACGCCCTCACGACGCCACGCCTCCCCAGCCGACATAGCGGGCGCCGCCACCGCGACACCCGCACGACGCCACGCGCCGGCGACGAGGCCCCCGGAAGCTCCCCGCCACGATCGCCTCCCCCAGCCCAGGCAGCCCCCGGGCGTCCCGCCGGCCCCGTCACGGGCTGGCCGGCCCGAGCGCACGTCGACCGGCAGGGATATCCTCGGCATCGCGGCGCAGGCGGCGGCCGAACTCGCGGAGATCGGGCTGTCGGTCAGCGCCCGTGCGCTGCGGAACGCGGTCTCGCGGCTGCCCCGCCCGTAACGCCCGCGTACCACGGAACGCGGTCAGCCGGAGCCCCCGCGTGGCCGTCGGCGCACATCATCACGGCATCTCGTTAGAATTCCTCGCCGTTCATGCCGAGCGATCGATCCGTCCGCGGACGATCGGCGGGGGAACCACTTGCGGGTCCAAGGATCCGCAGGGGCGAATCGGCCCACCGGGGCCGTAGCGCTCACAAGGCGCGAGCCCGTCAGCTCACCCCGTAGGCACACGACAAAAGGACTGACGAAGCTGCTCGCGAGAGTTCGCGCCCATCGCTACCTAGCTGCGTTTTTGGCCGTCGGCGCCGGCGCCATGGCCATCCCAGGGCTGGCCTTCGCCGACTCGGGCGGGGCCGGCACGGGCCCGGGAAGCCCCGGGTCGAGCCAAAGCCCGGGAACCCCCGGGTCGAGCCAAACCCCGATCCCGACTCCGCCCGTCACCGCCGGCAACGTCCCGGTCACGGCAAGCAGCGACGGAATCACGATCACCTCCGAAGCCTCCGCGTTCATGCGCGGCAGCGTGTCGGTGACCGGCAGCGTTCAGGCATCCGGCGCCGGCAACGTCGTCGAGATCGATCAGCTCAGCTCCGCGAACGGCGGAACATGGATACCGGTCGCGGACGCCGGCGCGCAATCCGGCGGCTCGTTCGCCGCGTCGTGGCACCCCAGCCGCGCCGGGCAGCTGACGATCCGCGCGGTGATCAAGGGCACCCAGGCCTCGAGCGCTGCCGCCGCCCCAACCCTGTCGCTCACGGTCTACCGGCGCTCGGTCGCGACGCTCTACGGCCCCGGGTTCTGGGGACACCGGACGGCGTGCGGAGAGATCCTCAGGCGCGGCACGATCGGCGTGGCGAGCCGGACGCTGCCGTGCGGAACCCCGGTCCAGATCTACTACCAGGGCCGAGTCATCACCGCGCCGGTGATCGACCGCGGGCCGTACGCGCACGGGGCCAACTGGGACCTGACGATGGCCACAGGACGCGCGATCGGCGCGCTGACCACGGTCGTGATCGGCGCCGCAGCGGTCCCGTCGACGACGGCGAACACCGCATCGACGCCGTCGACGGCCGCGCCGTCTGCTCAGTAGCGCATCAGCTCACGCGCGTCGGAGCGTCGCGCGTGGGCGGGTCGCAGCCCCCGCCGCCAGGGCGGTCGGTGCTGTCCGCCAAAATGACGCGATGCCTGCGGCTCTGATCACGATCGCGGAGGCGCGCGAGCGGATCCTCCGCGTCGCTGATCCGCTCGGAACCGAGCGGGTGGCGATCGACGAGGCCCACGACCGGGTGCTCGCTGCCGACCTCACGGCGGTCGGGAACGTGCCGCCGTTCCCGTGCTCGGCGATGGACGGCTACGCGATCGTCCACGGCCACGCCGGCCGGACCCTGACCGTGGTCGGCGAGTCCCGCGCGGGTATGCCCTCGGCGACGGCGCTCGGCAGCGGGGGCGCGATCCGGATCTCCACCGGCGGGGCGATCCCGGCCGGGGCGACCGCGGTGATTCCCCAGGAGAACGTCGAAGTCCGCGACGGCACGATCCGCACCCGGGTCGCGGTAACGGCCGGCGATCACCTGCGCGGGGCCGGCGAGGACATGCGCTCGGGGGAGACGATCCTGCGTGCCGGCATGACACTCGGCGCGGCCGAGCTGGGCGCTGCCGTGTCCGCGGGCGCGGCCGAGCTGACCGTCTACCGGCGCCCGAGGGTGCAGGTGCTCTGCACCGGCGACGAGCTCCGCGCCCCCGGGGAGCCGCTGGGCCCAGGCGAGATCCACAACTCGAACGCACCGATGCTCGACGCGCTCACGGCCGCCGAGGGCGCGATCGCCGGGGCGGCGCGGCGTCTGCCCGACGACCGGGCGGCGACCGAGGCCGGACTCGCGTCGGCGCTCGACACCGCCGACGTCGTCATCGTCACCGGCGGGGTGTCCGTCGGCCCGCACGATCACGTCAAGCCGGCGCTCGCCGACCTCGGCGTCGAGGAGGTGTTCTGGCGGGTCGCGCTGCAGCCGGGCAAGCCAACCTGGTTCGGCCGGCGAGGAGCGGTGCTCGTGTTCGGCTTGCCGGGCAACCCGGTCTCGGCGGTCGTGACGTTCTCGCTGTTCGTGCGACCGGCTTTGGCCAAGCTCCAGGGGCAAACGGCGGAGCACCTGCTCGAGCCCGAGGCCGTGCTCGGCGCCGCGGTCCGTCGCAATCCCGACCGCGAGCAGGCGGTGCGCGTCCGCCTCGAGCGCCGCGAGGGGACGCTCGTCGCCATGCCCAACGGGCCGCAGGGGTCCCACATCGTGACCTCGCTCCTCGGCGCGGACGCGCTCGCGTTCATCCCCACCGGGGAGGGCGAACTGGAGGCCGGCGCGGCGGTGGCGCTTGAGCGCCTCCCGCGCTGAGACAATCCCGCCGTGCCCGTATTCGTCGCGACCCTCGCAGCGCTCACCGCCTTGGTGGCGACGCGGCGGTGGCGCCGGCGGCCGGGCCGGCTCCCCGCCTACGCCGTGATCGTCTCGCCGCCGAAATCGACGGCGATCGCTCGCGACGGCGCGGTCCGCTCGGTCCAATCGGCCGAGCTCACGCTGGACCGGGAGGACTGGAAGCGGATGTGGAACGCCACCCACCTCGAGAATCTGGCGCGGACCTACTGGCTGTTCCTCTCACGGGTGACTTTCTGGACGATCCGCGTCGTCTACGGGAACAACGCGCGGTCGGTCGTGTTCCTGGGCCGGCCCTTGACGCTGCTCCGGTTCGGAGCGCCGGAATACGTGCTCGAGCGCGACCACGGCAACGTCCGCTGGCCGATCCGTGACGGGCTGCTGGTCGCGCGCGCCGGCCGGGGCCGCGGCTTCCTGTCGCTCGACGTCAGGCACCTCGGCGACGAGCCCGACGGTCGCGTGAAGCTCCGCATCGAGGTCGAGGTCGCGAACTTCTATCCCGCGATCGCGGTGGGGTTCAGCACGCCGTTCTACGAGGCGACGCAGTCGGCGATCCACGTCGTGGTCACACACGCGTTCCTGCGCTCGCTCGCCAAGCTCGACCTCGCGCCGTCGAAGGTGGGCCGCTTCGCCCCGCACCGTCCCGACGTTCGCGCCGCCGGACGCGCCGCGATCGAGGCCGCCCGCCACATCCGGGATCGCGCTCCGCACCAATAAGGCGCCGCCGCCAGGCGCCGCCGACCATTCCACTAAGAGGGGCCGCCTTCGGCGGCGTCCGTGGGGCCTGGTTCCCCGTCCTGACGGTATCCGTGGACTCTTGACCGAGCTCTCAGCGAGGCGCCGGCGTCAGGCTTGGGTTTCGGGGTCAAGACTCACGCGGGATCGGTCGGGGAGGCGCTGTACGTCGGTGCGGCAGCCGCCGCAGCCTGTGGATGCGCGTGTGTGCTCGGCGATCTGGGCGACGGTCGTTAGGCCGCGGTCGCGGATCGCGTGGACGATCTCGCCGCGGGTCACGCCCTGGCACGAGCAGATGTTGATCCCGGGGTCGAGCTGATCGACGGGGTAGCTGCCGGCGCGGGCCCGAACCCGTCGAGCAGCTCATCCGGGACGGCGAGCCGGTCGGTGAGAAGCGTGCGGAGTTGCTGGGCGTCACAGAGGTCGCCGAGGAGGATCGCGCCGGCGAGCTTGCCGTCGGGGTGATCAGGAGGCGGCGGTAGTGGCCGCGGCGGGGTGTCGAGCGCGAGCAGCTCGTCGTCGCCGTCGTGCTGCCCGACGCGTCCGCAGCAGAACAACTCGATCCCGGCGACCTTCAGCGTGGTGCTCGGCGCGCCGCCGTCGAAGGCAGCCGGGTGGCCGGCGAGTGAGCCGAGCGTCGGCAAAACCGCGAGCGACTCGCTGCCTTGGCCGCCTGCTGCGTGCCCGAACGTGCCAGCGCCCCACCAGACGCGTGGCCAGCCGCGCACTGACGCTTCCGCGGCACATCTGTCCGGGTCTGGACGGGGTACCCGGCCCCGCTGACGCCGAGCGCAGCGAGGCCCGTTACTACCCGTACCGGACGCCGGTCAGCGCGCGCAGCTTGGCCCGGTCGTGGCGCGCGGACACGCGCCGCACGGTGCCCGACCGCGACCGCATCACCAGCGATTCGGTGCTCGCCCCCTGGTCGCCCTGGTAGCGAACGCCCTGGAGGACGTCGCCGTCGGTGACGCCGGTGGCCGAGAAGAACACGTCCTGGCCGCCGACGAGGTCATCGCAGGTCAAGACCTTCGACAGGTCGTAGCCCGCCTGCTCCGCGGCGGCCCGTTCCTCGTTGTTGCGCGGCCACAGCCGGCCCTTCATCTCGCCGCCGATGCATTTGATCGCGGCCGCGGTGATCACGCCCTCGGGCGTGCCCCCGATACCCCACAGGATGTCGACCGGCGTGTCGTCGCTGACCGCGAGCAGCGCCGCCGACACGTCGCCGTCGAGGATCAGCCTGACGCGAGCGCCCGCCTCGCGGATCTCTGCCATCGCCTCGTGGTGGCGATCGCGGTCGAGCATCACCACCATCACGTCGCGGATGTCGATCCGCTTGCGCTCGGCGATCAGCCCGAGTGTCTCGGGCAGCGGGCGGTCGAGGTCGAGCAGATCGGCGATCTCGGGACCGCCCGCGATCTTCTCCATGTACACGATCGGACCGGGGCTGAACATCGAGCCCCGCTCGGCCAGCGCGATCACGGAGATCGCGCTCGGCATACCCAAAGCGGTCAGTCGCGTGCCTTCGAGCGGGTCGACCGCGATGTCGACGAGCGGCGGCGTCCCGTCGCCGATCGGCTCGCCGTTGAACAGCATCGGCGCCTTGTCCTTCTCGCCCTCGCCGATCACCACCACGCCGTCCATCGACACCGAGTCGAGCACGTTGCGCATCGCGTCGACCGCGGCCTGGTCGGCTCCCTCCTTGTCGCCGCGACCGACCATCCGTGCGGCGGCAAGCGCCGCCGCCTCGGTCACGCGGACGAGCTCCAGCGCCAGGTTCCGATCCGGACGCGCGGCTGCGGAACTCTGGCTCATAGCAGACCTGGGGGCTTATGCGTTCTCATGCTCTCCTTTGTGCGCCATACCGACCCGACGAGGATCAACATGCCACCCAGCAAGCCGATCCAACAGCCGAAGCTTATGCTGATTTCACCCGGCGGTGTTCCCGGCTTGTCGATCACCCCGCGGAACACCGTGAACGTCACTGCCGCGATCGCGATTATCGCAGTCATCTCGCCGCGCGGCCACGACAGCGCGTGGCCGCGCAGGATGATCCAGGCGAGGACCGCGGGCGCGATCGCCGCAACCAGCAGCAGGAAACGGAGGATCAGCAGCGAGTTCCACGCCGTGCATGAGCTGCCCGGACCCCGGCAGTTGCCGAGCACCGTGTACCGGTCCCCGAGCGTGTACCAGGCCAGGAACACCGACAGGCCCAAGATCGCGCCGCCCAGGACCGCGATCAGTTCCCCCCGGTCGAGCTGCCTGAAGTCCATCGGCGGTCGGCCTAACGGTTGTGGCATGGTCGGCGGCGCCGAGCCCGAGCTGGCCGACCGTCGCCGAGCGGAGCTCGGTTCCGGCGTGTCGGCACGCGACGATCGCCGCCCCGCGGTGCCGTGGACGTCGTCGTGCATGACCGGTTGGGGCAGCTCCTGTTTCAGCCGCCGCTCGATCTCGAAACACTCGGGCATCCGGCGCGCCCAAGAGCTCCGCGATCCTGTCGGACCGGGCGATGTCGTGCACCTCGACCGTGATGTCCCTGACCGAGCACTCGTGTCCTGAAAGCTTGCTTCCCCTGCTCGCGGTGTTTGTCACCCTGCTGATAGGTTCGACGCCGTGACCCGTGCCTCATCGTCCGGGCAAGGCCCGGAGCTCCATCGGCTCGTGCCCGAGCCGGGCTCGGTCCACCCCCGCGAGCTGCTCACGGCGCTCAACCTCGTCGGCCGCGCCCACACCGAGCGGCCGTACACGATCGTCAACTTCGTAGCGAGCGCCGACGGACGGGCGGCATTCGAGGAGCGCTCGCGCGATCTCAGCGACCCGGGCGACCGAGAGATGTTCCACGGGCTGCGCGAACACGTCGACGCAATCCTGGTCGGTACCGGCACGCTCCGCGCCGAGCGCTACGGACGGCTCGTCCGCGACCCCGAGCGCAGGCGCCGGCGCGTCGCTTCGGGCCTGAGCCCGGAGCCGCTTGCGTGCATATTCAGCCGCAGCGGAAACATCCCAACCGACATTCCCCTGTTCTCCGAGCCCGCCGCCCGGGTAGTGGTGTTCACGCCGACCGAGCTCGACATCTCTGGGCTGGCCGCCCAGGTGGAGATCGTTGGCCTGGACCCGGGCGAGCTCACGCTGACCACGATGATGCGGCGGCTGCGCTCGGCCTACGACATCCGCTCAGTCCTGTGCGAGGGCGGCCCCACCCTGTTCGGAGCGCTCCTCCAAGAGGACCTCGTCGACGAGCTGTTCCTGTCGCTCGCGCCGAAGCTGAGCGGCGGCGGGAGGTCCCCGGGAATTACCAGTGGACCCTCGCTCACCGAGTTGCGCGAGCTGTCGCTGCTGTGGGCGATACAGAGCGACAGTTCACTGTATCTGCGCTACGCGATTCACTGAACCGCTTCACCATAAATGGTGAACCGTTTCACCTCGTGGTGAACCGGTTAACTCCCTCAGTTATTGTCATACAGTCACCCGAATTTCTCCGGAAGTAACAAACCGGCTGCCTACAATGGGTGGCAGTGACCGGCTCGATCGCAGCCATGGCGCCTTTGACTGCGACGCGGGTCGTCGAGGCGCTCAAGGAGGCGCGCCGGCGGACGTTCACGCTGGTGGCGGCCGTGTCCGACGCCGATCTCCAACGCGTCCACTCGCCGCTGATGAGCCCGCTGGTGTGGGACCTCGCTCACATCGCGGCTTACGAGGATCTGTGGCTCGTGCACCGTTACGGCGAGCGCCCGCTCCTGCGCGATGACCTCGCCGCGATGTACGACGCGTTCGAGACTCCACGCGCGGTGCGGGGCGACCTCCCGCTGCTGGGACCCGCGCAGGCTCGCGAGTACATGGATGAGGTGCGCTCGAGAACCCTCGAGGTGATCGACGAACGCGGGGTCGGCGACGGCCTGTTGCACGAGATGGTGCTGCGGCATGAGCACCAGCACGACGAGACGATGTTGCAGACGTTGATGCTGGCGCGCCTGGACGGCTACGCGCTCGCCGGTCGCCGCCCGATGCCGGAGCCCGTGCGACCGGCACCGACCGGACTGGACATGGTCGAGATCGCCGCCGGCGAGTGCACGATCGGCGCCTCCTCGGAACGCTTCGCCTACGACAACGAACGCCCGCGTCACCGCACGCACGTGCGCGGCTACCTGATCGGACGGACCCCGGTCACCAACGCCGGCTACCTCGCGTTCATCGAAGGCGGTGGCTACGAGCGTCGCGAGTGGTGGTCTGAGGAAGGGTGGGCGTGGAAGGAGCAGCACGAGATCACCCGACCCGGAGCATGGACGGCGGACCTGGACGCCGAGTGGCGGCTCGGCGGGCTCGAGCCACTCCACCCGGATAGGCCGGTCGTTCACGTGTCCTGGTTCGAGGCCGACGCCTTTGCGCGCGCTCACGACGCCCGCCTCCCCACCGAGGTGGAATGGGAGAAGGCGGCGACCTGGGACGAGAGGATGGATCCCGCGCACCCGCGAGCGCGTCGCTACCCGTGGGGCAACCGGCGCCCGGTGCCGGGTCAGCATGCCAACCTCGACCACCGTGGCTGCGGGACCGCCCCGGCCGGGTCTTACCCCGCCGGCAGCTCGCCCTACGGCTGCCTCGGGATGATCGGCGACGTCTGGGAGTGGACGAGCAGCCGCTTCGACGGTTACCCCGGGTTCGTCGCTCACCCGTATCGGGAGTACTCGGAGGTGTTCTTCGGAGGCGAGTACCGGGTGCTCCGCGGCGGCTCCTGGGCGACCCGCACCCGCGTGGCAACCGCGGCCTTCCGTAACTGGGACTACCCCCAGCGGCGCCAGATCTTCTCCGGCTTCCGGATCGCGAGAGACGCATGACGCCAGTGACGCGGACCGGGGACATCAGGATTGAGTCGTTCCTGTCGGACACCGACGAGCGCTCGCTCGCCAACGACGTCCTCGACGGGCTGACTCGCCCGTTCAAGGAGATCCCGCCCAAACACTTCTACGAT
>Ga0187766_10000536_pt1 | contig 21158 bp, 18 predicted proteins | sample 0216_QUI02_MP05__4_FD_132971 | JGI IMG/M metagenome (GOLD analysis project Ga0187766, IMG submission 132971) | Tropical peat soil microbial communities from peatlands in Department of Meta, Colombia - 0216_QUI02_MP05_20_MG | ecosystem: Environmental > Terrestrial > Soil > Wetlands > Peat ... | reverse complement strand
CCTCTTCTAAGAAACAGCAGCACCGAGCGGCCCCCGGGGTTTCGTAAGGAAAGCTGTGGCTGGCGCGGCCGCCGATAGCCGATTTTGTACCTAGTCTTATGTTGAGCACGCTGGTTGCGGGGGAGCGCAACCCCCTTTACCGAACAACCCTACAGCGACGGTATTAAGCTCGAATCACGGGCCCGCAACTGCCTTGATTTGCTCCTGACCACAAACGCCTCAGGAACCGCGACATAAAGCTCCCTAATCTGTAGGGATCTCCCTTACAAATGTGCAACCGCGTCGGAGCTACCGGTGGCGATAGGGAATGTCTGATCTGAAGCCCAACGTTGAGGTCGACATAGGTCACACCAGACGAGCGCCATTTCTCCAGGACATCGAGGGGGAAGCTTCGCGCCGGGAACAGCCCCGCGTGGCCGTCCCAAATTAGCGGCGTCCCTAGAATTGTCGTCACTGACCTAGCACGACGTTGAGGTGACCCTCGATTACCTTTGTGGCGATGCCGCCTACCTGAAGGCGCTTGATCGAGCCGTCTTCTACCGTCGCGCGGGTAATGACGTTGCTGGGCCGGCTTAGCTCGATCCCCTGTTCAGCCCACACTACCGCCTGACCCGTTGCATCGGGCGTCACCCGACCGTTATGCAGAAGATAGGCCGCTACGGCGGCATTGGTGGTGCCTGCCCCAGCGGATTCTGCCACGCCGACCGCCGGGCAAAAATCGCGTATATGCAGTGTCATGCCTGGCTGCTCGACCTCCATCGAAAAAGCAGCGACAGTTTCGATCTTGTTCGCGCGGCAGAACTGCGCGAGGGCATCGAAATTTGGGCGGAGCCTCGCCATTGCCGCGAGATTGCGCATCGGCAAGCAGAGGTGGATGAAATCGGCTCGCGCCACCTGGATTGGCAAATCGTAGGCGAAATCGGCCCGCGTCACGCTCAGCAGATCGCCAAGACGGTCGAAGTCCAGCATGGCGGGCTCGATTGCGGCGATAGCCACATCAAGCATGACCACGAGCCGCCCCGCCTCATTGCGATGGAACTCAACTTGCGCGTTCCCATTCGGCAGTTCGAGTATCGCGGTTCCAGTGCCTTCGGGAGGGCAGCTGATCAGGCCGGCATCGACCATGCGCGTGATGAGGCAGACGGTGCCGTGCCCACACATTGGCTGTTCCGCTATCGTCGAGAAGAATTGCAGCTTGATGCGGTTGTCTGCCCAAGTATCGACGAATGCGGTGGCCGGTGCGCCAATCTCGACGGCGATACGCGCGCGGAGCTTTGCATCGATTGCGGCCGCATCGAGAACGCTCGCGCCTTGGCTACCAGAATAGGGTACGGAGGTGAAGGCGTCGTATACAGCGAAGGGAAGGTCGAGCGCCACAGCGGTTGTGCGGGGTGCGTTCATCTAGGCAAGCCAAACGCGCTCTGCTACCCGTGATCCCATCATCCGATTTACGCCATCCGGTGCCGTCCCTTGTACTGTCTTGGCATACGCATCAAGATCAGTAGGAAAGGCGAAGATCACACTGCCGTTGTTGTGCGCAACCAGTTCCTGCATGTCCCAGTAGATCTGCTTGCGCTTGGCGAAATCGATTTCGACCCTGCCTGCGTTCAAGAGCTGGGTGAATCTGTCGTCGCAAAAAAAAGTTTCGTTCCAAGGGGCGCCACAGGCAAAGCCCAATGAGAACATCATTCCTGGCGTCGGACGTGTCGACCAGTTTGACATTACGAAGGGCTTCTTCATCCAGACATTGTCCCAGTATCCGTCATTGGGCTCGCGGTGCACGTCGATCTGGATGCCCGCCGCCTTGCCTGCGTCCTGTATCAGTACCGCAGCGTCGACCGCGCCCGGAAAGGTCACCTCGGCAGTCGAGAGAGAAATCGAAAGACCTTCCATCCCTGCCTTCTTGAGGTGGAACTTCGCCTTATCCGGGTCATAAGTACGTTGCGGCAATTCTGTGTTGAAGAATGGATCGGTCTCGGGTATCGGATGATCGTTGCCGAGGCTCGCATAGCCTGCAAAAATCTTCTCAACAATCGACTTGCGGTTCACCCCGAACTTAATCGCCTCGCGCACATCATTGTTGTTGAACGGTGTGCTGCGCGTATCCATCGCCACGTTCTCGTAGCGCCCCCCGACGCCCTTGACTAAGGTAAACTTGTTCATTTCTATCAGACGGTTGACAATTTTAGTGTCGACTTTGTCTATTGCCAAAACTTCGCCCGATACCAGCGCATTGGAGCGCGCCGTCGGATCAGTCACAAAGACAACCTGCACCGTGTCGACCCACGCGCGATCGGCTTTCCAGTACGTCGGGTTCCGCTTGGCCCCGAAAGACACCCCAGGTCTGAATTCTTCCAACATGTAGGGGCCGGTGCCGACGAATTTCGACCAATCGGTCGTCCCCTCGGGCACGATGGTCAGATGGAAGTCCCCCATAATGATCGGAATGTCGGCATCCCCTTTCTCGTGCTGGATCACCACGGTTTCACCATCGGCCTTGATCGAAGACACACCAGCCAGCAGACCCTTTGCGGCCGACTTCGAATCCTTGCCGATATGGCGATTCAGCGACCAGGCTGCATCCGCCGCGGTCAGCGGCCTGCCGTTGTGGAACGTTACCCCCTTGCGCATTGTGAAAATCCAAGTCTTGGCGCCGTTGGTGCCGGTCCAGCTTTCCGCAAGCTCGGGGATCAGTTTCTTGTCCGGCCCGATTTCGACGAGGCAATTACCAAGCGCGAAGCCCAGCACCCCCATGTAGGCGTCGATATACGTGGAGGGGTCGAGCGAATCACTCGTTTTGCCGGCGGCCAGCCCAATTTTTAGCGTTCCGCCCTTCGTGGGTGTCCCTGCAGCGCGCCCGGGTAATGTCCTCAGGGCTGCCGCAGCTGCAGTGGTGAAGCCGATGAGCTTCAGCGCACTCCGGCGATCGAGAATAAGGCCGGTGCTCGAATACTTGGGTATGGTCATGTGGTGGCTCCCCTGAGATCAATATTTGTTGTTTCGCAGTTCAGATAAGCCGGGGTCCCCGGATGACTCCAGATCAGGTTTGAATATTGGCGCTTCGCCAAGCCTCCTGCAAGCCAACCGGGTGTCCTTACCGTAAACCTCGTTCGGGCTAGGCAGGCGGCGCTACTCGGTCGATACTCGGCCGCGATGGTCGGGATTCTGGGTCTGCTCTGGAGTTTGGTGACGTTTCCATTCAAGTCGAAGACTCGGCTTGAGGTGAAAGTCCTTGCCTTACGCCATCAGGTCAATGTTTTGCAGCGGAGGGCGCCGAAACGGCTCTCTGTCGAATATTACAATCAGGGCCGGACGCGCCTCGCGTTGGGCAAGGACTCACCGATTGCGAGACCTGTCGAGACAGAAGGATACATTGTCGCGCACCGTGTTCTCGGCGACATCCACCACCGTTATGCAAGACTCTGAGTTTGCGGTAGGGACAGGGAAATCAATGCTCCAAACAACACCTCCCGTCGCAGTGATTGGGGCTGGAATTGTCGGCGTTTGCTGCGCGGCACATCTCGTTATGCGGGGCATTCCCGTAATTCTCTTGGATCGGCGTGGCCCGGGCGAGATGACCTCCTATGGTAATGCAGGCGGAATTCAAAACCTTGCAACGACTCCAATTGGAATGCCGGGGATGCTACGGCAGGTGCCAAGTTGGCTCGCCGACCCTTTGGGACCGCTCCATATCAGGCCGAGCTATCTGCCGCGCGCATTGCCGTGGTTGCTGCGCTTCGCGCGAGAGACCACCGAGCGGCGCGCGCGCCACAATGCCAAGGCGCTGAATGAACTCAATCGCCGCTGCATCGATGCCACAATGTCCCTCGCGCGATGGGCGGGCGTCGAGAATCTGATTCAGCTCTCGGGCCAACTCTATCTTTTCCGCAGCCGGAAGGCGTATTTGGAGGATCGCTTGGGACAGGAGCTCCGGGCAGCAACGGGACAACCCTTTACGGTCCTCGATCAGGACGCGATTCGTGAGTTCGAACCCCACCTCGCGCCAAAATTCGAAGTGGGGCTGCACGTGCCTGGCGACGGTTTCTGCCGCGACCCTTACAGGTTTGTAACCGAACTTGCCGGCGCCGCGATGCGCAATGGAGCGACTTTTTTACACGCCGAGGCGACGGGGTTCGATTGGCAGGGCAGCGAGATCGCGGCGATCAAAACGGACCGCGGCAAAATTGATGTCGGCGCTGTTGTGATCGCCGCCGGTGCGTGGTCGATGCCATTGGTGCAACTCCTCGGCCATCGAGTGCCACTCGAGACCCAGCGCGGCTATCACGTCACCATCCGAAATCCCGGCCCTACCACGCGCCATATGTGTCTTATCCTCGACCGGAAACTTGCGATAACCCCCATGGAGCCGGGGCTTAGAATTGCCGGAACGGTCGAGTTCGCGGGACTTGAAGCGCTGCCGAACTACAAGCGGGCAGGAGCCCTCGTTCGTCTTGGCCTCGAGACTCTTCCCGGACTCAATATTGCTGACGTCTCCGAATGGATGGGCCACAGGCCTTCCCTCCCCGATAGCTTGCCCGTCATTGGCCGCTCGCCAAAAGTGCCGAACGCCTTCTTCGCTTTCGGTCACGGCTTCTTTGGCTTGATTGGTGCTGCGCCGACGGGCGAACTTATCGGCGAGCTCATCGCGGGAGAAAAGCCGGCCATCGGCCTCGACCCTTATCGGATTGATCGCTTCTGACGACGGCGTCGGCCTTGGTGGAGCCGGCCCTCGAATTGCCCGGTCTTTGAAGGCATGTTACCTTCGATCGCGTTCACTTGGGGGGCGGAAATATGCGGCCAAATCCGGTGCGCGAAAAGCTGAGGGCGGGTGGCACCGCCTTTGGGGTGATGGCATTCGAGTATTTCACACCGGGTCTGCCGGTGGCTCTTGCTCAAGCTGGAGCCGAGTTTCTCCTCCTTGATACCGAACATAGCGGCGCTGGCATCGAAACCATAAAGGCGCAGTTCGCCGCAGCGCGAGGCAGTGGCATCGTGCCCATGGTGCGGGTCCCGGGCTCACATTACCACCTCATCGCCCCAATGCTCGACGTGGGCGCGATGGGGATAATGGTGCCGATGGTCGAGACACCCGATCAGGCGCGAAAGATAGCCTCCTGGTGCCGTTATGCGCCGGACGGCGTGCGCGGTCTTGCCTTTGGCGTCGCGCATGACGATTACGGCGGCGGCGATTTTGCCGTCAAGATGGCTGAAGCCAATGAGCGCACGCTCGTCATCGCCTTAATCGAAACGGCAACCGGCATTTCACATGTCGAGGAAATCATGGCGGTGCCGGGAATTGATGTCGGTTGGCTCGGCCACTACGATCTCACGGCCACCATGGGGATTCCGGGTCAATTCGATCATCCGGATTTTCTCGCAGCGGTCGAGCGCTTGGTTGCCGCCTGCCGACGATACGGCAAAACACCGGGATTTCTAGCCTACACGTTGCCACAGGCAAAAGACTGGCTGGCAAAGGGTTTTCGCTGCTTGTGCTACGGCACCGATCTCAGCCTCATGCAAGGAGCACTGCGCGAAGGGCTGGCGGTGCTCCGCGGCGGTGGGTGAGAGGCGCCCGCGCCAATGGACGTGGAGGCCGAGTCAAAGCTTCTTGACGTGAGGGAGGTCAGCAAATCCTTCGACGGACTCGTGGCCCTTCAGTCGGTGAGTATCGGAGTGGAGTCCGGCAAGATCGTCGGCCTCATCGGCCCGAATGGTTCCGGCAAGAGCACACTTTTCGACGTCATCACCGGATTCCAGCGAAGCGACCGAGGTACCGTATATTACGCCGGCAAACCGATCACCGCTTTGTCGCCGCACAAGATCGCGCGGCGCGGCCTCATGCGCACCTTCCAGATCTCTGAGGGCGGTCAGCGACTTACGGCACTTGAAAACTTGCTCGCAGCCGCTCCCGAACAAGAAGAACACAACCTAGTCGCCTCGCTCGTCGGGCTTCGGGCACTCCTGGCACAGGAGCGCGCCAACCTCAGTCGCGCGCGCGAGGTCTTACAGCTGTTGGGACTCGCAGCATTGGGCAACGAACTCGTCGGCAACCTTTCGGGCGGTCAGAGGAAGTTGCTCGATCTTGGCCGTGTTTTCATGGCACGCCCCACTCTTTCCCTGCTTGATGAGCCCACGGCGGGCGTCAATCCGACCCTCATTCAAATCATTCTCGACAACCTAAGATTAATGAACCGCGAATTCAGCATCAGCCTATTGATCGTCGAGCACAATATGCACGTGATCCGAAACCTTTGCGATTACGTCTACGTACTGGACGCAGGGTCGCTCATCTGTCAGGGCACGCCCGAGGCCGTGCAGTCGGATGAGCGCGTGCTCGAGATTTATCTTAGTCGCACGCGCACTGCGGTGGATTGGTGAACCAGCATGGCGCTCCTGTCTGTCGAGCGATTGCGCTGCGGCTACGGATCGAACGAGATCATCCACGGCATCGATTTTCATGTCGATCCGAGCGAGGTCGTGACGGTCCTTGGGCCTAACGGCTGCGGCAAGACAACGTTCATCAGAGCGATCCTCGGCTATGTGCGCATGACCGAGGGCAAGGTCAGCCTCGCCGACACGAATCTCGAAAAGTTTACGCCAACGGAGCGTGCTTCGCTCGGCATCGGTTACGTCCCCCAGCTATCCAATGTGTTCAAGCCGTTGACTGTCCTCGAGAACCTCGAGATGGGCGGCTACCGCCTAGGGCGCGCCGCCCTCCAGAGCGCGATCGAACGGCTGTTCGCGCTCTTCCCGATCCTCGAGGCGCGACGCGGCCAGCGGGCGGGAACTTTGAGTGGCGGTGAACGGCAGGTATTGGCGATCGCGCGCGCGATGATGGTTGCGCCGAAATTGATCTTTCTCGATGAGCCTTCGGCTGGGTTGTCGCCACGCCGCGCCGACGACATCTTCCAACACATCCGGACGATCACAAGTCTTGGTGCCGCCGTTGTGTTGATTGAGCAAGATGCACAACGCGCGTTAAACGTTTCCGACCGCGCCTATGTCTTCGTGACGGGCGAGGTCGCGTTTGAAGGATTGGCAGCCGAGGTCGCGGCCGATGAGCGCATTCGTGCGGCGTATCTTGGCGGCAAGGCTCCGAGGGCGGGAACCCTGCGGCAATGACTTCCGCAGCTCTGGACGATGCGCTGGCTCACATATAAGATTTTTTGAATATTAAGAGCCGAACGCGCCTGCCATAGGGCGCGTTGCCAATAGGCGTAGTCAACGACATTTAAGGGGAGGTCATCATGGGCAAAACCGTGGGTAGCCTGATTCTTTTGGGAAGTGCACTTCTAGGTGCATCTCTCATGGCGGCTCCGGCCGTGGCGCAGCAGGGTGAACCGGTCAAAATCGGCGTGCTTATCGGCCTGACAGGGTCCAGTGCCGTTGCCGGCAACGACAGCTACAAATGCATGCAGCTTGCGGCCGAGGAAGTAAACGCCGCAGGCGGCGTCCTCGGTCGACCGATCAAGCTCGTCGTTCAGGACGATGAAGGTCGTCCAAAGGCGGGTGTCGATGGCGCGAATCTCTTATCCGACGTTGAAAAAGTGCCGGTCGCGATTGGCGGGTATTCCTCGGGCATCGCACTCCCCGCGGGTCAGGTCTTCAACGAAAAGAAGGTCGTCTGGGTAACTGACGCCACGACGAACAAACTTAAGACCATTGGCCCCTATGTATTCGACACCGCTGGTCTCGCTGACCAGGAAGCGGCTCTGGTTGATTTCGTCAAAGCTGACAATGCCGATAAGAAAGAAATCAAGCTGGCCGGGATGTTCACCGGGAATGCGATCGGCCAGGACCGCGACACCGTCAGCCAGCAGAGGGCAAAGGAACTCGGCCTCACCTGGGTTCATTCGCTTCTCTACACGGTCGGCGGCACAGACTTCCGGGCTGAGCTTCAGAAGGTCATGGACGCGAAACCGGACGCCATTCTGACCGACATCTACGATAACGACGCGCAGGTTATCCAGCGCCAGCTGTATGAAATGGGTGTTACAAACTTCTCGATGATCTACAGCTATAACCCTGGCGCCTATGGCACCCTCGAAGGAAAGTTGACTGAAGGCATCAAGGGCCTCGACTACGTGACGACCGGCCCGCGCGCCGATGCGTTCACCAAGAAATACGTCGCCAAATACGGCAAGGTCTATACCGACGCCTGGGCACCGCCCTTCTATGACGCGGTGTGGATCGTTGCTACTGCGATCAACCTCGCGAACAGTCTCGATTCGACCAAGATCCGCGATGCGATGTGGCCTGCCGCGTATCGATATCTCGGTGTGTCCGGCGAGGGCGACAAGGGTTTCAATATGTATGGCAAACAGGCGGCGGATCAAAGTTCAGGTCGCGAGTTCAAGGATGGCAAGCTCATGCCTTACCAGGTCAAGGGCAGCACCAAGGACGTCTTCGTCTTCCGCTATAATGGACCGGAAGGCGTGCCGCTCGACAAGGCACCGACCGACGAGGAATTCAAGAAGCTATATGCCGCCCAATAGATGCCCAGCCCAAAGCGGGGCGCGGGTCGTGCGGCACAGATGAGATGAATATCGCGCAGGTCATCGTCAGCAGTCTGATCACGGCCGCTGAGCTCGGCATCATTGCAATCGGCCTGACGATGACCTTCTCGATTCTGCGCTTTGCCAACTTCTCACACGCGTCGATGGCGGTGATCGGCGCATATATCGCCTACTCGTTCAATGTCAAGCTAGGCTGGCCGCTGCTGCTCGCATTCGCGGTCGCGATGCTGGTCATGGGTTGCTTCGGCATCGTCGTCGACCGAATAATCTTTCGCGTCATGCGCCATGCGGGCGATCTCACGCCGATGATCGCGTCACTCGGTTTGTCGCTTGCAATCCAGTATTCGGTGCAGGCGATCTGGGGCCCGCAGTTTTTGCGATACAAGTACGAGTTGGTTCCAGGCATGTCGCTATTCGGCGCGCGCATAACCGGCCCACAGCTGGGGATCATAGGCACTGTTATGACTGCCATGATCTGCTTCCATCTGCTCTTGACCCGTACGAGGATCGGCAAGGCGATGCGCGCGACTGCGACGAATCCTGAACTCGCTCAGGCCTGCTCCATCGACACCGAGCATGTTATTCGCGTGGTCTGGTTCGTCGGTACGGCATTTGCCGCGGTTGGCGGCATGTTCGTCGCTTGGGATACGCAGCTCGACCCCTATTTCGGATTCAATCTCATCATCCCGGTTTTTTGTGTTGTATTGATTGGTGGCGTCGGTTCGATTTACGGCGCAATACTTGGCGCGCTGATCATAGGATTCGCCGCGAATTTTGGCATCAATCTCAACTGGGGACCGGTCCTTTCGCTCTTTGACCTTACCTCCGCCGGATCCAACTTCTCCCTCCCCGTCGCTTATAAGCCGGGCATCGCGTACATGGCGGTTATCGTCCTGCTGCTGTTGCGACCGAGCGGACTCACCAAGCGCGAGCTGATTTGATGGAGCAGATCCTGAGCTTCGCGACTTATCTCGTGGTGGTGACATCGATCTTCGCCATGATGTCGTTCAGCCTTGACCTGCAGGTTGGTTCGTGCGGCATCGCGAACTTCGGTCAAGTCGCGTTCCTACTCGCAGGCGGCTATGTGACGGCGGTCGCCGCCGACCATGGCGTGGGTCCGGCTGCTAGTCTCGCACTCGCTACGCTGGCGGGTGGGTTCTTCGGTCTCTTGCTCGCGGCCACCGTGCGCAATATGAGCGGTACCTACTGGGGCATCCTGTCGCTGGCCATGGCAGAGCTGCTGCGCCTCGTCGTACTCAATGAAAAATGGATCGCGGGTGGTGCGAGTGGTGAGACGGTAAAGCGTTCCGTCGGCAAATTCGAATTCGTCGTCATTGGGGCCACGATTCTGATCTATCTGCTCATGCGTGTAATCGCGGTTTCGCCGTTCGGCCGGGTCATAAAGCTCATCAGGGAAGGCGACCGGCTGCCGTTGTCGTTGGGCAAGCACGTGACGATCTTCAAAGCCGAGGCGATGTTCATCGGCGGCGCCATCGGCGGCTTGGCGGGCGCTTTTTACGCATTTGAAAATCGCTACATCAATCCCGACGACGGGCTACCGGTCGAGACCTTCATACTTTGGGCCATGGTGATCTTGGGCGGGCGCGGGAACCCGACCGGCGTCCTAGTCGGCACGATCGTCGTTCAGACGCTCTACGTCGGTACGCGTTATCTCACCACCATAGTGCCCATATCCGCCGACACGCTTTCGGCGCTGCGGCTGGTCGCGATCGGTATCCTCGTCGTCCTGATCATGATGTACCGCCCACAAGGGCTGCTGCCTGAGCGACGACGCGTCTTTGACGTGGCTTCCGGGGGCCGGGGCGCGAGCTGAGAGCTGAACGCCAATTTAAAGAGCGAGGTTTGTCATGGATTCCCATGCGCGCGTCGTTGTCGTTGGTGGAGGGGCCGTCGGCTGCAACATCCTTTACAGCCTCACGCACCGCGGCTGGATCGATGTCGTGCTCCTGGAGCGGAACGAGCTCACATCGGGCTCGACCTGGCACGCCGCGGGCCTCATGCCGCTTTATACCCATCGGTTCAGCCTCTCTCGGGTCGTACTCAAGAGCATCGCGATCTATGGAAGTCTCGAGGCCGAGACGGGGCAAGCGGTAGGCTGGCACAATTGCGGCTCGCTTCGGATTGCTTCCGATCCCGAACGGCTCGACGAATACCGGTGGTACGCCGGTTCCGCCCGCACTCAGGGAGTTGAAGCGCATATCCTGGACCCGCAGGAGGTCCGCCGTTTGTGGCCCCTCATCGAGAAGGGAGAACGCATTCTCGGCGGCCTTTACCACACGCAGGACGGACACATTGCCCCTGCTGACGTGACTCAGGCGCTTGCCAAGGGGGCGCGTGCCAAGGGTGCCAAGATTTACCGCAACACCGAGGCTACCGCCTTTGAGCAGACGCGGAGTGGTGAGTGGAAGGTGACGACGACGGCAGGTGACATCATCTGCGAGCATCTTGTCCTCGCGACCGGTAACTACGCACAACGGACGGCCCGTCTCCTAGGAGTATCCTATCCGGCGATCGCTATCGTTCATCAATACTATGTGACTGAGGAGGTGCCCGAGATCGCTGCCCGCAAGCGCGCCGGCTTGCCAGAAATGCCGATCCTCAAGGACGACCGATATCTCGGCTATCTCCGTGAGGAACGCCAGGGCCTGATGTTCGGCCCGTACGAGCGACCAGACGATCTCGAACTCTTTGCACTGGACGGCGTACCCGATTGGTTCGGCCCCATGACTCTTCTGCCGGAGAAGCTCGATGCCGTGGCCCAACACATCGAGGCGGCTATGGAGCTCGTTCCGGCTTTTGCTCGCGCGGGTGTCAAGGCGCATGTTCGCGGGCCCATTTGCACGACTCCCGATAACATGCCGCTCGCCGGACCCATGCCCGGTCTGCGCAATCTCTGGCTGGCGGAAGGTGTCGTCGGGGGGATCATGATGGGTGGCGGCCTTGGGCACTACCTCTCGGAGATGATTGTCGAGGGCGAGTGCGGCATCGATCTTGTCGACTTCGATCCTCGTCGCTTTGGCAGCCATGTCAACAAACCCTATGCCTGCGTCAAGGCTCGTGAGGCGTTCGGCAATAACTTCGGCGTCTATTTTCCCGACTACGAATGGCCCGCGGGACGGCCGTTAAAGGCGTCCCCTTCATACGACCGCCTCAAGGCGGCAGGCGCGGTTTTCGGATCGCTCAACGGTTGGGAGATACCGGTATGGTTCGCCCCACCCGGAGTGGAACCCCGCGATAGCTACAGTTTTCGGCGCGGAAGCTACTTTTCGCATGTCGCCTCCGAGGCGCGCGCGGTGCGGGAGACCGCGGGCCTCATCGATATGACGCCGATGGCGAAGTTCGAAGTCGAGGGACCGGGTGCCGCCGATTGGCTTGACCAAATCCTCGCCAACCGACTACCTCGAAAAGAGGGCGGCATTCGCCTTGCGCACCTCTTGAACGGGCGCGGCGGGGTCAAGGCAGAATTCACAGTCGTGCGGCTCGGCGCGCAGTCCTTCTACCTCATAAGCTCGCCTAGGGCCGAATCCCTTAGCTTCGACCACCTCTCGCGGCTTCTTCCCGCTGACGGCAGTGTCCGCCTACGCAACGCCACAATGGAGCGCGGCTGCCTTACAGTGGTCGGACCCCACGCACGAAGGATTCTTGAGCCTCTCGCCTCGATTGATCTATCGAATGAGCGTTTTCCTTGGCTGACCGGTCAGACGGCCGTGGTGGGACTTGCGTCCGACGTGCGGATGCTGCGCATAAATTTCGAGGGCGAGCTTGGTTGGGAGCTCTACCATCCAATTGGATACCAACAACATCTCCTTGATCGCATTAGTGACACCGGCAGGGATCATGGGTTGAGGTTCGTGGGGTACCGCGCGATTGAGGGCCTCAGGCTCGAGAAATCCTATCCCAATCTTTGGCGAGAGGTGAGCGGCGAGTACACCGCATGGGAAAGCGGTCTCGACCGCTTCATTGCCTTGGACAAAGGCGATTTCATTGGGCGCGATGCGCTCTTGCGCCAGCGGCAACAGGGCATTGGCAGACGTCTTGTCACTTTACGGATTGCCGCACGCGAGGGTGCCGAGGCGCTCGGGAATGAAGGGGTCTACCAGGATGGCACGCTCGTTGGCCGCGTCACGTCCGCGGGCCATGCCTATTCGCTGGGCTTTAATATTGCCCTCGCACATGTGTCCGCCGCCTTGGCCAACCCGGGCACTCAACTTTCTGTTTTGGTGTTCAACGAAAAGGTCGCGGCTGAAGTTATCCCATCCTCACCCTACGATCCCAAGGGTGAGCGCAGCCGGATGTAGGCGCATGGCCAAAATTCTTATCGTAACCGGTGGCAGCCGTGGCATCGGCGCCGCAGTCGCGCTCCTCGCCGGCCACGCCGGCTGGGACGTCGCGATCAACTACGTATCACGACGCGACCGCGCCGAGGAAGTCGCAGCAGAGATCCGCGCTGCCGGGCGACGCGCCATCGCCGTCCGCGCCGATATCGGGTCCGAGTTAGATGTTGTAAGTCTCTTTGAGACTGTCGACCATGCGCTCGGGCCGCCAACGGGCCTTGTCAATAACGCCGGCATAATTTCCGCTTACGGCCGCGTCGAGCAACTGCAGGCGGCCGACCTAGAGCGCAATTTGCAGGTGAATGTCATGGGTGTCATCCTGTGCGCGCGAGAGGCCGTGAAGCGGATGAGCCGCCGACATGGTGGAGAAGGCGGGGCAATCGTAAATATTGGCTCGCGCGCCGCCACCATGGGCATGCCCAAGGAATACGTGCATTATGCTGCCGCCAAGGGTGCGGTTGCTTCATTCACCCTGGGGCTTGCCAGGGAAGTCGCGGAGGACGGCATCCGCGTCAATTGCGTGAGCCCCGGCCTCATCGACACGGAAATTCAGCCGAAAGAGCGCTTTGAACGCTTGGGGCCAACTGTTCCCATTGGTCGCGCCGGGCAACCCCAGGAGGTTGCCGAGGCTGTAGTCTGGTTACTGTCAGAAAAGGCAAGCTACGTCACAGGTGCTGATATCCTGGTCACCGGAGGACGGTGAATTCTCCGCAAGATAACAAACGCAAGAGGCTTGAGCGGTACCACGATGAGACAGCTCGATGAAACGGCTAAGAGAGTCTACGCCATCGCAATAACTCCATTTTAGGGTGCAAGTGAGATTGATTGCGCAGGCGAACTGCTTCCCGAAAATTGGTCCAATTGTTAAGTTAGTCGAATGTTGTTTGGGGCTGCCCCGATTTGTGGTCCGGGCCTTAGGCAACTTTTCGAACACAGTTAGCTGGTTCGACGAAGGCCGTCGGGGTCGAGTTCCCCGGGGCACTGTGGGGTCGCGCATCGTTGTAGTGTGTCCTCCAGTCTTCAAACTGTTGCCTGACCGACGAGGCGACCCGGCGCGAAGCGCTCGATCATATTCGCGCCCTTGTCGGCGAGATCATCATCACGCCGGATAACCTGGCTTTGCGCGTCGACATTAAGGGGGAGCCGGCTGGAATCTTGAGCGTGGCGAAACACGGTGGAATACCCGGCGCGGATGACCTGGCCACTGCCCAACAAATTGAAGCAGTTGCAGGGGCCCGCAACCATCTTGATTTGCTCCTCACGACAATAGTCTCAAAGACCAGGATGCGTGGATACGAATAAAATATTCTGTCACAAAGAGGCAGGACTTTGTGCGATTGGTTTAGCCTACCAACACTTCAGCAGTCGAGGTATCTCGCCGATGTTTTCGGCGATCTGCACGCCAGCCGCTTTCAGCGCGCTGATTTTCGAATGGTAGTTGCCTCGCCCGTGTTCGGCGATCGCACCTGCATGGCCCAAGCTCTGGCCGAGCGGCACCGACTTTCCCGAGATGAAGGCCACCAATGGCTTGCTGATCGCTGCTGTCCGGATAAAGTCAGCCGCATTCTCCTCGTCGCTGCCGCCTATCTCGCCGAGGAGCACGATCGCCCTGGTCTCTGGATCGGCCTGGAACAGGAGTAGGTGATCACGAAAGTCGGATCCCTTTACCGCGTCGCCACCGATGGCAATGACGGTGCTAATCCCGATTTCCGCGCTCTTCATTTCGGCCAGCACAGCGTAGGCAAGGGAACCACTCTTTGTGATAACACCTACATTTCCAGGCAAGCAAATATCCTCAATAAAGAAACCCACCTTAGCGCGGCCAGGCGACAATAGGCCACTCGAGTTCGGGCCAATTAACGTTACCCCGGCTCGCTTGGCGAGATGACGTACGACAACGGCATCGTGCACAGGAACATGCTCGGTGAAGCATACAACGATTCGAATGCCGGCCTGTATGGCAGCACATACTTCGGCTTTCACCTTGTACGGGGCGCTAAAGACCATAGAGAGGTCCGCTCCCACTGACGCCACCGCTTCCCGCGCGGTTTCAAACACCGGGATGTCGGGCGGGCTCCAGTGTTCCAATTCGTTCCGCTCGGCAACGACAATGCCTGTCAGCTTCGTGCCGTGGCGCAGCATTTCGTCACATTGGAATCGCGCTAGTCGGTTTCCAATGCCATGCAGCAGAATGCGGCTCTCCGTAAGCGCTAGAATTGCCATATTCAGTTCTTCACCGATGCGACCAAAGCCTCGATAGCGGCTGCGATCGATACACTGTTGGTACGGCCGGCGGCGGTGAGCATTTGTTGCGCTTTTGCCATCCCGTTTCCCCGAAGATGCAGGAAGAGTGGCTTGACGTGCCGCCCTTTTCGACTACGAAGCACGATCAATAGCGCTGCGACGATCTCATCCAGGCGATAGCCGCACGAGATCACATTGATAAGTATTGACCTGATTAATGGATGGCGATCGAAAGCCTCAATCGCGGTCGCAAAACCCTGCTCGGCCTGGCCGGCACCGATGGCCTCGTCGATGTCAACCAACGCTGCTACCTTTGAACCTTTACTGGTGATCCAGTCCATCAGGGTCACATTGAGGCCGCCGCCCAGGCCGATGAGGCCGATGGCGCCTCCTAGTGGGTTCTCCCAAAACTTGAGGCCGGGGAATTCGTCCGGCGCGCTCGCGGTGACACTCAGGCGCGGTTGCATCGCGGCGATGCACGGCTGTCGGTCAAGTGCGACGTCGTCGATCGCGACGCGCGCATCGAGCGCGAAGAGTTTGCCGCCCGACGATTCAACCAACGGATTAATCTCGATCATTGTGGCGTCGTAGGCGCGGGACATCGCAAACAACACCTGGCCGATTTTCTCATATGCGTTGCGATACTCTGGTGCATAGCCGAGCCGAACGAAGCAGTCCTGAAGCTGATTAGCGACCGGCCCCTGAATCGGGTCAACCGAGATGGTGGCGACATTGGCGGAATCGGCTGCGGTGATTTCCTCGATGAAAACGCCGCCGGTGCGCGCAAATAGCAGGCGAATTTCTCCATTATCGATGATTATCCCAGCATATCGTTCGCGTTCGAATTCTATGCGCTCTTCCACCAGCACCGCTTCAACCGATTGCCCGTTGATACTGCTACCAAGGAGGACGGCTAAAGCATTGTGCGTCTCACTTGGGCCATTGGTGAACAGGACGCCGCCACCTTTCCGACGCTTGCCGCCGAGGATTTGAGCCTTGAGCACTAGACTTGACGGTAGCCAGCCAAGGATCTGGGTCAGATCGGTATCGTCTGCTACGACCACGCCCGCAGGTGTTGGCACTTGATATTTCCTGAAGAGCGCCTTTGCGTTGGATTCAAGTAGAAGCATGTGTCACTGCCAGCCGGCGCGGGGGCACTAAGCGCAAAGCGCTTCACCTCTCTTCGGTGGTCAATGCTTCAACGTGATCAACCGCTTCCACATATTCGGTCAGAAAGTCGGCGAATATCTGTCGTACGGTGGTTTCGCTTTTCATGTCGCCGACAATCTGCCCGACTGCGTAGGTCCACCAGTCAAGGCGATGGGCGCGCTCGGCGCGGCGCAGAGGTTCGCCCCCAAGAATCGACTGCAGCGGAAATGCAAGGGGCTTCGGCGCGTCGCCGCGCTCCCATGCCTCTGTGTAGGCACTCTTCAGCAAGCGACAGGTCTTTCCGGTCAGCGCCTTGCTCACCACCGCGTCCTCTGTTCGTGCGGCGAAGAGTCGGTCCTTCATCTCCGGGGTGAGCTCGCTTTCCCGTGTTCCGAGCCAAATCGAGCCGCACCAGATGCCGGCGACGCCGAGCGCCATCGCCGCGGCAAACTGCCGGCCGCGTCCGATGCCGCCAGCGGCGAGTACGGGTATCGGCGCCATCGCGTCGACGAGCTGCGGCCACAGGACCATCGATGAGACTCGGCCGACATGGCCGCCCGCCTCGGTCCCCTGTGCAATAAGGACGTCAACACCGGCGTCGCGCTGCTTCAGCCCGTGCTTTACCGCGCCAACCAGGGCGCCGACCTTGATACCCGCTGCGTGAACCCGGTCGACCACGTGACGGGGCGGCACACCCATGGCGCCGACTGCGAACTTGATAGGGTGCCGGAGCGCGATCTCGAGCGAGCGCTCGGCGTCACGCGGCGTCATCTTCATCTTATCAGCATGCTCGCGGAGGAACGACGAGGCGTCGTCGGCTGGTAGGCGAGGAACGCCGGCATCGTCCAGCAGCCCGCCGACGAACGCGCGGTGCTCAGGCGGCAGGATCTGGTCAGGGTCGCGCTCATCGCCGAGTGGCACGTAGGAGCCTGGGAAGGTGACATCTACGCCGTAGGGTCTGCCACCGACATGGTCGTCGATCCAGCGTAGCGATGCCTCCAGCTCCTCAGGGGTCATCCACGCGGCGCCGAGGATGCCCATTCCTCCGGCGCGCGAGGCCTCGACGACGACGTCACGGCAATGAGAGAAGGCGAAAATCGGCAGATCGACGCCGAACATCTCGGTGACTGCGGTGCGCATAGATTCCTCTTGACCTTATGTCTTTCTAGTACAAAATTTAGACCCGCTGGTCAGGAATGTCCAGCTTTGTGCGTTCGACGGCCGCGACTGAGGTAACCGGAGGCGCCATTGCCGATTGTAGTCTGCCGGCAGCATTTTTCTGGTACGTGCGTGCCGCGCGGCGGGTGGAGCCGCCCGTGACCGCCCCTGCAGTCGTGGTCATCGGTGCCGGTGCCGCAGGATGTGCCGCCGCGCTTGAGGCGGCGCGCCTCGGCCTTGCCGTGACCCTCATCGACGAGCATCCGCAGAGCGTTGCCGCGCTCGGGCTCGACGCACCTTATTTTTATGGCGCGCGGCTACCGGCGTCCCTCTCGGCCACGATGGTCGAACGCGTGCTCGCAGCGAACGAACCGCTCGTCGCCTGCTTCGAGGCGGGGGTCGAGGTCAGAACTGGCACCTGCGTCTGGGGTGTGTTCGGCCCGCGCGAGAACTGCATCAGCCTCGATGGCTTTCAGTTGGCCCTTGCCGAGGGCGGGCGCTCAGAAATGCTGCACGCAGATCACCTCGTCTTCGCCACCGGAGCACGGGATCTCGTCCTCTCCTTTCCGGGCTGGGAGTTGCCGGGCGTCCTCGGCGCGAACGGGGCCGCGGCGCTCGCCGGCCGATACCAGGCGCTTGGTGGCGAGCGTGTGATGGTGCTCGGTTCCGGAAACCTCGGACTCGGTCTGGCGCGGCTCCTCCGCTCCGAGGGGATCGAGGTCGTCGCAGTCGTCGAGCCAGGGCCGCGACCGCGGGGCGACGCCAACCTCGTTGCGGATCTCACGGGTGCCGGCGTACCGATCTTCGTCCAGCATACCATCGAGCGAGCCTTGGGCGAGACCGAGGTGCGCGCGGCAAGGCTCGTTGCAGTCGACGGCAAGCTTCAGCCGGTGCCCAACTGCGTGCGCGAGATCCTCTGTGACACGATCGTCATGGCCTACGGCACTGTGCCCAACGTCGAGCTGCCCGCGCTCGCGGGATGCACGCTCAGCTACAGCGCCACCCGCGGCGGATGGGTTCCGGCGGTCGAGGGGGGCACATGCACCAGCCTCCCTTTCATCCATGTCGCTGGCGACCTCGTCGGGACCGGCGAGGTGACGCACCGGGACACGGCGGTCGCTGTCCGGCAGGGACAGGATGCGGTGCGCGCCATTGCCACAGCGTGCGGTCTCGTGGCGTCAGCAGTCCCTGCCTTAAACCCGGAACTGGCTGCGGACACCGGCGCGGCCGCGGATTGGCTGCGGTCGCTCCTCGCTGTCGGCGGCCTCGACGTCACGCTCTGCCAGTGCGAGGAGGTGACGCGTCGCGAACTCGTGGGCGTGCAGCCGCCGCGGTATCTCGGCTCTGGATCGGCGGCAACCGGTGGGATCGATGGTCTCGGGTCGCGTGCCCGGACGAGCCAAGATCTGCTCAAGCGTCTGACGCGCGTGGGCATGGGCCATTGCCAGGGCAAGCGCTGCCGCGACCACGGGGCGCTGCTGATCGCCGGCGCCACGGGCTGCCCGCTGGAAGAGGTGCGGCCCGGCTCCTATCGCGCGCCGGTGCGTCCTCTCCCGCTCGCGACACTCTGGCCGCACGACGAAAGCGAAGAGATGCGTAAGCGCTGGCCGATTTGGCTCCACCCGCTGGACGAACGCGCGCCGCGATGAGTGACCTGCCGCGATCCGCCGACGTTGTCGTTATCGGCGCAGGTGTGCTAGGCCTTGCCGCCGGTTATTTCCTTCGGAAGGACGGTGCGAGCGTAGTCGTGCTCGATAAGGGCATGGCAGGCTGGGAAGCCTCGGGTCGCGCCACCGGTTTCCTCTCGCTGCGCGGTGAGCAGCCGCTCGAGGTGCCCCTTGCCGCAGCTGCCGAGCGGCTCTGGGCGACGCTCGACGACGAACTCGGCACGCTGACCGAGTGGCGTCCGGGCGGACGGCTTTGGGTCGCGATCGAGCCCGAGTCCTGGGCCGAACTCGCTCAGACTTGCCCGCTGTGGCGTCAAGCCGGAGTCGCTGTCGAGCTGGTTGATGCGGCGGCGGCGCGGAAAATCGCTCCCTGTCTCGGCGAGAACACGATCGGCGGAATGCACACCGCGCGCGGTGGCCACGCCAATCCACAGCGCACCACGCAGGCATTCGCCTGGGCGTTCCAGCGTATTGGCGGAATCCTCGCCGAGTTCACGCCGGCGACCGACATCGCCATTGCGGGCGGCCGCATCGCCGCGGTCCAGACGGTCTCTGGCGCGATCGCGACCTCGGCGGTCGTCGCTTGCGCCGGGCCGCAGCTTGGACATATCGGTCGAATGGTTGGGGTCGAGATCCCGGTGGCTCCGGTGCGGCTCGAGGCGATGGTGACGGTTCCTCTGCCCCCGCTATTCGAAGTCGCTATGGTTGGAAACGGCCTCTCGCTGCGGCAGACGCGGCGTGGCAACATTCATTTCAACGGCGGGCCGCACGAGTGGATTGACGTCTCCCTCTGCGCCGAACCGGCGAAGCCGAACACGCCGATTATCCGCAACATGACACGGCGCCTCGCCGAGCTCTTCCCGTCACTCGCCGGGGTCAACGCGCTCAGGAGCTGGGCTGGGGTCATCGAGGTGACGCCGGATGCAACGGTCATCCTCGACCGGCCGGGCGCGCCCGAGGGCTTCGTCGTTTGCTCGGCCTCGGGGCACGGCTTCGGCCTCGCGCCAGCAATCGGTCAGGCGCTGGCCGACCTCGTGGTGCGGGGGCGGAGTTCGATTGCGATCGACGGGCTCGGGCTCGACCGTTTCGTCGGCTTGCCGAGGGACTGGCGCGCTGCGCGGAGCTGGCACGCCGGTTCCTATAACACCTAAACTCGGACAGTTGTCATATCCAGCCGATGGCACGCATGTCGGCGGCGAGGTCGCGCCGGTCGCGCGCGTAGTCGACGTTTGAATCGGGGATGATGCGGAGGCGCACGCCCGACTGCAGCTCCTCGGAGACGTGCGCGATGAGGCCGGGGAACGTCGACAGAAGGGCAATTCCCGTCATCTCCTGCGGTGTGAAGCCCATCTGACACATGATGCCGGCGAGCATGCCAATGTCGTTCATCACAAGGTCGAGTTTACAGGTCGCCTCCTGAAAGGCGCGATGAACGGCACCATACCAATCGTTGACCTCGCCCCAGACGCCTTCGGCGATCGCGATCTCCCTTAGTCGCTCGGCGCGCGGATCAGTGCGCCGGAAGACGGGATGGCCGAAGCCTGGCACCCGGCGCTTGGCCTGGCGAAGCTCGGCGACGAGGCCACTTGCGCCCTCCTCCATCGTCGTCCCTGCCGCCTTCCACGCCCGGTAGGTCTCGCTAATAAATTGGCCGGTATCTTCGGGTGACATCGCGTACTCGCCAGCGGCAAGCACGCCGGCGGCGAGCCCGGCTGGCATCTGCGGATTGACCGAGACAACGGCGCGCGCCGCGATCGTGCCGGATTTCTGCAGCGCGTAGTCGAGGATCGAGGAGAGGATAACGTCCATCATCCGCGCCTCCCCAGGTCGCGGGATTCGGCCGCGGAGGACGAGGAACGAGAGGGCGGGAAATGGCAGGCTCCCGATCAGTGCTTGCAGCGGATAGCCGCGGATGTAGATGTCCTCGGGTGCAATGTCGCTCACCGACGTCACCCAATGCGAGGAGCTGCCCTTGACCATTGATTTCACCTGTACCGTGTCCCTATCACACTGAATTAGCTGAACGTGTTCAGCAGCGTCGGCCGTGCCGCGTGCCAAGCAGCGCGCGT
>Ga0187766_10000535_pt1 | contig 21162 bp, 20 predicted proteins | sample 0216_QUI02_MP05__4_FD_132971 | JGI IMG/M metagenome (GOLD analysis project Ga0187766, IMG submission 132971) | Tropical peat soil microbial communities from peatlands in Department of Meta, Colombia - 0216_QUI02_MP05_20_MG | ecosystem: Environmental > Terrestrial > Soil > Wetlands > Peat ... | reverse complement strand
TCTCCTGAACCGATGCCGTGCAGATCACCCGCGTCTCCCCGACCGAGATCAGCGCCGAACCGGTCGCGGTCCTGACGAAGCCGGGCTCGATCGTCGTCGGCCGGAGCTCGTCCGGCGCGCGGCCGTAACTACGCTCGGGAGCCTGCCCGCTCATGCCGATACCGCGGCCGGGAGCGCGACGTGAAGGACCTGACCGAGCGGCAACTGCAGAAAGCGCGTGCCGAGCGACCTGAACGACCCCGCGTCGCCCGTGCACTGGAAGCGGTAGGTGCCCTCGGTCAAGCGCGGATTGAGCAGCCCGCGGGAGGCAAGCGCGCGCTCGACGCTGCGAGCGACCCCCGCTCCCGAGGTGACGAGCGTCACCCCGCGCCCGAGCGTTCGCTGCAGCATCGGCGCGATCAACGGGTAGTGCGTGCAACCGAGGATCACCGTGTCGACCTGGGCGTCACGCAGCGGAGCGCAGTACTCGCGCACCGTACCTACGAGATGCTCGTCGAACGGGAAGCCCCCCTCGATCACCGACGCCAGGTCCCCACACGCAACGTTCTCCAGGTGTACGTGCGGATCGGCCGCCAGCACCGCCCGCTCGTAAGCACCACTCGCAACCGTGGCGGGGGTCCCAAGCAGGCCGATCCGCCCGGTGCGGCTGCCCGCGACCGCGAGCTGCGTGGCCGCGGCCACGACGCCGATCACGTCCACGTCACGGCCGATCCGCTCGAGGTGCTCCTCGAGCGCGCCGAGGGCGACGGAGCCGGCCGAGTTGCACGCGACCACGATCAGCTTTGCGCCCAGCTCGAGCAGATGGTCGGCGATCTCGATCGAGAATCTGCGCAGCTCGTCGGGGGTCTTATCGCCGTACGGGAGGCGCGCGTTATCGCCCAGGTATACGTAGTCCTCGGTCGGCAGCGAGACGAGCAGCTCGTGCAGCACCGTTAGACCGCCGACGCCGGAGTCGAACACGGCCACCGGATGCTCGGGGAGCGCATGCATGACTGGGCATGGTGCCAGAGGCCGCCGTCGTGATCGAACATTACGCTCGGCCCGCTGATGCGCGCGCTAGTCGTCACGAACATGTACCCGACCGCCGAGCACCCCGCGCTCGGCAGCTTTGTCCGCGATCAGGTGGACGCGCTGCGACGCATCCCGGACATCGCCGTCGAGGTGTTCTCGTTCGCGCCGGGAAGCCTGCGGGGATATGGGCGCGCGGCGCAGGACCTGCGGCGCCGGTACCGCGGCGCACGCTTCGACGTCGTTCATGCGCACTTCGGCTTGACCGCATGGCCGGCGATCGCCGCCCCCGCCCGGGTGCGGGCGCTGACCCTGCACGGAACCGATCTGCACCATCCCCGCAGCCGGCCGATCACGCTGGCGGCGCTGCGGTCGTTCGATCTCGTCGCCGCCGTGTCGGAGCCGCTTGCGCGCGAGGTTCCGAGATGGGCTACTCGCGGTGAGGTGGCGGTACTTCCGTGCGGGGTCGACATCGGTCGCTTCCGGCCGATTCCCCGCGCCGAGGCGCGCGCGGCGCTGGGGCTGGACCCCGGTCGGCCGTACGTCCTGTTCCCGGCCGATCCCAGGCGTCCCGAGAAGCGATTTGATCTTGCGCGCGCGGTCGCGGGCGAGGCGCGCGTGCTGACGCTGGTCGACGTCGAACCGCGACAGGTGCCGCTGTGGGTCAATGCCGCGAACGCGGTCGTGGTGCCATCCGACCGCGAGGGGTTCGGGCTCGCCGTGCTCGAGGCGCTCGCCTGCGAGGTCCCCGTCCTGGCGACGCCCGTCGGGATCGCGCCGGTGGTGCTGGACGGGCTCGCCGGAGCGTACTGCGGCGCGTTCGAGCTCGACGCATGGCGCACGGCGCTCGCCCCTCACCTGGCCGCATACGACCCGCGTTTGACGGGACGCGCTCGCGCCGAGCTGTTCTCAACCGACCGCATGGCACAGCGCGTCGCTCAAGCCTGGCAGGCGCTCACTTGAGCGCCTGCCAGGCTTGGACGAGCGCGTCCGCGTGCTCGGCGGTCGGGGTCAGCTCAACGCCGGCCACCACTCGCCCAGGCGCGTGCGGGCCACGCTGGCCAGCGGCGCCACCCCGACCTCGTCGGTCTCCTGTTCGCGGACGACAGGTGATTGCAGCGCCTCGAGCGTCACGGCCACCGACGTCGCCAGCGCGCGCAGCGCGTAACCGCCCTCAAGCACGCAGCCGACCGGCGCGTCCAGTTCGGCGCAGACACGTCGGATCGTGCGCGTCATCGCCTGAAAGCCGGTCTCGGTGACGCGGCAGCTCGCGAGCGGATCATCCAGGTGGGCGTCGTATCCGGCCGAGATCAGCAGCAGCTGCGGCGCGAACGCGAGCGCCAGCGGTGCGACCACGTGATCGACCAGCGATCTGTAGGTCGCGTCGTCGGACCCCGTCGGGACGGGGAGGTTGACGGTGAATCCCTTGCCCGCGCCCGACCCTGTGTCCGCCGCGCCTCCGGTTCCGGGGTACAGCGGTGACTCGTGGATCGAGACGTACAGAACGCGGTTGCTCGCGTGGAAGATGTCGTTGGTGCCGTTGCCGTGGTGGACGTCCCAGTCGAAGATCAGCACGCGCTCGAGCGCGTGCGCGTCGAGGGCATGCTGCGCGGCGACCGCAACGTTGTTGAACAGGCAGAACCCCATCGCCTGGGCTCGGTGGGCGTGGTGTCCCGGCGGACGATGAGCGCTGAAACCCGTCGGGACCACCCGCTCCAGCAGCAGGTCGACGAGCTCGACGGCGCCTCCGGCAGCGTGCAGCGCGGCGTCGAACGAGCCCTCACTCGCGACCGTGTCGAGGTCGAGCTGACCTCCGCCGCGCGCCGAGAGGTTCTCGATCGCCGCGATATAGCCCTCGGGATGGACCGCCGCCAGCGTTTTGCGCTCGACCTCCCGCGAGTTGACACGCTGGTAGCCGAGCCACCCGCGCTCCGCGAGCTCGCGCTCGATCGCGATCAATCGGGCCGGCTGCTCGGGATGCGCGCCGGTGTCGTGGGCAAACGACGAGCGGTGATGCAGGAACACGGGCGCAGGTGTCATCTCACGAGTACCGTACTGACTGTGCGCGTAGTTGAGACTCAGGTCGCCGTCGTCGGCGCGGGCGCCGCCGGGTTGTACACCTCGTTGCGCGCCGCGCAGGCCGGCGCGCGCGTGACGCTCGTGTCCGCCACGCCGCTGGCCGGGTCCTCGAGCTACTGGGCCCAGGGCGGGCTGGCCGCCGCGCTCGCGCAGGACGACAGTCCCGACCGGCACCTGGCGGACACGATTGCGGCCGGTCGGGGCGCGGTGCGGCGCTCGGCGGCGCAGGTTCTGTGCCAGGAGGCCCCGCTCGCCGTCGAGGACCTCGCGCGCCTCGGTGTTCGCTTCGACGCCGATCGTCGCGGACGGCTCGCACTTGGGCTCGAGGGCGGCCATTCGGAACGCCGGATCGTGCACGCCGGTGGAGCCGCAACCGGGCGGCGGATCATCCGCCAGCTGTCCGCGATGGTGGCCGAGCATCACGGGATCGAGCTGCTCGAGGGACGGCGCGCGGTCGCGGTGCTCAGTTTGGAGGAGCGCTGCGTGGGGATCCGGCTCGATGACGGGCGGACGATCGCCAGCGCGGCGACCGTGCTGGCGACTGGCGGCGCCGCGGCGATGTGGTCGCGCACCACGAACCCCTCCGTCGCGACCGGCGGCGGGCTGTTGCTGGCGTTCGCCGCCGGCGCGACGCTGGCCGATCTCGAGCTGGTGCAGTTCCACCCGACCGCGGTGTCGGCGCCGAACGGGGCCGACGGGTTCCTCGTGACAGAGGCGATCCGCGGCGAGGGCGCGCGCCTGCTCGACGACGCCGGACACCGGTTCGTGAACGAGCTCGCGCCGCGCGACGAGGTCGCACGGGCGGTTCAGCGACAGATGCAGGTTGCCGGCACGACGTCGGTCGCGCTTGACATGCGCGACGTAGATCCCGCGTTGTTTCCGAACGTCGTCACGGCGCTGCGGCGCGCCGGAATCGATCCGGAGAACGAGCTCGTGCCGGTCGCGCCCGCCGCGCACTACATGATGGGCGGGATCGCGACGAACGTCGACGGCCGGGCGACGCTCCCCGGTCTGTACGCGGTCGGCGAGTGCTCGTGCACCGGCTTGCACGGCGCCAACCGGCTGGCGTCCAACTCGCTGACGGAGTGCTTCGTGTTCGGGGCGCGGGCGGCGCGGGCGGCGCTGGCGCAGTCGCGGACCGACGCGGCAATGCTGGACGAGGCAGCGCTCGCCCACGCGGCGCCCGCCGACCGACGGCCTCCCCCTCTGACCCAGGCGAGCCGCGAGGCGCTGTGGAACTACGCCGGCCTCGAGCGCGATCGGCAGGGCCTCACGCAGTTGGCCTCCGATCCGCATCCGCTCGTGCGTCTGATCGCGCTGTCGGCGCTCACCCGGACCGAGAGCCGGGGCGCGCACCAGCGGCGGGACTTCCCCGCGCTCGACCCCGCGCTCGACGGGCTCCACGTGACGATCAAGCGCGGCGCGGAACCCGCGTTCGCGCCGTGGGACTGACCCGCCCGACGCACCAACTTTCGGCTTAACGCGCGGTTAATACGCCGCCCCTCGCACCTTCACATGCAATGGGAATACTCGCGTGCATAAAAGGCCGACGCTCCGACAGGGGCGCCGGACAGGGATGGCTTTCCGGCAGGGAGCCGAAAGGAGTTACCTTGCATGTACCGCTTCAGTCGAGGTATTTACCGGGAGCTTGCGGCGGAGATCATCGAGGATCCCCACAGTGCGAGTCCTCATGCCAACCACGAGCGGGTGCTCCGCGCGTGCGAGGCGGCGATCGAGCGGCTCGCAACTGACCGCCACTACTTCGCGCACCCGGCCCGCACGCTGTTCTGCGATATCAGGCCGTACTTCCCGATGAGCGCGCAAGCCCGGGTGCTGCACGTGGTCCAGCGGTACCTCGAGTGCGCGGACGAGTTCCTCCGGGGCCAACCGCAGAACGGGTTGGACGTCTACGGCAAGCCGCTCCAGTGCCGCGCCAGCACGCGCAAGGGAACCCCGTGCCAGCGGGTGCCGTTGCCGCACAACGGGTATTGCCCGTCGCATCAGCACCTCGCGGAGACCGAAAACCTGCAACTGGCGGCAGCGTAAGACCGGGGCGGATCGGTCCCCGCGCCACAGATAACGTCTGTCGTCCCCGCCCCACAGATAACGTTCGGCGTCATGCTCCTGGGCGTCGATGTCGGCGGGACGTTCACGGACGCCGTGCTCGCGTTCGATGGGCGGGTCGTCACCGCCAAGGCGCCGACCACGCCGGATGATCAGTCCGTCGGCGTAATGGCGGCGATCGACACGGTGCTCGCGCGCGCCGGCGGGCATCCGCACGAGGTCACGTCGTTCTCGCACGGGATGACGGTCGCCACGAATGCGCTGCTCGAGGGACGCGGCGCCCGCGCGGCGTTGATCGCCACCGAAGGCTTCACCGACATCGTCGCGCTCGGTCGCCAGAACCGCGCGGACCTCTACCGGCTGTGCGCCGCGCGTCCCGCGCCGCTGGTCCCCGACGAGCTGCGATACCCCGCCCCGGAGCGTATGACCCCCGTGGGGCCACTCAGACCCCTCACCGACGAGGCGGCGTCACAGCTCGCGAGACGCGTCGCTGGTGCGCATCCGGAGTCGGTCGCGGTTGCGCTGCTGCACTCGTATCGCCATCCGGCGCACGAGACCGCGATCGGCGAGGCGCTGAAGCGTGAGCTCCCCGGCGTCCACGTGTCGCTCTCGCACGAGGTTGTCGGGACGTTCCGCGAGTTCGAGCGAGCCGCGACGACCGAGGTCGACGCGGCGCTGTCGCCGCTACTGGCGCGGTATCTGCGGGGACTGGTCGCGCGCGCGCGCCGGGCGGGGATCGCCGAGCCGGCGATCATGCAGTCGAACGGGGGGCTGATCGATGCTGCGGCGGCGGCGCGCCACGCCGCGTGGACCGTGCTCTCCGGACCTGCCGGGGGAGCGGCCGGGGCCGCGTTCGTCGCCCGCGCCGCCGGGGCTGCCGATTCTCTCTGCTTCGACATGGGCGGCACGTCGTGCGACGTCTGCGTGGTCGACAAAGGATCCGTGCAGGAGCGAAGCGCGGGCGACGTCGGCGACCGTCCGCTCGCGCTGCCGATGCTCGCGGTCCACACCGTCGGCGCCGGCGGCGGCTCGGTCGCGTGGCGCGATCCCGGCGGCGCGCTGCGTGTCGGCCCGCGCTCGGCCGGCGCCGATCCTGGACCCGCCTGCTACGGCCGCGGCGGCACCGAGCCGACGGTCACCGACGCAAATCTGCTGCTGGGCTACTTGTCGCCAGACGCGCCGCTCGCCGGCGGCGTGTCGCTGTACCGCGAGGCTGCGCAGCGCGCGATCGCGACCCTCGCCGCCGAGCTCGACCTCGAACCCGTCGCGTGTGCGCAGGGGATCATCCGCGTCGCGAACGCCGAGATGATCCGCGCGCTGCGGGTCGTAACGGTGGAGCGCGGGATCGATCCGCGCCGCTACGCGCTGCTCGCGTTCGGTGGGGCCGGACCCCTGCACGCCGCGCAGATCGCCGAGGAGCTCGGGATCGAGACGATCGTCTGCCCGCGGGCATCGGGCGTCCTGGCGGCGCTCGGGCTGGTCGTCTCGCCGCGACGCCGCGACGTGCAGCGCAGCGTGTTCCTGACCGGCGAGGCCCTGAGCGCGGACACGATCGCGCGGACCGTCGCCGAGCTCGGCCAGCAAGCGCTCAGGGCGCTGGCGCGGAGCGGCACCGAGGCCGAGCTGCGCGCCACCTACGAGCTGCGCTATCGGGGGCAGGCGTTCGAGCTTGCGATCAAGGCCGGCACGGCCCCCGACCCGACCGAGCTGCGCGCCGCATTCGAAGCTGAGCACCGGGACCGGTACGGCTACAGCGACCCGGAGCAGGAGCTCGAGCTCGTCACGATCCGCGTCAGCGCGATCATCGCCGGAGTCGACGTCCAGCTCGCGGCAGCCGACGAGCGGCGGCAGCCGACCGCGAGCCGTCGCACGGCGACCCACAACGGCCGGCGGATCGAGTTCGAGGTCCTGGCCGGCGCGCCCTCCCCGGGCACTCCGATCGCCGGCCCGGTGATCGTCGAGCTGGCGGAGTCGACGCTGCTCGTGCCGCCGAACTGGTCCGGCGAGGTCGACGCGACGGGCACGATCAAGCTGAATCGCGCGCGATGATCGATCCCGTCGATCTCCAGGTCCTGACCGGGGCGCTGCGCTCGATTTGCGAGGAGATGGGCGCGGTGCTGATCCGCTCCGCGCACTCGCCCAATATCAAGGAGCGTCGAGACGCCTCGACCGCGCTGTTCGACGCGAACGGGGAAATGGTGATGCAGGCCGAGCACATTCCCGTCCACCTCGGCGCGATGCCGGCGGCGGTCGCGGCGGTGCTGGGCGAGGCCCACGCTCCGGACCGATCCTGGATCCTCAACGACCCGTACCGGGGGGGCACGCACCTCCCGGACATCACGGTGATCACGCCGGTGTTCGTCGATGATCAGCTGCTCGCGTTCGCCGCCAGCCGCGCGCACCACGCCGACGTCGGCGGGCCGACGCCGGGGTCGATGCCAGCCGACAGCCGTACGCTCGCCGACGAGGGCGTCGTGATCGGACCCCGCGTGCTCGACGCCGCGGCGATCGAATCGCTGAGCGCCCAGATGCGCCAGCCCGCACAGCGGCGCGCCGACCTCCGGGCGCAGCTCGCCGCCGGTCGCGTCGGCGGCCGGCGACTGCTCGAGCTGCGCGAGCGCGTCGGCGGCGAGATGCTGGAGACCGCGTTCAGGGAAGTGCTCGACTACGCCGAGCGGCGAACTCGCGCGTGCCTCCGGGAGCTCGACGACGGAACCCGCACCGCGCGCGACGTGCTCGAAGCCCGCGAGGGCGAGCTGCAGATCGCGCTCCAAGCGACAGTCCGCGGCGACACCCTGGCGCTCGACTTCACGGGCACCGCTGCGCAGCACGAGGGCAATCTCAACTGCCCGCTCGCGGTTACGCGGTCGGCGTGCTACTTCGCGATCCGGGTCCTGACCGATCCCGACATCCCGCCGAGCGCCGGCGCGTACCGGCCGGTCCGGGTCCACGCGCCGCAGGGCTGCCTGCTGAACGCGACGTCGCCGGCGGCGGTCGTGGGTGGCAACGTCGAGACGTCCTCGCGCGTGGCGGACGTGGTTCTGAGGGCGTTCGGCCGCGCGCTGGGCCAGGGCACGATGAACAACCTGACGCTCGGGAGCGACGAGATCGTGTACTACGAGACGATCGGCGGGGGGCAGGGTGCGTGTCCCGACGCCGACGGTCCCAGCGGCGTGCACGTGGCGATGAGCAACACGCTCAACACCCCGATCGAGGCGCTCGAGCTGGAATACCCGCTGCGAATGATCGAGTACGGCCTACGGCGAGGATCGGGCGGGCGCGGCGCGTTCACCGGCGGCGACGGCGCTGTGCGCGAGCTCGAGGCGCTCGCGACGCTGCGCTATTCGCTGATCACCGAGCGCCGGCGTCACGCTCCACCCGGTGCGGCCGGCGGCGAACCCGGAGCGTGCGGCCGCAATTTGCTCGACGGCGGCGAGCTGCCGGCCAAGGCGATCGGCACGCTCGAGCCGGGCCAGCGGCTCCGGATCGAGACCCCGGGCGGAGGCGGCCACGGCAGGCCCCTGAACGCGCCGTGACCGCGAAGCCGCCATCATCCCCGCCGTGAGCGAGCGCGTCGCGTTTCTCGGTCTCGGCATCATGGGCTCGCGGATGGCCGCGAACCTCGTCCGGTCCGGGTACGAGCTCACGGTCTGGAACCGAACCGAAGCAAAGGCGGCGGACTTCTGCCGCCAACATCGCGCGCAGCTGGCGGCGACGCCCGCGCAGGCCGCCGCTGACAGCGGGATCGTCGTGACGATGGTCGTCGATGGAGCCCAGGTCGAGCACGTCCTGCTCGGCGAGGAGGGCGTGGCCGCGAGCGGCCGTCCGGGCACGCTGTGCGTCGACTGCTCGACGATCGGCCCGTCGGCCACGCGCGAGATCGCGGCCCGCCTCGCGGAGCGCGGGATCCGAATGCTCGACGCTCCCGTGACCGGGTCGTCGCCCAGGGCGCAGGACGGGACGCTGACGATCATGGCGGGCGGCGACAGCGGGGACTTCGACCGCGCGAAGCCGCTGCTCGAGGCGATGGGCGAGCTGATCGTTCACGCGGGACCACTCGGCCACGGCCAGATGGTGAAGCTGATCAACAACGCCGTCGCGGCCACGAACGCGGCCGTCGTCGGCGAGGCGTTGCTCGTCGGGGCCCGCGCCGGCGTCGATCTCGACGCGCTGAGCACCGTGATGTCAGCCGGGTCGGGAGGATCGGTGATGCTGTCGCTCAAGGGTGGCCCGATGCGCAGTCACGACTACTCGACGCTGTTCAAGCTCGACCACATGCTCAAAGACGTCAGGCTGTGTCTCGAGGAGGGCCAGGCCGCCGGCGTGCCGTTCCCGTTCGCGGCGTTGACCCGCGAGATCCTCACCGCAGCGGCTGGACGCGGCCATGGCGACGACGATTTCGCCGCCCTGATCGAGGTCCTGGAGGCGACCGCCGGCACCCGCCTTTAGCACTCGCCGGCACCCCTCTAGTTACATTCTCGTTACCACGGAACCCCGAGATTTGCAGCAACATTTTGCGATTTCGCGAGTCTCGCGTACAATCTCGGGCCTCCCGTCGCTGCCGTAGCACTGAGCTACACGCGCGGGACGCATCGCCAAAGCCCCTGTCGTCTTCCCATCTACTACTACATGCCGATTGCTTTTAAAGAGTGGGCCGTGACCGTGCGGGCTCTCGCCGAGGGCGAGCAGCTCCTGACGCTCCGCAAGGGCGGGATCCGCGAGCCCGACAAGCACTTCAAGCTTGATTACGACCGCTTCTTCCTGTACCCGACGTTCGACCATCAGTGCACCGACTTGGTGCGGGCTTCCCATCAGCCCGAACTCGCCCGTGCGCTCGAGGAAGGCGTGTGGAGCGACGCCGAGCCTCATCCCAACGCGTTCCTGCGCGGCGACGAAGTGACACAGCCCGATCGGGTGCGGATTCGCGCCTGGGCCGAGGTCGCGGCGCACTACATGATCACCGACCGTCGCGCGGTCGACGCGCTGTCGCCCTTCTACGTCTGGACCACGGACTATGCGGAGAAGCGGCTGGCGTGGAAGCGCCGTCATCCGCTTCACGTGATCTTGCTCCGCACATACCGGATCCCGCGCCCGGTAACGGTCAAGGTCCGCGAGGAATACGGCGGATGCCGTTCGTGGCTCGAGCTCACTCGCGAGCTCCCGTTCGAGGGAACCCCCGTGCTCTCCGACGAGGAGTTCGAGCGGGCCTCCGAGGAGATCGCTGCGATCGCCACGGACCGCCAGCCGATCCTGGTCTGAAGGCGGGGGCGGCCGCTGCCGGGGCGGCCGCCGCTGGCGATGCCCTGGACCGAGTCCGACTCGCCGTCGTTTCGCGCGCGGCACGAATCGACCGACGCGGATGACGCCGACCTGGTCCTGGATTCGCTCGAGCGCACACGCGCACGACTGTCGAGGCTGTTCCCCCGAACCGCGGCCGAGCTGACGGTCGTCCTCCATCGCCGGGCCGCGTCGCTGGTGGTCGCCAATCCGCTGCTTCCGTTCGCTTGGTTCGCGACCGCGCCCGCGGCGCGCCGCTACGTCTGCGGCTGGGCGGGATCGTCGGAGCTGCATGTGCTCGCGCCGGCGGCGCTCGACCACCGAGCCTCGGCGGTACGCGGCTCGCGGGAGATGATCGCGCTCACAGCGCCCGCGCTGTACGCGCGACGCGTGATCGCCGAGAACAACCGCGAGCTCTGCCACGCCCGCGCTCCGACGCGATTGCGCCTCGAATTGCGCTGGGCGTGGCTTCTGGAGGGAGCTGCGCGTTGGTTCGCGGGCCAGACCGAGTACGCCCGGCCCGCGATCGCGCGCCGGCTGCGCGACGGCGACAGTCCGAGCTTTCCGCCGGGCCTGAGGGACGCGACGCTGCTCGGCGCCACGGTGATCGACCTGGTCGCGCGCGAACAGGGTGAGCTCGCCGCGGCGCGGTTCGCGTCCCGGCTGCCCGCCGGCGGCGCCCGGGCCGCACTGTCGAACGCGTTCGACGGCCGGTCTTTCAAGCACACCGAGAGCGCGTGGCGCTCGCACCTGGCGCGGCTCGGGAGCCTGAAGTGATCGGAATCGTCCTCGCGCGGTCCGCCCGACGTCGTTGGGGCCGTCAGCGATCAGGCGCTCGGTGCGCCCGAGCTCCCAGCCGCTGCTTGGCCATCCGATCGACGCGGCGCTCGAGCCCGGCGGGGGCCCGGGTAGTCGCTGGGGTCCCGGGGGCGCGGGACGCGTCTCAGTGAACGCGACCCGCGATCGCCCAGATCAGCACCGCCCCCACGACGAGAGCGACAAGCAACCCGACGAGCAAGCGGGCCGGCGCGACCGGCCTGCCGACGGGCTCGGGACCGATCAGCTCGGCTTGGAGGAGCACCTCGCGCGCGGTGCTAACCGCGGCTTGGGGAACGAGCACGTCCCGGGGTCCGGCGGCGAGGAAATCCGGGACGTCGAAGCCGGCGCTTCTACGTAGCATGCTGGGCACCCCCTCCTCGAGTAACAGGCCCTGGATGAACTCCCCCTCGGCCTGATTGCGAGCCCCGGCCACGCGAACGAGTTCGCCCTCGGCGAGCTGCGGCTTGATCTTGCGAGCGCGGGCGTGACGATCGTCGACCTGGCCGGTGCCGGCTGCGGCGGTCCCGGACGGATGCACGAGCGGCATCTTGCAGGACGCGCAGAAGCGCTCATCGGGCGGGAAGGTGGCGCCGCAGCTCGGACACACGAGCCCCTGCAGCGAGCCGGCTGACGGTCGCGGAGTCACCGCACGACCAGCTCGGCATCCGCGACCCACCCGTCGCGGATCGTGTAGGCCCGCACCTCCGGCTCGCCCGCTGCGAGGCCCACGATCAGATACAGCGATTCGGGATAGAACGCGAGGTTGATGTCCGTCTGCGAGGGGTACGGCTCGCTCCGCGTGTGGGAGTGGTAGATGGCGCCGAGGTCGAGGCCGGCATCTTCGATCTCCATCTGGATCCGGAACTGCTCGGCGCCGTCGATTTCGTAGCGCAGCGGGCTTGCGGCGGCGTTCGTGGCCCGGTACACCCTGACCGCCTCGCCGTCGCGCGCGGCGACCATCCCGCAGCATTCGTTCGGAGCCTCGGCGCGGGCGTGGGCCACGATCTCGTCGTACAGCTGCCTGGCTATCCGCATGCTCCGTGCGAGGCTACCAGTGCGACGCTGCCGCGCTCACGGGTAGCCCTCCACGAACGGGGACGGTACCGCGCTGGCGAGGTCACCCGGATGCAACAGCTCGCTGAGCGCGGTCCAGTGCTGCGCTTCGCAAGCCATGATCTCGGCGCTCAGGCGAAGCGAGCTCGAATCTCGCAGCTTCGAGATCGCGATGAAATACGCGCCTTCGGCGACCGCCTCGACGTCGATCAGCAGCTGCAAGCAGTCGCGCTCGGTCCGGAGGTTGGTCAGGCTGGTCGACACCTGGTGGGCGGCGAGCGCCTTGTCGGCGGACGCCACATTCGTCGGGCCGACCGAGGGCGCCGCGCCGAGCCTGCGGAGCGCCGCGGCAAGTGCGGCGACGTGCTCGTCCTCGTGTTGGAGCAGCTGCGCGGCGGTGCCCTGGATGCCCGCACCCAGGGCACCGGAAGCCAGCACCTGGCGGTACGCCAGCACCACCAGTTTCTCCACCTCCAACGTGCCGGCAAGCACCTGACCGTCGGTTCGGGGTGCGGGCACGGCGGCGTCGGTATCAACCGGCGGCAGCAGCGCAGTGGCGGCGCCGGCAATCGCGATCGAGCGTGCGATCACCTGTCGTCTGTTCGCCCGGGTTTGCATGCCCGCGGCTTACTCGCGCCCGGTGACGAACGCTGATGGGATCGGCGGCAGGCCGAGAACCGCTCGCAGAATCGAGACGTGCTGCCCTTCGTTGGCGACCATCGACGCCACCGAGGCCCGCACATGGCCCGCGGACAGCGAGGGAATTGCGTCGAGATAGGCGGCGATCATCGCGCTCTCGAGCGAGTGCAGGAGCCGCAGCACATCGGTTCCGGTGCGGGGCCGGCCGAGGTCGTAGCTCGGCTGCGGCTTGTTGGACTTGCCGCCCGCTTCGTGGACGAGCCCCTGAAGCTCGCCCGCGTGCGACAGGTCCTGACCCAGGAACCGCTGGGCGGCGGTCTTCCCCGCGCCGGCGAGCAGTGGGATCCCGGCCGTGTACGCGGCGATCAGCTCGTACTCGAGATCGAGCGCGGCGTTGAGGATCTTGACATCCGCCCGGCGCGCGGCCCGCGGCAACCTAGACAGCTCACGGTGGGTCGGGTCCGAGGCGACTCCGCAGCCCGCGAGCAGCAGAACCGAACCCGAGCCGATCAGCAGGTCTCTTCGGGATGTCCGATCGCTGCCGGTGCTCACCACCAGACGGTGGCGTCCAGGTTCGCGATCTCGTCGATCGGGCGGGTGTAGATGCCGGAGGAGAGGTACTTCCAGCCGTCATCGGCGACCAGGAACACAACGTTCCCCTCGTCCAGCTCGCCGGCGATCCGGACTGCGACGCGGGCGATCGCCCCTGAGGACACGCCCGCGAACACGCGCTCCTCCTCGAGCAGCTTGCGCGTGAACACGATCGCGTCGGTGTTCGTGACGAAGATCTTGCGATCGAGCAGCGACAGATCGAGGATCGGCGGAATGAACCCGTCGTCGAGTGAGCGCAGGCCCTGGACCGGTTCGCCCTGCATCGGCTCGGCCGCGACGATCTTGACCTGATCGCCGAGCTCCTCCTTGAGGCGGCGGCCATTGCCCATCAGCGTGCCGCCGGTGCCGAGACCGGCGACGAACGCAGCGACCTCATCGAGCTCCTCGAGGATCTCGAGCGCGGTGCCGTTGTAGTGCGCCAGCGGGTTGGCCTGGTTGCCGTACTGGTAGGGCATGTAATACGAAGCGTCGCGTTCGGCCATGTCCAGCGCCATCTCGACGGCACCGTTGGATCCCTTCGTGCCCTCCGAATAAACGATCTCGGCCCCGTACATCCGCAGCAGCTCGGTTCGCTCGGGGGTCACGTTCTCGGGCATCACTACCTTGAGCGGGTAGCCCTTATGTCCGCAGATCATCGCCAGCGAGATTCCCGTGTTGCCGGAGGTTGGCTCGAGGATCGTCTGTCCCGGCCCGATCGCACCCCGCTCCTCCGCATCCTCGATCAGCGCGCGAGCGACGCGATCCTTCACCGATCCGGTCGGGTTACGGGACTCGAGCTTGGCCCAGATCCGGACGCCCGCCTTGGGGCTGAGCCGCTTGCACTCGACCAGCGGCGTGTGGCCGATCGCCTGAACGATGTCGCCGTACCGACCGCCGCACGGCTTGTTCTGAAGGCTCTCCGCGGCCATGCTTTACGAAGTGTAGCTATGGGCCGCGGGCGACGGTCTGAAGGCTTTCCGCGGCCATGCTTTACGAAATAGCTATGGGCCGCGGGCGACGGCCGGTAGGCGAGGTTCAGTAGCCGTAACCAGTCGTCGTCGAAGGCGTCGTACTCGTCCTCGGAGCCGGCTTGGGCGCCGGGGCGGCGGCTGCGTCCGCGGCGGCGGCGACGTGCCAGGTGCCGAGTTCTGTACCAGATCACCCTGCGCGTTGGACTTGACGCCGACCGTCAACGACTTCGCGGCGGCCATCCCGGCAACCGCGACGACCGCAACGCCGACGAGGCCAGGCGACGAGCATCACGGCTGCCCGCGGCCGTCGAGGCGCGCGGGCCTGGTTCGCTGGACGGGACATGACGCTCCCTTCGGTCGTGGACACTCGTCCTGATGGACGCCGCGCGGCGTCAACCCTTCCCGGAGCCGATTAAGAAACCGCTGCCCCGCCCGCCATCGCGGGCAGGATCACGAGCGTGTCATCCACGCCGACGGCCGTCTCGAGGCCGTCCAGCACCCTGACGTCTTCGTCGTTCAGATACACGTTGACGTAGCGGTTGAGATCGCCGTCGGGCGAGAACAGCTGCGAACGCGTGTCCGGATGCTGCACGGCCACGGCATGCAAGATCTCAGCGACCGAGGAGCCGTCCGCGCTCAGCTCCTTCTCGCCACCAACCGACGGGCGCAGAACGGGCGGGATGCGAACCGTGGCCACCGCCGTAACCCTAGTGCGCGCCGGCGCAGAACGCTTCGTAGTCCGGAAACACGCCCAGCTCCTCGTCCGCGATCGTGTCCGGCTCGCGCGAGCAGATCGGGCAATCCGGGTCACGGCGGACCCTGACCTCGGCGACACGAGCGGCGAGCGAATCGTACATCAGCAGGCGGCCGATCAACGGCTCACCCTGTCCGAGGATCAGTTTGATGACCTCCGTAGCCTGGAGCAGGCCCATTGTTCCGGGCAACACCCCGAGCACGCCGTTGGCGCCGCACGACGGCGCGAGCTCGGCTGGCGGCGGGACCGGGAACAGACAGCGATAGCACGGCCCCTCGTAGGGCTTGAACACCGACAGCTGCCCTTCGAACCCGAGGATCGCGGCCGACACGACCGGAATCTGCAGCCTTACAGAGGCGTCGTTGAGCAGATACCGAGTGGGGAAGTTGTCGAGGCCGTCGACGACGATGTCGTAGCCGCTGATGATCTCGATGATGTTCTCCGGCCCGAGGCGGATCGGGTACTTCTTGACCTCGACGTCCGGGTTGAGCGCGGCGATCGTCTGCTCGGCCGAGTCGACCTTCGGCATCCCGATCCGCTCACCCGAGTGGATCACCTGCCGCTGCAGGTTGGACAAGTCGACCTGATCGCTGTCCACGATCCCGAGCGTGCCGACACCAGCGGCCGCCAGATACAGCGCCGCCGGCGACCCGAGCCCACCCGCGCCCAGCAACAGCACCTTCGCGTCGAGCAGCTTCTGCTGCCCGTCGACCCCCACCTCCGGGAGCAGAAGATGGCGCGAATAGCGCTCCCGCTGCTCGGCCGTCAGCGTCCGCGGGACCTCGACGTCATAGCCGCGGTCCTTCCACAGCGTGATCCCGCCCGTCATCGACTCGACGTGCTCGTAGCCCAGATCGTCAAGCAGCGTGCGCGCCGCCCAAGCGGAGCGGTTGCCCGAGGCGCAGTACAGGATCACGTGCTGCGAGCGGTCCGGAACGGTGCCTTCGATCCGCGACTCGAAATAGCTCTTCGGAACGTGCTTCGCGCCCGGGATGTGGCCGGCTGCCCATTCCTCGGGCTCCCGGACGTCCACCACGACCGCGCCGTTGGAGAGCTGCTCGCGAACGGCCGCGGGATCGACCTCGTCGATCCGGCTCTTGATCTGACGGAGAACTTCGGCTCCCGACGGGCTCATCAGCGCAAACTCCTCAAAGGCACCGTAGATTCAATACTTCACAGAGTGTAGCGTCGTGCGTGCGGCTCAGCCGCAGGCGGGTAGTCGCAGTCGACGCGCGGGCGCAGGTGTCGAAGTCTGAGCAAGTTGGACCAACCTTCACGCCGCCCCGGCGTTCTTATCTGCGGGGAACGGTTCAGATGAGCCGTTGGCTGAAGGGGGCACCCGAGGACGTGGGCGCAACCGTTGGACGTTGGGGGCAGCGTCGGACGGTTTGGCTTTCCCGGCCGTCGCCGTGACGCCGAGGGGGACGGCGCCTGGGGTTAACGATTAACCCTGGGCGCCGCCTAGCCAATTGTTCGATGGCCGGAGGGTCATTCCCGCACCATAATGTGCTCATGGGGGCAAGCGCGACGCTGGTCCGGATGCGTCATCAGGCGGATCGCCGAGACCGAACAGGCCTAGACGACGATCTCGTCGCGCGCATACGATCGGGTGACGACGCTGCCTTCGAGGCGATCTACGATCGCTATGCCGCCGGCGTGCTCGCGTTCTGCGTGCACATGCTCGGGAACCGCGAGTGGGGCGAGGACGCGCTGCAGCTGACGTTCGTCTCCGCCTATCGGGGATTGCGTCGCGGCGAGGGCTACGTTTCGCTGAGGCCATGGCTGTACGCGATCGCCCGCAACCGGTGCCTGTCCGAGCTGCGTGCTCGCCGCGAGACGGTCCACTTCGACGGCGTGGTCGCCGAGCGACTATCCACCGATGGACCGGCCGACCTCGTCCAACGGCGAGAGCAGTTGCACGAGATGGTGGAGGACATTCAGCGGCTGCCGGACGATCAGCGCGCCGCGCTGGTGCTGTTCGAGCTCGGGGATCACTCGCACACCGAGATCGCGACGGTGCTGGGGGTGCGCCGCGAGAAGGTCAAGGCCCTGATCTTCCAAGCTCGCGAGGCACTGCTTCGTGACCGCAAGGCGCGCGACAGTCCTTGCGCTGAGATCCGCGAGCGAGTCGCGACCGTCCGCGGCAAGATTCTTCCGCGCAGCATGACCCGGGCGCACATCGACCACTGCGCCGGGTGCGCCGAGTTCGAGGACGCCGTGCGCGGTCAGCGAGTTACGCTGGCGCTGATCCTGCCGGTGGCGGCAGCCGCGGAGCTGAAGTCCACCGTGCTTGGCACGGTCCTCGCCCATGGCGGCACGGCCGCCGCAACGGTTACCGGCGCGAGCGGCGGTGGCGGCGCGGTGTTCGTCGGCGGCGGTGGCGCCGTCGCCGGCAGTGCAGGTAGCGCGGTTGTCGCGGGGAGCGCAACCGGCGTCGGCGCCGGCACGGCAGCCGGTGGGGCCGCGGGCGTCGGAGCGTTCTCGGCGAGCGCCGGCGCAGCGGGCGGTCTCGCGACCGCCGGCACCGGCGCTGCCGGGCTCGGGCTTGCGGCCGGGACTCCGGCCGCAGCGATCGTCTCCGGGGTGAGCAGCGTCGGGGCCGATTGTGCGGTCGCGGGGGCGATTGCGGGGTCCGGCTCGAGCGCAGTCGTCGCGAAGCTGGTGACCGCGGTCGCAATCGCAGTCGGGGTCGTCGGCACAACCCACCGGCTCGGCTCTGGGCTCGCCGGGCTTCCCCCGCCGGCTGCGATTGCGGCCGTGGCCGAAACGCAACCGTTGGTCACAGGACAGTCCGGAGCACCGATCCCGGGCTCGCCGGCCACAGGCCTCACCGCGGCCGGCCCCGGCTTGCTGGCGGGCGCATTGCCCAGTAGCGGCGCTTCCGCCCTGCCTACCGCAACGACCGGCACGCCCGGCGGATCCGCGACGGCCGGCAGCTCGACGAGTACCTCGCTCCTCACCGCCGGATCAGCTGCTGTCGTGACTGCCACCGGGTCCACGAGCACGACAGGGTCCACAACCGCGACCGGGTCCACGATCGCGACCGCCACCACCGGGCAGGCTACGAGCAGCTCCCCCGCCGGCAACGGGGCGGGAGGCGGCGCCACCGCCGTTCTCACCAGCGGCGGTCCGACCAATCCGGGCCCCGCGGGCGGTTCGGGCGGCTCCAGCTCAGGTGGTAGTGGCGCCAGCTCCGGCGGTGCCGCCGGCAGCACGACCCCGGGCGCCACCGGCGGGGGCTCCGCCGCCACACCCGCCGCGCCGACGGGCGGCACAACCGCCACCACAACCAGCACCACCACTTCGGCCGCCGGCACTGCCGATCCCACCGCCGCCACCGGCGCGGCGGCGGTGACCGGCTCCGCAACTGCCGCCCCGAGCAGCGCGACCGTCCCCGCCGCCGCGGACACCCCCCCTGCGGCAGACACCGCTGTCACCACCGACTCGACCAACGCAAGCACGGCGGACGGCACCACCACCGGCGACGCAAGCTCCACCGCCACCGACAACGCCAGCTCCACCGACGCCGTCGGTACCGGCGCGACGGACACAGCCGACCCAAGCTCCACCGACACGGTCAACGCGAGCGCCAACGCAACCGACCCAAGCTCCACCGACCCGACCGGAGCGAGCGCGACCGGCCCCAGCACCGCGGGGACGACCGATCCGGCGGCGACGAGCACCAACCCAACCTCGGCCCCGACGTCCGCGCCAGCGGGCACGACCACAGTCGGCCCGAGCTAGTCGGTAGTCGGAGTCCGAACGCAGGGACTCGCGCGGCTCTACCATCGCCGGCTGTGCGCGCGCCGGTAGACCACATCGCCGCCCCGCTGTTCCCGCCGCGGCTCCCATGGGTCAACTCCAGGCCGCTGCGGATCGAGCAGCAGCTCGGTCGGCCGGTGCTGATCGAGTTCTGGGACTTTTGCCGGCCGAACTCGATTCGAACGCTCCCGTACATCAACGCCTGGCACGAACGCTATGGGCCCGCGGGACTACGCGTGATCGGCGTCCACGCCTCGGGCTTCGAGCCATCGTCGGACCCCGAAGCGGTCGCCGCGGCGGTGCGCCGACTCGAGATCCCGTATCCGGTCGTGGTCGACGTCGAGCACGAGATCTGGGCGCTGTACGGAAACCTCGGCTGGCCCGCGCGCTACCTGTTCAACGCCCGCGGGACGCTCGCCCACTATCACTACGGCGAAGGTGCATACGATGAGACCGAGCGCGCCGTTCAGGAGCTGCTCGGTCTCGATCGGCCGACCATGCCACCGATCCGACCCGAGGACGTGCCGGGGGCGCGCCTCACGCCTCAGAGCGTGGATGTGGAGGGCCCCTACTCCGGGCCGTATCAGGCCGGCGGCGTGTGGGCGGTGCTTGACGGGCACGGATCGGTGACCGCCAACGACGCCACGTTCCGCGTCGAGCATCCCGGTTGCTACGAGCTGCTGTCGCATCCGCGCAGCACGGCCGGCCGGCTCGAGCTGAGCCTCGCGGGCGGAGTGCGCTGCTACGCGATCTGCTTCACGCCGGGATTGGCCGCCTAGCGTTCCTGCGGCTGGAGATCGTCGTCGAGGAGACACTCGAGCTGCGGCGGCCCGTCGACGCCGAGCGTGGCGCAGAAGCCGGCTCGGTACGGGCTGTCGCGGGGACGCTCGCCGAGAAACGCCGGCTCGTGTACCCAGCTGCCGGTGTTCAGCAGCGCTGCGCCGCTCGGGGCTCGCCACTCGAGCCGTTCGTCGCGCGGCAACGGCCCGGCGCGGTGAGTGTGCCCGAAGATCACGTGCGCGGCCGCGACCCGCAGTCGGGCCAGGACGTCGCCCGTCGCGGTCAGTCCTGCGCGGCGGAGCTCAGCACCTGAAAGATCGGCTCGCAGCGGTCCGAGTCGGGCGCAGTTCAGCGCGGCGACGAGCGCGGGGAACGCGGCGACGAGCGCCCGGCGGCGCCAGCTGCGGTCCCCGTCCGACCCCGCCAGAACACGCCAGGCTTGGGCCGACGCCCCGTGTGAGCTGCGGCCCAGGGCCGGACCACCGCTCTGCGCGATCGCGTGAAGCCAGGCGTAGATGGGCGCGAGCGTCGCCTCATAGTCCTCCGCTCGGCGCGGGCCGCCGGCCGGTTCGTGCACGATCCGCGCCATTGCTCCCGCCCCGAGCCGCTCGAACATCGGGACCGTGGTGTGGCGGTCGCTGTAGTGGCCGTGGGTGGCATAGACGTCCGCGCGCAACCACGCGCCCGGGTACGCGACCTGTGTTCTGCCGCCGCCGAGCCAACCCGCGACCGCGGCCAACGGCTCGCCCTCGCGCCAATCCACCTCGCTCTCGAGGCCGAGCGGTGGCGGGGACTCGTGGGCAGCGCGGCGCTCGAGCCATCCGCCCAGCAGGTGGTGGTCGTGGTTGCCGGGCACGATCAGCACCTCGCGAGCTCGACCGAGCGCAGTCCCGATCGCCGACAGTACGGGCTGCGCCGCGGCGAGCGAGTCGCGGACGGGGCCGTGTCGCAGCTCCAGCACGTCGCCCAGCAGCACGAGCCGCTCACATTCGGCGATCGCGTCCAGCAGCGGTGCGCGACACTCGGAGCGACGCAGCACATCGCGCTGGTCGCGCGCCCCCAGATGCAGGTCGGAGACGACCAGCGTGTGCAGGGGTTCGAGATCCTATCCGGGGGCGCCCGCCACCGCCTGGCGGAGCACCTTGGGGAGCATGAAGCGGACGTCCTCCTGCACCACCTCGAGCTCCTGCACCTCGCCGGTGCCCCGCGCCAGGAAGAAGTCGACCAGCCGCTGGACGAGCTCCTCGGGAGCGCTGGCTCCCGAGGTGATGCCCACGACCCGCTTGCCGGTCAGCCACTCGTCCCGCACCTGGCCCTCGTTGTCGATCAGGTGCGAATCGGCGCCATGTTCACGCGCAACCTCGA
>Ga0187766_10000534_pt1 | contig 21163 bp, 23 predicted proteins | sample 0216_QUI02_MP05__4_FD_132971 | JGI IMG/M metagenome (GOLD analysis project Ga0187766, IMG submission 132971) | Tropical peat soil microbial communities from peatlands in Department of Meta, Colombia - 0216_QUI02_MP05_20_MG | ecosystem: Environmental > Terrestrial > Soil > Wetlands > Peat ... | reverse complement strand
AGGTCGTCACGAGACCGACGCCACCGCTCAGGAGGAGGATCCAGCCAAAGAGCAGGGTCGCCGCAAGGGAAGCGCGGGAGGGCAATACCATCGCCACCACACCGAGCACGATGAGCAGGATCCCCTCGAGCAAAAAAAGTCCCGAGTGCTGGCGCACACTCTCGCGGAAAACCGCGCTCATGCCTTCGGCGTCGCCCCGCCTTCCAATCATCAGAGCTTTCCTCCACGCGTCAGAGCGAGCGAGCGTACGCTTATTGAATGGTGAGCGTCCATGGGGCAGGACCCGAGACTTGAATCGCGGGCACAACGATTGCCTCGTTAGCATCAAGGCCGGAGCCGCTTACGCGACGAGCGTTTTCCTCGTCGGTTTCGTGCTGGGCACGGTGCGCGTCCTATTCGTTGTGCCGCGCTTCGGCGAGACACTCGCGGTGTCGCTCGAAGCACCCATCATGGTGATTGTCAGCTGGGCGGCATCGCGCTGGTCGGCGCATCAGTTCGCCGTGCCGCCGAACGTAACGGCGCGCGCTGTCATGGGTGCGGGCGCCTTTGTTGTGCTCATGCTCGCGGAAGCAGCCGTTGCAGTTGGCATTTTTGGCAGGTCCCTGTCCGGACAAATCGCGAGTTACCAAAGTACCGGCGGGGCGATCGGCCTGCTTGCACAGATTGCATTCGCAATCTTTCCGCTCGTGCAGGGGTGGCTGATACGCCGCTCAGTCGGCCACTGATGCGTTTTGCCTGAGGAAGTCGCCGACCGCCTGGAAGACCTCAGCGTTGTGCCCGACCCAAAGGTGGCCGCCGCTGCGAAAACCGACGAAGTGACCGTCGGCAACTCCCGCGGCGATCGCCCGCGCATTGTCATATGTGCGGTACAGATCATCTTCGACGCTGATTGCGAGCGTCGGCGTGGAGAGCGCTGCGAGCGGCTTTGAGAGTGGCGCAACGGTGAGTTGCCCCTCAAGTGAGAGTCCGACGCGGCGCTCGCTCACCGGTTCAAGCTCGCGCAGAATCGTGGCAACGCGCGCCTGCTCGCTTGCGCTTGCGCTTGCGATCACCTCGGGAGGGGTGCCCAGCACGGTACGCTCGACAAACGGCAGATCGATCTTGCGGATGGCCCAAAAAAGAAAATCTGAGCGCAACGATTCCCCGAATGCCCAGGTAGCGAAGTACCCCGGAGGTGGTCGTGGGAGGCGCTGCGGGTCGGGATACCAGCCTGGCACGAGGAGCACGAGAGCCGTGCAGCGCTCGGGGTAGCGCAAAGCGAATTCAAGCGAAGAGGGTGCGCCGGCCGAGACGCCGATGACGGCTACCCTCTTGACTCCCAGGGCATCGAGGAGACACGCGTGGGCGTCGGCCTGCAGGGCGAGCGTCGCCTGCGCAGGGGCCGGCGTGCGCAGGTAACCAAATCGCGACATCGCAATGATGCGATACCCCTTCGAAAGGAGTGGAGAGCCAAGGAGTAACCCCTGATCAAATCCGCCTCCGGCGCCGTGGACGCTCAGGAGCGCAGGGCCGCTGCCCCGCTCGGCGTATTCGATGACGCCGCAGCGCGTCGTCACGAGCAGGCTCCCCGTTGCGAGTCTGGCGTGAGCTCGATCGATGTCGCGCCGGTACGCGCTCACCATCCAGGCTGTGATGAGCGCGAACACGCCGAGGAGCGCGATCAGCAGTACGCGATTGAAAATCGATCTCACGCTGCATCCCTTACCATGATCTGAACCCGCGCGCCTCAGGACTACCCGCGCTTGCATCGGAGCGCCTTTCCTGCATGCGGTAGAGCCCGATGTGAGGCGGCGCTAGTATGTGAGTCTGCAAATTCCGAGTGTAAGAACCTGGCTATACCAACGACTCCAATCGCGCGAGCCTCGCGCTTTCTCTACTACTGCGCGGAGCTCAATCTCCTACTCGGCCGCAGGGCGAAGGTTGCCGAGCTCTGCCGACGCTCGGTTGCACGCAGCGATTACACGAAGGCCTATCAGCTGCTCGCCGAGCTCGAGTTAGCGGGTGACAACTACCTCGAGCTTCTCGGCCGCATCCACGAGCACCTCAAGCCCGAGACGTACATCGAGGTGGGGGTCGCTTGGGGAGATTCGCTGCAACTCGTGCGGCCGGAAACGCGCGCGCTCGCGATCGATCCGGAACCGCTGCTCAAGATCACGCCGGCGCCTGCACATACGGTATTCCGAGAGCGTAGCGACGATTTCTTTGCCCATCACGACGTCAGCGCCGAGCTCGGCGGCCGGCCCCTCCGCATGGCCTTCATCGATGGCATGCACCAATTCGAGTTCGCACTGCGCGACTTTATCAATCTCGAGCGCCTGAGCGAGCCCAACTCACTGATATTCGTGCACGATGTCTTTCCGCTCGACGCACGCACCGCCGCGCGGGAGCGCGAGACGCGCTTCTGGAGTGGCGATATCTGGCGTCTCATCGTGCTGCTCAAGAAGCATCGCCCGGATCTTGCGGTTTACACACTCGCCGCCCCGCCGACGGGGCTCGGCCTGATTACGCGCCTCGACCCGCAATCGCGGACCCTCGCCGGGCAGCTCCCGGAGCTGATCCGCGAGGGACTCAGTACGGAGTTCAGGAGCATCGCCGAGCGGAAAGCCGAGGCCCTGAATCTCAAGGCCGGCGACTGGCCGAGCGTGCGCCGGCTCATCGACGAACGGTATTGACCGGTGCGCCGGCCTTGAACACGCGCAAGCAGGCGCTCGTCGCCATGCTCGGGCTCTGTGTCCTGGCTGCGGTGGTAACGCTTTGGATGGTGCGCAGCTCAGGGCGCGATCGACTGCGCCAGATTGTGCAGGAGCAATGCCTCGCGCACTGGCTGAAGTCCAAGGACCCCGAGCCCTGCGTGCGCCTGAGCGGCCGGGCAAGCACTGCGGCCGGCTACGCCGTGCTCGCTGACCGTAAAGGCGGCGTGCACTTTCTCCTGATTCCGACCGCAACGGTGAGCGGCATCGAAAGCCCAGCGCTCCGAGCTCCGGGAGCGCTCAACTATTTTGCGGCCGCGTGGGAGGCAACGGATGTCCTGTCTCTGCGTCTCGGGCACGCGGTTCCGAGGGAAGCCGTCGCACTCGCGGTGAACCATCGCCGTGCGCGCAGCCAGGATCAATTGCATATTCATATGAGCTGCCTGCGCCCGGCTGTGTATGAGACGCTCAAGGGCGAGTCGGATCGGATCGGCCCGAGCTGGTCGGCGCTCACCATTGGCAGTTCGGAGTACCAGGCGATGCGGGTCATGGGGGCAGAGCTTGGCGCCGCGAACCCTTTCGAACTCCTCGCCGATCGACTGCCGGACGCCAGGGCCAACATGGCGGAGTACACGCTGCTTGTGGCCGGTATGGACTACAAAGACGGGCCCGGATTTGTCGTGCTCGCGGGTCGGGCCGTTCCCGGTGCGGAGCTACTGCTCGACTCAAGTTGTGCGGTGGCGGGCTGAGTGGTTCTAGCGGCGTTCGCGTGCCGAGAGCAGCATCAGCACGGCCGCGTAAAGCACCACGACCAGGACGAGTCGGCGCAGCCAGTCGAGCGGCAGCGCCTTGACAAGGAATGCCGCGATCAGCACTGCCGGAATGCCACCGAGCGTCAGACTGAGCGCCGCCCGCATGTTGTAGCGGCGCCGCTCGATGAAGCGCACCGCGCTTACCGGCATGAGGAACGCGCACGAGCCCATCATGATCGGGAAGGCCGCGAGCGGATTCATGCCGAGGAGCGACACCAGAATGAGACACGGGGCGTAGAGCCCAACACCGATTGTCATCAGCGCCCCCAAAACTAAGTTCACGCCGATGGCAAACAGGAGTCGTGCACCGGTGAGTCCGTTCGCCTCACCTCCGGCGGGTACCCAGCCGAGAATGGCCGTGAGCAGAAGCGCCGCGGCGGCGAGGAGGGCTACTCCCATTCCAATCCGCACCGCGCGCGTCGGCAGGCGCGACACGATGCCGGCGCCCCACCAGGCGCCGGCCACCGCGGCCGCGATCATCGTGACGAGGGTCAGCGGATCGACCATCACCGCGGCGATGAAAACGAGCGCCTCCACGATCGTCGGCAGCGCGTGACCAGCATTCAGGGTACCGGGGATTTCTTCGTCGGCGACCCGGCGCCAGAATTTGAACGCCGCGGTCGTCGGTGCGAAGTCGCCGATCCCGAGGGCGTCGAAAAAATCCGTGACGAATCCAATGATCACATCGACAGTGCGGGGACGGCGCGAGCCGCCGTCCGCATGACGCCGTTCGATCGCGATCCACCTCCAGAGGTACCAGGCGGTGAGCACCACGAGAGCGGCGAGCAGGGCACGTGTCGTGAGGTTCACTTGCAGGGACTCCACTTAGCGAGCCGAAAGGTCTTAAGCTGCGCGGACGCAGTCTGCGCAGCAAGCGCCGAACCCGCACCACTGAGGACATGCCGATGACATCGCCGGGCACCCAATATAGCGCGGCCGACACCCGCAACCGCGACATCATGATTTACGTCAACGGCGAGCTCCTGCCGCGCGCGCGCGCGGTGATCTCCGTCTACGACTCGGGGTTCATCCTCGGGGACGGCGTCTGGGAGGGGCTGCGCGTACACCGCGGTGCCATCGCGTTTCTCAAGCCGCATCTTGAGCGCCTCTTTGAGGCCGCCAAGGCCATTGACCTCGATATCGGCATGGAGCGCGCCGAACTTACTGCGGCGCTCTATCGCACACTGCGTGCCAATCGCATGACCGACGGCGCGCATATCCGCCTCATGGTGACGCGCGGGCTAAAGAGCACTCCTTCGCAGGATCCGCGCGCCTGCATCGGGCCCGCGACGGTCGTTATCATCGCTGAATACAAAGAGCCGCGTCCTGAGATGCTGACCGAAGGCGTGCGGCTCTTTACGGTTCACGTGCGCCGCGGCCCCCCCGACGTGCAGGATCCAAAGCTCAACTCCCACTCGAAGCTCAATTGCATCACTGCCTGCATCCAGGCAACGAAGGCCGGCGCAGACGAGGCCCTGATGCTCGATCCGCACGGCTTTGTCGCAACCTGCAATTCGACGCATTTCTTCATCGTGCGGCGTGGCGAGGTATGGACCTCGAGCGGCAAGTACTGCATTGCCGGGATCACACGCGCGAACGTCCTGCGCATGTGCCGTGAGGCGGGCATTGCCGCCGTCGAGAAGGACTTTAGCCTCACGGAGGCCTACGGCGCCGACGAGGCCTTTATCACCGGTACCTTTGCCGGGATCGTGCCGGTCAACGAGATCGACGGCCGTAAGATCTCCGCCTCCCGGGGCCCACTGGTCGAGCGGCTGCAGCTGCTTTACCGCGGGCTCATCGACCGCGACATCCAAGAGCATCCCGCGCCATGAAGCCCTTACGCGTGGCGATGTGGTCGGGTCCCCGCAACATTTCCACAGCGATGATGCGTGCCTGGGAAAACCGCGGCGATTGCGCGGTCGTGGACGAGCCGTTCTACGCCCACTATCTCGCGCACACCGGGCTCGATCACCCGGGGCGCGAGGCCGTCATTGCCGCGGGTGAGACGGACTGGCGCAAGGTCGTCGCGCGACTTACCGGGCCCGTGCCCGAGGGCAAGGCCATCTTCTACCAGAAGCACATGACACACCATCTGCTGCCGCATATCGCGCGCGGGTGGCTCGGCGAGCTCACGCACGTGTTTTTGATCCGCGAGCCGCGCAAGGTGCTTGTTTCTTATCTTAAGAGCCGCGCCGCGGTCTCTGCGGAGGACCTTGGGTTCGTGCAGCAGCTCGAGATCTTCGAGTACGTACGCGAACAGCGGGGAGCTGCGCCCCCCGTCATTGATGCGGGAGAGTTTCTCAAGGCCCCGGAAGCTCATCTGCGCACGCTCTGCGCGCTGCTCGGCATCGCCTTCACCCCGCGCATGCTGAGCTGGCCACCAGGTCCGCGTGCGAGCGATGGTGTCTGGGCACCGCATTGGTACGAGGGCGTGTACCGCTCGACCGGCTTCGAGAGCGAGCGCGAGGCGAGTGCGGAGCTTCCGGCGCAGTACCGCGACCTCCTGGCTGCGGTGCAGCCGTCCTTTGAAACGTTGTTTGCACTGCGATTGCGACCAGTGCCGCAAGGCGACTGAGCGCGATGCGCGCTCAGAGCGTGCAACTTGACATGCAAGTAAATGCTTGCATATAGTTCGGATGACGGACACCAACCGGGTATTCAAAGCGCTCGCTGATCGCAGCCGCAGGAAGCTGCTCGATGTCCTTTATGAATCTAGCGGCCAGACCCTCGGCGAGCTTTGCGAGCACCTGGACATGAGCCGGCAGGCGGTCACGCAGCACCTGACGGTGCTCGAGAGGGCCGGTCTGGTCGTGACGCGACGTCGCGGGCGGGAGAAGCTGCACTACCTCAACGCGGTGCCGATCTTCGAGATCTACGCGCGCTGGGTGAGAAAGTTCGAGGACTCGCGGCTCAAAGCATTACGGGATCTCAAAATCAGGCTCGAGGGGAAGGATGATGAGTGAGTCAAAATTCGTCTATGTGACCTACATCGCGACCACCCCGGAGAAGGTGTTTCAAGCGCTCACCGACGGTGCGGTGACGCGCAAGTACTGGGGCTACGAAAACGTCTCGGACTGGAAGGTGGGGTCTCCCTGGGAGCACCGCTCGCCCGAGGGAACGGTGCGCATGGTGGGCGAGGTGCTTGAATCCGCGCCTCCTAGGCGGCTCGTCATCAGTTGGGCTTATGCGGCTGACAAGGCCGCCAAGGGCAAACATACCCGCGTGAAATTCGAGATCGAGGCCCTCGGCGACATGGTGCGGCTCACCGTGACGCACGAGGACCTGACGGCAGGATCCGAGATGGATCGCGGCATCCGCGAGGGGTGGCCGCGCGTGCTCTCTAGCCTTAAGAGTTTTCTCGAGACCGGCAAGGGTCTCGATGTCTGGAGAAAGTAAAGCCACTGGAGGATGTCATGATGAAACACGCCGTCGTTTCGCACGAGGAGTGGCTCACGGCTCGAAAACGCCTCTTGGCCAAGGAAAAGGAATTCACCCGCGCACGCGATGCGCTGAGCCAGGAGCGTCGCGATCTGCCGTGGGAGCCGGTGGAGAAGCGCTACGTCTTCTCCGGACCCAACGGCAGCGAGAGCCTCGAGGAGCTTTTTGCCGGCAAGAATCAGCTCATCGCCTATCACTTCATGTTCGATCCGGATTGGGATGCGGGCTGCAAGAGCTGCTCCTTCTGGGCCGACAACTTCAACGGCATCGATGTGCACCTAAGACACCGCGATGTCACGTTGCTCGCGATCTCGCGCGCCCCTTACAGCAAGCTCGCGACCTATCGCGAGCGCATGGGCTGGAGCTTCAAGTGGGTGTCGTCCTACGGCACCGACTTCAACTACGACTACAGCGTCTCTTACACCAAAGAACAACTCGCGCAGGGTGCGCCGCTTTGGAACTATGGCAGCAGCAAGCCCTACGGAACGGAAAACGTCGGGATCAGCGTCTTCTACCGCCAGGGCCCGGGTCAGATTTTTCACACCTATTCCTGCTACTCGCGCGGCGTCGACATGATGAACGGCGCCTACCACTACCTTGACCTCGTCCCGGCCGGGCGCGATGAAGGGAATACGAACCAGGCCTGGGTGCGCCGGCACGACGAATACGCGGACTGACTGGGCTCCGGGCTGAGGCGAGGATCAGGCGTAGCGGCGACGGAAGATACGCTCGCCGAGGCTCGCGAGGAACCACCAAAGCCCCTGGAACAGGAGCCAGCTCCCAAGCCCGAAAAGGAGTGCAAACACGATCCCCTCGGTCGAGAGTGCAAAGGTCGGCACCCAGTCGTGGAAGGTCGCGCGCGTGAGGGCGGGGTCGGCGTGCAGAGCGAGGTACGCGATCTGCTGATAGAGATTCGCGTGCAGGGCGTCGACGGCGCTTTGCAACTGGTGAACGGTGTTGACCAGTGAGCGGATCACCGCCCCCTCAGCGAAGAATGTCGGATCCGTGCTGCTGAGGTGGTGCTGAATCAGCCGCTCGATGTCGCCCCCATAGGACTGCGAGGCGAGCTTCTGCCAGGGCGCCAGATCGAGGAGCGCCTGATCGAGTCGGCCACCGAGCCGCTGCCGATACTGCGCGATGAAGCCCGGCACGAGACCCCCAGCTATCACGGCGCATACCAACAACAGCCGGTCTATGAGACCGTGAAGGAACGACATGGCCACACTCGCTCAGGGACGTCTTAACGCGTTAGCTTGCACGCCCGCGCGAACAAAGCCAAATGCCGCTCCGCGCTGAGTTGCCGCCGCGCTCGGCCGAGCGCGCTTGCAAATCCCGCGGCTGAGGCGGATGCCGCCCGAGAGTTGCCTGAGAGGGTGAAATCCGGTCTGATCAGCCGATGAGCAACGGGAAGAGGACGGCATTGGCGTTGCGTCTTTTGGCGGTGGTGGCAGGCGTTTCGCTTCTGGGGGTGGGCGGCGGGGGAAACTACGAGGACCGTGCCTGCGGCAACTTCTCGTGGAATGTCGATCACGAACGGGCGTTATTCAGGGGCGCGCCGCTTAAACTGACTGCGGCGCAGGACGCGGCCACGGCTCCCGAGCTGCAACCAGACCGACTGTATGCATTGGCACTCAACCGCCAGGAAGAAGTGCATCTCCTCATGCCGCCCGGGGGCAAAAAGAAACCCTCAGACACCCCTTTCGCAGGACTCGTGCATTTACAGGTGCCGAGCGCCGGGCTCTATCGGATTGCTCTGGGCCGCTCGGCCTGGGTGGACGTCCTCAGCGAACAGCACACGATCGCGGCGAGCGATTTCACCCACAGCCCCGTGTGCTACGCCCCTCATAAGGTCGTCGAATTCACCCTGCCTGCGGGTGAGCTCGTGCTAGAGCTGACGGGTGCGACGAGCCAGCGGATTGAACTCACCCTGACGCGAGCGCCCCCGGCAAAAGATGAGGCAACGGCGGGGACGCCTAAGTCTTAGCGTCCCAGAACTGCTCCATTTTTCGGCGCGTGTCGGCATCCGGCAGGCGTCCGCGCCCCGCGCCCTGATTCTCTTCGAGATGACTCAACTTGCTGGACCCGGGAATTGCGCAGGTCACAGCCGGCTCGGAGACCACGTACTTGAGGAAGAACTGGCTCCAGGTCGTTGCGTCAAAATCCGCCGCCCACTTCGGCAGCTCCCGGCCACCAGCGGCTTGTATCAGCGAATGTCGGCCGCCACCGAGGGGCACGGCGGCCATGACGGCTATTTTGAGCTTCTGCGCAAGCGGCAGGACTTCCGCCGCCACCGTGCGATCGCCGAGCGAGTAATCGACCTGGATGAAGTCGATCGGGTATTTGCGCATGTAGTCCATCAGCTGCGGATGCAGCTGGGGCGAGACCGCCGTGATGCCGCAGTAGCGGGTCTGTCCGGACTTCTTCAACTCGAGCATGATCGGCATCATCGGCTCGACGCTGCTGATGAAGTGGATCATGAGGAGGTCAAGCCGACTCGTCTGCAACCGCTGAAGCGAACGCTCGACGCTTTCACGACCGCTGAGGCTGTCCGTCCCAGGTGCGCGCGCAGGGGTTGCGGCTGGTGCGGATGCAGCCGGAAGCGAGGGGGGCGGTGTGCCACCGAAAAAGGTTGCCCCCGAAGCGTTGAACTTCGTCGCCACAAACATCTTGGCCCGCAGGTGGAGCTCGGCCAGGGCCTTGCCGATCACGGTTTCGCTCTCGCCGTTGCCGTAGATTGCCGCGGTATCGATGACGGTGCCGCCAAGCTCCGCCATGCGCTTGAGGATCGCGCGAAGCTCGTCGTAGTTCGCTTCGCGAAACTGGTTGGTGCCGATCCCGATGACGGGAATCTTCTCTCCCGTTGATGGAATCGCGCGCGTAATGAGCGGCAGGTTGAGGGGACTTTCTTCTGCGAGCAGCGAGCCGGGCAGTGCGGCAGTGAGGCTGCCAAGCGCGGCGGAGCGCAGCAGTTCTCGTCTCGTAAAGGACATGCCGGACCTCCTACGCAAGATGCACGTAGTGGACGTCGCGCATACAGTATCTGAGCCCTGCAGGGACCGCACACGTGCGGCTCGGTGGGCAATTGGCAAACGTAGATTGCAATTCGTAAGGGGTCAGATACCGCGCCGGCATGCCCGGATGCCGGTGAATTCAGGATGAGCAGATACCGCGCGAGTTTCTCGGTGGTCCCCATAGTCGACATCGGGGCGCTCTTCGGTCCGCCGGCAGCGGCGCGCGCTGCCGTTGATCAGGCAATCATCGCCGCGGCCTCCGATATCGGCTTCCTGACGATCACCGGGTTTCCCGCGGGGATACCGCTTGGAGCCGGAGCGCGCGCGGCGCTGCTGCGGATTTTTGCGCTCGGGCCCGAGGCACGCCGCGCGCTTTGGCGGCGCAAGTTCGCACCCGAGAATGCCAATCTCTACCGCGGCTGGTTTCCGCTCCAGCCCGGGAACGTCACCTCGAAAGAGGGCATCGACCTCGGCCCCGATGTCGTCTACGGGAGGGAGGTGGTGAGCTCAGTCGATCCGCTCCGCGAACCGACCCCGCTCCCGCCCGAGGCAATACTGCCCGGCTGGCGAGCTGCCGTGACCGAGTACTACACGGCCATGGAACGTCTCTGCGTGGTACTCATGAGGTCGATCGCGCGCAGCCTCGCTCTTGAGGAGCGTTATTTCGACGCCGCCTTTCTGCGCGGGCTCTCGACGTTGCGCTTGATTCGTTACCCGGCGCGCTCTGAGCAGGAACTCGCGACTTGTGTCGATCCGGCCGTCTGGGTGATACACGAGGGGGGGCGTCGTTACCTGACCGGCGCCCCGCATACCGACTCGGGATTCGTGACGCTGCTTGCGCAGGATGGGGTCGCGGGGCTGCAGGCGCGAGCCCGCGATGGGCGCTGGATTGATGTGCCTCCTGAGGAAGGTGCGCTCGCGGTCAATTTCGGTCAGGTGCTCGAGCGCTGGAGTGCTGCGCGGATTCGCGCGACCGAGCATCGGGTGATCGGTTCGGGGCAGGAACGTTTCTCCGTCCCGTTCTTCTATGAGGCGCGAGCGGATGCGCAGATCCAGCCCCTGCCAATGGATGACCCGAAGAGCTTCGAGCCGTTCTTGTATGGCGACTATTTGTGGGAGCGCATGGTTAACTTCGTCGAGTTTCGGGGCATGCAGGCGCAGAGGCCATCGTTGCGTGGTTGATTCTGTGATTGCCTACCGTCATAACGCGGTCATCCGATGCACAATCGGCGCGTTTCAGTGCCTTAAAGTTGCGGGACAAGAGCACATGGAGCTTTGCGGATGACTCGTTTCCTCGGCATCCAACTCTGGAGCGTGCTTAGCGCGTTAGCCGTTGTCGCCGCAACTCCGGCGGCGCGCTCCGACGGGCTCTCTGCCGTGCAGGTGCTGCGCGAAGGCGGCTGCGGGGGCGTCGTGCCGGCCGCACGGCCGCTTCGACACAATCCTGTTCTGGACCAGGCGGCTGAAGCCTGGGCGAACGGTCAGCCGCTCGCGGCGGCGGCCGAACGCACGGGCTACCGGACCGGGTCCACAGCGGGCGTGCATGTGAGCGGTCCCGACTCCTCACTTCTTGATGTGCTCAGGCGCTCCGAGTGTCGGACGGTGACCAATCAGGAGTTGCGCGAGATTGGCGCGTATCGGCGCGGCCAGGACACTTGGCTCGTGCTCGCCTCCACAAACTGGCTGCCCCCGAGCGCATCGGCAAACACAAAGACTCCGCCGGCAACTTCCGCGCAGGGCTCGTGGAGCGTCGCACCGCCACTTGGACCGCGTGCGGTGCTGCTCATCAACGAAGCGCGCGCCCATGGGACCCGCTGTGGGCAGAAAGAGTTTGCGCCGGCCCCGCCGTTAACGCTCAACGGGACGCTCGTTGGCGTGGCGCTCGGGCACGCGACTGACATGGCGCAGCACGATTACTTCGAACATGAGGATCTCACCGGCCATTCGCCGGCCGATCGCGTGCGGGCGGTGGGGTACCACGAAAAATTGGTCGGCGAGAATATCGCCTACGGACCGGCAACGCTGGAAGAGGTCGTGAAGGGCTGGCTCGACAGTCCCGGGCACTGCGAAAACATCATGGATCCGCGTTTTGTGGAGATGGGCATCGCGTATGCCCCGGGTCAGAGTTCGCGGCACGGGCTTTTCTGGGTCCAGGTGTTCGCGACACCGAAGGCGTAGCGCTCCCCAGCCACGGCGGCGCTGTGAGCCGTTACGGTTTCAGGGCTGCGACGCCCGCCTTGCAGGCCACCTCGTCCTGTGAGCCGGTGCCGCCGGAGCATCCCAGGGCGCCGATCAGCTTGCCGCCGTCCACGAGCGGGATCCCGCCGCGCGAGCCGATGACGCCATCCACCGTCATCACGTAGAGGGAAGAATTCACCTGGATCGCGTTCTCAAATGCCTTGGTTTCGCGGCGAAACGTCGCCGCGGCGCGCAGCCTACGCGAAGTCGGCGGTTCGTGCCTTGCCGGCACGAAACACGCGCCTTGGAGCCTTCTCTGATGGCTACGTATACTCCTGTCAGTGGCTATTCAGGCCCCGTCCGCGAGCAGGGGATTCCGATATGCGCTCTTGTCCTCCGTTTCTTCTGCTCTTAATCGCAGCTTCAGCCCTAACAGCTTGTGACGTAAACGGGGACGTCACGGCGACCCAGGGTGCAGCCGCGAATACCATCAACGGCTCCGTCCACGTACCTGCAGGGGTACATAGCGGCGCCGTCGGAACCGTCAACGGTGGCATCCGGATCGACGACAATGCCGTCGTCACGAAGGCCGAGACCGTGAACGGCGCGATCACTGTCGCGGCGCACGCGAGTGCCGGCTCCGTAGAGACCGTCAACGGCGCGGTGACGCTCGGCGATGGCGCGCGCGTGACCCATGGTGTTACGACCGTGAATGGGGCGATTCAACTCGAAAGCGGAGCGGATGTCGGAGGCAAGCTCCAGAACGTAAACGGTCAAATCACGCTCGCCTCGGCGCACGTCGGCGGCGGGTTGCGGACCGTCGATGGAGATATCGACATTAGCGGTGAGTCGCGCGTCGAGGGCGGGATTCTCGTTGAGCCAAGCAATAACGCCCTGTTCGGTGCACCCTCCCCGCATAAGCCGCGTATCGTCATCGGAGCGGGAGCCGTTGTTCAGGGTGATCTGCGCTTCGAACGCGATGTGCTGCTTTACGTCAATGACAAGGCGACTGTCGGTCCGATCACCGGCGCCACGGCGATTCGCTATTCGGGCGACAAGCCGGCGGGATAACTCCTCACTGGGATCTTGAGCGCTTGCTCGTGCCCGCTCACGCCGATTTGGGCGGGGACCCGAAAGCAGCGGGCTTCGCCCGTCCCGAGCGGATCAGGAAGAGGGGGTTGGGCGTCGGTTCCGCCACCTTGAACAAAGTGTTCCGGTCCCGGTGCAGGAAAGGTTCGGTGTGACCGCGCACCATGAGCATCGTGTCGAGGACATAACTCCAGCTGCCGTCCGGATTGAAGACGACCTCTATCCGGTAGGAGTCCGTTCGGAACGCGTACTCGAGAAAGGCGGTGGAGGAAATGCCGTACAGGGCCTCACCGCGCGCGGCGGTGAGCACGAGTTCAGAGGCATCGGCAGTCGCTTGCCCAGCGGCGATCGCCACCTGACCACGTGGTATCGACAGCGTCTGCATCACGAGCCCCGTCTGCGGCTCCCATAACCAGTAACCGGTCTGGTCGTGAAAGGTCGCCTCCTCGTCGCTTGCGAGGATTCGAGTGTGATAGCGCAGGCCGTAGAAGAGCTGTGGTCCGTTCGCCTGCGCGTCAATTGGCTGCAATTCGATCCGCTCGCTGTAGTCACGCCGCTCTGGACCCTCGGGCTTGGGGTTGACGTCGACGCCAACACGGCTCTCCCAGATACCCGCCATGCGACGCAGTGGCCCGAGATTTGCGAGCGTATCCGGATCAGCTTCTTGTTCTGTATAGATGTCTTCTGGAAAGGGGTTCATGCCTGCGCTCCTAAACGATGCACGATAGTTTAGCTCGTGCCGTTAGTCCGAATGGTCCACAGCTTATTAGCTGGCCGGCGCGGCCGAGGATTTCAGTCCGTTTCTGACCGAATGGTCCGAGACTGAGCGAAAACGCATTCGATCAGCATCGCGCAGTAAGCGACCAAGTGGTTTGAGAGCGCCGAAAGGAATGGTACGGCTTTCGTCGCTCGGCCACGGCTCAGATCGCGTCTCAGCTCGCTCGTTTGCGATTCCAAAACGCTAAACACGCTCAGGAACCGCATGTGATAATCCCTGATGCTTGTGGCGCTGCCCGCGGCGACGATGAGGCGAAAGCCGCAGGTGTTTTTTGCCCAGCGCGATTCAATCGAGTCAGGAAGGAGCCAACCATGAAAATAAATTCGCTCGCTGTCGGAGTCGCTGCGATCGCCGCGACGGTCTGTGCATGTCAATCTCAGCAGCAGATGGTCAACCAGATGCAAGCCGACGCGGTTCACGTAGCGCAACGGCGGGGAGCTTTCGAGCTCAATTGTCCGCAGGCTGCGGCCACAGTCCTCAGTAATGAGATGGTTCAGACACCGACGCCGGCCTTCGGCTTTGCCCCGCCGCAGCGCGCTGAATATACCGTGGGTGTATCGGGATGCGGGCAGAGAGCGACCTATCTCGTCGTATGTGCTGAGGGCGGTACGGGTTGCATAGCAGCCGGCGCACAGAACGTCACGAGCGCCAACCCGAAGTGAATCGAAGTGTCCGGTAGTCCTGAAGGCGGCGGCCGTGCCGCCTCCCGGGCACTTCGGATGCATCACTGGCGCAGCGGCACGGGCGTCGAAAGCGGACACTCCTGCCGGAGTCCGTCTGCGTTCCTTAGCAGATGACGCGCCGGAAAGATAAGCACCGCCGCTCACCGGAAAAGGCAGAGAACGGCGGGGCGCGAACGCCGAAACCGCAAGACTCTCATCTCCCGCGCGTAGAGCCCGTGACATCCGGGACGTCGCGAGCTCAAATTCTCGGGCGCGGCGGTGTGTACGCGCTTGGCGGGATCGTCGTCGCGCTGCTCTTTACCGCGCTCTACTTCATCGCCACGCATCACCGCGCTGCGCCCCCCGCCGCGGCGAGCTCGCAGCCGGGGAGGTCGGCCACCTACGTCGGCAGCACCGTCTGCGGCGGCTGTCACGCGCAAGCCCTTGCCGCCTGGCAGGGCTCGCAGCACGAGCGGGCGATGCAGGTCGCAACGGCAGCCACAGTGCTGGGTGATTTCGCCGGCGATCACTTCACCGCGGGAAGAGTCACTTCGACTTTCACGGAGAGCGGGGGCAAATTTGTGGTCCGCACTGACGGTCCGGATGGAAAACTCGCGGACTACCCGATCGCATACACGTTCGGCGTGTATCCGTTGCAGCAGTACCTGATCGAGTTTCCCCGCGGTCGTATGCAGGCGCTCGGTATCGCCTGGGACACACGCCCGAAGGCGGAGGGCGGCGCGCGCTGGTTTCAGCTGTACGCGGATCCGCCAGTACCCGGTGACCCATTGCACTGGACGGGGATCGACCAGAACTGGAACTACCAATGCGCGGATTGCCATTCAACCGATGTGCGCAAGGGCTACGACGCGCAAAGCTCGAGTTTCCACACCACGTGGTCGGAGCTGAGCGTCGGGTGCGAGGCGTGCCATGGTCCAGGGTCGAAACACGTCGCTTGGGCGCAGCGTGCCTCCTCGACCGATCGTCAGGACAAAGACCCCTCTCACGGACTCGTGGTGGCGCTCGATGAGCGCGCGGACGTGCATTGGATCATTGGCGCTGCAACTGGCAACGCTGCGCGCTCGCACCCACGAACGACAAACCGCGAGATCGAGACCTGCGCACGCTGCCACTCCCGCCGGGGTCAGTTCGCCGACGGTTGGGATCCGGGGATGTCATTCGGCGAGGCGTATCGTCTCGCACTACTGAGCCCAGACCTTTATTACCCGGACGGGCAGCAACGCGATGAGGTTTACTCCTACGCGTCGTTTCTGCAAAGCAGGATGTACGCCATGGGTGTCACCTGCGCGGACTGTCACGACCCGCACACCTCGCAGCTTCGGGCCGAGGGCAACGGGGTATGCGCGCAGTGCCATGCGGCGGCGAAATACGACACGCCCGCGCACACGCATCACAAAGCCGCATCGGCCGGAGGCCAGTGTGCCGCCTGCCACATGCCGACGACCACCTATATGCGCGTCGATCCGCGTCACGATCACAGTCTGCGCATCCCGCGGCCGGATCGGACCGTGGCGTTTGGCGCGCCGAACGCCTGTAACGGCTGCCACGAGCACCGTTCCGCCCAATGGGCCGCGACCCTTCTCGTGCAGTGGTTCCCCCACGCCAAGCCCGGATTTCAGAGTTTCGCCGACGCTTTCGTCGCAGCCGACCGCCACCGGGCCGGCGCCGATGCCGCGCTGATGCGAATCATTGAAGATTCCGCCCAACCGGCGATTGTGCGCGCGAGCGCCCTGCAGCGCCTGGGGCGGCTGCCGAATTCAATGGTGCCACCGACACTCAGCAACTCGCTCGATGACCCGAACTATCTGGTGCGCGCGGCAACGGTGGGCGTTTTCGAAAGCGCAGACTCCTTACTGCGCGCGCAACTCCTCGCACGACTTCTCAACGATCCGGTACGGCTCGTACGCATGGATGCAGCGCGTGCGCTGGCGGGCGATCCGCAGGCGCATCTCGAGGCTAAGGACCGTCCGGCGTTCGAGCGCGCACTCGGCGAATACGTGGCCGCGCAGCGCTTCGACGCCGACCGACCCGAGGCGCAGGCGGCGCTCGGCGACCTTTATGCGACCGAAGGACATATCACGGAGGCTGTTCAGGCCTATGAGAAGGCGCTCGCCCTCGATCCAACGTTTGCGCCAGCGGCGCTCAATCTCGCCGACCTCGAGCGTTCGCAGGGTAAGGACGCCGAGGCTGAGGGCACGATTCGCGCGCTGATCGAGCGGGTGCCGAACTCGGGTTCTGCACACTATGCGTTAGGTCTGACCTTGGTGCGGGAGAAGCGCTATCCGGAGGCACTCAGCGAACTCGAACGTGCGGCGGCTCTCGCGCCCGATGAAACCCGTTTTACGTACGTTTACGCGGTCGCTCTCAACGACACAGGTCGCCCCACGGACGCGCTCAAGGAGTTGCGAGCCGCTCTCGCGCGGCATCCGGACGATGAGACTTTGCTGCTCGCCCTCGCGACTTACGAGCACGCCGCGGGACAACTCGATGCCGCGAGAGGTCACGTGCAGCACCTTCTGGCGCTCGATCCGAACGATGCGGAAGCGGTGCGCTTGGCCGCGGAGCTCGGAATCCCGTCCCACTAAAATGACACCGGGTGGGTGGAAGGCTTCTCAGGCACGCGAGCATGAGGGCGTCCGCCCGGTGACTTGCCCACGCGGCATGCGTGCGCGAGGCGCCCGGACCGCCGCCGCGAGGTTGCGCGACAAGCGCATTTGCAAGAGACTTGCCGCAAATAACGACGGGGTCTGACCGCGCGGGCAATTGAGTGCGGTGGTCGCTGACAGTTCTTGCGCTGGCGATTCCGCTCAGCGGGTGCGGACGCGCCAATACGCCCGATGGCAATGCGTCGCGCGGACTGACCGTGCCGCCCGCTGTGGGTGCCGAGACGCGTGTTGCGCTCGTCATTGGCAACAGCAACTACGCCAACGCGAATCTCCGGCTCGCGAATCCGGCGAACGACGCCCAGGCGATGAAAAGGGCGCTCGAGGCGGCGGGCTTCGAGACCATCGTGAAGCTCGATGCCAAACGCGGCGATTTCTATAAGGCGGTGGAACAGTTTGGCCGAAGCATCGGTCGCAATGGGCACGCGGTCGGCTTGTTTTACTACGCAGGTCACGGCGTTCAGGCCGATGGCGTGAACTACCTCATTCCGGTCGATGCCGTCATCGAATCGCAGGCCGACCTTGAAGCAAATGCTTTCGACGTGAACCGGGTGCTGCGCGCGATGCAACAGGCCCAGAACGAGATGAATATCGTCATTCTCGATGCCTGTCGCGACAATCCATTGCCGAAGACTCGCGGCATGACGCGCGGGCTCGCGCGGCTTGAAGCACCCACCGGCACGTTCATCGCCTACGCGGCCGGCCCCGGTCAGGCCGCTGAAGATGGTGCCAGCGGGACGAACGGCGCCTTTACCGGAGAACTGGTGAAGGCAATGGCGGAGCCGGGAGTTCCGCTTGAGCAGATGTATAAAAATGTTATCCAGGGAGTGAAGGCGACGACTGCGAACCGACAGCAACCGTGGTACGAGGCATCAATACAGGGAAATTTTTATTTTCACCCGCTTGTCCTTCAGCCGTCACCGTTACCTGCTAAGGTTGACGCGCGGCAAATGGAGATGGATTTCTGGGACTCGATCAAGAACAGCAAGAATCCCGGTGACTTCGAGGCGTATCTCGATAAGTATCCGCAGGGGGAATTCGCTGCGCTCGCGCGCAACCGTCTGAAGGAGCGGCCGGTTGTACCGGCGAAGCCCGCGCCTCAGCAGCCAAAGCCAGCTGCGCAGCAGGTGGCAAGCCCGGCACCAGTGCCGCCGCCCGCACGCAAGCCGGCATCGACGCAGGACGCCGGGAGCGCGGTACCGGTTGTTCAGCGACCAGACCGGCGCTGCGAAGCTCTCGCAGACCGTGTACAAACGGGGGGGACACTAAATGAAGAAGAACGCTCCTACCTCAGGGACAAGTGCCGCTAGCGCGGTCGGCGACTCGTTCATCGCTCTAGCGCTCGCGCTCTTGCTTAATGGCTGCGCGGCGCAGGGCAGTGGAACCACCGAAGCATCGGCAAATGCGTCGGCTGGCCCTGCAGGGAGCGAAGCCGTATCGCCACCGACGGCGCCTCCGCCCGCAGTACCGCCGCCCGCCCCGACGCCCCCGCCTGCACCGCCTCCCGTTTTGCCTTTCGACGAAGCGGTGGCCAAGGCAGCACGCGGCGTCTTCACCAATGCGCCCTCTCCCGCGCCCAACGTCGCGACGGTGGTCATCGATCCACTCGTCGATGGGATGTCGGGGTACCAATCCAAGGCAACGCAGACGATTGGCGATCGGATCACACACATCGTCAAGAGTGATTTCCCGCAGTACGCCATTCAGGAGATAAGTCCCGATAGCCTCAAGCAGCGACCGCGCGTCCTCATCGGCACCTTTACACCGGTGAACGCCCAGCTGAAGACGACGGGCATACGCGAGGCCTTCCGCTTCTGCCTGGTTATGGGCGATCTGACCACGGGGAAAATCGTCGCGAAGTCTGTCGCCCGGGCAGGGTTCGAGGGCGTCGACACGACGCCCACGACAGTCTTCGACGATAGTCCAGTGTGGACGCAGGACCCGAATATCCAGGCCTACATCGCCACCTGCCAGGCGAGCAAGGTGGGCGATCCGATCAAACCCGAATATCTCGACGGGCTTCTCACCGCTGCGTTGCTGACCGAGGCGGACAACGCCTACAACGGCGGTCGCTATGCCGAGGCACTCGATCTCTACAACACAGCGCGCAAGTCGCAGGCGGGGGATCAGCTGCGGGTTTATCAGGGCGTGTATCTCTCGCTGAACAAACTCGGCAGGTTCGAACAGTCGACGGTGGCGTTTCGCGAGCTCCTCGACTACGGTTTTCGCAGAAAGGACATCTCGGTGAAGTTCCTGTTCCGCCCGGGATCGGTCAGATTTCTCACGAACCGACCGCTGAGCGCGAGCTATGGTATGTGGCTGCAGCAGATCGCCGCCGAAACCGTCGCGCGCAAGTCGTGCCTCCAGATTACCGGCCACACGAGTCCGACGGGTCCCGCGGGGCTCAACGACAGCCTCTCGCTCATGCGCGCCGAATACATCGAGACCCGCCTGGAAGAGGATCAGCCGGTGCTCAAGATGCGCCTGGTAGCGGCAGGCGTAGGATCGCGGGAAAACCTGGTCGGCACCGGACGGGACGATGCGAGCGATGAGCTTGACCGGCGGGTTCAACTCAAGCCCATCGATCCCTGCGGATGATGGTTTTATCAGCGATGACCAGCGAGCACTGCCGATGACGAGACGCGATCAAAGGAATCAAACCACAGTGAGGTGGGAGCGCACCATGAAACAACGCCGCCTCAGAATTTTGCGCCGAGACTCCGGTGCCTTTCGAGTCGTTCCTGTTGCTCTTGTAGCAGCCGCGCTCGCAACCGTCGCTGCGCATGCAGTCAGCGCTGACGAGCCGGTCGCGCCCCCTAAGTGCGCCCTGCGGCTTTCGGTTGAAGTCACTCCGGACGTGCCTGACCCGACTGACGGGGGGTTCGTAAGTTCACTCCTTGGTAATCATGCAGGCTATCAGTTATGGGTCGTGAGCAAAGTCGACGACACGCACGTGGAGTTGCAGCTCCAGGGACCTGGGCCCGACCAGAACTGTCAAGACGTCGTTGAGAGCATGCGCAACGATGGGCGCGTGGCGTCCATCGACGTCCATTAGAAAAACTGGAAAACGGCCGGATTGAAATCGGGGCCGCCGGAGGCAGTCAGCGGCTCCGACCCATTTCTCTAGAAGCGTATGCCGACTCGGATCGGTACAAACGCCGTGTCGGTACCCGATGAGCCGATGCGCAGGTAGCGTGCGTCAATGAACAACGTCATGGGATCCGAGAGCGCAAACTCGAACCCGATACCGGCGTTCCAACCCTTAACCCATCCGGATGTGCTCTGCGCTACGTTTGATACCGTGTCCACGGTCCCGGGCAGACAAAGATTGAAATTGCAGATCTGTCCCTGTTCGGGGCTAGTCTGCTTAAGAATAGTCTCTGTTTTGTACCAGCCGAACCCGCCAAAGAAGTATTCCTTGGCGTACGGGGTCATCGGCAGGTCCAACTCGGCGTCGACATCTCCACCGTAGATGTTTTGATTTCCGAATGCGGCCTGTATCCCTGCGGCTTGTGAGGCCTGTGCGACCCCCTGGTCGCTCAGGTTGTAGCGGCTGTAGCTGCCATCGACCCGCAGGCCCAGAGGAAAGGCCGAACTCGGAAACCAAGTGAATCCCGCGCCGGCGGTCCAGCCGTCATTGAGGGTGTCCTTCGACGTCCCCTCGGTGATCGAGTACCCGCCCTCAAATTGGATACGGAATGGGTGGTAGCGAATTCCCTGCTGTTGCTGCTTCTGTGCGGTGCTCGCCTGCTGTGCGTTGGCCGGCGGCTGCTGCGGAGGAGGTGGCTGCTGGTAATAAGTGTAGGGCGGCGGTGGCTGCT
>Ga0187766_10000532_pt1 | contig 21177 bp, 26 predicted proteins | sample 0216_QUI02_MP05__4_FD_132971 | JGI IMG/M metagenome (GOLD analysis project Ga0187766, IMG submission 132971) | Tropical peat soil microbial communities from peatlands in Department of Meta, Colombia - 0216_QUI02_MP05_20_MG | ecosystem: Environmental > Terrestrial > Soil > Wetlands > Peat ... | reverse complement strand
GACGGCGCAAGCCGCCGCCGCACGCGCTTCCAGGACCCGCTGCCTGCGTCAGGTAAGAGCGCGGCGGCGCCGCGCGCTCTGCGAAGCACAACCTCTCCCCCCGACCGAAGTGCGCAGCACTTCGGGGGGCCAAAGAGCGCGGCGGCTCCGCCGCCGCTCGCTCTGCGGAGCAGAACACTTCGCTCGCTAGAAGTGCGCAGCACTTTCAGCGGCTGAAAAGCGCCGCCTGGCCTTGGCCGACGCCGACGCAGAGCGTAGCCAGGCCGAGGCGGCCGCCGCGGCGGCGGAGCTCGTGCAGCAGGGAGACGACGAGGCGCGCGCCGCTCATTCCGAGCGGATGGCCGAGCGCGATCGCGCCGCCGTTCACGTTCACCTTCTCGCTGTCGAAGCCGAGCTCCCGCACGACGGCGAGGCTCTGCGACGCGAACGCCTCGTTGAGCTCGACGAGGTCGATCTCCGCGAGGTCGATGCCGGTGCGCGCCAGCAGCTTGCGCACGGCCGGGATCGGGCCGATCCCCATCACGCGCGGGTCGACGCCGGCGACGGCGCTGCCGAGGAACGTTCCGAGCGGCTCGACGCCGAGCTCGCGCGCCTTCTCCTCCGACGCGATCACGAGCGCGGCGGCGCCGTCGTTGACGCCGGACGCGTTGCCCGCGGTGACCGTGCCGCCCGCGCGGAACGCCGGCTTCAGCCCGGCGAGCTTCTCGAGCGTCGTGTCGGGACGCGGATGCTCGTCGCGCACGACGTCGCCGACGGCGACGAGCTCGTCGTCGAAGCGGCCGGCCGCCGCCGCGGCCGCCCACCGCTGCTGCGAGGCGAGCGCGAATGCGTCCTGATCCTCCCGCGAAACGTGCCAGCGCTCGGCGACGTTCTCGCCGGTCTCGCCCATCGACTCCGGCGGAAAGCGCTCCGTGAGCCTCGGGTTGACGAAGCGCCACCCGAGCGTCGTGTCGAACAGCTGCCTGTCCCCGCGCGGGAACGCCGCTTCCGGCTTGGGCGTGACGAGCGGCGCGCGGCTCATCGACTCGACGCCGCCGGCGATGAAGAGGTCGCCGTCGCCGGCAATCACCGCGTGGCAGGCCGACGAGACGGCCGCGAGGCCGGAGGCGCACAGCCGGTTCATCGTCACGCCCGCGACCGAGTCCGGGAGGCCGGCAAGCAGCGCGGCCATGCGCGCGACGTTCCGGTTGTCCTCGCCCGCCTGATTCGCGGCGCCGAAGTAGACGTCCTCGATCTGCTCCGGGGCCACACCGGCCCGCGCAACCGCCTCGCTGATCGCGACCGCCGCGAGATCGTCCGGCCGCACACCGGCGAGCGCGCCGCCGTAGCGCCCGATCGGCGTGCGCACTCCGCTGAGGACGACCGCGCGCGGCATCGCAGCAGCGTATCCGCTGGAAGTGCTGCGCACTTCCGGCGGGGAGATGTTGTGCTCCGCAGAGCGCGCGGTGGTGGCTGCGTCATCCCCCGCGCGCGAGCATCCGGCCTCCGCGAACGCTCCGCGTTCGCGCCGGCACTCAACCGTCGGCCTGGAGAAGGCTGCAGACCGCCGCTCGTCGAGCGGTCCTCACCACCCTTTGTCCCACCGCCAGGCCAAAAGGACGCCGGCTTTGCCGGCGTCCGCTCCGCGAAGCCGAACCCCACCCCGCGGGAAACGCGCAGCGTTTCCCGCGGCCCTAGTCGACGAACTCGACTCGGACGGGCGACGCGTACACGCCGGCCGTCTCTGCTCGCGCAAGCAGCTCGCGCACGGCCTCGCGGCCCTCCTCGCCGTAGTCGCGTGTGAGCTCGTTGACGTACATGCCGACGAACGCGTCGCCGCGCTCGCTGTCCAGCCCGCGCCCGTAGGCGAGTGCGTATTCGAGCGCCTCTTCCCGGTGCGCGAGCGCCGCGTCGATCGACTCGCGCAGCACCGCCGATAGCTCGTGCAGCGCCGTGGGCCCGAGGTCGCGGCGCGCGACGTTCACGCCGAGCGGAAGCGGCAGCCCCGTCTCGAGCAGCCACCACTCGCCGAGGTCGAGGCACTTCGCGAGCCCCGCGTCGCCGTATGTGAGCTGCCCCTCGTGAATGAGCAGACCCGCGCGCGCGGCTCCCGACGCGACCTCGGGAAGGATGGCGTCGAACGGAAGCGCGCGAGACGGGAACTCCCCGCCGAGAGCCATCCTCAGCACGAGATACGCAGTCGTGAGATTGCCCGGGACCACGATCTCCTCGCCGCGCAGCTGCTCGAGCGTCAGCGGCTCGCGCGCGACGACGATCGGCCCGTAGCCCTCGCCCATGCTCGCGCCGTGCGGAAGGAGCACGTAGCGCTCCTGCACGAACGGATACGTCGCGAGCGAGATCGCGGTCACCTCGAGCGTTCCTACGAGCGAGAGCTCGTTGAGCGTCTGGATGTCCTCGATCACCGGCTCGAACTCGAAACCGCGCGGGTCGACGGTTCCGGACGCAAGGCCCCAGAACATGAAGGCGTCGTCGGGGTCCGCGCTGAAACCGACTCTCACGAGCATGGCGCGTGAGGCTAGCGGTTTGACCGGTAGCGTTGCCCGGTTCCCGGGTTGCGAGCACCAAGCGATGCAAGGACGCAGGGAGCGTTCACAGCCGAAGCTACGGTCGCGACCGAAAACGCGGCGGCGCGCAGCGTGATCGCGAGACGGGGAGGCGGCGGACGCTGCCGGTCGGACCGCTAACGGCCGAAGAACCAGGCCTCGAGCGGCTTCAGCAGCTCCTCGCGCGTGAACGGGCGCAGATGTGCGCCGCGGCCGTCGCGCTCGGAGACGGTGAGGTCGTCCTCGAGGGCCGCGTTGGCGGCCTCGAGCGCGTCCTCGAGCTCGTACCCCTCGAAGAGGTAGTCGTCCTCGCGCGGCGCGCGTCCGCTCCGCTGCTCCGGGTTGACGACGCGGCCGACGGCCCAGAGCGCGCCGGGCTTGCGCTCGATCCAGATCACGACACGCTCCTCGTTCCCGGCGTCGTCGATCCCCTGGAGCACCCGCTCCGCGAACCTGCCGCGGTCGGACGAGACCTGCACGACCCGACTATACAATCGCCTCGGTGCTACGGCTGGCGACCTTTCTGAGAAGTCCCTTCTCGTTCCTGTTCGCGCGCACGTCGGCGGAGGAGCACGTCGCCGGGTACCTGATGCGCGAGCACGGCCGCGGGCGCCCGGTCGAGGAGATCCTCCAGGATCCGTATGTCCGGAACCGGCTGACGCCGCAGCAGCAGAGCCGCATGCTCGACCGGCCGGAGCTGATCCACGCCCTCGGCGAGCAGGACGTCGAGGCCGCGCGGTCGTACCTGCGCCACCGCTAACGGGGCCGGCGTGATCGAGGAGCTGAGCGAGAGCGAGATCGAGGCCTTCCTGCGGCGTCAGCTGGTCGGGCGGGTCGGCTGCCACGCCTTCGGCCGTACGTACGTCGTGCCCGTGATCTACGTCTGGGACGACGGGTACGTCTACGTCCAGTCGATGGAGGGCCGGAAGATCCGGATGATGCGCGCCAACCCCGAGGTCTGCTTCGAGGTCGACGAGTACGAGCCCGACGGCAGCTGGCGCAGCGTCGTCGTCGAGGGCGTCTTCGAGGAGCTCGAGGGCGGCGCGGCGGAGACCGCGCTCGCGCTGCTCGTGCACCGGTTCGCCGGCCGCCGGCGGCGGACGGCCGGGCGCGGCGCGGGCCGCAGGCCGGTGGCATTCCGCATCCGCTGCACGCAGGCGACCGGGCGCCGCGTCACGCGGACGCCGGCGGCGCGGGCCTTGACGCGCGCCGGCGTCGCGCTCAGCCGCCGCCGGGCACGCGTACTCCGCGGCTAGCCGGCGACGTCGCCTCCGAGAGGTGGAGCGGCAGGGCGGGCTTCTCGCAGGCTTGACATGTGACCTTATAGTCACCTATTATCGCCGCGTGGACGACGACCACGTCTTCAAGGCCCTGGCCGATCCGACCCGCAGGCACCTGCTCGACCGGCTGTTCGAGCGTGAGGGGCGCACGCTCACCGAGCTCGAGTCCGAGCTCGAGATGACGCGCTTCGGCGTGATGAAGCACCTGCGGGTGCTCGAAGACGCCGGCCTCGTGGTCACCCGGCGGTCGGGCCGGGAGAAGCTCCACTACCTCAATCCCGTGCCGATCCGGCTGATCCACGACCGGTGGATCGACAAGTACACGGAGCGCCGCGTGTCCGCGCTCGCGGAGCTCAAGACCGAACTGGAGGAGACCGCATGACCACCATGGAGCAGACGACGACCGTCCAGGTCTACCAGGTGTACATCCGCGCAACGCCCGAAGCGATCTGGGACGCGATCACGAAGCCGGAGTTCACGAGCCGTTACTTTTACGGGAGCCTCGTCGACTCGACCTTCGAGCCGGGCTCGCCGTACCGCTCGTACTCGCCCGACCGCGCGCAGCTCTGGGTCGAGGGCGTGGTCGAGGAGGCCGAGCCCCCGAAGCGCCTCCGCCACACGTGGCGGGCGCTGTACGACGAGGAAGCTGCGGCGGAGGCGTTCTCCCGCGTCACCTGGGAGATCGAGCCGGCCGACGGGCCCGTTTCGAAGCTGACGGTCGTGCACGACCAGCTCGAGGGCGCACCGAAGACGGCCGCAAGCGTGTCCGGCGGCTGGATGTACATCCTCAGCGGCATGAAGACGCTGCTCGAGACGGGTGCGCCCCTCGCCGGCTAGCCGGTCTACGGCTCGGAGAGCCCGGCCGCTGCGTTCGCGGCGGCGTGCTTCAGCAGGTCCGTCTTGAGCTGCGTTCGCGGCGGCTGCTCGCAGGCGACGGGTAGGAGCTTCCGCTCGAGCGCCCCGGCATGCTCGCGGTGCGCCGAGCACGAGGCCGTCTGCCTCGGGCCCGTGCCCGCGAGCTGGACCGGGCGCAGCCAGCCCGAGGCCGCGCCCACGCTCGGCGCGAGCGGCGGTCGCATCGCGCCCGCCGCCGGGGCGAGCGCAAGCAGAAGGACGAGAGCGGCGGTCGCAGCGAGCGCGGATCGCGGCGTCATGCCCCACAGCCTACATCGACGGCAGAGCCCTCAGCCCTTCCGCAGGATGACGATCCGGGCGCTGCTCTCGACCTTCCGGTAGCGACCGTCCGCGAGGAGCCCGTCCTCGACGGGCTCCTCGGTCGGATCGAACACGACGATCGGATAGCCGCCGACCGCTGCACGCCAGCCGTCGCCGATCCGGTTCTGATAGCGGGAGAGGATCATGATCTGGCGGCGGGTGAAGAGCTCGAACCGGACGTCGTACGCGACGCGTCCGCGCAGTTGCGGCTCCGTCCAGAGGAGCCAGTCGGCGTACCGGTCGTCGGCGAAGACACGCTCGCTCGGCGTGCCTCGTACGATGGTGGCGATCCTTCCGGCCTGCGCCGTCGGCCATTCGTGTACGAGCCACGCGCTCGAGCGTGTGAGGGCGAACGTGGTAGCGGCGAGAGCCGCCGCCGCCGCCGTGATCGCGCCCGGTCGGGCGAATCGCCGAAGGCTCGCAAACCCGACCCTGCCAAGGACCGGGTCGAGCAGCTGCGGCAGGAGGACGAGCGCGGCGAGCCCGAACCACACGATGCTGCGAATCGAGGTGACCGCGGCGACCATCGTGAGCAGAAGCGCAATGCGGCTGAAGAGCGGAAGCCGGCCGCCGTGGCGGGCCGTCAGCCAGACGACCGCGAACGCAAGCGCATAGAAGGCCGCCGTACGCGCTGACGGCGTGCTCGGTCCCCACTCCTCGATGAACGAGTGGAGCAGCGGGTTGGCCAGCATGTGCCTGTAGTAGCCGGCGAGCGAAAACCCGTACGGCGATACGAACGGCGAGAGGGCGGCACCGGCAAGGAGGGCGGACCCGCGTCGACGGCTTCGGCCTGGGCCGAAGGCGACCGTCAGCGCCCGCAACGAGACCAGTGTCGCTCCGAGAACGACGCTGCCGTGGATGTTCGCCCAGAGGGCGAGCAGCGGAAGCACGAGATAGACGCGGCGAGACGGGCTTCGCGCGTCGGTGGCGAGCAAGGCCACGAGCACGACGAAGAGCAGCTCGCCCAGGTCCTGGGTGCGCATCTGCATCCCCCACGGGGCAACGGTGAGCGCGGCCGCTCCACCGACGGCCACGCTCGTGCTCGAGGCACCGAGGCCTCGCGCCGCGCGCAGCCCGACGGCGACCGTGACGACGAGGACGAGCGCATGCGTGAGCAACACCGCCCGCACGCCGCCGAGCAGCCAGAGCCGGTAGAAGAGCAGCTGCCCCAGCCACTGCTGGTCGACCCAGGGCCTGCCCGTCGTCCACACGGTCAGCGAGTCCGTGTGGGGCAACCCGTGCTGGGCGACCTCCCGACCGCTGACGAGAGCAAGCCAGCTGTCCTGCACGAGCTCCTGCGGCAAGGCGGCGACCACGACGACGAGCCAGAACGCGACGACGGACGCGACCGCGACCGTACCGGCAGCCGGCATGGCGAGAACCGAGGGCATCCGCGGGGCCCACCCGCCCGGACGAGCCGGAAGGCGCGAGGCGATCAACGAACGGCCTCGCAGGTCGGCTCGACGGCGATTCGACTGGCGATCAGGCCGCGGCGGCCTCGTGACACAGCGTTGTCCACCTTCCGAGCGCGGGCCGCAGCGCGAACGTTGACGTGCCCGGTGTCGATCGTCCCGGCGAGACCGGCCGCCCATCCCTCACACGGGGGCCTCCCGGCTCCTCGTCCACGCAGCATCCCTCGAACAGAGGAATCCGATGCACGTCACCTGCCTCAGGGATGCACGACTCGAGGAATCGAATCGATCATGCCCCCAACGATCACCTGGCGGCTCGGCACGCCATACAGGGAGGTTGCAGTCGCGTGCCGCACAGCAGGCCCTGGTCGATCGAGGTCCCGCCTCTCGATTCGCGTCTCGCAGGTTGCCGCACGCCCGGTGTCGAGGTGGGCTTGAGACTCGAAGGGAGGTGAACAACCACATGTTCGTTTCCACGTGGCTCGAGTACTTCCGGCAGAACTGGCGGAAGCAGGAAGGCCAGACGATGGCGGAGTACGGCGTCGTCCTCGCCGTGATCACGATCCTCGCGGTGGGCGCCTTCACCGCCCTCTCGGGAGGCATCACGCAGGCGATCAATCACGTGACGTCGATCCTGCCGACCTAGCAGCAGGCAGCGCGCACGATGCGAACGGACCGCTCGTGCGCACGACGCGACAGCCGCTTCGTGCGCACGACGCGGTTCGCCCACGGGACGCCGCGCGCGGCCTCAGTCGGCGAAGGCATCCTTGGAATCCGATGCAATCACTTGCCTGAGGGATGCTCGATCAGGGAAATCGAATCGATCATGCCCCCAAGGATCACCTGGCGGCTCGGCACGCCATACAGGGAGGTTGCAGTCGCGTGCCGCACAGCAGGCCCCAGTCGGTCGAGTCCCGCCTCTCGATTCGCTTTCCACGTTCGGTGTCCAGGTGGGCTGGAGACTCGAAGGGAGGTGAATAACCACATGTTCATTTCCACGTGGCTCGAATACTTCCGGCAGAACTGGCGGAAGCAGGAAGGCCAGACGATGGCGGAGTACGGCGTCGTCCTCGCCGTGATCACCATCCTCGCGGTGGGCGCCTTCACCGCTCTCTCGGGGGGCATCTCGCAGGCGATCAATCACGTGACGTCGATCCTGCCGACCTAGCAGCAGGCAGCGCGCACGATGCGGCCGGGGACCGCTCGTGCGCACGACGCGACAGCCGCTTCGTGCGCACGACGCGGTTCGCCCACGCCGTCGGGGAGGGGAAACGACGGGCCGGCGGCGACGACGCGCCCGCGCATGACCGCACCCGTTCTCGCGGGCATCCCTCGAACAGAGGAATCCACGTGCAAGTCACTTGTCTGAGGGATGCTCGATCAGGGGAATCGAATCGATCATGCCCCCAACGATCACCTGGCGGCTCGGCACGCCATACAGGGAGGTTGCAGTCGCGTGCCGTACAGCAGGCCCCAGTCGATCGAGGTTTCACCTCAACGCTGGTCTTCATCGGCAGCAGCGCGCCCGAGGTCGGGGCGGGCAGGAGACTCGAAAGGAGGTGAATAACCACATGCTCAATTCCACGTGGCTCGAGTACTTCCGGCAGAACTGGCGGAAGCAGGAAGGCCAGACGATGGCGGAGTACGGCGTCGTTCTCGCCGTGATCACCATCCTCGCGGTGGGCGCTTTCACCGCTCTCTCGGGCGGCATCACGCAGGCGATCAATCACGTGACGTCGATCCTGCCGAAGTAGTGCCGCACCAGCAAGACGCAGCAAGCCGCAGCTAGGAAGGGGGGAAAACCGATGAGCCGCAACATCAGCCGGGCGATCACGCTCGTGCGCCGCACCGACGGACAGACGATGCCTGAATACGCCGTGGTGCTCGCCGTCGTCGCGTCGACCGCCGCGCTCCTCTTCGCCGAGCTCGGTAACCGTGTCATCGGAGTGCTGAACGACGTGGCGGGTCTCTTGCCATGACAACTCGGGGAACGGGTGGGGCGCCGCTCTTCCGCCCCACCCGTGACCGAGTCGGAGGACCAATGAATGCGAAGAAGCTGATCAGAAACGAACGGGGCCAGACGATGGCTGAGTTCGCGATCGTCTTTCCGGTCCTCGCCGTGGTCCTGTTCGGGATCGCCCAGTTCGGGATTCTTTTCAACAACTACCTGACGGTCACCGATGCAGTCCGGGCAGGCGCCCGGGAGGCAGCGGTCGCGCGTCAGTCCGCCGACCCTGTCGGTGCGGCGACGACGGCGGTGCGCAACGCGGCCGCAGACCTCAACCAGACGAACCTCGCCGTGACCGTGAACTCGGACTGGCTCCCCGGCGATGACGTGACGGTGCAGGCCACGTATCCCTATTCAATTTCGCTGCTCGGTTGGGTCCTCACATCGGGCAGCCTGAAAAGCACGACGACGGAGAGGGTCGAATGACCTATCAGCTCAGGAACGTCACGATCGCGATCGGGCTCGGTGTCCTCGCCGCGGTCCTCACGCTCGTGTACGTCACGAACTACCGCAAGCACGTCCAGCAGGGCCAGCAGAACGTCGGCGTCCTCGTCGCCGCGAAAGACATCCCCGCCGGCACGTCCGGCGCGCAGATTGTGGCGGGGCACATGCTCAAGCAGGAGACCGTCACCCGCACGGCGCTCGTCCCCGGCGCGATCTCGAGTCCCGATCAGATTGCACGCCTCGTCTCGACCGACGAGGTGTTGGCCGGCGAGCAGGTCTCGACCCGGCGCTTCGGCAACGCCACGGAGCTCGGAGTGCGGGCACAGCTCAAGGGGACGATGCGCGCAGTCCAGGTCTCCGCGAACCCGAACCAGATCCTCGCCGGCACCCTGCGTGCCGGCGACCACGTCGACCTCGTCGCGAACCTGAAGGGCGGGTCGACGACGAACGGCGACCAGATCCACTACGACCGGATCGTCCTCCGCAACCTGCTCATCCTCCGCGCACCCACGATCGCCGACGCGAAGGGCGGCAACCTGACCCAACCGAACCAGACGTACTCGGTGATGTTCGCCGTGACGGACTCACAGGCCTCGAAGCTGATGTTCGTCACGAGGAACGCCGACGCCAACGGATCGCCGGACGGCGGCTGGGCGCTCGAGCTCCGGCCGGTCACGAACGCGGCCAACAGCCCGGAGAAGGTCGAGACCGCGCAGACCGTCCTGCTCGACGGTCTCGGCGCATCGGCACGAGCCCAAGTGGCCGGAGGTCACTGATGAGCCAGGACACGAACGGCCGGAGCGCGCTCCGGGTCTACATGACAGGCGGGTGCGACGGCTCGGAGACCCTCCGGGCGGCGTTGGACTCCCATCCCGACCTCGAGCTCGTCGGGGCGAGCGAGAACGTCGGCGACGCCGCCTCGGCGCTCGCCGGCGGCCACCTCCAGGTCGTGCTCCACGCGACCCGCTCCTCCTCGCTGCCGGCAGACGACCTCGCAGCGATCCGCGAGCACACGCGGGCACCGATCATGATCGTCGCGTCGGGCGAGGCATCCCGCCTGCTGGACGAGGCGCTCGACGCGGACATCGCAGACGTGCTGTTGCTGCCGCAGCTCGCCGACAACGTCGTCTTCGCCCTGCGCAAGGCCGCCCACACCGCCCGGCGCAGCGACGGCGGCCGCGGCCGCCAGGGCACGGTCGTCACCGTCTTCTCGCCGAAGGGCGGAACGGGCAAGACGGTCGTGGCCACGAACCTCGCATCGGCTCTCGCAAAGCTCGAGGGGAAGAAGACCCTGCTCGTCGACCTCGACCTGCAGTTCGGAGACGCCGCGATCATGCTCGGCGTCGAGCCCGAGAAGACGATCTTCGACCTCGTCGTCGCTCCCGGGGAGCTCGACTCCGAGAAGCTGTCGGGATACACGACGCACCATCCGTGCGGACTCGAGATCCTGCCGGCGCCGCTGCGCCCGGAGGACGCCGAGCTCGTGACGGAGGCGAAGCTCGCGCGGCTGCTCGAGGTGGCCCGCGAGTCGTACGACGTGATCGTCGTCGACACGTCGCCCTTCTTCCACGGGCCGATGCTGGCGACACTCGACCGCACCGACGAGCTGTTCCTTCTGTGCGGCCTCGACGTGCCGACGTTGAAGAACGTGAAGCTCTCGCTGCAGACGCTCGAGCTGCTTTCCTTCCCGCGCGACCGGATCAAGATCGTCCTCAACCGGGCGAACTCGAAGGTCGGGATGAAGCCGAGCGAGGTCGAGGATGCCCTCGGCATGAAGCTGAGCCACCAGGTGCCGTCGGACCGCGCGGTGCCGATCGGCGTGAACCGGGGCAAGCCCGTCGTCCTCGACGACGACAGCGCCGAGTTCTCGCGTGCGCTCCGCGCACTCGCGAAGACCGTCATGCCGAAGCCCACCACAGCGCAGAAGCCCCGCAAGCGCATGTTCCGAGCCCTCGCGAAGGCGTAGGCGATGGGACTCCAGGACCGCCTCAGCCGGCCCGCCGCCAACGGCGGCGCGGCACTCGCCGATCCCACTGCGCCTGCCGCTTCGGCCTCGGGGGACCACGCTCATCCCAGGACGGGCACGGTCGATCCGTATGCAGAGCTGAAGACGCGCATCCACCACGGCGTGATCGCAACGGTGGGCGTCGAGCTCTTCAAGCAGGAGATGACCGAGGACCTCCACGAGCGGGTGCTCCGATCGGTCACCGAGCAGCTCGTCCTCGACCGGACGCCGCTCACGCGCGAGGAGCGGCGGCAGATCGTCCGCGAGATCACCGACGACATCCTCGGCTACGGGCCGCTCGAGCAGCTCCTGCGTGACGACTCCGTCACGGAGGTCATGGTCAACGCGTTCAACCGGATCTACTGCGAGCGCAACGGCAAGATCGAGCGCACGACCGCCGCGTTCGTCGACAACGCGCACTTGCTGCGCATCATCGACAAGATCGTGTCGCAGGTCGGGCGCCGCGTCGACGAGGCGTCGCCGATGGTCGACGCGCGACTTCCCGACGGCTCGCGCGTGAACGCGATCATCCCACCGCTCTCGCTGCGAGGACCGACGCTCACCATCCGGAAGTTCTCCCGCGACCCGTACACGATGAACGACCTCATCTCCTTCGGGTCCGTCTCGCCGAAGGCCGCGCAGTTCCTCGCGGCCTGCGTGAAGGGGAAGCTCAACATCCTCATCTCGGGCGGAACCGGCACAGGGAAGACGACGACGCTCAACGCGATGTCGGCCTTCGTGCCGGAGGACGAGCGGATCGTGACGATCGAGGACGCTGCGGAGCTGCAGCTCCAGCAGGAGCACGTGATCACGCTCGAGTCGCGGCCGCCGAACATCGAGGGGCAGGGCGAGGTTCGCATCCGCGAGCTCGTGCGGAACGCACTGCGCATGCGACCCGACCGGATCATCGTCGGCGAGGTTCGCGGCGCCGAGACGCTGGACATGCTCCAGGCGATGAACACGGGCCACGAGGGCTCGCTGACGACGATCCACGCGAACTCCCCGCGCGACGCGCTCAGCCGCCTCGAGACGCTCGTGCTCACGGCCGGCCTCGACCTGCCGCTGCGCGCGATCCGCGAGCAGATCTCGAGCGCGTTCGACCTGCTCGTTCAGATCACGCGCCTCGTGGACGGAAGCCGGCGGATCACGCACATCACCGAAGTGCTGCGGATGGAGTCGGACGTGATCACGCTGCAGGAGATCTTCCAGGCCAAGCCGCCCGACGAAGAGGCCGCCTCGGCGACGGGACGCGTCCGCCTGCTGACGCCGCTGCAGGCAACCGGCCTGAAGCCGCAGTTTCTCGACAAGCTCGCGGCGAACGGGGTCGCCCTTCACACGAGCTTCTTCATGAACGAGGACGAGGCCGGCCCCGGAATGCGCGACGTGCCTCCGTCGCCGAAGTTCGGGGGCTACGCGTGAGCCGGCGCTTGCGACGGCGATTCCAGGCCGTGCGGGCCTTGCCCGCGCGGCCGTCGGAAATCGCCGGCCGACCCGTCATCCGTCAGAAGGTCGGCGTATGAGCCGTTGCGCCCGCTACCTCGCAGTCGCCACCGCCGCGCTCGCAGCGGCGGCGCCGGCGTCCGCCGGCGTCGAGCTCTCGGCCCTCGATACGAGCGCCTACCCGACGATCCGCGCCACCGTCGTCTCGTCGGCCGGGCGCGCGGCTGCGCCGACCCTGACCGAGAACGGCAGTCCCGTCGTCGGGCTCACGGAGGAGAACCTCGGACGCTCGAAAGCCGTCGTGCTCGCGGTCGACGACTCCCGTTCGATGAAGGGGAAGCCGCTCGCGGCCGCAGCCGCGGCGGCGCGCGGCTTCGTCGCGCAGAAGCCCGCGGCCGATTCGATCGCGGTTCTCGAGTTCGGGCCTCGGCCGATCGAGCTGAGCGACTTCTCGACCGCGACGATCGATGCGGACGCTGCCCTGCGCGACATCGCCGTCGCCCCGCGAGACGGCACCGCGCTCTACGACGCGATCGTCCTGTCGGCGCAGGAGCTCGGGTCGAGCCCGCTCGCCGGTCGCGTGCTGATCGTGCTCACCGACGGCCGGGACGTCTCGAGCCAGGCGACGCTCGCGGATGCGGTGGCGGCCGCGCACCACGCGGACGTCTCGATCTACCCGATCGGGATGGAGGGACAGGGCTTCGACCCGACCGCTCTGCAAACGCTCGCACGCGAGACCGGCGGCCGCTACTTCGGCGCCGCCTCGACCGACGCCCTCGCCCGTGTCTACAGCTCGATCGCCCAGGAGCTCGGCCACAGCTGGCGCGTCTCCTACGTCACCTCCGCCCGGCCGGGCGACCGACTCCACCTCGAGGCCTCGGTCGCCCACGCCGGATCGGCCGCCGACTCGCTCGTCATCCCGGTGCAGGCGGGCGATGTGGCCGCTGCGCCGGCACCGTCCAAGCTCCTGCCGACCGGCGCGTACAGCAGCGCGAGCAGGTTCGCCCTCGGGGCGCTGGTCGGGCTGCTCGTCTTCGCCGCGGCCTTCGTTCTCCTCGCGGCGCGCAAGGGCACGTGGCTGCGCAACCGCCTCGCCGCACACACCGGCGGCCAGCGCCGCGCGCGCCGCCGCCGCCGCGGCGAGCAGCGCTCCGCGCTGCTCGGCAGCATCCTCCGTGCAACCGAGCGCGCCTTCGGAGACCTCCGCCAGTGGCAGGCCCTCCAGAAGATGCTCGATCGAGGCCAGACGCCGTTGCGCGCAGCGGAGTTCCTCTACCTCGTCGGCGGTGTCGCCCTCGTGACCGGACTGCTCAGCGCGGCTGCAGGTGCACCCGTGCCCGTCATCTTGATCGTGATGGTGGCAGGTGCCCTCGTGCCGTTCTTCGTCGTATGGCGGCGCATGCGCCGCAGGCTCGGGGCGTTCGAAGCGCAGCTGCCGGATCTGCTGATCACGATCGCGGCGGCGCTCAAGGCCGGCCACTCGTTCAAGCAGGGCGTGCAGGCGGTCGTCGACGAGGGGCAGGCCCCCGCATCCGACGAGTTCAAGCGCGTGCTGACCGAGACCGGCCTCGGCCGCCCGATCGACGATGCACTCGGCGAGATGGCCGAACGCCTCGGGTCGGAGAACTTCGAGTTCGCGATCACCGCCGTCAACATCCAGCGCCAGGTGGGCGGCTCGCTCGCGTCCCTCTTCGACATGGTCGCCGACACCGTGCGGCAGCGTCAGCAGTTCGCGCGGAAGATCCGCTCGCTGACGGCGATGGGCCGGATGTCCGCCTACACGCTGATCGGCCTGCCGTTCTTCCTCGCGCTCGCCATCTCCGTGCTCAACTCGGGCTACCTCCGTCCGCTCTTCCACACGTCGACCGGGCACCTGCTGCTCATGCTCGGGATGGCGATGATGGCGGTCGGTAGCGCGATCATCAAGAAAATCGTCTCGTTCAAGGGGTGACGCAGATGATCCTGCTCGTAGCCGCCGTCTGCCTCGCGCTCTCCGCGCTGTCGGTCGCCAACCTCGCGACGCTGCCCGCTCGCAACCGGCGTGCCCGGATTCGCTCGGCGGCGTCGTACGGTCACGTCAAGACGACCCAGGAGCCGGCGCGCCTCCAGTTCCGCGAGCGCGTCGTCGCACCGGCGGTCGCCTCGCTCGCTCGGGGAATGCTCCGCCTCAATCCGAAGCAGGATCTCGAGGCGCTCTCGCGCCTGCTGATGTCGGCGGGCATGCGCAACGTCACGCCGCAGACGTTCCTCGCGGCGAAGGCCGGCGCCGGCGTGGCCGGTCTCCTCGTGGGGTTCGCGATCGGGATCGGCTCGTCGCCGAAGGCAGGGTTCCTGCTGGCCGGGATCGTCGGCTGCATCGCCTACATCGCGCCGGCCCTGGTCGTCACCGCGCGTGCGCGCCGCCGCCAGTCCATTCTCGGCGGAGAGCTTCCGGACGCGCTCGACCTTCTCGCCGTGAGCGTCGAGGCCGGCCTCGGCTTCGACGGCGCCGTCGCAAAGCTCACGCAGTACATGGACGGCGCCCTCGCCGAGGAGTTCGAGCTCGTGCTCGGCGGCATGCGGATCGGCGAGAGCCGGTCGGACGCGCTCAAGAAGTTCGCCGAGCGGTCGGGCTCGCCGGAGGTCTCCGCGTTCGTGCGCGCGCTCATCCAGGCCGACCAGCTCGGCACCTCGCTCGGGCGAATCCTGCGCGTGCAGGCGACCGACGCGCGGAACAAACGGCAGGCCGCAGCCGAGGAGCGGGCGATGAAGGCGCCGATCAAGATGCTCTTCCCGACGGTCGCGTTCATCTTCCCGGCGATGTTCATCGTCGTGCTCGGGCCGGCGATGCTCAGCCTCGGAAAGCTCTTCGGGTTCTGAGATGGCCGCCGTCGAGCAATCGGTGGAGGAAGCGACCGAGCACGGGTTCGGCACCGGGCTCCGTGCACAGCTCGAGGCGCGCGCCTCCGCCGTCGAATCCTCGACGAAGAAGGCGCCACGCTCGCCGCGTGAGGCGGTCGCCGCCGTCACGCCGCCCGCCGCGCCGGCACCGGTCCCGGCGCCGGACCCCACCCCCGCGCCGGCGACGTCCGACCACAAGGACGTCGAGGCGCTGCGCGACGAGCTCGCCGCGTCGCTCGCACGCGAGCAGGAGCTCCGCGACACCCTCGGCGAGCAGCTGGAAGCCTCGGCGCGCGAGCTTCGGCTCGAGCAGGAAGCCGCCCGCCGAGCCGCCGAGCTCGATCAGCGCGCCGCCATGCTCGAGGCACGCGAGGACGAGCTGCGGGCGCAGGTGCTGCGGCTCGACGAGCGCCTCGCCGAGTTCGAGGACCGGCATGCCGCGCTCGAGCGGCTGAGCCAGGAGCTGGACGGGACGGCCGCGCGGGTCTCGGAGCGGGAGCAGGCGATCGCCCTCAAGGTCCGCGAGCTCACGATCGCCGACGAGCAGCGCGCTGCAGCCGCGGCCGACCTCGCGCAGCAGGCGGCGGCCGTCGCCGATCGCGAGCGGGCCGCCGAGAAGACCGAGCAGGCGCTCCTCGCGCAGCGGAAGGAGCTCGACGCCAGGGCGGCCGAGCTGGGGCGGAGCGCAGCCGAGCGCGAGCGAGCGGCCGACGCCGTCGAGCGGGAGCTCGACGAGAAGCGGCGCGCGCTCGAGGAGGCCGAGCGAGCGCTGAGCGCAGCGCAGGCGGAGCTGACCACGCGAGGAGACGAGCTCGCGACGGCGGCGCTCGTGCTCGAGCAGCAGCGGGTGCACCTGCTCATGCAGCCGAAGCCGGCCAAGGCGCCGCCCGCCTCGGCCGGCAAGGCACCGCGGGACGAAGACCTCGACCGGCGCGAAGCCGAGCTCGTGGCACGAGAGGCCGAGCTCCACCGGCGCGAGGCGCACGTCCGGCGCCTCGAGGAGCAGAGCGACGTGCCGCCATCACGGCCTCCCGACGAGCTCGGGCAGCGGCGCATCCAGGAGCGCGAGCGCGCGCTCGGCGACCGTGAGGGCCGTCTCGCGAAGCTGGAGGCGCTCGCCGAAGCATCGCGAGACCGCCTGACGGAGAAGGAGGAGCGGCTCGAAGCGCGCAACGAGGAGCTGAAGGTGCGGATGAACGAGGTCGAGGAGCGCGAGACCGCGCTCCTTCGGCGCGAGGCACAGCTGCTCGCCGAGCACGAGATCCGCGAGCACCGGCTGGAGGAGCGCGAGAGCCACGGCGCCGACCGCGAGGAGCGGCTGACGACGCGCGAGGCCCAGCTCTCCACCTACATCGCGCAGCTGCAGGACCAGTTCGCGAAGGACGACGAGTGGTGGGCGAAGCAGCTCGGCACCACACCCAAGGCCACCGCGGCCTGACGAAGGGCCACGGCATGTTCGACGCGAGAGGACGGAACGGAGCCGCGGTGGCGGTCGCCGCTGTCGCCTGCTCTCTTGCCGCGGCGTCCGCGGGAGCCGCGGCGAGCACCTGGAAGCTCCGCTTCAGCTTCCTGCCCCAGCGCGCGTACCAGGGGCAGTCGGCCGCCGTGTCGGTGCTCGTCAAGCCGGCGGATGCGCGCTGCACGCTCGCCGTTCGCTTCGCCGACGGCTCGAGACAGCCCGGGCTGGCGCCCGTGCGGGCCGCCCAGGGGCGGGCGTCGTGGACGTTGAGCCTCGCGCAGTCGACGGTGCCCGGCGCGGCAAGGGCGACCGTGTCGTGCGGACCGTCGGGAACGCTCTCGAGGACGTTCACCGTGGTCGGCGGGACCGTTCGGCACTCCAAGCTCGCAATCACCGCGCAGGGCTTCTCCCAGCGGCCCGACCCGTTCGGCGCGGGCAGCACGGTGAGCTACGGCGTCGTGCTCGACAATCCGTCGAGCTCGGCCGATGCGCAGAGCGTGACGGTGCTCGTCAACTTCCTCGATGCATCCGATCACGTTCTTCAGTCGGCGTCGACGAACGTCCCCGCAATCTCGGCGGCGAGCTCCTTCGACGTCGGCGGCAACGCGTCGCTTCCGACGACGACACCGGTCTCGCGCCTGGAGATCGTCGTGCAGACCGGCTCGTACGCACTGCACAAGCTCCACATCCCGGCGGTCGACAACGTCCAGATCGTGCCGAGCACCTACGACCCGGGCTGGGTCGGCGGCGTGAACGGCGAGCTCGTCAACGACCACCCCACCGACGTGCTCATGAACGCGCAGCTCTCGATCGTGCTCTACAACGCGACGGGGCAGGTCATCGGCGGCGGGACGGGCCTGGTGTTCAACGCGCTACCCCCCGGAACGCGCTCGTTCTTCAGCGCCACGAACGGCTTCTCGGCCGTGCCGATCCAGGCCGCCTCGACCGCGGCCGTCTCGATCGAGCCGACCTACAAGGCGCCCGGAACCTGAATCAGCCGATCGTGTAGTAGAGGACGCCCGCGAGCAGGTTCATCGCGAGGACCGCGAAGGCGAGCGACGTGATGAAGGCCGTCGCGAGGACGAACGTGTGTGTGTTCGGGTCGAGCCGCATAGCCGCAGGTTTGGTGAAGCCGGACGCGATCCGCATCGTGCCCCATTCCAGGCGGAAAGGCCATCCCTCGAACGGGGCGTGAGGATAAGAAACGGAACGGACACGTCGCGATCGCGCTGAGGGGCGCGTCGGCTACGCAGCGCGGGCCCGCGCCGACGACTCCTCTGCGGCCTGGGCGAGCCGCTCCGCCTCGGCGACGCGCGAGTCCCCTTCGACGGCCGTCAGGTTGGCGGCGACGAGCGACGCTGCGGCGCGAGCGCCGGCTGCGGCGAGCGCCGCCGCCGCCTGCGCGTCGGCGCGCACGCGCGGGTGGCCCAGCTCGGCGATCTCGGCAGCCAGCTCGGCGACGTCGGCCGCCGTGCGCGCGATCTCGAGCAGCGGCTCGGCCGCGCGCGCGAACGCCTGCCCGATCTCCCAGTCGCGCCGCTCCGGGCTCAGCGCGGCGGCCCCGTCGCGAGACGTGAGCGCCTTCTCGTAGAGCTCGGCGTCGAGCTGCGCGAGCGGCGTCGCGCGGGCGCGGAGCGCCTCCGCCTGCGCGACCGCCGCACTGCCGGCGTCCCAGGTCTTCTTCGAGACGCGGGCGGTCATCGCGAGCACTGCGGCCGCCATTGCGACGGCGAGCGCCGCCGCCGAGCCGCCCCCGGGCGCGGCCGGCGGCCCGGCGAGCTCGTCGAGCCACTCGGCGACGCTCAGCTCGACGAACGGCGGCGGTGCGGGATCGGTCAGCCGGCCACCTTCAGGCGGGTGCGGACCGCGGCGAGAACGGCGAGGCTCGCCTCGTAGCCCTCCGCCTGAAGAGCGGCTTCGAGATCGGCGGCGAGCCGGGCGCGGAACGCGGCATCCTGCTCGGCCCGCGCGACGATCCGGTCGACCTCCGCGCGCGCCTGCGGCAGCTCCTGGGCCGCCTGCACCCAGGCCTGGGGCGCTGCCGGCAGGAGCCGCAGGAGCTCGCCGATCCGCTCTTCGTCGCAGCCGGTCATCTCACACTCCAGACGGCGGAGGTCGTCACAATCTTCCCTCCAGCTCGCCTCTGAGCTTCGCGAGGCAGCGCGAGATCCGGCTCGCGATCGTCCCGGCGGGGAGAGCGAGCGCCTCGCCGATCGCCCGGTAGCTCTCGTCGCGGCAGAAGAAGCGGTCGAGGATCTCGCTGCACGGCTCGCCGACGGCCTCGAGCCCCGCCCGCACGGTCATCGCCTCGTCGAGGCGAGCGATCGTCTCGTCGAGGCCCGGCGGCTCCAGCGTGTCCGGATCGACCGGACCTTCGCGGCCGGACGCGCGCAGACAGTCGATGCAGAGCCGGCGGGTGAGCTGCGCGATCCACGGGCGCAACGCCTCGTCGCTGCGCAGCCGGTCGAGGTGCTCGTACACGCGCGTGAAGACCTCCTGGAAGACGTCCTCGGCGTCTGCCGGGGCGAGTCTGAAGGCCTGCACGCAGATCGCGTAGACGTACCGCGAGAAGCGCCCGACGAGCTCGTTCCACGCCGCCTGGTCGCCGGACCGGCAGCGCGTCACGATCTGCGCGTCGGTTGCAGCCTCTGCCACGAACCGAGGCTACTGCATAGGATCGACGCATGTCGGTACTCGCGCACGCGAGCGAGGAGGAGCTCCCCGCCTGGAGCCTCCCCGCTGCCGCCGGCGAGACGATACGGCTGCCCGCGACGTGGCCGGAGCGTGTCACGCGCGAGTGGGCGTTCGGCGGCGGCACCGGTGCCGGCGTCCGCGTCTGCGTGCTCGACAGCGGCATCGAGCTCGATCATCCGCTCGTGGGAGCGGTGCAGCGCTCCGTCGCGGTCACACGCGACGGTGACGAGATCGCGATCGCCGACGACGAGTCCGGCGACCTGTGCGGTCACGGCACGGCGTGCGCCGGTCTCATCCGCTCACTCGCGCCCGACTGCGAGCTGACGAGCGTGCGCGTGCTCGGCGCAGGCTACACCGGCAGCGCCGCCGTCCTGCTCGCCGGCCTCGAGTGGGCGATCGAGCACGATTTCCACGTCGTGAACATGAGCCTCTCGACGACGAAGAAGCAATACGCCGAACGGCTGCACGAGCTCGCGGACGCCGCGTACTTCAAGCGCACGATGCTCGTCGCGTCCGCGCACAACATGCCGGTGGACAGCTTCCCGTGGCGTTTCGCGAGCGTCGTCTCGGTCGGCAGCCACGAGGAGGACGACCCGTTCGCGTACTTCTACAACCCGAGCCCGCCGGTCGAGTTCTTCGCGCGCGGGCTGGAGGTCGACGTGGCGTGGCTCGGCGGCGGCACGCTCCGCTGCACCGGCAACAGCTTTGCGACACCGCACATCTCCGGCATCTGCGCGCTCGTGCTCGGCAAGCATCCGGAGCTGACGCCGTTCCAGCTCAAGAGCGTCCTGCACCTGACCGCGACCAACGTGGGAGGCGATCCATGAGCGAGCTGAACGCGGCCGTCGCCGCGGGCGTTCTCGGCGCGGAGGACGCCTACCGCTCGCTGCTGACGGCGACGGTCGAGGTCGCGCGCGCGATCTTCCGCGCGAAGGCGTCCTCCGTCTTGCTGCTCGACGAGGAAACCGACGAGCTCGTGTTCGAGGCGGTCGCCGGCACGGGTGCGGGCGAGCTGATCGGCCGGCGCTTCCCGTCGAGCACAGGCGTCGCCGGCTGGGTGCTCGTGACGCGGCAGCCGCTCGTCCTCGACGACGTCACTGCCGACACGCGCTTCTCGCAGGAGGCGGCCGAGTCGACGGGTTACGTGCCGAGAGGACTGATGGCCGTGCCGCTGCTCGTCGAGGAGCACGCACTCGGCGTGCTCGAGGTGCTCGACCGCCCGAGCGACGGCCGGTTCACGCTCGCCGAGATGGACCTGCTCGGCCTGTTCGCGAACCAGGCGGCGGTCGCGCTCGACCTCTTGCAGCGCGCGCGGCGGGCACGTGCTGCGCTCGAGGGGGACGGTGAGCTCGGTGCGCTCGCGCGGATCGCCGCGCGGATCGAGTCGGCCGGCGAGGAGTCGCAGGCCGCCGCGCTCGACCTGCTACGCGCGCTCGAGCGCCTCTTGTCCTAGCCCGACCGCGCGAGAGCCCGGGCGGAAGCCCGGGCTCCCGGACGGACGAAGGAAGGTCGTGCTACTCGTTCGGGCCGAGCACCCGGTGGACGTGCGCCTCGACCTCGTCCGACTCCTCACCCTCGGCCTGCGGCTCCTCGTTCGCGAGCACCCGGTGGGTGTGCGCCTCGACCTCGTCCGCCTCCTCACCCTCGGCCTGCGGCTCCTCGTTCGCGAGCACCCGGTGGGTGTGCGCCTCGACCTCGTCCCCGGACATCTTGATCCCTCCTTGTCGAAATCCGTTCGCGCCGTCTGCGCGCTTCCCCCACTAGACGCGACACGGGCCCGGAATCTTCCCACCCACT
>Ga0187766_10000528_pt1 | contig 21203 bp, 20 predicted proteins | sample 0216_QUI02_MP05__4_FD_132971 | JGI IMG/M metagenome (GOLD analysis project Ga0187766, IMG submission 132971) | Tropical peat soil microbial communities from peatlands in Department of Meta, Colombia - 0216_QUI02_MP05_20_MG | ecosystem: Environmental > Terrestrial > Soil > Wetlands > Peat ... | reverse complement strand
CTGCATCCCTTCCCAGTCGCTCTCGTGCAGGTCGTTGAACTGGTTGAAGTAGTAGTAGAACCAGTACTGCAGCGTGAAACCTGGATGCCCAGCCTGATGCGCGATGTGGGCGTACGTCACCGCAGGCGCTCGCCCCGCGCGCCGTATCGCAGCGAAGTCGCGGGCGTACGTGCAGCCAGGGATAAGCGGGTTGCCGGGGAGATCGAGGTAATAGTCCGATCCGCGCCCGGCGAGATCGGCTGCGGTGGGGGCGCGCTTGATCACGTGCGTCCCCTGAGAATCGTGCTTGAGGAGCCTCACCCGGGGATTGCCGAGCACCACGTCCACGGAGGTCGGCGGCCAGTATTGCTCCTCGGTGTTATCGCACGGAGCGTTGTGCTGCGCGCGCATCATCACGATTGGGGAGTATTTGTCCGCGAGCTGCTGCGCGGCGCTCGTCGCAGCCTCCGCGGGCACGGCAGTGCAAGACATCGCAATGAACAGCGTCCCCAGGGCTCCGGCTAGCGCCCACGGCCAACCCCCGCGCCGAGTCGCCAATCGGCGCATGAAAGCGAACCCGCGGTTCGTGAGCGGCGGCGCGAAGTTATCTCCGATCGGCGGCATCACTCATCGCTGCCGAGCTAGTCAGCCGTGCGCTCGTGGCCGCCTGGCATCGGATCCACCGCGACCGCCGGAGCTTCGGGAGCGCCCGCGATCGCGTCCGTCACGCGTCGGCGCCGCCCCTCGATCCGTTTCCACCGTGCCTGCGCCCGGGCGAGCTTGCGCCCGCCCGGATCGTACCGACGCCGCGCCCATACCGAGGAGGGAGAGGCCAACCGCACTGCGCCCACGAGCGATACCACCGGCATGAAGATGCCGATCATCCCGACGAGAGGCTTGCCTTTGAGGACCGCCACCGCGGCGAACAGCACATCGGTGACGACAGCGGCCGCCAAGCCGGCGATCGAGGAGTCGTTGTTGTGGAGGTCGAAGGGGGCGGCGCCCACCAAAATCAGTCCGCCCAGCGTCAGCGCGACCACGATCGCGTCAAACGAAGCGCGACCCTCCTCCTTCCAGTAGACGTCCTGAAGACGAAGCCACAGCGCGAATTCGTCGAGCGTTAGCCCGGCCCCCACTCCGAACCCAGCCGCGAGGATCTCTGTCAACGGGCTCCGTCGATCCAAAGCGAATCCCAAAAAGCCCGAGACGAGCATCATCAGGATCCCCCAAACGAGATGATGGACGTGGAGCCCGCTCTCCGTGACAACGTTGCCGGGCCACCAAGGAACCCTCGGGCTGCGAATCAGTCGCGTGCTCGTCCGGACGAGCAGAAACGAGAGCAGGAACGACCCCAGAAGCACGAATCCCGCACGCTGTCCGGGATCGTCAAGAAACCGCGAAGTGATCTCGATCCGCACTGCGACTGTGGACAGCCCCCGCGCGGGTCAGCCGGACGAGGACGCCTCTCTGGAAGGAACGGGACGACTGCATACACCACGGCCGGGTCCTGCTCGCCGAGGCGGGGCAGCGAGTGAAATTGGTCGGCCGAGCGCTCGACGGGCCCCATCACCGAGGCGATCATTCGCGAGGGCCGCATCGAGCGGCGACGAGCATCCGCGAGGTCGAGCGCACGGGGCGCGCGTAGATTCGCGTCGCGATGCCCGAGAAGGAAGGCGATTTCGTCAACGCATGCAACCTTCCCTCCGGGACCGCTCGTCCTCACTTCGTGCGCGGGAATTACGCGACACCTTCCCTCGGCCATGGGAGCCAGCGTTGCCGCTGCAAGCACCATGTCGCCTCGCTCTCGCTGCTCATAGGGCATCCTGTTGTTGCCTCGACCGCCGTCGGGAGAGGGCCATCGCTGCTTGCCCGTGTGAGGGCCAGAAGCAGACCAGCCCCTCCCGGCGGAGGTGAGGTGCCGCGAAGCGGCAACAGCACGTAGCCCGTGTTGAGGGCCTGTCTATGAGCATCCGCAACGGTACCTCTTGGTCGGGGCGCCGTCGAGTTGTCCTGACCAGAGAGGTAGTTAGCGATGAGAAGTTACGCCGGCGTTGATTGGGCGTCGGAGAAGCACGATGTGCTCGTGCCGATGCGGCGGGCGTGGAACGGAGAGGAGATCGTCATGTCCCAGTCGTTCTCTGATGACCGCTCTGTCTCCGGTGTCTCCCGTCGACGCCCATCCCGAGTACGAGGCGCCGTGAGCGAGCGGATGCGGCAGACGGCCGGGATGCGCCTCGCTAATCAGGACTCCAACTCGCTGTCGTTCCGCCCACAGTGGAGCTGCCCCCCCCTGCTGGCCGCTGTGTTTCGCATCATCGGCGGGGAGGCGGTCACGCTGAACGTCAGCGCTGCTAACGGCGGAACGCGTGTCACGGTATCGGGCAAGGTCGGGAGCGATGCCGGGAAAGTCGCCAATCGAGACCTCTGGGCAAAGACGCTCAGCACCGACTGAACGACCGACGCCTCGCGGGGAGAACTACCGAACTCCGCTGATCCAACGGCGACGCCTGGCGCCTGCGGTAACCGTCAACCACGCGCAGAGTGTCAGACCATCGAAATCACCCGTCTGCCCCGCCTGCTGAGGAAGCAGAAGGTCCTGCATGTCCGTCGCGCCGCGAAAACAAGGGCGCGCCCGGCCGGTGAGCTGGTTGCGCAATTCGCCAGCAGCAGGGCGACGGGTGATCGAGGGCACGCACCTGCTCGGTGCGGAAACGGGGGCCGCCGGCAGCACGCGCCGAGCCCTGTGTTGTTACAACACAACAAACGCCGGCCGCCCGGGGCCGCGGATTCGCGGCGCACGGGTGTGCTCGACCGGCGCCGTTGCCTTCTTAGGATGAGCTCGGGACGGCCTAGCGCCAGCGGGTGAACGCCAGGTACACGGAGCACGCTACGGCTGCCAGTGCGGCGAGGATGGCCAACCCAAAGACGCGATCGGTGGTGGGTCGCCAGGGCGTCGGTGCGCGGAGCCGCGCACCGGCCGCCCGACCCGGCGGGACCAGGCGTACGTGGGCGGCTCCCGCCACGGACATCACTGCCGCTCGTGCCGCGCCGACGAGCGCGGATCCGCTCCGGCCGGCGTGAATCCGGCCGACGAGGTCGTAGATGGCCGGGGCAGAGTGGCCGGGCGAGTAGAACCCGACACCGTCCGGCATGACCACGAGCAGCCGTGCCCGGCCAGTGAGTGACAGCTCAAAGCCGAGGAAGCGCGCATAGGCGCGTGGCTTGTCCCAGAGCTCGCTGACCGCGCCCAGATCGGACGGGCTCGAAATGATCGCCATTCGAATCGGAAGGCCAGCTTGCCTTGCCGCATCTAGAAGCGAGGCCAGGCGCAGCTGTTCGCGCACCGGGGTGGCCGTGTCAGCGGGGAGGAAGAGCGACTGGTTCACGAGCACGTCGCTTGCCGGGTCGCCATCGGCACTCGCGGGGCTCGGCCGCACGCCGACGAGGATTGTCAGCAGGAGCGCGAGCAGGAGGCCGGCCCACGTTCGAGTCCTCGTCGCTGCTCGGTGGCCAGGCACGGCTTTAATCAAGCACGCAATCCCGTTTGCGGAATACCGTCCCGCCGGAACGCCAGGCGTCACTCAACCAGGGAGGTCCAAGATCCGCGCTCCCCCTCCCTGTGCGCGCGGCAAGCAGGGCCGCTACCTGCTCCACCTGCGCGTGCAGTAGACCGCGGGAGTCGCTGATCTCGTGCCTGCTTAGGATGACAAGCGCTACCGATCGCCGAGGAGCCGGCGGGCCGTCGCGATACGCCTGGTTTTCTTCCAACTCGGAAGCGGCGAGCGCGACGATCAGCGCGACGAACGACACAACCAGCGCAGGGCTGGATGCCCGTAGGCGTAATCTGCTCATGTGAGTCCTCTAATCGCGGGTCTGGACGAGCACGAGCAGCGTCGTTTTCGGGGCAGGACTGCTGCATCCCCGGGAGGTTGCAGAAGTCAGCCGGGGCCAGGACCGCGACGCGGTCACGACGGGTGACCGCGGCCGGCGCTCCATCGGCGAAGCGACAGCGAGCGTCGCGCGACGTCGTGCTTGCTCAGTCTCATCGTCGCGGCGCTCAGCAAGCGGCCATCGCCGCCCCACTCGACGGCCGGTCTCCACGGAGCGATGGGTCAGCGCGCGCGAAACGCACTGCTGCTCCCGCCCAAAGGCACCAGCGACGCGCCGCTCCGCGGCGCGCCTGCTCCGCTCGCGAAGGGGCAGTGATCCGAGGGCCGCAACGGGCCCGACGTGTGGCTGCTATCGGACAGGACCAGCAGTGCTCTCGACGACTGTCAAACGCCGAGTCGCCTGCGGGGCGAACAGCCGTTCGCTGCGACGGCCTTCGCTGTCATTCAACCGACGTTCTACGCTGATCATCGTCGGCGGCGGTGATCCGCAGCTCGTCGAGTCCGGCCAGATCACCTCGCGGCTACGATTCACGGTGATGCGTCACGGCAAACGCGCGTGTTGGTGGTGGCTGCGCCCCTAGCGCAGCCCGACTGAGTTCTGTCAACGGGCTGCTTCTGAGCGCCCGTTGTCCACCGACACCGCGGATATGCGCTCCGGGAGAGCCTTCACATGATGAGAGGAAGCGCATGTCTCAGACCCACACACAGGATCGCAGCGCTGAGGCGTCGCTCGCGCAAGCGCGAGCGCGGTCGGCACGGCTGGAAGCGACGTTCATCGAGGATCCGGCCGGCTACCGGGTGCTGACCGGAGACCGCCCGACCGGTCCGCTACACCTCGGGCACTACTTCGGGACGCTGCGCAACCGGGTGCGGCTCCAGAACCTCGGCGTGCCGACGATGGTTCTGGTCGCCGACTACCAGACGATCACCGATCGCCAGAGCCCCTCGTCGCTGCCCAGGGACGTCGAGGAGCTGGTGGCCGACTATCTGGCGGTCGGCATCGATCCCGCCCGCACGCCCATCTTTGCGCACTCCCAGGTGCCCGAGCTCAACCAGCTGATGGTGCCCTTCCTGAGCCTCGTCAGCGTTCCGGAGCTCGAGCGCAATCCGACGGTCAAGGAGGAGCTGGCCGCCTCCGGGCTACAGGTGGCGTCGGGCCTGCTGTTCACGTACCCCGTTCACCAGGCCGCTGACATCCTGTTCTGCCGCGCGAACGTCGTGCCGGTGGGCAAGGACCAACTGCCGCACCTGGAGATGACCCGCGTGATCGCCCGGCGTTTCAACCAGCGCTACAGCCCCCGGCAACCGTTCTTCCCCGAGCCCGAAGCGCTCCTCTCGGACGTCCCGCTGCTGCTCGGTACCGACGGGCAGAAGATGAGCAAGAGCCGGACCAACGCGGTCGCGATCGGCGCGACCGAGGAGCAGACAGCCCGCCTGATCCGAGCCGCGAAGACCGACTCGGACCGTCGCATCACCTACGACCCGATCAAGCGGCCGGAGGTATCGAACCTCGTACTGCTGGCCGCGTTGTGCCTGGAGCGTGACCCGCACGAGGTCGCGGACGACATCGGCGACGGCGGCGCGGCCGGTCTGAAGCGCGTCCTGACCGAAGCCGTCAACGAGCGCCTGCGCCCGATCCGGGCCCGGCGCACCGCGCTGATCCAGGAGCGCGGCTACTTGCGCGAGGTGCTGAACGCCGGCGCACGGACAGCCGGCGCGATCGCCACCGAAACGCTCGGCAGCGTACGTCGTCTGATGCACACGAGCTATTGAGCGACGACGCAGCCGCGGGCGGCCGAGCCGGCGGCGCGCCGGCGTTCGTTCCTCACGCGGTTCGAAGCGCTTCGGTCGGATCTCCGAGCGGCGCTCGAGCACCGAGATGATCATGAGGTTCGCGACCCCGACGGCGCCGACCACGAGCGCGACCGCACCCAGTCCCAGGAACAGGCCGTGCGTGATCAGCGCTTGATCGCCGACCTTGACGCTCGACTGCTCGGTCGCGTCGAGGTCGACGACGACCTGGCGCGTGGTCGTGGTGGCCTGCGCGACCGGGGCGCCCGGAGCGGCGTGTGCGCCGAGCGTCGAGGTCACTTGGCTGTCCGCCGCCCACGGCGGCTCGCTGGCACTGTCCGCCCGCCCCCACCAGCGATGAACCTGATGCTGACCGCCGCCGACTCCCCCGGGGAACGCGTCGCGGGGCTGACGCGGGCGCCGACGACTACCTCCCGAAGCCGTTTCACTTCCCCGAGCTGGTGCTCAGGCTCCGCGCGCTCGCGCGCCGCAAGCCGACGGCCCACGGCCGAACGCTCCGCGCCGGCGGGATCGAGCTCGACGCGATCCGGCACATCGTGAGCCGCGACGGGCTGCGGCTGGACCTGTTCGCCAAGGAGTTCGGCGTGCTCGAGGCGCTGCTCCGGGCGCACCCGGGCAGTCTCAGCGCGGAGCGGCTGCTCGAGCAAGTGTGGGACGAGAACACCGACCCGTTCACGAAAACCGTGCAGGTCACGATCGCTCGACTCAGGCGCAGGCTCGGCGAGCCGCAGGCGATCCAGACGACCCCCGGCGTCGGCTATCAGGTCGTCGATCGTCGTGCGCTGGAGCAGGCGGCTCGCTGACCCGCCGGCAGCAGACGATCCGACCTGGTTAATCGCCCAAAGCGCACCGGTCGGCGCGACTTTAGGCACTGGTACATGACATGCATGCAGTTCTGCACGAATCCTCGCGACGTGAGTCGATTTGTGCGATTAACCAGGTCCGGCTCCGGTTCGCGCGGTCACCCACGTTGCCGCCGCGCGGCCGAGCCGGTCCTCGCGGTCACTCGCCGCATCACGAACGCGAGCTGATCGACGAGCTCGCACGCGTTCAGATGTGCGGGAGCACGCCGAACAGCAGTAGCAGGAGCACGAAGATCGCTACGCACGCGGGCCACGGGACGATCACGCTGTCATCCGACGCAGATTCGCGCCGGGGGACGGAAGCCTCTGGGTCCTGCTCGCTGCTCAGGTGTACGAGGATAAGCCCACCGCGCCCGCGGCGTCGTCAGGTGGGGAGCTCCAGCGTCGCGTCCCATGGGACGAATGCGGCCGCGATTCCGGCGCGATCGAGTCCCGCCGACAAGCACGCGAGCAGCACGATCCGGCTCGCGCCCGGGGACAGGAACGGCGCGCACACGGCGCCGCTGGCGCGGATGTCGGCCTCGGCACCCTCGAACCCGTACGTTTCGAACAGCATCGACGAGCGCTCGGGCCGGCACGTGACCACGACCGGCAGCTCCGATCCCGCCCGGCGCAGCTCGTCCAGCAACGGCACCGACAAATGGCCGGCGCCGAACGCAACCACGACCAGGCCGTCGGCGCTCCGCGCGGCGTCGCGCAGCAGCATCCCTTCGTCGCCGAGCGCGGCGGTAATTATGTCGACTCGGTGGGTGAGCTGCCCCAGGGCGAGCGGCCTCGGTCGCAGCGGCTGCGCGTGCAGCCAGACGCGGCCCTCGACGATCCGGCCGAGCGGTCCGGTGACGGGCGAGCCGAACGCCGCCGGTCCGGTGCTGTCGACCTTGCGGACGGTCATCGCCGCATGGATCTCCCCACCGAACACGGCGGCGACGCCGAGCTCAGCCGACCGTGGCGCCCCGGCGACCGCGACGGCGTCGATCAGGTTGGCCGCCCCGTCCGCTCCGGGCCCCGACGCCGGCCGGTTGGCGCCGGTCAGCACGACCGGGGCGTCGGCGTCGTGCGCGAGCGCGCACAGCACGGCCAGTTCCTCGAGCGTGTCCGTTCCGGTCGTGATCACGACACCCTCTCCGCCGGCCGCGACCTGGGCCGCGCGCGTCGCGATCTCCCGCGCGTGGGCGAGCGTCACGTGCGCGCTTGGCAGTGCGAGTAGCGTCTCAGCGTGCAGCGCGGGCACCGCGGCCAGTTGCGGGACCTGATCGATCAGCCCGGCGGCGTCGAGGACCGGGACGGCTCGCTCGCCGCGCATCGCGATCGTGCCGCCGGCGGCGAGCAGACGAACCGGCCGGGTCAGGGATCGAAGCGCCCGTTCCAGCACAGCACGACCCTACTTGGATCCGACGCGAGCCGCACCGCGTCCCTGCGTGACCGGGCGGCTAGACTCTGTTCCGCGATGGCCAAGCAGCAGCGCACGGTGCGGATCGAGCAGCGCAGCCAGCTCGCCGCGATGCAGCAGCTGGAGAGCCGCTCCGACGACGAGCTGGAAGCGGAGACGAAGTACAAGGCGGCGGCGCAGGCGATCCTCGGCGCTCGCGCGGCCGAGCGCTACGACGCCAAGACCGCCCGCGCGCACTTTCAGCGCGCGCTGGCCGCCGCTCGGCCGCAGGAACGCCTGCAGCTGCGGCGGATGGCCGATGCTTCACTCGCGCTGGCCGAGCGCCGGCCCGAGGATCTCAAGCGGGCCACCGAGCGGCTCGGCGTCGAGACGCCGACCACGCGTCAGCTGCGCGGCCTGAGGTTCATGGGGCTGATCGCGCCACCTGCGAGCGCGGGCGTGCTCGCGCGCATCCGCGGGATCGTGATCGTGATCCTGCTCGTTGTGCTGATCCTCGCGCTTGGGTTCGGGATCGTGTACGGCATCGGCTCGGCGGCGGGCGGGATCTCGGTCGATCTCGCGATCTTCTACGGGTTCGTCCTCGTCGCGGTCGCCATCGGGGTGCTCGCGTACTTCGGCCGCCGCCGTCAGAAGCGGGTGCGCGCCGAGCGCGCCGAGCGCGCCGAGCAGCTCGCGGCGCGCCCGCGCTGAGAGATATAGACAAGTCGCCCATGTGCGGCCGTTACACGCTCGCCGCACCGAACCCGCACGAGGTGCGCGCGCGGTTTGCGATCGGCGAGTCGGTCGAGGTTCGCCGGCGCTACAACGTCGCCCCGGGCGACGAGGTACTCGCGGTCACGACCGATCGCGAAGGCGAGCCGCGGGGCGAGCTGCTGCGCTGGGGCCTTGTGCCGTCCTGGGCCAAGAGCCCCGACCTCGGCCTGAAGATGATCAATGCCCGGGTCGAGACGGTCGCGCAGCGACCGGCGTACCGGCGCGCGTTCGAACGCTTCCGCTGCCTGGTGATCGCCGACGGCTTCTACGAGTGGCGCCGGACGCCCGCCGGGCCCAAACAGGCCTTCCACATCACGCAAACGGATCGGGGGGCGTTCGCGTTCGCGGGGCTGTGGTCGATCTGGTACGGCGACGACGACCGCAAGCTGCGGACCTGCACGATCCTGACGACGGCCTCGAACTCCGCGATCGCCCCGCTTCACGACCGGATGCCGATCATCCTCGCGCCCGACGCCGAGGGCGCATGGCTCGACCCCGCGAGCTCGGCGAGCGAGCTCGCCGAGCTCCTGGCTGGGCTGACGCCCGCGCAGACGGCGGTGCGGCCGGTCGGCCCGGCGGTCAACGACGCTCGCTACGACGGCCCGGAATGCCTCGCGCCGCCGCTTGCGAGCACGCAGACGGCGCTGTTCTGAGGCCGCGCTAGGCTAGGTCTCCCTCACCGTCACGCTCGACATCACGACCGCAGGCGTCGGCATCCCATCCCCGGGCGGATTCGTGGGCAGCGATCCGATCGCATCGACGACGCGCTGACCCGAGACGACCTTGCCGAGCAGCGCGTATACGGGCGTCAGGCCGGCGGACTGGGTTGCGTTCGCGGCCGTGACGATGAAGAACTGGCTACCCGACGCGCCCGCCGGTTGGGCCTCGGTCTTCGCCATCGCCACGGTACCTTGCACGTACTGCGTATTGCTCGGCGGGGGTTCGACCACCGTGTAGCCGGGGCCGCCCGCGCCGGTGCCCGTCGGATCACCCCCCTGGATCACGAATCCCGCCGCGACTCGATGGAATGTCACCCCGTCGAAGAACCCGCGCTTGACGAGCGCGTAGAACGAGGCCGAGGTCTTGGGAGAGTCCTTGACGTCGAGCGTGAGCGCGAACGTGCCGCAGTTGGTGACGATCGTCACCGTGTACGTGCGACTCGGGTCAAGCTTCAGCGTCGGTGCGGACAGGTGCTGAGGCCCGTTCGGCGCCGGAACGGCGACCGAGCGGCAACGGCTTGCGAGGGAGCCGCCGGCAGCGGAGGAGCCGGCGGCAGCGGAGGAGCCGGCGGCAGCGGAGGAGCCGGCGGCAGCGGAGGAGCTGGCGGCCGCCGACGAGCCGCTCTGCGGCGCGGTCGCGCTGCTCGAGCGCCTCGCAGTGCTCGAGCTGCCGGCGGAGCTTCCGCACCCCGCAAGCACGACCACCAACGCCGCGGCGATCAACGCTCTGGGCATCGAGCGCAGGAAAGCACATCGTCCCGGCGATAATCCGCAGCCCGATGTCTCTGTCCCCTCTGCTGGCCGGCTACGACCACGCACTGCTCGATCTCGACGGGTGCGTGTACGTCGGTGCTGCGTGCACCCCGGGCGCGCCGGCGGCCGTCGCTGAGCTTCGCGCGGCGGGCAAGTCCGTGATGTTCCTGACCAACGACGCCCGTCACTCGCCCGAGGAGTACGTTCGCAAGCTGTGGTCGCTCGGGTTGCGCGCGTCGCTGGAGGAGGTGGTGACCGTGGGCGCAGCGATCCAGTACGTGCTCGCCCAGACCACGCCCGGCACGAGCGCCTACGTGATCGGCTCACCCGCGATCTTCCGCCACGTCGGGGACGCCGGGCAGCGGATCGTGAACGGCACCAAGCGGGCGACCGAGGCCGAGCTCGTGGTCGTCGCGGCGCACGACGAGCTGAACTTCACCGAGCTGCGCGAGGCCACGCAGGCGCTGCTCGCCGGCGCGGAGATGCTGGCCGCGGGCAGAGACCGCACGTTTCCGACCGAGGATGGGATCTGGCCCGCGACCGGGGCGATCGTGGCGGCGCTCGAGTACGCGACCGAGCGCCGTGCGCGGATCGTCGGCAAGCCGGCGCCGGACATGTTTCAGGCCGCGCTCGACCGCGTCGGCCCCGGCCGCGCCCTGGTCGTCGGGGATCGCCTCGACTCCGATCTGGCGGGAGCCGCAGGCGCGGGCCTCGACGGGGCGATCGTGCTCACCGGGGTCAGCTCCCGCGCGCAGGCGGAGTCCGCTCGAGACCCCACCCCGGTCGCGATCGCCGAGGACCTGCACTCGCTGATCGTGGGTCCGTGACGCTGTCGCTGATCGTCAACCCCTCGGCCGGCAACGGCCGGGCGGGGCGTGCTCTGCCCGGAGTCGAAGCGGTGCTGGCGCAGCGCCGGCTCGCGTACCGCGTCGAGACCACGACCAGCCTCGCACACGCCCGCGAGCTCGCGCTCGGGGCCGCGGCCGCGGGTGAGACGGCCGTGGCGTTCGGCGGCGACGGCCTGATCGGCGCGGTCGCGGACGCGCTCAAGCACACGGACGCCGTGCTCGGCGTGCTCCCGGGCGGACGCGGGAACGATTTCGCGCGCGCGCTCGGCATCCCGCTGGAACCGCGCGCCGCGTGCGACGTGCTTTCCTCGGGCGTGGTCAGATCGCTGGACCTCGGGCAGGTGGGGTCGAGGACGTTCGTCAGCATCGCGAGCTGCGGGTTCGATTCGGACGCGAATCGGATCGCGAACGAGACCCGGATCGCGCGCGGCACGCTCGTGTACGCGTACGGCGCGCTGCGCGCGATCACGCGGTGGCGGCCCGCGACCTTTCGGGTCGCAATCGACGGCGGCGAGCCGCGGAGCCTGACCGGCTACTCGGTCGCGGCCGCGAACTCGACCGCGTTCGGCGGGGGCATGTTCCTGGCGCCGCAGGCCTCGATGCAGGATGGTCTGCTCGACGTGGTGACGATCGCCGACATGCCCAGGCTGCGCTACCTGCGCCTGTTGCCGACCGTGTTCAAGGGCGAGCACGTGCGCTACCGGGATGTCGTTGAGGTGCAGCGCGCCAGGCAGCTCGAGATCAGCGCCGACCGGCCGTTCACGGTGTACGCCGACGGCGACCCGATCGGCGAGCTGCCGGTGACGGTGACGGTCCTGGCCGGGGCGGTGCGGGCGCTGGTGCCGGCACCGTGAACGTGATCTGGCACGACCTCGAGTGCGGTGCGTACGCCGAGGACCTGCGTCTGTGGCGGATGCTCGCGGCGGAGCACGGCGACCCGGTGCTCGACGTCGGGGCCGGAACAGGGCGCGTCGCGCTCGACCTTGCGCGCCGTGGCCACCGCGTGACGGCACTCGACCACGATCCCGCGCTGCTGGGTGAGCTCGCTCGCCGGGCGGCCGGCCTCGAGCTCCAGACGGTGCTCGCCGACGCGCGCGAGTTCGAGCTGCGAACGCAGTTCGCACTATGCCTGGTGCCGATGCAGACGATCCAGCTGCTCGGCGGCGTCGACGGCCGGTCGGCATTCCTGCGCTGCGCACGGCGCCATCTGCGCGACGGCGCGGTGGTGGCGATCGCGATCGCCGAGATGCTCGAGCTCTACGACGCGCTCGACGGGACGCCCGCGCCGTTTCCGGACATCTGCGAGCGCGACGGAGTGCTGTACTCGAGCCAGCCGACGGCGATCAGAGTCGACCGGGGCGCGTTCGTGCTCGAGCGCCGGCGCGAGATCGTCACCGCCGACGGCGGGCGCTCGGAGGCCGACGACGTGATCCGGCTGGATCGTGTCTCGCCGGCGGAGCTCGAGCGCGAAGGCGCGAGCGCCGGGCTGACGCCGGACGGGAGGCTGGTGGTGCCCCCGACCGGCGACTACGCCGGAAGCACGGTGGTGACACTCCGTGCGTGAGCGGCTGGCGTCAGCTCAGGCGAGCGCGCCCGGGAACCGGCGGCGCGCGCCCGGCGTCTAGCCGTCGCGTGGATCACTAGCATGGCTGTGCCTCCGAGCCTCCGCATGCAGTCCCGCAGTCCAAGCGCAACCGCCCGCCTGATCGCGCCGCTCCTGGCGTGCGTGGCGGCGCTTGCGTGCGCGGCGTGCGGCTCGGCGGGTCACACGAGCTCCGTGGGTCGCGCGGCGCTCACGACCACGGCCGCCAGGCCGACCACATCCGCGCCCTCGACGTCCAGTTCCGCGTCCGCGACCACGACCACGCCGACGCTGCCCGGCACCGGCAAGCCGCCGGTGGTGATCGGCGACAAGAACTTCACCGAGCAGTTCGTGCTCGGCGAGCTCTACTACCAGGCGCTGTCCGCGGACGGGTTCAGCGTCAGCCTGAACCGGAACATCGGCCCGACCGAGGTCACGATCCAGGCGCTGTCGGGCGGCACGCTCGGCATGTACCCGGAGTACCTGCAGATCTGGAACGCGGACGTCGCGGGCTACCGGCATCCGTTTCGCAATCCGTTCGCCGCCTACCAGGCCGCGCAGCGGTATGCGCTCGCGCACGGGCTCGAGCTGCTGAACCCGACTCCGTTCAGCAACACGAACGCGATCGCGGTCACGGTTGCGTACGCCGACGCGAACCACCTGCGGTCGATCGGCGATTTGCGGAAGGTCGCGCCGACGCTCGCGATCGGTGGTCCACCTCAGTTTCAGCAGGATCCAGGCGGTCTACCGGCGATCCAGCAGACCTACGGCGTCGTTCCGGGGGCGTTCAAGCCGCTGGCGATCGGCGACCAGTATCCGGCTCTCGATCAGGGAACGGTACAGGCCGCCGATGTGCAGAACACCGACGGGCAGCTCGCGATCGGCGACTACGTGCTATTGAAGGATCCTGGCAACGTGTTCGGACTCGGTAACACCGAGTTCGCGTGGGGGAACGTCGTGCCGGTCGTGTCGGCCAAGGTGATCGACGAGGAGGGCCCCGCCTTCGCCGAGACGATCAACCGGGTCAGCGCGCTGCTGAGCACCGCGGTGATCCGCCAGCTCAACATGCTCGTCGACGTCGCGGGCGGGGACCCGGCAGTCGTCGCAAGGCAGTTTCTCGAGACCCACGGTCTGGCGTCGCCGAGCGCGTCCTGAGGAGCGCCCGCTCAGGCGCCGCTCGACCCGAAGCCGCCCTCCCCGCGCTCCGAGGTCGCCAGCGCGTCGACTTCGACCACCGCCGGCGTCTGCACGCGGACGAGCACCAGTTGCGCGATCCGGTCGCCGGCGGCGATCGTGAACGGGCTCGAGCGGTCCGTGTTGAGCAGCAGAACCTGGACCTCGCCGCGGTAGCCCGAGTCGATCAACCCGGGCGCGTTCACGAGCGCGATCCCGTGGCGCGCCGCCAGCCCTGAGCGCGGGAGGACGAGGCCGGCCTGGCCGTCCTGGAGCTCGATCGCGATCCCGGTCCGGACCACCGCCCGCTCGCCTGGTGCGAGCGTCGTGTGCTCGAGCGCATACAGGTCGAGACCCGCATCGGCTGCATATGCCCGCGTCGGCAGCTTCGCCCGCGGATCGAGCCGCATCACCTTCACGCACATCAGTGCCGAGCGCTGAGTGCGAATCGCCCGTAGCGGGCCGCCACCGACGCCGGCAGGCGCGCGAGCACGCGGACGCCATCCGGCGTCTCCTCTCGCTCGAGATCGCCGGCCAGCTCGTGGAGCTCGGCGAGCCGTCCGCCCTTGTCGTACGGGATCAACAGCGCCACCTCCTGCAGCGTGCGCGCGAACTCGTCCTCGATCCGCTCGATCAACTCGGCGGTCCCCTCGCCCGTGATCGCGGACACGAGCACTGCGCGAGGGTGGCGACGGGACAGCTCAGCGCGACGCTCATCGTCGATCATGTCGGCCTTCGCGAGCACGAGCACGCGCGGCGCGGAGACCGCATCGATCTCGGCGAGGACGTCCTCGACCGCGCCGGTCATCGCGACCAGCTCATCCTCGGGCACGGACGCGTCGACGACGTGCAGGATCAGGTCGGCGAGGCGGGTCTCCTCGAGCGTCGCTCCAAACGCATCGACGAGCTGATGCGGAAGCTTGCGGATGAACCCGACGGTGTCGGTCAGCAGGTAGTCGCGCCCGTCGGCACGCAGCACGCGCGTGGTCGGATCGAGCGTCTGGAACAGGCGATCGCCGACGCCGACGCTCGCGCCGGTGAGCGCGTTCAGCAGCGTCGACTTGCCGGCGTTCGTGTAGCCGGCGAGCGCGATGGAGGGCAGGTGAGCCCGCTCGCGCTCGGCTCGCATCACAGCCCGGCTGGAGCGGACGCGCGCGAGCTTGCGCCTCAGCGCCGCGATCCGATCGCGCGCGAGCCGGCGGTCGGTCTCGATCTGGGTCTCGCCCGGTCCCCGGGTTCCGATCCCGCCTCCGAGGCGCTCGAGGTGCGACCAGAGTCCTCGCATCCGAGCGAGGTTGTACTCGAGCTGCGCCAGCTCGACCTGGAGCTTTCCCTCGGCGGTGTGCGCGTGCGCGGCGAAGATGTCGAGGATGATCGCCGTGCGATCGATCACCGGTACGCCGAGCGCCGCCTCGAGGTTGCGCTCCTGGCGCGGCGAGAGCTCATCGTCGCACGCGATCAGGTTCGCGTCGGCCTCGTGCAGCTCCACCTTCAGCTGATCGATCTTCCCAGGGCCCAGATAGGTGTTCGGATGCGGGTGCTCGCGACGCTGGACGAGCTCGCCGACGCCGGCGACCCCGGCGGTGCGCAACAGCTCGCGCAGCTCCGAGAGCTCGTGGTCGGCGCCGTCGCGAGGCGCGGCGATCAGATACGCTCGCTGTCGGGCCCGGCCTCGCCGCTTGCCGTCGGCGGGAAGAGGGGACGCTTGGGCGCGTCCGTCTCGGCTTCGCTGCACATCACTGATGGTAGCCGCGCCGACCGCCGCAATCGGCGCTCGCTCCGGCGCGGCGCTCACAGCCGGCGCAGGCGCTCGACCGCCTCCAGCAGGCGCTCATCGGGCGTCGTCAGCGAGAGCCGGAAGAAGCCCTCCCCGCTTGGCCCGTACGCGCCTCCCGGGGAGATCACGACCGCCGCCCGCTCGAGCACGTGCTCGCAGTAAGCCGCGGCGGACGGAAAGCCCGCGGGAACGGGCGCCCAGATGTAGATCGTCCCCTTCGGCGCCGTGACCTGGACTCCGGCCTGCGCGAGCGCGTCGCAGACCAGGTCGCGCCGGCGTGCGTACACCGCGTTCATCGCCCGGACCTCGGCGTCCAGCTCGGGACCCAGCGCCGCCGCTCCGGCGAGCTGGACCGCCTCGAAGTTCCCCGAGTCGATGTTCGACTTCAGCCGCCAGTAGTGCGCGATCGCGTCCGCGTTGCCGACGATCGCCGCGCACCGCCAGCCGGTCATGTTGTAGCCCTTCGACAGCGAGAACACCTCGACGCCGACCTCCTTTGCACCGGGGGTCGAGAGAAACGACGGCGCGACGTAGCCGTCGTAGGTCGTCTCGCTGTAGGCGTTGTCGTGCACGACGAGGATCTGCGCCCGCTCGGCCAGCTCGACCACCTGCTCGAACAAGCCGTCGGGAACGATCGCGCCCGTCGGGTTGTTGGGGTAATTGACGAACATCAGCCGGGCGCGCTCCAGCTCGCCCCGGGAGATCGCCTTCAGATCGGGCGCGAACCCTCGCTCCGGCCGCAGCGGCATCAGCACGGGCTCGCCCCCAACCAGGAGCGGTCCGCCCGTGTACACGGGGTAGCCCGGATCGGACGCGAGCGCCACGTCGCCGGGGTCGAGAAACGCGAGGTTGAGGTTGAAGATGCACTCCTTGGCCCCGATCGCCGCCATCACCTCGGTCTCGGGATCGAGTACGACCCCGAACCGCCGGGCGTAGAACGCCGCCACCGCTTCGCGGAACTCCGGTCGGCCGCGGTTCGAGGGATACGTGTGCGTGGTCGGATCCGCGACCGCATGTTGCGCGGCGGCCACGATCGGCTCGTAGGTCGGCGTGTCCGGATCGCCGATCCCGAGGCTGATCACGTCGACGCCGGCGGCGCGCTTGGCCGCGAGCTTGCGTTCGAGCTCGGCGAACAGGTACGGGGGAATCCGCTCGAGACGGCTACTCGGTCGCATGCAGCTCCTCGATGAAATCGTCGGCGAGCGCGCCCTTGAACACCGGCACAGCGGGCCCGCTCAGATTGACCTTGAGGTGCTCGGAGACCTCGACCCCGAGCTCGCCGCCGTCGAGCACGACGGTCACGGGCGAGCGGCCGCCGTCGAGCACGTGGGCGACCGCGGCACCGATCGCCCCGGTGCCGCTCGCGGCGGTCTCCCCCACTCCGCGCTCGAAGATCCGGGCGCGGATCCGTCCGGGTTCCAGCGCGCTGAACCAGGAGACGTTGGTCCGATTCGGGAACAGGGGGCTGGACTCGATCGGGGGACCGACCGCCTGCAGGTCGAGCGCGGAGAGCTCGTCCGGCGAGCCGACCTCGATCGCGCATTGCGGGTTGCCGACCTGGACGTGCTGGAAGCTCCACAGCCGCCCGCCGGCGACGAGCTCTCCGCGCCCGTCCGGCGCGCCCGCGGGGTAGTCGGCGCTGCGCAGCCGGGCCCGACCCATCTCGACCGTGCACGTTGTCGGCGACGTGATCGTCGGCCGGATCTCCCCCGCCGCCGTCTGGAGCGCGAACGTGTCGTCGTCCGTCCAGCCGCTGCGGCGCAGGTACAGGACCGCCTCGCGCGACCCGTTGCCCGACAGCTCCGCCTCCGAGCCGTCGGGATTGAAGATCCGCACCCGCGCGAGGAACCCCTCCTGATCGGCCTCGGACAGGAGCACGATCCCGTCCGCGAACACGCCCGTGTGCGGCGCGCAGATCGCGCGAATCCGGGGCGGCGTGAGCGCGAACGGGAGCGAGGACTCCTCGACGATCACGTAGTCGTTGCCAAGCGCCTGCCACTTCTCGAAGTTCACGCGCGGCAGTCTATGTGTACCGTCGCCGGGCCATGGCCACCCGGCTTCGTGCATTCGCGCAACGCCATCCGAAGCTTCCGCTCGTGCTGCTCGCGGTCGTGTGCACGGCGTCGCTGGGGGCGCGCGTCGGGGGCCTCGCTGACCCGTGCAACGCGCCGTGCACGACCGCGAACGACCACCTGCTGGTGTTCGACGAGGCCTACTACGTCAATGCCGCGCGCGTGATCGCGGGCCTGTCCCCGCCCGCGGGCGCGCATTACGCGGGCGATCCCTCGGGCGACGACCCCAACGCCGAGCACCCGCAGCTCGTCAAGCTGGTGATCGCCGGCTCGATCGAGCTGTTCGGGGACGGGCCGCTCGCGTGGAGGCTCGGCAGCCTGATCTGCGGGACGCTCGCGATCGTGGGCATGTACGCGCTGACCCGCGCCGCGGGCGGCGGGCCGTGGCTCGCGCTCGGCGCGAGCACGCTGATGGCCTGCGACAACCTGGCGCTCGTCATGGGACGGATCGGGACGCTCGACATCTACGTGCTGGCGGCGATGGTTTGGTCCGCCGCGCTGTACCTCCGCGGCCATCCCCTCCTCGCGGGCGTACTGCTCGGCGTCGGCGCATGCCTGAAGGAGGTCGCCCCTTACCTGCTGCTGGTGTTCGCGCTCGTGGAGCTGCTCCGCTGGGTCGGCTCCCGCACCGACGCGGCGCGCGGGTCCGTGCGGCTGGTGGTGTTCGCAGTCAGCACGTGGGCGGTGTTCCTCGTGCTGCTCTGGATCCTCGGTCTGATCGCGCCGCCGTACGACCCGGTGGCGGGCAAGCTCGTGGCGGGCGGGCCGTTCGGCCACTTCGCGCACATGGTCAGCTACGCGGAGCATCAGACGAGCCCGAACGGCCCGACGGGCATCGCCTCCTACCCGTGGCAGTGGATCTTCGACTACAAGCCGATCACCTACCTGGCGATCAACCCAGTGGCCCCGTCGCACGCTCTGTTCGGGATCCACGCCTCGACGCACTTCCTCGGGTTCATCAGCCCGCCGATCATGCTGCTGTGGCTGCCCGGGCTTGCGCTCGCGGTGCTCGAGCTTCGTCGCCGGCGCGACGAGGTCGGGCTGCGTCGCCGGCGCGACGAGGTCGGGCTCGTCGCGCTCGCGTGGTCGCTCGGCACGTTCGTGCCGTTCGAGCTCGAGAGCTTGATCTGGAGCCGGACCAGCTACCTCTACTACATGCTGGTCGTGATGCCCGGGATCTACCTCGCGGTCGCGCAGCTGGTGGCGCGCGGCGGCGAGCTCCTGGCCCGCAGCTCGGGGCACGTCGCGCTGCGCCGCGCGGGCTGGGCGCTGCTCGGCGTGTGGGCGCTGTCGGTGTTGCTCGCGGCGATCGTGCTGTACCCGTTCACGCCGTGGCCTTGACACCGAGCCACAGCTCCAGCACCGCGGCGGCGACCTCGTAGGCGCTCGCGTCGGTCGTGTCGATCTCGTTGACCGCGGCCAGCTTGCGCATCCACGTCAGCTGGCGGCGGGCGTAGTTGCGCGTGCGGCGCTTCATCGCTTCGACGTCGCCGGCGAGCAGCTCGTCGAAGCCGAGCGCCTTGCGCGCGGTGATCGACGCGCCGGCCGCGTGTGCGCGGCGGACCTCGTCGACGGCGCCGGCGGCGATCATCGAGTCGACGCGCTCGTCGATCCTCCGATACAGCGCTTCCCGGTTCATCAGCAGCCCGATCAGCAGCGTCGGGCGGCGAACGTCGGCGGTCCACAGCTCGGACTCGCCTTCTGGCGGCTCCAGCTCGCCGGCCTCGAGCAACTCGAGCGCGCGCACGATCCGCTGACGGTCCCCGGGGTCGATCTCGCCGGCCGCCCAGGGAGCGCGGCTCCTGAGCGCCCTGTGGAGCGCGGCCGGGCCGCGTCGTTCCAGCTCCGCCGTCCAGCGCTCGCGCACGCCCTCGGCGGGCGCCGGGCGCAGGCTCAGCTCGGTCAACGCGGCGCGCAGGTACAGGCCCGTTCCGCCGACCACGATCGGCCGCCGGCGCTCGGCCAGCAGGCCGTCGATCTCGGCGTGCGCGAGCTCCGCGTACTGCCCGGCACTGAAGCGCGCGTCGACGGGCAGGAACGAGATCAAGCGATGCTCGAGCTGCGCCCGCTCGCCCGGCGCGGGCGCGCCGGTGAGCGTCTCGAGGCCCGCGTACACCTGCAACGCGTCCGCGGATACCGCGACCGGCCGCTCGCCGAGGCCCGTCAAGCGGCGCGTGAGCGCGATCGCGGCGGCGGTCTTGCCGACGCCCGTCGGACCAAACAGGGCAATTACTTCCTGGCGCGCCATCGCGCGGAGTATCGTGGACCGATGGTTCGGGGAGCGAAGCTGTGAGCCTCCGGATCGGGGCCGGGATCTCGGCTCACCCCGACGCGCTCGAGGGCTCCGCGGAAGCCGCCCGAGCCGCGAGCAGTGCGCTCGCCGGCGCCGGCGCCGACCTGGCGCTGGTGTTCGCGAGCGGCGCGCACCTGGCCGCGCCCGAGGTGACCCTGGAAGCGGTCCATGACGTCCTCGCTCCCGGGGCCCTGATCGGCTGCGGCGCGGGCGGCGTGCTCGGCGCCGGCCGCGAGCTGGAATCCGGAACGGGCGTCGCGGTCTGGGCGGCAACGTGCGAGGGCGCCGGCGAGTTGCGGCCGTTCCACGCGACCGCCACACCCGAGATCGTCGACGGGCTGCCGGAGCTCGCGGGTGCGGACGGAGCGATCCTGCTCTCGGACCCCTACTCGTTCCCGACCGACTCGGTCCTCGTGGCGCTCGCGGACAGTGCTCCGGCGGTGCCCGTCCTCGGCGGCATGTCGAGCGCGCGCACCGCAGAGGGCGCGGCGGCGCTGTTCTGCGGGGACCAGGTACAGGAGCAGGGCGCGGTCGGGGTCGGCCTGCGGGGGATCGAGATGCTGCCGTGCGTCTCTCAGGGCGCCGCCCCGCTGGGGCGCGAGGTCACGATCACCGCGGCCGAGGGACACATCATCCACGAGCTCGCGGGGCGTCCGGCACTCGAGACCGTCGAGCGGATCATCGCCGAGCTCCGACCGCGGGAGCGGTCGCTGATCGCCGCCGGCGTGCTGATCGGAATCGTGATCGACAGCGGCAAGCCCGAATACACGCAGGGCGACTTCCTCGTCCGCGGCGTCCTCGGGGCCGACCCCGACACCGGCCGGCTCGCGGTCGGCGCGACGGTACACGAGGGACAAGTGGTGCGGCTGCACGCGCGCGACGCGAAATCGGCCGATGAGGATCTGCGTCGAGCGCTCGGCCTGCGGGTGCAGGCGTTGGCCGGTGCGCGGCCGGCCGGCGCGCTCGTGTTCTCGTGCAACGGCCGCGGCCAGGCGATGTTCGGCGCCCGCGATCACGACGCGCGGGCCGTGGAGCGGGAACTGGGCGGCGCGCCCGCGGCGGGTTTCTTCGCCGCCGGGGAGATCGGGCCCGTCGGCGGCCGTAGCTTCCTGCACGGCTTCACCGCGACGGTCGCCGTGTTCCCTGGCTGATCCAACGCCGGTCCCCGCACCATCCTGACGGGCTCCGATTCGGTTGACCCGCAACCCTCCGGACTGTCCCTCAATCGTGGTCCCACGCCGATGTTCGGTGTTTCATAAGAGGGTTGCCATCTTCGCGACGCTGTTGACGATGTGCCCG
>Ga0187766_10000527_pt1 | contig 21215 bp, 24 predicted proteins | sample 0216_QUI02_MP05__4_FD_132971 | JGI IMG/M metagenome (GOLD analysis project Ga0187766, IMG submission 132971) | Tropical peat soil microbial communities from peatlands in Department of Meta, Colombia - 0216_QUI02_MP05_20_MG | ecosystem: Environmental > Terrestrial > Soil > Wetlands > Peat ... | reverse complement strand
CGCTTGCCGGTCGACGGTCACGTTCAGGTTGGGCTGGCCGAGCGTGCGGAACACTCCCAGGTCCGTGATGCCGCGCACCCTTCGCATGACCTGCACGATCTCGTTCGCCTTGTCCTCGATCATGCGGAGGTCCTGGCCGTGGACCTTCACGGCGAGCTGGCCCTTGATGCCCGCGGTGGCCTCGTCCATGTTGTCCTGGATCGGCTGGGAGAAGTTCCAGATCACGCCCGGCATCTTCTCCAGCTCGTGGTTCATCGCGGCGATCAGCGCCTCCTTGTCCCGGTGGAAGACCGGTCGCCACTCGCCCTTCGGCTTGAGATCCACGAAGTACTCGTGGTTGAAGAAGCCGGTGATGTCGGTCCCGTCGTCCGGCTGGCCGACCTGGCTCACGGACTGGATCGCCTCGGGGAACGACATCAGGACGATTCGCGCCTCGTCCATCCGGCGCACGCTCTCGTCGTGGCCGATGCTCGGCGCGAACGTGCCCCGCACCCAGATGGCCCCCTCGTCGAGGTGGGGCAGGAACTCCGAGCCGATGATCCCGCCGAGGACCAGGATCGCGCTGATGCCGACCGAGACCACCGAGACGCCCACCATCGCCCAGTGATGGTCGATCGACCACGTGACGGCGCGACGGTACCGGGCCCGCAGCCACACCAGCATCGGGTTCTCCCACTCCCGCACCCCGCGCCGGAAGAGGACTCCGGCCAGCACCGGCGCCACCAGCAGCGAGAACGTCACGGCGCCCAGGAGCGCGAAGGCCACCGTCCACGCCATCGGCTTGAACAGGCGGCCCTCGACCCGTTGCAGCGTGAAGATCGGCAGGTAGGCGGTGATGATGATCGTGATGGCGTAGAAGACCGGCCGCTGGACCTCGTGCGCGGCCTCGCGAATCCGCTCCGGCACCGATCGGGTCGCCTCCTCGGGGCTGCCCAGGTGCCGGACGATGTTCTCCACCATGACCACCGCCCCGTCCACGACCATCCCGAAGTCCAGCGCTCCAAGCGACAGGAGGTTCGCGGGGATGTGCCGCAGGTCGAGGCAGATCGAGGCGAACAGGAGCGCGAACGGGATCGTCAGCGCCACGATCAGCGCGCCGCGCACGTTCCCCAGGAAGAGGACCAGGACGGTGACGACCAGCAGCATGCCCTCGGTCAGGTTCCGGAGCACCGTGTGGGTGGTGTAGTGGACGAGATCGCTCCGGTCGAGATAGGGCACCACGGTCACGCCCGTGGGCAGGATGGTCTCGTTCAGCTCGCGCACCTTGGCGTTGATCGCGCGGAGGGTCGGCTCGGCGTCCGCGCCCTTCCGCAGGGCCACGATCCCCTCCACCACGTCGTTGTTATCGAGCAGGACCCCGTCGGCCCGCCGGATCGTCCGCCCGATCTGCCCCAGCCGGATCTTCGGGCCCTGCGTCACCTCCGCGATGTCGCGCACGCGGATCGGCGTCCCACCCTTGGTGACGATCACCGTCTCCTCGATGTCCCGCACGCTGGTGAAGAGCCCGACCGCGCGCACGTTGATCTGCTGCTGGCCGACCTGGATGAAGCTCCCGCCCGCGTTCACGTTGTTGTTGGCGAGCTGCTGCTCGACCTGGCCCAGGTTGAGCCCGTAGGACACGAGCTTGTTCGGATCGATCCGCACCTGGTACTCGCGCGTGGTGCCCCCGAAGCTCGAGCACTCGGCGATGTTGGGCACGGACTTGAACTCCTTCACGAGGGTCCAGTCCTGGATCGCCTTCAGCTCCATGAGGTCGTACTTGGGATTTGAGCTCTTCAGCGTGTACCAGAAGATCTGGCCGACCGGGCTCCAGTCGGTCCCCATGGCCGGGGTCACGTTCGGGGGCAGGTTGGCCTGCGACATGCGCTCGAGGACCTTCGCCCGGTTCCAGTCGTTGTCGGAGGCGTCGTCGAAGATCAGCACGACCGCGGACAGCCCGAAGAGCGAGAACGAGCGCAGGTGCGAGAGATGGGTGATCCCGTTCATCGAGATCTCGATGGGGATCGTCACCTGCTGCTCGACCTCCTCGGCGGCCCGCCCAGGCCACTGGGTGATGATCTCGACGTAGTTGTTGGCCACGTCCGGATACGCCTCCACCGGCAGGTTGTGGAAGGAGATCAGGCCCCACACGATGAGCAGGAGCGCGCCCGACACGACCATCAGCTGATGGGTGAGGGCGAACGAGACGAGCCGCCGGATCATCGAGCCGCCCGGCTAGCGCTCGACGGTGGTCTGCAGTGCCAGGGCGTTCGAGACCACGCGCTGGCCCGGCTTGATCCCGGAGACGAGCTCGATCATGTCGGCGTTGACCATCTGACCGGTCACGACCTCGACGCGCTCGAACCCCCCGTCGGGCGCCGGGACGTACACCCAGGCGCGATCGTGCATGTGCATGATGGCGGTGGCGGGGACCAGAGCGCGGGGCTCTCGCTGCTGGCCGACGAACGTGGCGGTCACGAACATACCCACGCGCATCAACCCGGGGTTGGCGACCGTGATCCGAACCTTGGCGGTACGAATGGTCGGATCGAGCACCGCTCCGATGTTCTGGATGTGCCCGGTCAGGATCCGGTCGGGGTAGGCGTTGAGGCGGATCTTCGCGGCGTCCCCGACCCGCACCCCGGCGAGCGCGTTCTCGTAGACGTCGCACAGGATCCACACCTCCGACAGGTCCGCGATCGTGAACAGGTTCGGCGAGTTGTCGAGGGTCTTCACCCCCGCCGCGTTGGTCACGTTCTGCTCGATGATGACGCCCGAGACCGGGGCCACCACCTCCACGATCTGCGTCGCGGGCTGGTTCGGGTCCAGGCCCAGCACGCGCAGGTGGTCGGCCGCCGTCTCCACGTCGACGACGGCCTTGTCCTCGACGTCCTGGGCGGCCTCGAGGTCCTTCTTGGCGAGGGCCTCCGCCTCGTACATCCGCCTGGCCCGATCGAGCTGCACGCGGGCCAGGACCTCGTCCGCGACCGCCTTTCGATAGTCCGAGAACGCACCGGAGATGTCGGCGCTCTGGATGCGGAGGAGCAACTTCCCCTTCTCCACGAAGTCCCCGAGCTGCGCGCGCAGCTCCACCACCCGACCGGAGGCCAGCGAGATGACCGGCACGGAGCGGGACACGTCGGCGCTGACGACCCCGGTGACGCTCAGCTCCGGCGCGGCGTCCCTCCGCTCCGCGGTGACCAGCGGGAACTGCTCCGAGCGATCGACCTTGAAGTGGCTGCTATCCACCTCCTGCTCGACCCGTGCCGCGGGCGGCGCGCCGGAGCTCGACTCGCTCTCGCCGTGGGCCTGACAGCCGGACAGGAGGGCGACGAGTGACACGGTGACACACGCCCTGCTGACCGTCATGCGCCGACCGTAGCGCGCGGCGTCTGAACAAAAGTTGAAGACGACTTTTAGGGCTTCTTCAGCCGCGATCTCCGACCATTCGACATGGTCATGAACAATGTCGGAGCGCGGCCATGCGAGTTCTCTTGATCGACGACGACCGCAAGCTCACGCGACTCCTCGCCAGGGCGCTGGAGGAGGAGGATCTGACCGTCGACGTGGCCTACACCGCGGCGTCCGGCGACCGGATGGCCGGCGCCGGGCCCTACGACGTGATCGTGCTGGACTGGATGCTCCCCGATCGCGACGGCATCACGGTGTGCCGGGCGCTCCGCGAGCGCGGGATCACCGTGCCCGTGCTGATCCTGAGCGCGCGCGTGTCACCGGAGGATCGCGTGGCCGGGCTGAACGCGGGAGCCGACGACTACCTCACGAAGCCGTTCGAGTTCGACGAGCTGCTGGCTCGCCTGCACGCGCTGAGGCGGCGCTCCAGCCGCACCCGCGACACGGTCCTCCGCGTGGCCGACCTGACGCTCGACCCGATCAGCCAGTCGGTGACCCGCGCCGGCCTCCGCGTGAGCCTGACCCCGCGGGAGTACGGGATCCTCGCCACGCTGATGCGCCACGCCGGCGAGGTCGTCAGCCGCACCAAGCTCGCCGAGAGCGTCTGGCAGACCGACAGCGACAGCCTCTTCAACCTGATCGAGGTCCACATCAGCCATCTGCGACGGAAGATCGACGTCGCCGGCGCCGTGCCCCTCGTGCACACGCTTCGCGGACACGGATACCTGGTCGGCAACGATCCGCTGCTGCCGTGAGCCGCCGGTCGCTCGTGGTTGCGTTGCTCGTGTCGGCGGTCTGCCGCCCGCCTGGCCCGGCCTCGGCGCAGCCGGTCGACCCGCTCCTGGGCACGTGGACCCTCGTCGTCGCGCAGTCGAAATACACTCCCGGCCCGGCCCCGAAGGCGCTGGCGATCAGGTTCGCGGCGGCGGGCGACGGGATCAAGGTCACGGTGGACGAGACCGGCGCCGACGGTCGCGTGATCCACTCCGAGTTCTCGGCGAACTACGACGGCAAGGAGTACCCGATCACCGGCTCACCCGTCGCGGACAGCGTGTCGCTGCAGCGGGTCAGCGCCCAGACCACGCTCCGCACCGACAAGAAGCAGGGCAAGGTCGTGGGGCTCTTCGCGTGGAGGATCTCCCCGGACGGCAAGACGCTCACGGCCCTCGCGAAGGGCGTCGACGCCAGTGGCCAGCCGGTGAAGAACGTCCTCGTCTTCGCGCGCAAGCCGTAGTACCGGCCCCGTGGGCTACTATCCGCCGCATGAGGAGCACATCCCCGGTTCGTGCGCCGATTAGCGACATCGAGGGCTATCTCGCGGCGATCATCGAGCTGGCCGACGAGGCCAGGCGGATCGCTGCTCCCATGCTCGACCGCGGCTTCACGACCGAGACGAAGGCGGACGCCTCCCCGGTGACCGACGTTGACCGCGCGATCGAGCGCCGGCTTCGCGACATGATCGGACGCTGGTTCCCGGACCACGGCATCCTCGGCGAGGAGTATCCGCCGGAACGACCCGACAGCCCCTTTCAATGGATCCTGGATCCGATCGACGGCACGGAAGAGCTCGTCCACGGCATCCCGACGTGGGGCGCCATGCTCGCGCTCCACCATCGAGGCCTCCCGCTGGTCGGGCTCATCGATCACCCGCCGCTCGACCTCCGTGTGAGCGCTGGCGTCGGCGTCGGAGCCTACCGGAACGGCACCCGAATTCGTCTGCCCGAGCTCGATGCCGGTACGCGACCTGAGCGAGCCCGACTCGTCATGAGCGCCCGGCTGAACTTCACACGCGGGATCGACGAAGCACGCATCTTCGATCGGCTGACCCGGGACTTCCCGAATCACCGGATCTATCGCGCGGCCTACGCGCACAGCGCCGTGGTCATCGGCGCCGCCGACGCGATGGTGGACGCGCACAACCACATCTGGGACCTGGCGGCGAGCCAGGTGCTCATCGAAGAGGCCGGCGGCGTCTATACCGTCGTCCGCGACTTCGACGCGCCGGGCGGTCGCCTGCTCAGCGCGGTCTTCGGCAAACGCGGCCTGGTGGACCGGGTCGCGCGCGTATTCGACGAGACGGAGACGCCGTCATGAGCCGATTCGCCATCGCGACGCTGCTCGTGGCCGCGATGTGGTCCGCGACGCCCACGACGACGGCCACGGCCGCGCCGTGCCTCGTCGTCACGCTGACCGGCACCCAGTCCGGCCCGTTCGTGTGGAATGGCCAGGCGGGCGCCGGTACGCTCGTGCGCTACGGCGACGACGCGGACGGCTGCACGGCCGTGACGCTGCAGTTCGACGCCGGGCGCGGGACGAACATGCGCCTGTCCCAGCTCGGCGTGTCCCCGGATCAGCTCACCGCCCTCTTCTTCACGCACATGCACTCCGACCACACCGAAGGCTTCGCCGACGTCATGCTGCTGCGCTGGTACTTCAAGGGGCCGAAGCTCGACGTCGTCTGCAGCGCCGACGCGGCATCTGCGGGCGGGTTCACCAACAGCTGCCGCCGCTACGTCGCGCACATCGGCGATCCGTTCCTCCTGTCCGGCGAGATCGCCCAGCGGCGCTCGGAGGACAGTGCGCGTCTGGCGGGCGGCCCAGCCGATCTGGTCAACGTGGTCACGTTCGAGCCGAGAGACGAGCCGCGCGCCGTCTGGGCCTCGGGCGACGTGAAGGTGAGCGCGATCCGGTCCACTCACACGGCGGGGCACGCCTCCTACCGAGTGGACACACCGGCCGGCAGCGTGGTGATCGCCGGCGACGCCAGCAACGACGTGCCCGCGCCGCCGCGCGCGACCTCCACCTCCGCCCAGGTGGAGAGACTGGCCAGAGGCGCCGCCATCCTCGTCCACTCGACCGTGCACCCGGTGCTGGGTCCGGACCGCGGCAGCGGCTTGCCCGCGCAGGCTTTCTATCGCCAGAGCACGCCCGCCGATCTCGGCGCGATGGCACAGCGAGTCGGGGTGAAGTACCTGATGCTCACCCATCTCGCGCCGTCGCCCGGAGCCCGGCAACACAACGGCCGGACCGTGCCGGGGGGCCCGCTCACCGAGGCGGACTACCGGAAGGAGGTCGAGGCCGGTGGGTTCACCGGTGTCACGATCGTCGGCACCGATCTGGCGACGCTACGGCTCTCGGTGAAGTAGGCGCGCGCCTTCTCAGCCGATGAAGGCGTCCCACACGGCGCGCTCCGGCTCCTGGGGCGCGTCGACGACCCGCGGGGAATCCGCCAGCACCATGGTGGCCCGGCGCGGCGTGGCGTAGGTCGGCCACTCCGGAAGCCCGGCGGCGCGCGGCCGGCCCGTGCGCGCGAACGCGAGCCAGGCAGCCTGCATGCGCCCGGAGAGGGTCTCGGCCGCCGGCGTGCGGCCGGCCACCGCGCCGATCTTCGACGTCGCCAGCGTGCCGAACACGAAGGGCAGGTCGAGGGCGTGCACGGCGCCCTGTGGCTGGCCGGGCTCGGCTCCCTTCCACGCGAACTGGTAGACGAAGACGTCGGGCGTGTGCCGGGCGTGCAGCTCGGCGAGCTTGAGGGCGCCGGCCCGGAAGACGTGGTCGGTTGAGATGGCGAGCCAGGTTTCGACGGGCGAGGCGTCATCGCCACGCGCCCGCCGGGCGGTCTGGTAGGCCTCCACCGCCCGCGCCGCGTGCGGACGCCCGTCGGGGCCGGTGCCCGGGAAGAGCAGGCCGCAGCGCTCCCGCAGGGCCGCCTCGTCCAGACGGTCCAGCGAGGGATCGAGGAAGCGGTAGAGCTTCATCTCCTCGAGGTTGGTCCCCACGATCAGGGGAATTCCGCGGGCCGAGCCCTCCGCGACGGCCGCGAAGGGACGGGCGGGAATCACCTCGCCGTCGGCCACCGGCGAGAACGGCGGGATCACGGAGCGCCCGGCCACCGCGTTCGCCGCGGTCATCAGGTCCTTGGCCGGCACGTCGCGCAGCCGGCGGGCGTCCTGCGGCGCGATGCCCAGCTCCGCCATGACCTGCCGAGCAGCGTCGAGAGCCACCGACGGCGGGCGCGTCAGGTTGAGCGAGCCGCTCTGGAGGATGCCACGATGGAAGAGGCCGCGGGCTCGCGGCATCGCGAGCAGGCACGCGATGTTGACGGAGCCGGCCGACTCGCCGAAGACCGTGACGTTGCCGGGATCGCCGCCGAAGGCCGCGATCTCGTCGCGAACCCATTCGAGCGCGGCGACCTGGTCCAGCATGGCCTCGTTGCCGGTGCTGTCGAGCCCGCCCCCGAGCTCGCGCGTCCGCAGGAAGCCGAAGGGCCCCAGGCGATAGTTGATGGTGACCACCACGACGTCGCCACGTCGCACGAGGTGGGAGGCGTCGTACGTCCGCTCCGATCCCGACCCGATGACCCAGGCGCCGCCGTGGATCCACACCATGACCGGGCGCCGCGCACCGTCGCCCGGTGCGGGCGTCCACACGTTGAGGGTGAGACAGTCCTCGCTCTCCTCGTCGACCAGGATGCCGAGGATCGCGGCCAGCGGACGGCTGGCCTGGTGGGACGCGGGCCCGAAGCGCGTCGCGTCGCGCACGCCGGCCCAGGCCTCCGGCGCATCGGGCGCCGCGAACCGCCGCGGCCCGACGGGGGGCTTCGCGAACGGGATACCGCGGAACACGCGGACGCCTCCCTCCTCCGAGCCCCGCACCCGACCCTGCCGCGTCTCGACGACCGGTCCCTCCGTCTCCACGCTCACGCTCCTTTCACCCCGTTTTCTCTCACGCCGCTTTCGTCGCGCCCAGTGGCAGGCTAGGCGGGCGCGCGCCGGCTGTCAACGGGCCGGTGGGGGCGGCCGGTGGGGGCGTTGACAACCGCGACCGCCGTCTGCCATCGTTCACGCCTGAACGCGCGATGGCGCGCGGTGGGTTGCCTCTGGAGAAGCGGTCCGGAATGAGAGGCAAGGGCGCGGGGCTCCTGGTCCTGAGTCTGTTCGTCCTGTTCGTGGTCGCGCTGACGAAGAGCAGCGCGCTCGATCGCGAGCCTCTGGACGGCCGGGCACTCTACACCGCCAACTGCAGCAACTGCCACGGCGTCCTGACCGCCGGCGGCCCTCGCAGCTTCGACCCAACGCCGAGGCCCGTGGTCGCCCTGCCCTACGGCCCCACGCTCGCCGGGGTGATCGGCCGCGAGGCGGGCACGGTCCCCGGCTACCAGTACTCTCGCGCCTTCCTCGCGACCCTCCGCGGCGTGGTGTGGACGCGCGCCACCCTCGACCGCTGGATCACCGACTCCCCCGCGTGGGTGCCCGGCGCGATCATGGTCTACCGCCAGCCCGATGCCGCGATCCGGGCCCGGATCATCGACTACCTGGAGCACCCCACGCGGGACGCCGCTCCGACCGAAGGAGGTGACGCCGACGCGCCAATGATGTCCTCGGCAATTCGCCGTTAACAGGACCGTCCGCAAGGAGGCAGCGATGCCACATTTCCTCAGTCGCGCAGAGATGGATCGACTCGTGCCCGCGGATCAAGAAGCGTTCCGGGGCCCGATCCCGACCCAGGTGGTCTCCAACGGAGAGTTCAATCCCCCGCCCCAGACGCGCGCGCAGCGCGAGGTCGAGGCGCGGGTCGCCGCGCTGGCCGACCAGCTCGGGCCGCGCCACGGGATGACCCGCCGCGGGTTCCTCGCTTCCAGCGCGGGGATGGCCGCTGCCTTCCTGGCCATGAACGAGGTCTTCGGCCCGCTATTCGACGTCAGCCGCGCCGAGGCGCAGACGCCGGGCGCCGCCGACGCCCGCGCCCAGCAGCTCGCCGGGCAGATGATCATCGACGTGCAGACCCACTTCGTGCGTGACGACTTCAAGCAGGACGGCCTGCTCGGGCTGGCCAAGTACGCCAAGGAGCACTGGAATCCGGCGCTGGCGTCCGAGAACGACCTCGTGCGCTACAAGTTCGAGAACTACATCAAGGAGATCTTCGTCGACAGCGACACGAAGGTCGCGCTGCTGTCGGGGGCCCCGTTCGACGACTCCACGTGGGACCTGCTCAACAACGACCAGATCGCGGCCGCCCGGTCGGCGATCAACCGGATCGCGGGGTCTCGCCGGCTGCTCGCCCACTCCGTGTTCACGCCGAAGAAGAATGGCTGGATGGCGGAGGTCGACCGCTGCATCGCCTCGGTCAAGCCCGACAGCTGGAAGGGCTACACGGTCGGAGATCCGCTCTTCCCGTCGAAGCTACAGTCCTACTGGCGCCTGGACGACGAGAAGCTCATGTACCCCTTCTACGAGAAGATCGTCAAGGCGGGCAGCCCGATCGTGTGCATCCACAAGGGGCTGCTCCCGGCGGACTACGAGAAGTCCTGGCCCAACGTCTGGCAATACAACACGGTCTGGGACGTCGGGAAGGCCGCAAAGGACTGGCCGCAGATCAGCTTCGTGATCTACCACTCGGCACTCCGGATGTTCCAGGAGTCTCCGGACGCGACGATGGCCGAGTTCCAGCAGACGGGCCGCATCAAGTGGGCGACGGATCTCGCGGAGATCCCCGCGAAGTTCGGCGTCAACAACGTCTACGGGGAGATCGGCACCTCGTTTGCGGCCTGCGCGGTCGGCAACCCGAATCTGGCCGCCGCCCTCGTGGCCACCCTCGTCAAGGGCCTCGGGACCGATCGCGTGCTGTGGGGGACCGACTCGGTCTGGTACGGCTCGCCCCAGTGGCAGATCGAGGCGTTCCGTCGGCTCGAGATCCCGGAGGCGATGCGCAAGCAGCACCAGTTCGCCCCGCTCGGCGCGGCCGACGGGCTGGTGAAGACCGCGATCTTCAACTCCAACGCGGCCCGGCTGTACGGGGTCCAGGCGAGGGCCTCGCTGGGCTCCATCACCAACGACCGCATCGCCGCCATCCGGGCCGAGTACGTGGCCAGTGGCGGGACGCGGAGCAACGTGCGGTACGGCTACGTGCCCCGGGTCACGGTGTAGCCCGGCGCCTTAGCCGGCCATCCGGAGGACGGGGACCGGGCGGTCAGCGCCCGGTCCCCTGACAGGAGACACCGAATGCAGGACCACGCACCCACCATCGGCTTCGTCGGTCTCGGCGTGATGGGCGGGCCGATGTGTCGCAACGTCGCCCGCAAGCACCCCGCTCCAGTGCACGCCTTCGACCTGAACCCGGCGGCCGTGCGCGCCGTGCTCGAGTCCGGTGCCCGCGCCGCCTCTTCCATCGCGGAGGTGGCCGCGGCCGCCGACGTCGTTTTTCTCTCCCTTCCCGGCGGCAAGCAGGTCGAGGAGGTCTGCCTCGGCGACGACGGCATTGCCGCCGCGGGCCGGCGTGGCCTCGTCGTGGTCGATCTCAGCACGACCAGCGTGGCCGAGGCGCGCGCGATCGGAGCGCGGCTCGCCGCGGTCGGCATGGAGTTCGTGGACGCGCCGGTCGCCCGCACGAGGGAAGCCGCCCGGGCCGGCACGCTGAGCATCATGGTCGGCGCGAGCCCAGCGTTGTTCGCCCGGATCGAGCCGCTCTTGCGCTACATGGGCAGCGACGTGACCCACTGCGGCGCGATCGGCTGCGGCCAGGTGGTCAAGCTCATCAACAACACGCTCGTCTTCGAGCACGTCGCGGCGCTGGCGGAGATGATGGTCGTAGGCGAGCGCGCGGGCGTCGCGCCCGACACGCTGCTGCAAGCGGTGTCGAAGGGATCAGGCGACAGCTTCGTCCTGCGCAACCACGGCCTGAAGGCCATGCTGCCGCGCAGCTTCCCGGAGCAGTCCTTCCCCCCGGAATATGTGCTGAAGGACCTGGGATACACGATCGAGCTGGCCAAGAGCTGCGGCGTGCAGCCGCGGCTCCCCGCGGTGGCGGAGGGCTACTACCGGACGGCGGTGGACAAGGGGCTGGGCGGCCGCTACTTCCCCGTGATCATCCAGCTGATCGAGCGAGACTGAGGCGCTAGCGGCTCTGCTCGCCGCTGGCCACCATCAAGGTCGCCCGCTGGACCAGCTGGCGCGCCGTGTCCCACTGCGCGAGCCGCTGCTTCTGGGCCGCGTCGCGAGCCGCCGTGTTGCGGGTCACCTGAGCCGACGCCCCGTTCGGCGTCAACGCCGCGAGGTCATGCTCGGCGCGCACCTGATCCCGCCAGCTCTGGGCGCTGCCCACCAGCGCGTCGCTCGCCTGGAACACGGTCTTGGCCAGCTCCTGCGTCTCGGTCTCGTTCAACAGCCGGATGAAGCGGTTCCTGAACGTGTCCGTCTGCCGCCGGAGCGCCTCCATCTGTGCGAAGAACGCGTCGTACGTGAGGGTCTCGGGAGCACTGAGCTCCGCGATGACCGCCTGCAGGGTTCCCAGCTGCCCGAGCAGGCTCTGTCGATACTCCTGGTGGAATCGATCCTCCGCGTTGAAGAGCGCGGCCTTGGCGGGGCCCGCCTTCACCTGCAGCCGCCCGAGGTCCTGATTGACGTGGTCGACGCACTCCATCTTTTCGGTCAGGGTCCGTCCGTACGTCTCGGCCTGGGCGAGCTGCCCGCCCGCATTCGCCGAGCGCTGCTGCGCGAGCGCCTGCTGCGCCTGCGCGAGGCATTGCGTCCGCACCGCCTGGAGCCGCCTCAGCTCCGCGCGGATCTGCGCATCGGTGAGCGTGTCGGACGAATCCGCCGACGCCGACTGCGCGATCGCCGCCGACCAGGCCATCGGGCCGAGCAGCAGGAAGACAACGGTTAGAACCGTCAGACCCGTCGCAGCGAACCCACGTGCCATCGGCGCTCCTCCCCTGTCGCCACCGGAGCACCGACGCAGCTTGACGAGCCGCGTTACGGTCTTCGTTCCTGAAGCTGCCCGGCGGCAGAGCAAGAAGTTCGCAAGCGCGATGCCAGGGTGGGAGGTGCCGAAAAGCAGGTAGTTACCGCGTCTCGCGGTCGAGAACCGTCAGCTGGCGTGCCCCTCGCCGTCAGCCCAGCCCGACCGCGCGGACGGGGGCCAGGCCCTTGGCCACGGGCTCCCACCGGCGGCCGGCGTCGGTCGAGAGGAACACGCATCCGTCCTCGGTGCCGATGACCACGGTCTCGCCGCTGGCGGCGACGCAGCCGGTGTCGACGTTGTCCGAGAACCACTCGGGAAGGCCGGCCGCACACCGCTCGAACGGACCGCCGTGGAGCGGCCGGCGGTAGAGCGCCGCCCGGCGCCCATGATGGCCGGCCGACGCGCTCAGGATCACGATGTCGCCGGCCAGGGCCACGGCCCGGCAGTAGTGCGCGTGGAGCCCGTCGTTCTCCCACGCCCAGGTCTCGCCGCCGTCCCGGCTCACGCCGAAGCCATCGAAGGCGGCCACCAGGACCAGGCCGGGATGGCCGGACGGCGCGAGCACCTGATGAACATCGTGCTCGATGTCGAGCAGGGGGCGCCACGTGTCCCCGCCGTCTCGGGACCGAAGCACGCCGCCGACGTGCACGTTGACGTAGATGGAGCCGTCGGAGCCGGAGCTGATCGAGCGCACGTCGGCCGGCGCGCCCCACGGCGTGTGCCAGGCGTCGCGCCCCTCGGCCTGATCGAAGCTGACCACGGGAGCCAGCTGGTCGCCGTCCAGACGCAGGAGGTGAGCGCGCGCCGTGCCGACGAGCAAGCCCGCCGACGTCGCGGCCAGGCACGTCGCCCGGCGGCGGCCGGTGGACGCGGCACGGGACCACCGCTCGTCCTGGCTCCGCCACAGCTCCTTGCCGTCGACGACGGCCCACGGACCGTCTCGCAGCTCGAGTGCGCGGATCTCGCGCCCCGCCAGCTCGTCGATCCTCCGGCCCTCGTGGCCGGAAGCGCCGCCGACGTCGAGCACGTGGAGCCCGTCGTCCGTCGCCACGACCACGGTTCGCTCGCTATTCATGCCGTCCCACCTCCATCGGCTTCAGCATACTCCCGATGGGAACTCTAGCGTCCCGGACGACCGAGGCCGGCAGCACTCCCGGCCCCGATCGATCCAAGCCATTCCCGGGCCACCGCGACGGTCGCGGCCGGCTGCTCCAGAGTCGGCAGATGACCGCATTCTTCGAGGACGACCAGGCGCGCCCCACGAATGCCAGAAGCCAGCTCGCGGCCGTACTCCATTCCCGCGAGGCGATCCTCCCGCCCCCAAACGAGCAGCACCGGGCAGTCGATGCGCTCGAGATCGGGCCGATGGTCAGGTCGGCCGAGCAGCGACGAGTTCTGACGCACGAACACGGCTGGACCCGCCCGCCTCGCCATCCGTCGAAAGCTGCTCACCGCGTCGACGGCGTTGGGCCCACCCTCGTAGGCGATCGTTGCCGCGAGGCCCTCCACGATTGCGTCGAACTCCCCTCGCTCCACTCTCTCGTTCCGCAGCCGGGCCGCAGCCGGGTCCCGATGCGGGCCCGGGCTGCATCCCATCAGCCACAGCCCCAGGACGCGCGCGGGCGCCCGGACGATCACCTCCAGCGCAAGGTTCCCTCCGTACGAGGTTCCTCCGAGCAGGAAGCGCGGCGGAGCCTGGCGCAGGACGGCATCGGCCGCTTCCGCCATCGTCGGCTCGGCCACCGTCACGGCGAGCGGTTCGACGAGATCCCGCAATCCTTCGATCTGTGGCCGGTACAGCTCCTCGTCGCAGAGCATCGCGGGAAGCAACACGATGGGTCTCAGCATGTCGCGCATCAGGCGTCGCGACGCCAGTCGCGCTCGGTGATCAGCCGGGCGCCGCGCCTCGAGAAGAGGTAGCTCCACGCCCACTGGAGGAGAACCGAGACGCGGTTCTTGAAGCCGATCAGGTACACGAGGTGGACGAGCAGCCACGCGAGCCATGCCGGGTAGCCGCTCAGCTTCACCCGCCCGACGCTGGCGATCGCCTTGTGCTTGCCGATCGTCGCCATCGTGCCCTTGTCCCGGTACCGGAAGGGCCGTCGCGGCCTGCCGTTCACCGAGGCCAGGACGTTTTCCGCGGCGGTCCGCCCCGTCTGGATCGCCGCGGGGGCCAGCCCGGGCAGAAGATCGCCCCCGGGCAGCGCGAAGTGGATCATGTCGCCCGCCGCGAAGACGTCGGGAGCTCCGGAGATCGACAGGTCCGGCTGCACCCGCACTCGGCCCGCGCGGTCGACTTCCGTGCCGAGCGCCCTCGCCAGGCCCGAGGCCTGCACCCCCGCGGCCCACAGCACCGTCTTCGCGACGATCCGGGCGCCAGCCGCCTCCACTCCGCCGGAATCGATGCCGGTGACCGCCGTCGAGGTGTGAACCTCGACGCCGAGCCGCGTCAGATCGCGCTCCGCGCGCGCCGAGAGCTCCGCCGGAAACGCGGGAAGCACCCGCGGGCCGGCCTCGAGCAGCACGATCCGCGCACGCTGGGGATCGATCCGCCGGAAGTCCTTCAAGAGGACGGTCCGGCTGATGTCCGCGATCGCGCCGGCCAGCTCGACGCCGGTGGGGCCGCCGCCCACGACCACGAACGTCAGGAGCGCACGCTGAGCCTCTGCGTCCATCTCGTTCTCGGCCGCTTCGAAGGCGTGGAGCGTCCGCCGCCGGATCTCGATCGCCTGCTCGACGGTCTTGAGCCCCGGGGCGTGCTCCTCCCATTCCTCGTGGCCGAAGTAGCTGTGCCGCGCGCCGCAGGCCACGATCAGGTAGTCGAACCGTCGGCGCCGATCGTCATCGGTGCCGACCCACTTGCTCCCGAGGTCGAGCGCCACCACGCGCCCGAGGTACACCGCGACGTTCTGCCGCCGGCTGAAGATCGAGCGGATCGGGACCGCGATGTCGGCCGGGGAGAGACCGGCGGTGGCGACCTGGTACAGGAGGGGCTGGAAGAGATGGTGGTTCCGCTGATCGATGATGGTGACGTGGACCTCGTCGTGGCCGGCCAGGGTCTTCGCGGCATTCAGGCCGGCGAAGCCGCCGCCGATGACGATCACCTCGCGCTGGCCGGGTCTCAGATAGGGATTCGGTACGAACATCGCCGTCCGCACGGCCGACGATACACCACCGTGCCGATCTGTGCTTACTGCGTGACCGGTTCACCCTTTCTTCAGGTGACAGCGACTACAGTGTGGGGGCCCGATGGTGCAGAGACCGCCTGGAGGATCGGCACCCGTTCGCGGCGTCGTCATCGCACGACTCGCCGCGCGATACTCGGACCGCATCGTCGTCGGGAAGACCACCACCGTGTACCTCGTCGGCGTCGCCTGCCCCGATGTGTCGACGGGGACCGCGCTCGAGGTCACGTACACGATTCGCAATGGCCGGTACGAGGCAGATGAGGTCCGGCTGGCGCCGAGGCTTCACCCGCTGTGATCCCGCCCGAGCAGCAGCCCGGCATGGCAGACCCGATCTGCGAGGGATGCGGACAGCCCATTCACGGCGAGTCGGCTCCGTCTCACGAGCCCGGGCCCCTCGCGCCGATCGCTCACGCGGCTTGCCGCGTGGCGGTGTGGGCGCTCCTCACCGGGCTGCTGGAGCTCTAGCCGATCGCCGCCTAGAACGTCCGCAGGAGCAGGCCGGCGCCGGTGAGGAACAGGGCGGCGCCGATCATTCGAGCCGCCACCGCCGGGCTCGCCCGTGCGTGGACGCGATGGCCGATCCAGACCCCCGCCCACGCCGCCGGCACCAGGAACATCGCGGCCACCCAGACCGCCCAGCGCGAGAGCAGGCCGGCTATCGCGAACGCGACGACGCGCATGCCGACGCTCACGATGACCATCTGCGAGATGGTCGCGCGCTGTGCCGCCGGGTCCGTCACCCGGCCGGCGAGGTACATCACGTAGGGCGGCCCACCCACCCCGAAGAGCGCGCCCAGGACTCCGCCCGAGATGCCGGCGGGCGCGGCCCACCCTCGCCCGATCGGGCCGCGTGTCTCCCGGGGAACGATCACGTACAGGGCGTAGGCGCAGACGAACGCACCCAGCGCCCGCAGCGCGACCGCGCGCGGCAGGTGGATCAGCAGCGTCACCCCGAGCACGAGCCCGAGAAGCGTGAAGGGAACCAGGACCAGAAGCTCTTTCCGGATGGCCTGGCGCCGGGTGTGAATGCCGAGCGCGACGGCCGACGCCAGATCCAGGATGCCGGTGAGCGGGAGCACGAAGGTGAGCGGGAACAGATAGGCCAGCAGCGGCACGGTGATCGGGGAGGCGCCGAACCCGGTCACGCCGAAGACGACGTACGCGACGAAGACGACGACCACGGCGAGCGCGAGCACCTCGAACGAAAGGATCAGGTCCATATCCGTGCCGGATCGGGCTTCAGGTAGCCGATCAGGCAGCCACAGCACATGGCCAGTCCAACCCGCGGGTATCCCAGCGCCGCCGCGCCGAAGACGCACAACGTCGCGATCGACCGGACCCGAAGCACCCGGCGGACCCTCGGCCTTCGGTCACCAGCCGTGTCGACGAGCTCCCAGATCAGACAGAGGCACGTGGCGTTGACGAGGAAGAAGACCGTCGCATAGAAGGCGACCGGCTGCGGCGCCAGCTTGCTCACGGCCATCCAGGCGGTGGAGAGCGGAAGGAGCGACATCGAGAACAGATGCGCGAAGTTGAACCAGATGAGTCGGGGAGTCGCCTCCGTGGCGTATCGCATGACGTAGTGGTGATTGGTCCACACGATGGCGATGAAGAGGTAGCTCACCGCGTAGCTCAGCCACGCGGGCCAGAGCGCCAGCAGGGCCTCGAAGGTGGGCAGCTCGGGTGGCCGAAGCTCCAGGACGAGCACCGTGATCAGAACGGCGAACACGCCGTCGGAGAACGTGCTGAGCCGCTCGGGCGTCGCTCTGTGCAGCACGGTCTTCTAATACGTGGCCTTCGACCCGGGCGCAAGCCCGCCTCCAATGTCGGGAAGGTCCCCAGGTTGCGGCGCGGCGCGCAGGTCTGGTTAGATAGCGCTCATGATCACGGGCTCGATCATCGCCGAGGTCGCCGCGCTGGTCGGGGACCCCGCGAGGGCCACGATGCTGTCCGCCCTCGTGGATGGCCGCGCCCTGACCGCGAGCGAGCTGGCTCTCGCCGCGCGCGTCACGCCCCAGACCGCCAGCACGCATCTCGCGAAGCTGACCGGGGCGGGTGTGCTGTCGGTGGTCCGCAGCGGGCGGCACCGCTACTTCCGGCTCGCCTCGCCCGCGGTGACCGACATGATCGACGGGATCGTCGCGGTCGCGCTGCAGAACCGCCCGCGCTACCGCCCGCTCTCGCATCAGGCACGGACGCTCAGCGCGGCCCGGATCTGCTACGACCACCTCGCGGGACGCCTCAGCGTGGCCCTCACCGACTCCCTCGTCGCCAGTGCCTACATCGTGCCCGACGACGACGTGGCCGACATCACGCCCGCGGGCCGGCGCTTCCTCTCCCGCTTCGGCGTCCAGCTCCCCGGACCGCGATCTGGCCGTTGCCACCTCTGCCGCCTCTGCCTCGACTGGACCGAGCGCCGGCCGCACATCGCGGGCGTGGTGGGCGCCGCGATCGCCGCGCGCTGCTTCGCTCTCGGCTGGATGGAGCGGAGCAAGCGCAGTCACGCGGTCGCCGTCACCCCGCGGGGCCGGCGGGGCTTCCGGGAGACCTTCGGCATCGACGCGGCCGCCTCGGGGTAGACGGTTCGATCACCGTCGAAGTGTCCCCCGGCCCGTCCGCCGGTTCCGGATGTAAGATCGCGGCGAGTCCATCACATCGGCGGAGGACATGGCCATGCTGGAGGGGAAGACCCGCATCGCGCCCGTCGCGGTCGAGACGCTCCCGGACGACCTGCGCGACACGCTCGAGGAACAGCGCAAGCTCCGGGGCGAGCCGCTCTATCCCTACCTCTTCTACGCCCGAAACCCAGCCTACTTCCGGGCCGCGAAGGCGATGTGGGCGGCGCTCCAGCAGGAGACGAAGCGGGTACCCGGCACGCTCCGGGCCCTGCTGAACCGGCGCGTCGCCTGGTGGAACGGCTGCGAGTTCTGACAGGACGTCAACGCTGCCGTGGGCAGCCGGCTCGGCGTTCCGACGGAGAAGCTCGAGGCGCTCAACGACTACGCGAGGAGCCCGCTCTTCACCGACGCGGAGAAGGTGGCGCTCGAATACGCCGACGCGATCACCGAGACGCGCCGCGACGTCGACGACGAGCTCTTCGCGCGCGTGCAGCGCCACTACGATGACGACACCATCGCGGAGATGACGATGATCATCGCCTGGGAGAACTCGTCCTCGCGCTTCAACCGGGCGTTCCGCATCCCCTCGCAGGGGTTCTGGAAGCGTTGACCGATCGCGGATGAAGTTCGGCATCCACAACTCGTCCTGGCTCGACGTCCCCGATCCGGCCGAGGTCTTCGAGGCGGTGAAGGCCAAGGCGCGGTGGGCGGAAGACCACGGCTTCGTCTGGTTCTCCGTCATGGATCACATGATCCAGATCCCCCGCGTGGGCGCCCTCGACGAGCCGGTGCTGGAAGGCTGGGCCGTCCTGGCGGGGCTGGCCGCCGTGACCCGCCGGATCCGGCTCGCCACGCTGTGCACGGCGATCGGCTACCGCAATCCCGCGCACCTCGCCAAGATCGCCGCCACCGTCGATCAGATCAGTCGGGGCCGGCTCACCCTCGGCATCGGCGCGGGGTTCTTCGAGGAGGAATACCGGCAATATGGCTGGGAGTTCCCACCGCAGCCGGCGACCCGTATCCGGCAGATGGAGGAAGCGGTCGAGCTGATCTCGAGGTTGTGGACGGAGCCGCGGACGACCTTCCACGGCCGATATTTCCGCGTCGAGGACGCGATCCTCGAGCCGAAGCCGGTGCAGAAGCCGCGGCCACCGGTGATGATCGCCGGCAGCGGGGAGCAGATGACCCTGCGCGCCGTCGCCCGGCTGGCCGACGCCTGCAACATCGTCGACGGTGACATCCCGGAGCTGCGGCACAAGTTCGATGTGCTGCGCCGTCATTGCGACGCGATGGGTCGCGACTACGACACGATCGAGAAGACCCGTATCCTGCCGTGGCTGCTGGCCCGCACCGATGCCGCGGTGACGGCGAAGCGCGAGCGCCTGGCGGCCCGCGAACCGTTGCGTGGCTTTGTCGGTACGGTGTCCGAGGCCGTCGACCTGATCGGACTGCACCAGGACGCCGGCGTCGATCTGATGATCAACGCCGATCGACCCGGCGACGTCGAAACGCGGGAGCTCTTCGCCTCCGACGTGATGCCCCACTTCGCCTGACCATCGCCTTGCAGAGCGTCGGGCAATCCCCTATGCTGCATCTTCAGAACGAGCCGGGCCATCCAAGCCACCGCGACCGGGGGTGAACGAGGAATGCCGGGAAAAGGGACTGTCGTCGTCTATAGCAACGTCGGCTGAGGGCCCTGCCACCGAGCGATGGAGTATCTATCGCACAAGCAGGTTCCGTTCACCGAGAAGAACGTCGGCCGTGACCCGGAGGCGCGCAAGGAGCTGGCGGCTCTCGGCGTCACGTCGCTACCGGTCGTCATCATCGGGGACACGCGCCTGACCGGGTTCAACCCGGCCAAGATCGACGAGGCGCTGGCGGCGGCGGGGTACTGATATGGCGGGCGGGTTCGAGGCGAACGTCGAGAAGATGTGGGCGTACGCTCGAAAATTCGCCGAGAAGTCGGGTACGAGCCTCCATCCCGACCGCAACGTGACCCAGACCGTGGTCGAGGGGCTGGCGCGGCACATCGAGCTGGTCGGCCGTCCCCTGTGCCCGTGCAACTTCTATCCGGACCCGCAGGAAGAGGCGAAGCTCCGTCGCTGGATCTGCGCGTGCGACGAGATGCAGAAGTACAAGTACTGCCATTGCCTGCTCTTCGTCACGCCGGAGGGGCTCCCGATCACCGAGCACCTCCCGGAGGATCACGAGGGACGGCAGGCGTACGGGATCGTGCGGGACCCGGAGCCCGACAAGGGCCGGGCCGGAGCGCGAGTCGAGGAGCGGCACAAAGCAGCCAGCTAACCGCTTGGTCCGCTCTCACCTCCTGCCGCGCCCCTCTGCTGGAACTTGCGATACGCGCTATCATCCCCCGCCATAGGAGGACCAGCTGATGCCCAGAGCCCTGCTCGTCGCCTTCGCCGCCGTGCTCGCCATGTCCTTCGCGACGCCGTCCACCGCGGGGGCCGACGCGCTCGAAAAGATCACGCGGGAGAAGACGTTCAATATCGGCTACATCCCGGTGCCGCCGGCCATCATCAAGGACCCGAAGACCGGTGAGCTCTCGGGCTACTTCGTCGACGCGATCCGCCTGATCTGCGAGCAGATGGGCGTGAAGCCGGTGTTCGTCGAGGCCGCGTGGGGCACCTTCATCGCGGGGCTGCAGTCGGGCCAGTTCGACCTCTCGATCGCCACCACGTTCGCCACGGTGCCGCGCGCGCTCGCGGTGGACTTCACGCGGCCCATCCAGTACAACGCCTACAGCGCGATCGTCCGCAAGGGCGACACGCGGTTCAAGAGCCTGGCCGACATCGACAAGCCCGGCGTCACGGTGGCGGTCGTCCAGGGCGCGGCGGGTCACGAGTACGCGAAGCAGAACTTCAAGAACGCGACCTTGGTCGTCCTCGCCACCGCCGATCTGACCGCGCCATTCGTGGAGGTGTCGGCCAAGCGCGTCGACGTCGGGATCGAGGACTCGTGGTCGACCCGTCGCTACGCCGCGGGCCATCCGGAGGTCGTCGACCTCTTCGCCGACCACCCCTACAACGTGCTGCCCATCGCGTGGGCCGTCCGCAAAGGCGAGCCCGAGCTCCTCAACTTCATCAACACCGCCATCGAGTACCTTCGCGTCAACGGACGGCTCGACCAGTTCGCCGCGAAGTACGGGCCGAACGGCTTCTTCCAGGTCAGGACCCAGTACCAGCCGATCGGCACGCCGCACTAGCGGGCCGATGTCCTACACGTGGCGGTTCGACGTCGTCTGGTCGTACCGCGAGGTCTT
>Ga0187766_10000524_pt1 | contig 21300 bp, 19 predicted proteins | sample 0216_QUI02_MP05__4_FD_132971 | JGI IMG/M metagenome (GOLD analysis project Ga0187766, IMG submission 132971) | Tropical peat soil microbial communities from peatlands in Department of Meta, Colombia - 0216_QUI02_MP05_20_MG | ecosystem: Environmental > Terrestrial > Soil > Wetlands > Peat ... | reverse complement strand
GGCCCTGCCGGGCGGAGCGATGCGGTCACAATTTCATCGCTATCACGGCGGGCCATTTCGAGGCATCGTTACAGGCTGAATCAGGAAAATGCTTGTCACGCTAATGGGCCAAAATATGATTGCCACCATCGCGTTGCGCTCTAGTATATGGAGCGATACCGTAGTCGCCGTGCAAACCGACACGTTCGCCATCAGCTGAATTGGCCATATACGTCGATGTCGCCGATCCTTAGAAGCATTTACTTCCTCTATGAGCGACGCCTGCTCGCCGAGATTGGACGGGGACCCATGCCGCGCCATGTCGGCATCATCCTCGACGGCAACCGACGGCACGCGCGGGCGCAAGGGATCGAGGAGCCGCGGGAGGTGTACCGGCTCGGAGCCGACAAGCTCGATGAGATTCTCGAATGGTGCGCCGATCTCGAGATTCCAACTGTGACGCTATGGGTTTTCTCCACGGACAATTTTCGTCGCCCTTCGGCGGAAGTTACTGGCATTCTTGCTGCAATCGAAGCCAAGCTCGCAGCCCTCGCGCACGACCCGGCCATCCATCATCGGAGGGTGCGCGTACGCGCAATCGGGCGACTCTCATTGCTCCCGGAGTCCGTGCTTGCGGCCATCATGTCGGCAGAAAGTGCGACTGCCGGTTACGAAGGACTGGAACTCAATATTGCCGTCGCATATGGCGGCCGTCAGGAAATAGTTGACGCCGTTCAGCAGGCTTTGCGCGGCATGAATGCCAAGGGAGTTCCCCTGTCGAATGCGATTTCGGCCATTACGCCAGAGGCGATCGGCAATCATCTTTATACCGCCGGGCTACCCGATCCCGATCTCATCATACGCACGAGCGGAGAAATTCGTCTGTCGGGCTTCCTGCTTTGGCAAAGCGCTCATGCCGAGTTCTATTTCACCGATGTGCTTTGGCCGGCTTTTCGCAAGATCGACCTCCTCCGCGCAATCCGGTCGTACCAAGAGCGTCATCGCCGCTTCGGTCACTAGCGTGGCGAACTCGAAATTCGCCACAGCTGGATTCGGGACCGTGAGCGAATTTGGGCTTCAAAGCCACACTAGTAATATCTTGCATCTAGTACGGTATTCGGATTTGAAGTTCCTATACGCGGATGCCACCAAAATGACAGGAACTTCAAATCCACCGCGCTAGGACGCGCAAGTTGTCCCGACGAGTGTTTGAGGGCGCGGGCCTGGGTCTCTCATTGTCCCCCTTCCCTTCCCTAACAAAATCCCGTGTGGGTTACCCGCCAAGGGCGACTCCAGCGAGCGCTCCGATTGCGTAGGTAACGCCCGCCGCCGCATAACCGACGAGGAGCTGTCGCGACGCCGAGAAAATCACGCCGCGCCCGGTGAATAGCGACGTGCCGGCCCCAATTGCGGCCAACGCAATCCCACTTGCGACGAGACTCGCCAACACGGCCAACTTGCCGGCCAACAGGAAAAACGGCGCCACCGGGAATATGGCACCGATCGAGAAGAGGAGGAAAGACGACGCGGCGGCCGCCCAGGCGGAGCCGCCAAGCTCGTCCGGATCGATCCCGAGTTCCTCGCGGACGAGCGTGTCGAGGGCGGTATCCTTGTTCGCCATCATCTGCTGCGCAAGCGCTGCGGCCTGGGGCCGTGCGAGACCCTTTGCTTCATAAATAAGGGTGATTTCCTCAATCTCCTCCTCGGGCGCTTGCTTGAGCTCAGCAGCTTCGATGTCGATCTGGCGTCGATAGAGCTCCCGCGAGGAGTTTACCGAAAGCCACTCGCCCATCGCCATCGAACACGCCCCGGCCACGAGCCCGGCGAGGCCGGTCAAGAGGATTGTCGTCTCCGCAGCTGCGGCTCCCGCGACACCCATGACAAGGCTGAGATTCGAAACGAGTCCGTCGTTCGCACCCAACACCGCAGCGCGTAGCGCATTGCCCCCGGTACCACGGTGACGTCCTTCGAGCCGCGCCAGTTCACTTCCCGTAAGACCGCCTGGAATCTTCTCTTCGATTGCCTGGACAATGCGTGCATGGGAACGTTCGGCCGCGGGCAAGCCACCAGCCACAGCCTCGGGCTGAGGATCGTATTGATCGACGTCGCGCCGCTCCAGCGTGCTGATCGTCGGCAACACGAATTGGGCTCCAAAGCGGCGTGCGAGCCAAGCGAGCGCCCGCGATCGCCAGCCTGGCGCCAGCCGTGCGGCGCGAGCGCCGATTCGGTCTAGTTGTTTTCTCCAGAATTCCGCATGGGCCTCTTCGACGGCTGCAAGCCTATTGTAGACCTCTTTGAGACGCAAGTCGGACTCTGTTTCCGCAAGCGCTCGATAGAGGACCGCACTATCGACTTCGCCCTGCAAGTTCGAGCGATATCGCCTCTCGGCATGTTGATCGGGCATCCCTTTCATTAGCGCACAACACTGGTTCCGTTCAAGGTGGCGTCGGACGCGGATTATGGTGGCCCTACGACAAGCGACGCGAAGAATATGATGCCGTTCCGACGCCAAGCCGCGCGCTAGTAGAGTCCGGGAATGAGCCGCGATGTCCGCGCGCAATAGTCATCATATTCGCTTCCGAAAGTCGTCCGTAGCAACATCTCCTCGGCTTTGATGCGCGCCAAGATCAATGGCAGAGTGACAATTACAAGCATCATGCCGACCGCCGAACGAAATGCCAGCGCCCAGCCCAGCGAATTCACAAGAAGACCGAGATAGCTCGGATGTCGGACGACACTGTAAATCCCCTTCGTGACAAGGACGTGCCCGTGCTGAATTGCAACAAGCCCGCTGAATCTGTGGCCCAGTACGAATACCGGCCACATGCGGAGCACGCCGCCGGCGACGAACAGGGCAAATCCCAGCCAGCGGACCATGTCGCCGTCGAGCACCCAGAAATCCTTTCGGTCCGTGTAGGCCGGCAGAAAAGCTGCGAGCATACCGATCAATGCAAGAGGGATGAAAATCCACCTATTTCCCCGATCCTCGCGAACACCCGGGCTCAAATTTCCACGGCTGAAGAGCCCCAACGCGGACATGACGACCGTCGCACTGGCAACGCCGATGAGTGCCGGATGGGAGAAAAAGGCGGATACTCCGCCCATGCCCCAAATGGCCAACCCAAGATATGCGGCTGTCCCAGCGACGGCCGCAAACGTCAACTTGGGCTCGGGCACGATCATTTGCTCGCCTCACAGTCCCGGAAATAAACACCCAGCCGCCGAATGTTTTGTCGAGGGCACCCGGGCGGGAGCGGTCGATTGTGCCCCAGTAACTCTGTGCCGCAAATCGCTGCTTTGAAATGAAGCTCGCATTGCCATCGCCGATCTCGGACAGAACGCTCAGGGGACGTAATAGTATCCGCTTGGACTTTCAAATATTGGACTAACGCGCGGAATAGCGATGCCTATTGCGTGTCCGAGTCCGCCCAGTGGAGTCCCTTGCAGTGAAGTTGCACCGTCACAATCACCCTAACGCGGCCGACCCCGCCGACCACGTTCATATGGCTGTCGATTCTCATGGCCACGGCCGCGGTTCGGGTCACGGTCATGACCACTCTCTCGGTAGCGCACACGGTCTCCGCTCGGATGAATCGCGGGTCGGTTGGGCATTCTGCATCATATTCTGCGTGATGCTCGCGGAAGTCGCCGGCGGCATCATTTCGGGCTCTCTCGCACTTCTTGCGGATGCCGGCCACATGATTTCGGACGCAGCCGCACTTGGCATGAGTTGGGCTGCACTCCGGATCGGGAGGCGGCCGGCCGACACACTCCGATCCTACGGCTATCGCCGCCTTGAGGTACTTGTCGCCTATACGAACGGATGCAGCCTGTTCGTCATTGGCGGTTGGGTGATATTCGAGGCAATTCGCCGCTTACTGGCGCCAATCTCGGTGCTTGGTGGGCCGATGCTCTTGGTCGCCGTCGCGGGTTTGTTGGCCAATGTCGTTGCATTCGCGATCCTGAGTGGCGGCAACCGGGAAAACCTGAACATGCGCAGCGCGTGGCTTCACATTCTCGGCGATGTGTTGGGATTCGCGATAGCGATTGTTGCCGCAGTTGCAATTCTGTTGACCGGTTGGTCGCCGATCGACCCGATACTTTCAATCCTCGTCGCACTCCTGATCTTGAGGAGTGCCGCACAGATCGTAAAGTCGTCCTCGCATATTCTGCTTGAGGGCACACCGACGGGCTTTGACGCCGAGGCGGTGCGGAACGATCTGATCGGAAGCGTGCCCGCCGTCGAGGAAGTTCATCACATACACGCCTGGTCGCTTGCGCAGGAGCAGTGGCTTGTGACACTTCATGTGCGATGCGCGCCGGGTGCGAACCCCGAGACAATTGTCCCGGCCGTCAACAGTCGGCTGAAGGATCGTTTCGGCATCCTGCATTCGACGATCCAAATCGACCACGCCGACTGCGAGGACGAACATCATCGTTAGGTGCGATCTAAGTGTGCGCCGGCCTCGGCGGCGATCAATTGTGCTCGGGGGGATAGATCCCCGCAAGGCGTGCAATGAGGATACCCACGAAGAACACACCTACGAACTCCTCGATCATTACAAACGAGCGCGCCTGGTCGGTGACGGGCGTGATGTCGCCATAGCCAACGGTCGTAAGTGTCGTGAAGCTGAAATAGAGCAGGCGAAAGAATCCGTGCGGATCGGTCGCATCGGCCTGCGCAAAGTTGAATGAATTCGGTGTGAAACTCTCGATCAGGGAATAAATAAAGGCCCAAAGGATGGCGATCATGATATAGCCCGCGAGGGCGCCGTGCAGCTTGTCGGCGGTAACAGGGCCTCTCCGCAGTATGTATCGGAGCACTTCGCCGATCGTAAGCACGAGGAAGACGACATAGACAGCGGCCGCAAGCCGGTCAACCAAGCCGTTAACAAACAAAATCGCGATCCACTGCAGGGCAATGGCAACAATCGCCAACCCAAATCCCGTCATCAGCATTCGCCCGTTCCGCCCAACGGCGTATGCCCCGCCAATGAGCACTAGCGAGTACAAGGTGGACAACATGATTCGGCCGAGGGCATCGCGGTGGGCGTAGGGAAAGAGCAGAATCAGACCGATCAAGGCCACCAGCAGATAAGTACACGGACCATGCCCAGTCATCACCTGAGCCAGGTCCTCATCGAGTTCAGGCTTGGGCTTGTTCCCCTTCATTCAGCCGTCCCTGATGGCCGCTCCCCTCAACCACGTTACGCGCGAAGCGGGACGAAGTCGACTCCACCTCACGGCATCAAGAACGGTGGCCAATCCCGCAATCACGCAAGCGTCACTGCGGAATCGCGGGCAAATATTTTGGAATCAGGCAGGTTCCGATTGGCCTAAGTCACGACTCTAAACGAAATGAGTTACACTCGGAACCTGTAGTCAACGCCAGGAAGCCGCTCCACGTCGGGCGGGAAGCTCCTCCGCTTGTCGGCGAAATAACGTGCGCGATGGTCGCCGTCGAGAACCGCATTGTATGTGAGATACAGTATTCGGCGCGGACTGTCGGTCGAATTTTGCTTCGAGGCGTGCGGCACGTAACTATCGAAAAACACGACATCGCCTGGCTCTGTCGGCACGGGCACAAGCGAGAAGCCTTTCATTTCCGCAGCACTTAGCGGTCGCCATTCTTCGCCGATCAAGCCCGTGAAATGTGCATTGTCGGCTATCTCAAGGCACCCATTCTCGATGGTTGCACGGTCAATCGAAACGAGTGCCGTGAGAAATTTGTCGGCGTAACGCGACCACCCGGCCTGTTGGTCCTGGTGCGGCTCAAACCCAGCACCTCCGGGCATCTTGAAGTTTATTTTCTCCTTGAACAGACAGCAAGGTTGGTTCAGGAGCTGGCTAACCGCGTCACGAATTCTGCCACTTCGTATGAACCCGTCGAATTCTGCATGATAGGGGCAAAAATTTTCGATGCGTTGGAGAACGCGCTTGTCCTCACCCGCCGAATTTGGCTCGTAGTAGACCATGTGCTTGCCAGGCTCCTCCGGCAAGGCGAGAAGTTCGTCCAGCCAGCGGGAAATCGACTGAAGTTCGATTGTCGAGAGAATCCCCGGTGCGAGCAGCCAGCCGGTCTGGCGGTATTCCTCGAGCTGGTCCGGGTGAAGCCGCATCGCTGCCTGTTCGGTGCGGGTACCATTGCGATGGTCGCTACGTTCCGTGTAAGCCACGTCCGGAATCCGTACCATTGCACGAACCGCTATTCGGCAGCTTCGCTAGCGGCTCGCCGAGCGACGAACCGCCGCAGGCGCAGCGCCGTGAAAAGCATCATGAAGGTCATGCCGCAGCACGCTGTAACAAGAAGTGGGACGCACCAGCCGAGCCAGACGATCGGAGCCAACAAGTAAAGAAGATCGTCCAAATCGAACCCGAAGGCGCCGGGGTACGTTTTAACTCCCGCACTGCCATGGCCTTCCAGAATCTCGACACATGTGTTGCAAATGAAGAGTGCCGCACCGGTCCAGCACCCGAGTGCGATCGCGTAGCCGCCCAGACTGGAATGTCGAAGGCCGAATCCAAGCGCAACAAAAAATCCAATATTTACGATCATGTCCGCGAGGTAGTCGTATCGGTGACCGCGATCCGAACATGCACCGCCGATTCGGGCAAGTTCGCCGTCGGCACGGTCAAGAAATGCGGACAGAAGCCAAAGCCATCCTGCCCACCAGTTCCAGGAAGTATTGCCCGGAAGCAGGGCAGCACATGCACAGAGCCCCGTCAGCAACCGCAACGTCGTGAGGTGATTCGGAGTCACCGCCGTGCCAACCAACGGGCGAACGGCAATCCGCGCCAGGCGATGAGTCCAGGATGTGCCGATCATTGCGCTGGCCCCGAATCGCCCTTGCCCAAACCGGCAGGTTCTGGATTGACATTGGCCAGCGCGGTCCGTGTGAGCCGGAGCGCCCAACTCATCGCCCCTCGCTCCCAACGAAAGGGGAATTGGCGCACACCTCCCCGACTACGGTGGGGGGCTCGCCGAAGACCCATGCAGAGCATCTGGGATTGCCCGCAGCTATCATTGAATAACAGTCTCCAAACGCCGTAAATCGCGCATCGGTTCCAGAATGATCCCAAAAACAGATCGCGAATCGACCAGGCGAAGTCTCAAGGGTCCTGACGGATAACCCTCTTAGCTTGCGTGGTCGCGGGCGCGAGCACACGATATATTGTCGGTTATCGATGACTCCAACTATTTTTACCGCGCCGGTTACGCACCTTACAACAAGATTAGCGAAATTTCACAATCTGTTCATGCCATCTACTTTAGAGATGCAGAGCCACGCAAACATCGGTTACCCTGACTACTCTACCTAAGATGCAAGTCTGCTGAGTGATCTTCTATTACAGGTTATGCGCAGCCGCTCGGACAAAACAAATCCACCCGCAAGGAATGGATCTCGCGCCAACGCGAAGAAGGATCGGAGCATTATCGATTGAGTTCACGCATCGGATCCGCTGCCGCCTAACCGAGTATGTTGGATGCATTCCTAGAAGCTAAGAATGAGACGCCTCAGCAGAACCATGAGGCAGAGGATAGGCAGAGGTCGCTGAGTCCCACATGAGTCGGGGGTCGAACGTCTCCGCCGCGAACATGGTCAGAATGACTACGCCGCAAAATGCGACGGCGCCGACACCTGGCTCGATTGTGACGAGCGAGCCGAATTTGACCAACGCACCGAGCAAAGACTCCATGAAGATGTCGATCATCGACCAGCGGCCGATGAAGCGGACCACATGATAGAGCCTAGTTCGATCGCGCAGCCAACCAGAGCGTCCGGTCTGCGTTGCGATCAGCATGATCGAGAGTCCGATGAGCTTCAGCATCGGCACCGCGACGCTCGCGAAGAACACCAAAGCGGCGAGCGGATAATCCCCGGCTGACACCAATTCGCGGACGCCGCCGATGATTGTGGAGGGCGCACCGGCGCCGAGCTGCACCACGGTCAGCACCGGATAGTAGTTCGCGGGTATATAAAGGATCGCGGAGGCGATCACCAGCGCCCACGTTCGCGCGATTGCGTTCTGCTTCCGGTGGTGCTGGACCGTGTTGCAACGAGGACAGTGCCAGTGCTCGCCGCGTGGAACGCTGACTAGGCCGCAAGTTTCACAGCCGAGGGCGCCCGCCAGGCCGCTGAGCAACGATGTCGAATGAGCATTGCGCACGGCCTCGCCACGTGAATCCAACCTCCGCCATATTGCTTCGCGGTCCAGCCTGCCATCCGCCCAGACGAGGATGAAGGTAAGGCCCAGTAACGCATAGACGCCCGTGCCGATACCGATCTGCACGAGGTCGCCGAGTTTCACATAGGCGACGAACACGCCAAAGACGAAAACCTCGATCATCGACCAGGGGCGCAACTGCTCCACCAGGATAAAAATCCGCCGCAAATGGGGAGGTGGGTGCTCCTCGTACATTCGGATCATTACATAAAGCGTGCCGACCAGCCTGAGGAGCGGCGCCAGCAACGTGACAAAGACGACGACCGCTCCAAGGGGCGCCATATCGCGTCGAACAAGCTCCGCCGGTCCCGACAGCAGAGCGGCATTATGCGAAATACCCGCCGTTTCCACGGTCATGAGCGTCGTTGTGGCCATGACGATCAGCAGCACGAGCGCCGTCAGCGTGAGTGCCGTCGAGTAATCGTGAGAATGAACCTTCGTGCGGTACAAGGTCGTGGGACAGCGCGCGCATTGGGCCGCCTGCCCCGGTGCCAGAACTGGCAGCGCTTGCATCAGCCCACAGCTCGGGCATTCGAGGATGTGGGGTTGCGTCCCCGACTGTTGCGAGGACGCCTCTGTCATGACCCCGTGGGGCCGGCCATCAGCATCGACGCAAGCCCATCCGCGAGCTGGCCGACCGCCGCACTGATCGCCGCGACCTCGTCGGGTACACCTGGTCCCGTCGGCGGCACCGTGAAGCGGAAGCTCCGCAATACAGGTACTCCATGCCCCTTGAAGTTGACTCCCGCCTGCGCCTGCAGCACGAGCACGCCGGTAGCGTCCTCATCGAGGCGCTGCACGTTCAGCTCGATCGTCGCATCAGGCGGCGCCGACACGCCGCCGCTTTCGCCCAAAACGTGACTCTGTGGCAGGCGCTGGCTAAGCTCCACGACGAGCACGCGACTTAGCATCGAGGCGAGCGGCTCGCCCCACCAGTCGTTCGACATCACGTCGAGACGGTAATTTTCCGACGACCGGACGATCTGCGACCGCTCCAGATAGCGTGCGAGCCCGATTTGCTGGACCACGATCACCTTGGGCGCCGCGTTCTGCTGAGCACCTTGCACGGGCGCGATGGTGTAAAGTGCCGGGTCGGGCGATGCGCAGGCAACCAGCGCCGCTGCCAACCCCAGAGCGGCCAGTCTGAAGCCGCATCGCGCTCCAGTCATTGCACCCCTCCTTCAGGTCGTCCCTTGACCAGCGCCTCTGGATGGCGCGCGAGCAAGTCGGCGAGCGCACGGATCGAGCTGAGGGCATCGGATGTCTGCACCAGCAGTCGATCCAGATCACGGTGAAACTGCGTGTCGTTACCATAGCCGTTGTTGAGCGATACGAGCAGCACGTTAGCATTCGCCAGCGCCTTGTCCAAATCGTCGGCAATCTTCGGCAATTCTTTCAAGGCAGCCGACGTGCTCGCATCCAAATGCTGGACTAATTCCTTGGCGCTCGCGAGCGTTGCGGCAAGGTCATTCACGGCTTGCCGCAATTCCGGCCCCTTCACGGCGTCGTTCACCGACTGCAGAATGCCATCGACGTTCTTTCCGATATCCTCGAAGGGGATCGTGTTCACCTTGTTGAGGAGTTCCGTCGCGGATGCCTCGAGATCGGCAAAGCCGCCACCTTCGACCGACGGCAACACAAAATCCTCGCCTTCCTTGGTGACGGTCACGGGCGGGGCATTTGGAATGAACTTGAGCACGACCGCCTTCTGGCCAGTGAGCAGGCTGGTGGTCTCGAGCGTCGCCCGGAGCCCCTGCTTTACTAGAGCGGCAGCACCCTCCTCGGGCGTCTTAAAGACCCGGTTCCCGACGCCGAGGACCCGCTCGGGCTCGAGCTCGTACCGAACCGGTGCCACCACCCGGTCTTTCACGGGGTCGTAAATGAGTCGTACGTCCTTCACCTGACCGACCGTAAAGCCCTGAAGCGTGACGTCGGAGCCCGGACCGAGGCCGCTGACCGAACCCGAAAAATACGAAAGCACCGGGATCTTGTTGGTATATGAAGCGGCGTTTGCCGCGTCCTCGTCTGCAAACAGCGGAAAGACGTGCTTTTCCGCACTCTGCCCGGTGTGGCTGTATTCCGTGGGCGTCGAAAATGCAACGCCACCGAGCAAGAGGGCACGCAGCGATTCCATCTGAATTTGAACCCCCGTCGAGGTCATCTTCACCGATATCCCTGAGGCATTCCAGAATCGGGACTCGTCGTGTATATATGTGTCGAACGGCGCTCGGACGAAGGCGTGGATTGTGACCCTTTCCGCCATGTCCCCGAGATCGTAACTAAGGACTTGGCCGACATCGAGGCCGTGGAAAAACACCGGCGAACCAAGCGAAATTGAACCAAGCCGGCTTGTCCTCAACAGAAAAACGCGCCCCTTCAAATTGGCTTCCAGAACCGGCGGATTCTCCAGTCCGACAAAATCCCGTTTCTCCTTGCCGCCGAGCTTCCGCGGCAGCATGCCGATGTAGGTTCCGGAGAACAGCGTTTCGAGACCTCTGACATCACCGGCGAACAAGCGAGGCTTGACGACCCAGAATTCCGTATCCTCGGTCAGCAGGGGCTTGGCCTCGCGCGTCGTCGTGACTGTCACGATAACGTGCGTTTGATCCTGCGAGAGCGCGAGACCCTGAACTGTTCCGAACGCGATTTCCTTGTATTTGAGCTGCGATTGGCCCGGTTGGAGTCCCTCGCCGCTTTCGAAGGCGATGGTGATCGTAGGGCCTTGCTTCGACAGTGTATCCCAGGCAAGCCACCCACCGATCAGGACGGCAACGATCGGGATAATCCAAATGACCGACACGCGGCGCGGGCGGCGCGGATGGGCTGTTGGGAGGGATGCTGGCCCGTGCTGATCACTCATCGCGGCTCCCCTCTACAACGTCGGCGGGTCGATCATGGAATTCTGTAGTCGAGATCCTTCACGTAGAGAATTCCTGAGCCCACGTCCTTGGTGGCACCCTTGGTGACCGGCGTGATTTCGCGGAAGGAGCTGCGGATGATCGCCTTGCCACCGCCGCTGACGCCTTCAAAGCGCCCCGTGCCCCCGGTCAACTTGAAGTCGCCGTTGCAGCCGACCAGAAAGACGCCCGTGCATGCCACTTCTGCATAGACCTGAGCGCCGTCCTTACCCGTGATCGTGCAAATGGCGGACCCTTGTTGCTTGCCGTCCTCAAGCCCGATCGCAACCGTCGCCGGGCAGATCATTACACCCGAATCGATCGGTCCCTTGTCCGTTTCCACATAAACTCTACCGGTGAATACCCCGACGAAGGTCGCGGATTTCGGGCCAGTTTGGATCGTGTTTCCTTGCCCTTCCCACGCCGAGAAGATCGTAATCTTCCCCTCCTCCGCGGCGTTGACCGGCGGGCACAACCCGAATGCGACGACCAATACAGCCAAACCGCCGTAGAGCCTTGCTGTGAATGGGTTCATGACTAATCCTCGTAAAAATTTTTGTAGGCCGCAGGTCGCAACGGGTGGACCCTTGCTACGAAGGCTTGGGCGCTCGCAGTGTCGTTCTGGCGATGGAATCGTAGCGCCCCCCCCGGCAAAGGTATCAATCCATATTGATGTATATTGCATCCCCGCCGAGTGAGAGCGACAGCCCTTCTCGCTGGGCCTTGAGATGCATGTACACGCCATTTTCGTTTTTGATCCAGAGCTCGCCTTTGCTCATGTCGCCCAGGGCAAAACCCCATCGGCCTTGAACATAAGCGCCGGCAAATTTCGAAATATCGGCCATATTATAAACCTCGCCCGTGGCGGTCAGCTTCGAGATACCAAATCCGCCAATACCCAAGCCGCCGACTGTGAAATTGTAAGTCTGGCCTTTGTACTGCAACTTCCCGCCGCCGAGGTTGCCGCTACCGATCCAAGCGATTTGCACCTGCTCGATATCGACCGTCCCCGATTTGGTCAGCTGCTCATCCGCCGAAGCCAATCCCGCCACGGCCATAAGCAGGACACATAAGGTCGCAAGAGAGCGAAGCATGCGCCATGGCCTCGCCCCCCCGCGCCTCGTTCCTTTCTTAATTTCGGATTGCCGGTGCATTCGCGCCCCCTTTGAGAACGGCAGGTAGCCACGACCCATCGAGCACCTGCCAAAGCGACAACAGCGCTGTCGTGTTCAACGCAAGCCCGAGTAAGAAGCAGCCCCGTATGCGCCGGCTTGGCGCGACCGCCCGAACTCCCCCCGAAGCATTACAACATGAATCCTAGGTAAATGAGAATAGGAAGCATTGATAAAGGTCAAAGTCAGGCGGTCCGAATTTATGCCGCCCCGTCCCTTGTGCGACGAGGCCGTAGCGGATCTCTGCCCATTCTCCGCTCGCGTTGCCAGTCCCCGTTGGCTTCGATATTGTCGATGATGCGCTTGGTCGATGCGCAGCCGCCCTCGTGAATGGGTCCGAATGCAGACGAACCGACTTGCCATTTTCGCTCTATCAATATCGGTATTTCTGGCGTGCGCGTCGAACGCCCAGGATATTCCGCCGCACCCTGAGAAGGGTCCTCCTCCGGCAAACCCTGAGCTGACAGTCTTGCCGAATGACAAGCACTCGGTCACGAACCATACGGTATCGATTGACGGTCGGCAGCTCGCCTACAACGCCACGGCGGGTGTTTTGTCGGTCGCACCCGTGGATTCGCTGCCGGAAGCACGCATATTCTATGTGAGCTATGAGGTCGATAGTCCCCAAAAAGCCGATCGGCCCATAACGTTCGCTTTCAATGGTGGGCCGGGGACGGCCTCGGCCTACTTGCATTTAGGCGCGCTCGGTCCAAGACGACTCCTCCTTGGTGATGACGGAAGCGTACCACCTCCACCGGCGCAATTTGCGGACAATCCCCTTACTTGGCTTGCATTCACCGACCTCGTTTTCATCGACCCCGTCGGCACCGGCTACAGTCGCGGTGTCCCGGGCAAGGACGGCAAGCCGGACGATCAGCCTTTCTTCGGAACCCGCCCCGACATCTTGACACTCGGCCGCGCCGTCCGCCTCTATCTCGCCCACAATGGCCGGTGGCAATCGCCAAAGTTCCTTGTGGGCGAAAGCTACGGCGGGTTTCGCGTTGCTGCCTTGGCCGAGACATTACAAGCCGATTTCGGTATCGCACTCAATGGCGCAGTCATGATTTCGCCCGTGATCGACTTTGCATTTACTGCCGGCGGCGGACGACGAGATCACCCGCTGTCATGGGCGCTCGAGCTACCCACTTACGCGGCGGTGGCGCTCCATCATGGTCGGTCCCGGCTTCCAAAACCTGACGGGCCAATCAATCGCCCAATGCTCGCCGATGTTGAGGCATGGGCGCTCGATGGTTACTTGAGCGGTCTAGCACAGGGCGAAATGCTGAAGGGGCCGGCGGCGGACGCATTCTTCGACAAACTCTCCGGCTACACCGGTCTTTCCCGCGACATCGTCCAGCGCCGACACGGGCAGATCACATCGCGGGAGTTTGCAAAAAATTTGCTGAGTGGGACGGGACGCGCCCTCAATTTGTATGACGGCGGCGATAGCTTCATCGACCCCGACCCGGGCGACCCTGGTCCGGCACCCGGATATCTGAGTCTAGCGGCCTTGAATGAAGCGCTTCTTCCGGCAATCAACGCCTATATTCGCACTGAACTCAAATTCGAGACGGACTTGACCTATTACCTTGAAAATGAGGAGGTTGAGCGGCAGTGGCGGTGGCATCAAAAAGACACTCAGCAGGGCTATGTGAGCGCCTTGGAAAGTCTCAAGAGCGGCATCACGCTCAATCCAAATTTCAAGGCCCTGATTGCGCACGGGCTTTTCGACTTTGTAACGCCCTATTTCGGCTCGGTCTATCTCGTGAACCAGATGCGTCTCGACAGCGCCGTCCGCCCGAACATTGAGATAAAGACCTATGAAGGCGGACACATGATGTACATTCACCAAGCCGCGCGTGAGTTGCTCTTCCACGACGCGTCGGCGTTTTACGCGGCTGCGGCTCCGACACGCACGCAGTGAGCCGAGACGGCGCCATCAAAATGCGCCAGATGCTTGACGATTGAAACTCCTCTGCTCTGCCTTTGACCTGAAGACAGGTAAGCCGATTTACAGGATTGTCCCGCCGCCATGGCGTAGCCTTGCCGGCGGGGCTGCCGAATGCGGCGTGCCACGTCATCGATCGACATAAGCTCACGAGAGGCGAGGCGTATTTGCTCAAAACGTGTTGCGGAAAATCCAGAACAGCCCCGCGGCCAGCATGATTGCCGCTGGCAGGGTCAGCAACCACGCCATGACCAAATTCATTATCGTCGACCACTGGAGACCGGAGCGATTGGCGGCCATGGTTCCCGCCACGCCCGAGGAGAGCACGTGGGTGGTACTGACCGGCCATCCCCAGACATCGGCAGCGCCAATCGTGGCCATCGCAACGATCTCGGCCGCCGCACCCTGGCCGTAGGTGAGGTGCGTTTTGCCGATTTTCTCCCCGACGGTGACCACGATGCGCTTCCAGCCGACCATCGTTCCCATTCCAAGGGCTATGGCCACGGCGACCTTGACCCAAGTCGGGATGAACTTCGTCGCGTTATCGACTTCGCTCTTGTAGGCCTTGAGGTCGGCCAGTTCGGCGGGCGCAAATTGCGGTTCGCCGCTTTTGAAAATGCGGGAGAGCATCTCGCTTACGAGATACATGTCATTGCGCACGTTACGCGTCTGCTCCGCCGGGACGCGCGCAAGCGCGCCGTAATCATTGATCTGTTGCGCGATGTCGGCGATGAGCATTCTGAGCGCAGGCAGCGACTGCGGCGTCACAGTGCGGTCTCGAATGGCTTCAGTCACGTCCTTGCGCGGATCGGCACTGGTTCCGTCGCCACCGTGTTTGGCGAGCGCTTGTTCGGCGCGCATGCTCGCCTGCTCGAAGACCGGTACGTGATCTGCACCGATGGCATGATTGAGCGCATAGGCCGTCGGCACCGTGCCGATTAGGATGAGCATGATGAGACCCATCCCCTTCTGCCCGTCATTCGATCCGTGAAAGAAGCTGACCCCCGTGCAGGTCAGGATCAAAAGACCCCGGATCCAATGTGGCGGCGGTGCAGCACCTTCCGGCGGCCGGTAAAGCTTTGGAAAGGGAAGGGCCACCTTTGCGGCGAGGAGCAGGAGGGCGGAGAGTACGAAACCGACGATTGGCGAGAAGCCGAGCGATTTGAACACGCCGACGGCCTGACCCCAATCCACTCCGCTCGTGCCATTGGGGCCGCCCATGAGTTGGTTCATAAGGCCAACGCCGATGATCGAACCGATTAGCGCGTGCGAACTCGAGTTCGGAATTCCGAAATACCAAGTGCCAACGTTCCAGATGATCGCCGCGATGAGCAATGCGAATACCATTGCGAAGCCTGCGGACGAGCCGACCTGCAGGATCAGTTCGACGGGCAACAGCGAGACGATCGTGAAGGCAACGAGTCCGGCTGAAGTCAAGACACCGAGCAGATTCCAAATGCCTGACCAAACCACCGCGACCTGGGGAGGGAGCGAATGCGTGTAGATCACGGTCGCAACCGCGTTGGCCGTGTCGTGGAAACCATTCACGAACTCGAAGCCGAGCGCAATGACGAGCGCCACACCGAGCAATACGAACGGAAGTATGGCGGTCGTGCTGGGCATTGTCGCAAGATCTGAAATCAGAGCCGTCGCGGCGTAGACTGCGCCAAGTGCCAGAACCGCGAACACCCCGAAGCTCGTCGCACGGCTGGTCCAACGCGGCGTGCGCGAACGGTGAAGCGGATGATGATGAGATTGATGATGTACGGCGGTCGATTCGCTCATGGCCATCCCTTCATTGATTATTGACCGGCCCGCCTTACGGCGATTTCGTTGCTATCGCGCCCGTCGTGCAGGCGTCGACCCGGATAACGTCGGGAAGCACATTAATTCGCGCATGTGACATTTGGATTACATCTCACCATGCTGTTCGCGGCTCCAAATTTTCCGGATGACACTGCTGACACGTGAGATTGCAAGCTCGGTCGTCAATGTGCGGACAACGCGAGCGACATAGTCTCGAGTCGTGTATGAGCGAAAATCCGCCCGCAAGTTCGCTTCGCGCCAGAGGCCCTTCGACTCGTAGCCAATTGGGATCATGAGAATAAGCCAGCAATCGCCCCTGGCCAACTCAATATATTAAATATATATTTTCGATTTGACTCAAGGAGGTCTTGCAATTTAGGGGAGAGCGACATGCGCATGGCGGCCTTGCTCAGCATTGCTGCGTTAAGCCTGTGGCCGACATTTGTCCAGGCGGCGGACGAAACGATTTTCACATTGAAGACGACCGAGGACCTTTACCGGGTCTGCACGACCCCCGCAGACGACCCGCTGCGTGGCGCAGCCATCAACTTTTGCCAAGGATTTATATTGGGGGCGGTGAGCTACCATGACGCAGTCACGGATCGGCATAACCTAAAGCGGCTGATCTGCTACCCGCCCGGCGCCACCCGGGACGACGGCATCCAAGCGTTCATCGAATGGGCCGCCTCCCACCAAGCGGACAACAAATTCATGGATGACCCGCCCATATACGGTGCGGTCCGCGGACTGGCGCACAAGTGGCCTTGCAAAGAAAGCTAGGGAGTCACACACGATGAAGATCACCATTTCGCTTGTTGCCGTTCTTGCGGGGCTGACCTTGACCGGGTGCGGCGACACGACGGCATCGCGCAGCCTAAGCGGTGCCGGAATCGGTGCTGCTGGCGGCGCAGCACTTGGCGCTATTGGCGGGAATGCCGGCTTGGGCGCTGCCGTTGGCGCCGGGGCTGGATTGCTTGGGGGCTTTCTCTACGACCAGCAGAGGAAGGGCAATATCGACTTCTGAGCAGTCAGCAACATGCTCGACGCCGATCTGGCTTGGTCGTCTGTCAGCCAAGCCGCGCCAGCCGCTATTCTTTGTGCGTGTCGCTACTTACAACGCGACAGCGATCATCGACCGTCGGAGTAGTATCCGTTCCCTAACAGGTCAAACGACCCTGATGTTCGCAAACTGCCACGGATCCTCGCAATCGAGGGACTCCGGAAATAGTGCGCCGCGATCCTGTATGGGTGTCCAATCGGAATAGACGCCAATAACGGGCCCGAGATACGGCATGCAGATATCGAGGCAACGACGGAAGTCGATCTCTTCCGGTTCCACCACCCCTTCCATGGGATGTTCGATGCACCACACCATCCCCGCAAGAACCGCGACGCAGACTTGAAGGCTCGTCGCATTGTTGTACGGACAGAGCTGGCGCGCTTCCTCGATTGAGAGTCTCGAGCCATACCAATAGGCACCCTTGCGGTGACCTGCGAGAAGCACGCCGAGTTCGTCTATCCCCGAGACGATCTCGTCCATCATAAGCCGCTTGGATTTTTGTTGGTGCCAGTTCTTGCCGGCAAACTCATGAACGCTCAGCACAGCATCGTCGCAAGGATGATAGGCGTAATGAACTGTCGGCCGATATTCCACGCCGTGGCCATTGCGCACGGTGAGATAATCCGAAATCGAAATTGACTCGCCATGGGTAATAAGAAACCCGTGGTAAGGCCCTTCAAGCGGGGTCCAACTGCGCACCCGGACAGATGCGCCGGGCCGGCCGAGATAAATCGCAGAGTCACGGCCAAATTGATGCCGTGCGCCATCCGTCGGAAGAGCGCGCTCGTGCGTTCCCCAGCCAAGCTCGGAGGGTTGCCCTCCCTCGCTGCAAAATCCATCGATCGACCAAGTATTGACAAATTCACCGACCTGCTTCGGGATGTTCGCAACCTGCGTATCGCGCTCCGCGATATGGATTATCTTAATAACAAGCCTCCGTGCGAGTTCCGCCCACTCGGCCCGACTAGCCGGCGCCTCGTCTGTTTCTCCGCCCGTATCACGGGCGATATCGAGGAGGGCGCGCTTCACGAAATGCGAGACAAGGCCAGGGTTGGCGCCATGCGTAAGTAGTGCGGTTGGCGCTCGAGCGCGCCTTTCACCTTGCAATGCGAGTACTGACTCCCGCAGGGCATAGTTCGAGCGCAGAGATGGCGAGAGAGATGGGTCGGTGTAACCGCCCGGCCAAGGCTCAATGCAGGTATCGAGGTAAAGCGCACCTTGCTCCCGGCAGAGCTCAATCAGCGCCACCGACGACACTTCGACGGATACATTGAGCAGGAAATCCCCGCTGCCGATGAGCGGCCCCAGTACCGCACGATAATTGTCGCGCGTGAGTGGCGCTATTACGAATCGAATGCCCAAAGCCTCCGCTTCGCTGCGGCCACGCTCATCGGCCGTCACGATCGTTATGCGGCGGGGTTCGATCTCGATATGACGCAGGATGAGCGGCAACGTGCCCTGTCCGATCGAGCCGAATCCGACGACAACGATGTGGCCACCAAAGCCGCAGTGCTTCTGAGCAAGTGCCATGGTATGGTCTCCTGAAGCATCGGCGAGTTCGCGCCGGGGCGAATCACTATGAAGTCAATTCGACGCTCAAGGCTAGATGCAGTACGCCTTGAGCGGCGAAAACCCGTTAAAAGCGACGGACGAATAGGTCGTCGTATAAGCGCCGCAACTCAATATTCGGACCCTGTCACCAGGCTTGAGCGCAAGCGGCAGGCAATAGTCGCTGCGCTCATAGAGGATATCCACGCTGTCGCATGTTGGGCCCGCGAGTACGACCGGCCCCCTCTTCCCACCGTCATGGGGAGTTATGACGCGATACTTGATCGCTTCATCCATCGTCTCCGCCAATCCCGAAAACTTGCCGACATCGAGGAAGACCCACCGCTTCAGATCGGCCTTATCCTTGGTAGAAACAAGGACGACCTCCGCTTCTATGACGCCGGCATCGCCGACGATGCCTCGACCGGGCTCAACGATGAGCTGCGGGAGCGGCTCTGGAAAATGGCGCCGTACGGCCGCCAAAACGCTGGCGCCGTATTCCTCGATTGATGGAACATCGTGCTGGTAGCGGCTCGGAAACCCTCCGCCGAGGTTGAGCAGGGTAAGCTCAACTCCCTGCATGCGCAGACTCGATGCAAGCGTCGATACCTCGCCGATCACTCGGTCCCACTGGCCTAGGTCGGTCTGTTGCGAACCCACATGGAAGGAAATGCCGCATGCCTCGAGACCGAGCGCTTTTGCGCGCACCATAAGGTCCGCCGCCATGTCGAACGAGCACCCAAACTTGCGGGACAGCGGCCACTCGGCACCCGCTCCGTCGACCAGGACCCGGCAGAACACCCTGGAACCCGGCGCGGATGCGGCGAGCTTATCCAGTTCGACCTCCGAATCGAAAGCAAAAAGCCGCACGCCCTTTTCGTAGGCGTACGCGATGTCGCTTTGCTTCTTGATGGTATTGCCGAACGAAATGTTTCGAGGGTCGATGCCCAAACCAAGGCACAGGTCGATCTCGCCACGACTGGCTGTATCAAAGCACGAGCCCCGCCGCGCCAACAAACGAAGAATTCTCGGCGCGGGATTCGCCTTGATTGCGTAAAATATCCGCGCGGGCTCGAGCGCGCGGCTCATCGCGAGATAATTGCGTTCGACAATGTCCAGATCGACGATAAGACAAGGCGTCGCCGGCTTCTCTCTCTCAAGGAAGGCGGCGATTTTGGGCGTGACTTCGCCGCGCGGCGTTTCGGTCTTAACGACGCCGAGCCGTGGGCGGGCACGAACGCGCTCCGGCCGAGGCTGAATGGCCGGCTCAACAAGCGCCGTCGGGACCGGGGCCGCGACGACCGCAATACGCTCAGAATTTTGGGTGGGACGACGACGGGTGGCCGCGCCACCCCGGTGGATTGCGAACATCGATTGCTCCCTCTCGGAACCGGCAGCTGCCGGCGTTGCCAAAAGAGACGCGACCGTCGTTGCATAACCTCAGAGGGCCAGCGGCACGTGCGTATGCGTCACGAGGCGGCCATATAGCGACTTATCTCCGAAGTGCAAGAGAATTTTGCAAAAGAGGTCAAAAATTTTTGACTGAGGGCATTTACCAAACGTTTACGTTCGCACCCCGCTGAGAGCGATAATCCGTTCGCTCTCGGATGCAGCGCAAGATGCGTCGCTTATGCTTAAAGCGACGGAGGGTTGGAGACATTGTAGAAAATCCTCGTGTCATATAACGATAGGGAACTACATTGCTCGAGATCTAAATATCCATATGTATTTTATTCAGAAGACAAAAGTTATATTGCACAAAATCGATTTAGCGGGGTATTAGTACCTCATTTCGTCAAATGAAATTGTACGGATGTTGGGGTATGCTGGCGGTCTCAGGGCAAAACGTACCCCCTCCTTCTCACTCCGCCCCCTCATCGCCCGCGTGTAGGCAGCCGCTGAAGCGAGAAGGAGACGGCGTCTCACTTACATGAAATTGACACCCTCGCCTCTGAGTTTTGGATGAAGCTGCTCTTCGAAATAGCAGGCATCCGTTCACAAGACGCATCTGCTCGCCGCTGCGAAAACGCGCAAATCTGCATCGACTGTGTCAAAGAGCCCGTCACATTTTTCCACCCGCACCGCCGCCACCGCCTCCAGCGCCCCCGCCATTGCTGCCATGATCTCTAGGTGTCGCGCTGGTCAGGTCAACCTGATGGACATTGCTCAGTGAAGTGGAGAGGCAATCCGCAAGCGGCAGAAATATGGCGACCACGGCGACAACACGAAGCATCAGCATAGCGTTCCCCTATGAAAAGAGGTTCACAAGCCGATTGCGCGGTCAACTATGCTCAATCCCGCAGCACGCCAACGCGCACGCGACAAGGCCATCTTTAATCGACGTATGGGGTTGGCCGAAACCTTCGCACTAGAGTATTTGCAAGTCCAGTAAACATGGCGTGAGTATCCACGCACAGTTGGAGTATGACCCTAGTGCGCGCGTTTCGGAGAGAACCGTCCATCTCGTGCCTGCCTGCACTCTCGGGCGACAAAATTCCTTACAGAAATGACGCATTCAAAAGATGAACAGGTCATGTCGCCCACCGTGGATCAGGTCCCTGCGCGCCGTCGTCACGCGCGCGGGCAGCCATGATTTTGGGGTCCGCTCTCGCCCAGTTAATCGAGTTTTGCGCGCGGGTGTCTATGGCGCTTATACTTGTCCTG
>Ga0187766_10000523_pt1 | contig 21310 bp, 17 predicted proteins | sample 0216_QUI02_MP05__4_FD_132971 | JGI IMG/M metagenome (GOLD analysis project Ga0187766, IMG submission 132971) | Tropical peat soil microbial communities from peatlands in Department of Meta, Colombia - 0216_QUI02_MP05_20_MG | ecosystem: Environmental > Terrestrial > Soil > Wetlands > Peat ... | reverse complement strand
CGGCGCGGCATGGTTCGTCTGGATCGATCCGCGCGATCGCGCCGCGGCCCGGTCGATTCTGAAAGAAATTCTCGTAGACCCGGCGGTCCTGGATCAGGACGACAATCAGATTGCTACCGACGAGTCGCGCGTCAATCCGCTCTTTCCCGCTCGAAGAGCCTTGAAGCATCCACCTGTCGAGCAGCCGCCGGATCCCGAGGACGCGTTAGCCGAGTCCGAGGATTCCGGCGGGCCGACGCCGGACGATATCGTTGAGGATTTCGATCCGGACGACGCGACCGCCGATGTCTGGTCCGGCGACGACAAGGACTTCGCCAAGTACGTTAGAGCTTCCCTTGGGGGTGTTGGCATCGGCAGCATCCTTCACGAAGACGCGGGCAAAATCCACGTCTTCGTGTTGCCCGCGCAGGAATCTCGCGCCCGCGAAATCGTTCGCGAAGTCCTCGAAGGCACGCCGCCGCGATAATCGGTTTTGTTGATCGCGGGCTACAAACGCGACGCCAGGAAAAGTCCGCCGCCGATCGCCACCACGTCTTCCACCAGCGCAATCACGAAATCCGGCGAATGTAGTCCTGCCACGATCGCCTTCCGGATGTGATATCCCGCAAACGTCCCGACGACCGCTCCGACCACGCCCAGCGCCGCTCCCACCAGCCACGACGCTCCTCCGCCGACGCTCAGGGTCGCGGCGGCGAGTCCGCCCATCACGATCCGGGCTATGAAACCAGGAGGCGCGGTTCGCGCAGGCGTCTTCGGCAATTTGTCGTTTACCAACTCGGCGACCGCAGCCAGCGTGAAGATCGCCACCGCCGGTATCGAGCCCATGAACGAGAGATGCGATCCTGAAAGGTTGATCCAGCGCAGATGCGCGGACCATGTCACCACTGCGGGCGCCGTCAGCGCGCGCAGTCCGGCAATCACGCCGATTCCAAACGCCAATGCGAGGACGAGATTCATGCTCATCGGTGGAACCTCCATGGCGGGTCTGAGAGGGATAGGTACGAGCAAACGGCTGCTCCGGCCGCTCACTCGCGCCGGAGTATATCGCTTCGCGTCCGCGGCGGCCAGAAGTCATTCCGCTTGCCGCCGCTGGCTTCCTTTGCCGCGCCGAGTTCGTTTATCATCGTCGCCACGATGTCCGTCGACTCGATCAAGACTGTAGCTGTACTCGGCGCTGGCACGATGGGCAACGGCATCGCGCACGTCTTCGCGCGCGCGGGTTATCGCGTGATTCTGCGCGACGTCGAAAAGCGTTTCCTCGATCGCGGCCTCGAAACGATCTCGAAAAATCTCGACCGCGAAATCAAGAGGGGCAAAATCACCGACGCCGACAAATCTTCAGCCCTGGCCCGCATTCAGGCCGTCACGGACAACGTCGCCCTTGTCGGCGCGGATTTTGTCGTCGAAGCCGTTCCCGAGCAGCGCGATCTGAAAGTGCGCATTCTGAAAGAGGTCGATTCCGTTCTGGGCCCCAGCGCGATTCTGGCGAGCAACACGTCTTCGATTTCGATCACGGAACTTGCCGCGCAAACCTCCCGCCCCGACCGCTTCATCGGCATGCACTTCATGAACCCCGTGCCGGTGATGACGCTCGTCGAAGTGATTCGCGGCCTTGCGACCAGCGACGCCACCTTCGCCACCACGATGTCGCTCTGCGAAAAGCTCGGCAAAACGCCGGTCGCCGTCAACGACGCTCCCGGCTTCGTATCCAATCGCGTCCTCATGCCGATGATCAACGAAGCGGCCTACGCCGTGATGGAAGGCGTCGCCACGCCCGAAGCCGTCGACGCCGTAATGAAGATGGGAATGAATCATCCGATGGGACCGCTCGAACTGGCCGACCTCATCGGCCTCGACGTGTGCGTCGAAATCCTCGACGTGCTGCAAAAAGGCCTCGGCGATCCTAAATATCGCGCCTGCCCGCTTCTCCGCAAATACGTCGCCGCCGGCTGGCTCGGACGCAAATCCGGCCGCGGCTTCTACAAATATTCTGCTTGAGGCGATCGGAAGTATCGATGACACTCGGTGCCGGGGCACAGCAAGCAAGACGGGAGGTGGCAAATGAACGTGCGGAATTTGTTGATCATGTTGTTGGCCGCGATGTTATTCCCCGCTATGGCTTCAGCCCAGCAAAGGTTAACTTGCACTTCGGGCCCGCACGGGCAGCGGACCTACTGCGCGGCCGATACGCGAGGCGGCGTCGCGCTTGTTCGGGTGCGCTCGCATAGACCCTGCCGAGAGGGCGTGAGCTGGGGCTTCGACGCGCAAGGCATCTGGGTCGAAGGCGGCTGCGATGCCGATTTCGAGGTGCGCCCGTACGCCGGAGGTCCTTGGTGGTGGTACTCGGGCAAAGGTCATCGGCCAGAGGCTTGGCAAGGTACCGGCGCCTGCTTCTTCACCGATTCTGGTTACGGAGGACGCTACTTCTGCATGAGCCGCGGCGAGGCGATTCGCCACATGCCGCCCGGCTTCGACAACCGGATCTCCTCGATACAGTTGGTCCGGGCGAACTCCGTACTGATCTTTTCTAAAGACGACTTTGGCGGTTACTCGGGACGCATCTCGGAAGATGTGCCGATGTTGAAGAACTGGCGCATCCCGGGCACCGACAAGTCCTGGAACAATCGCATCTCCTCCATTCGAGTGGAGTAACGTCGCTCGGCCGCCGGCTGGCTCGGAACTAGACCCGGCCGCGGCTTCTACAAATACTGAACTGCAGCTTCTGGCGTTGTCAGCACCCCGACATTGCAGCACGCGATTTTTTGCCTTGACTGGGCGTCCCGCCGGAAGTTATATACCTTGCAATTACTCATCTAAACAGCAGCCTCGCTCAGATGTGGCACTGAGTCGCTACCACGGGAGGTCCCATGGCTTCCGACGGACAAACAGGGCTAATGCTGAAGGTTACAGGCTTCGGTGCTGCGGGAGGATTCCTCGCGTGGCTCCTGATGAAGTCCACCGGCGGCAATCTCTTCGTGAATTGGAATTGGTACGCCAGCGTGCCCACCGCCATCGTTTTCGGCGCGGCCGCCGCGTGGATCGGCGTATTCGTGCTGGCGAACACGGATATGAGCAATCAAGCGCGCGGCTTTGCGTTCGCGCTGCTTTGCGGAATATTTTTCAAGCCGGTTATTCAAGGGGGCTACAGCTTCGTTGTCGGTGCTGTTTCGCAGGCGCAGGCGCAAAGCAGCGCCTCGACCGTTCAGGACGCATCGAAGAGCCTTGCCAGCGCCCTGAAATCGGCGCCGCCCGCGCAAGTCACGAGCGAAGTGCAAAAAACGAGCGACGCCGTCAGTACCCTTGTTCAACAGACTGCGGCGGTCCCCGATCCCGGGTTGAAGCAACAGTTGGACCAGCGCTCGTCCGAGGCAGTCAAGACGATTGTTGAGGCCGCTCCGGCCGCCCCGCAGGCGTCCGTCGACAGCCTTGCGAAGATCGGAGACGCGGCCAAGAAAAACGGGAACACGGCTGTGACGCTCAACGTCCTGAGCGCCCTGAAGACGATCGAATCGAACTCGAAAGACCCGCAGGCTGCCAGTGCCGCCGCCCGCGCTGCGGAGCTAGTTAGGTCGCAGTAGGCTGAACGCAGCAACCCCCGCGCTCCCCCGAGTTGACCCGCAAGCGGTTCCAGTCTATTTTTTACCTGACGAACCGGCCACGCGAGGCGAATGAGCATGAAGAAGTTCGCATCCCTCTCGACGCTTATATTCATCATCGCCGCCTTCCACACTTGGTGCCAGGAACCCGGCAAGCGCCTTACCAACCAAGACATCATCAGCATGACCCAGCTCAATCTTTCCGATGACGTCATCATCGCCAAGATTCGCACGGCCAGCTCGAATGGCCCCGACGCGATTGCCTTTGACACCAGTGTGGACGGCCTCAAGGCTCTCAAGGACGCGCACGTCACCGACGCGGTGATCAAAGTGATGATCGATCCCGCTCAACCGGCTCCGGTGGTCGTTGCCGCGGGCGCACCAGTCGCGCTCAGTCCCAATCTGCCGCCGCCCGAGGTGGGCGTGTATTGGAAGAATGGCGCGGCGTTCGTCCTCATCCAGGGCCGCGCGATCGATCAGACGAAAGTCGGCGGCCGTGCGGGCAGCTATTTCACAGACGGCATGCGCAATCAACACTGGGATGCTTATCTCGAAGGTCCAACATCCGCAAATATCATTAAGGAGCGCCACCCGTCTTTCTTTTTCTACGTTCCCGACGGCAACGACGCCTCCGATTACGTCCTGATCAAACTGAATAAGAAGGCCGACCGGCGCGAATTCCAGGTCGGCTCCTTCGGCGGAGTGACCGGCGGCAAGACCGGAGTCAAACGCGACAAGGAAGTTCCGTACAAAGCCGAGCACGTCGCGATTCGCACCTATCGCGTCACCCTCGACGAAGATCTCAAGCCCGGCGAATACGCTTTCTTCATGGGCACCGGGATGTCGGAAACGATGTCCGGCGCGCGCGGAGGCAATCGCTCTGGCGGTGCCGCCACCGGCCGCATCTACGACTTCAGCGTCCCGGAGTAGCGGTTTCGTGCAAAGGGCGCGGCATGCTGGCTGGGCTTGATTTTTTGGCAGCAAACTGTTTAAATGGTCTTTGCTTTTTCTTCGCCTCATGCTAAAATTCCTTCCCAGAAATGCTCCCGTCGGGCCAATCGCACTCTGCTAGAATCGGGCCGCCTGCGACGGATGTGCACCCCGCGCGGGACCTGCCCGCCGGAGGCGGGCCTAAACGAAAGCCCCTCATCGAGGTGTCAAAAATGAACGACGAAAAATCCAAGAATCTCGACCTCGCGATCTCGCAAATTGAAAAGCAGTACGGTAAAGGCTCGATCATGCGCCTGGGGAACCGGGACGTGCTCGTCCCCGTCAGCGTGATTCCCACCGGCTCGATCTCCATCGACGCAGCCCTCGGCGTCGGCGGTTTTCCGCGCGGACGCGTGATCGAAGTTTACGGCCCCGAGTCCGGCGGCAAGACCACGCTCACGCTTCACGTGATCGCCGAAGCCCAGCGCACGGGCGGCCAAGCCGCCTTCATCGACGCTGAGCACGCGCTCGATCCCACTTACGCGCGCAAGCTGGGCGTGGACGTCGATAACCTCCTCGTCTCCCAGCCCGACAACGGCGAGCAAGCGCTGGAAATCGCCGAGGCGCTGATCCGCACCAACGCCGTCGATATCGTCGTTGTCGACTCAGTGGCCGCGCTCGTCCCCAAGGCCGAGCTCGAAGGCGAAATGGGCGAGCCGCAAATGGGCTTGCAAGCTCGCTTGATGTCACAGGCGCTGCGCAAGCTCACTGCGATCGTCAACAAATCGCGCACCTGTCTCGTTTTCATCAATCAGATCCGCGAAAAAATCGGCGTGATGTTCGGCAACCCGGAGACGACCACCGGCGGTCGCGCGCTGAAATTTTACGCGTCGATCCGCGTCGATATTCGCCGCATCCAGTCGATCAAGGAAGGCGATCGTGTTATCGGCTCGCGCACGCGCGCGAAAGTTGTGAAGAACAAAGTCGCTGCGCCGTTCCGCGAGGCCGAATTCGACATCATCTACGGCGAAGGCATCTCCAAGGAAGGCGATCTGCTCGATCTCGGCGTGATGAAGGGCATCCTAGAAAAGTCAGGCACGTGGATTTCGTACAAGGGCGAGCGCCTCGGACAAGGCCGCGAAAACGCGCGCCTCTTCCTGCGCGAGCACACCGACATTCGCGACAAGATCGATCACGATATCCGCAAGTCGCTCGGCCTGCTCGCGCCTTCCGCCGAAGATGCAAAAAAGGCCGCTGCTGACGGCGATAGGCCCGTCGCCAAAGCCGCTGCCGCCGCCCAGGGCCGCTCCGCCCGCTAAGGAAGAGCAGTGCTTCAATTGCGCGCGACTGTTTTCCGGGTGCCCCACGCTGTTGCCCCAATCAACAGGGTGGGAAGTCTTCCTTACGACGCTGCCGCGCTCGACCGCGGAAATCCCGCGCTCGCCATCACTTCTTCACTCTGCGCCCGATGACGGTCGCAGTGCGCGGCGATCAATAGCAGCCACTGGTAGCAATCTATCTCGCCGAACACCGGGTGACGGAAGAAGTGCGCTCGCAGGTCCGCCTCGGTGCTGCTGGCAAACGCGCGCGTGCTTTGCCGCGCCGTTTCGAATTCCTTCAGTAACTGGTCGTCCGCCCATCGCCCGCAGGGACGGATCGGCTCCGGCGCCTGAAATCGCGTGATGCGCCCCGCGATGTCCTCGACCATTTGCTTATCCTTGCCTTCGAAGACACTCCGCTTCTCCGGCGCTGGCCCTTCGCTCAGCGTCTTCTGGATGAACCCGAGCACTCGCCCCTCGACAAATGTCAAATGCTCCACGTTCTCGGCCACGCTCCACCGGTCGGGCGCCGGCTTGAAATGCAATTGTTCGCGCGACAGGCCTTTCACGGTGCCCAGCAACCGCTCGCGCGAGTCCGCCAGATTCTTCAAAAGCGTTTCCCGCTCGCTTGAAGTCATCATGTATTTCGCCTCCGAATTTGCTAATTTTCGGCCCACATCATACCCCTGGCTCCTGCTGATTCCTAGTTTGCCGCGCCTTCGACTTCTGTACAGTTCTCGCCTCTGTACGCCAGTCCAGTTGTGTCGCCCGATTGCACGATGGACAATGAATTTCGAAAATTGGTTGCGAACGCAAACCGAAATTTCTAGACTAATATGGGGCGTTCATCCGAGGAATAGTCCGCAGCAAAGAAACGAAAATGAAAACCGGCCCAGCTCTCAAGGAAGCAGTCTCGATTTTGTGCCTGGTGCTCGTAGGCGGTATCGGAATCGCCTTCGGAGCGCCTCCGGCCCACCGGCACCGCGCCCGTCCCGCTGTGGCGGTCGATCCAACGAAAGACGACATCACCACCGACGACGATCCCGTAGTTCGCGAAATCGCCGTCGAAGCTCTCGGCCATCAAAAGGGCTCAGTCGTTGCAGTCGATCCGTCCAACGGTCGCATTCTCGCCGTCGTCAATCAGAAGATGGCGTTTTCTTCCGGCTTCGAGCCGTGCTCGACCATCAAGCCGTTCGTCGCGATCGCGGGCCTGCAAGAAGGCGTGATCACGCGCGACACGATGATTCGCGTCGCCAAGCGCCGCTACATGGATCTCACGGAAGCCATGGCGCATTCCAACAACAAATTCTTCGAACAGGTCGGCACGCAGCTCGGCTTTCAGCGCGTCATCGACTACGAACAGCAGCTCGGCCTCGGCCAGCGCGTCGGTTTCAATATTCCTGAAGAGCAGCCCGGGTTCTTGCCGCCTTCGCCGCCTGCGTACGGCGGGGTGGCGCGCATGTCGAGCTTCGGCGAAGGCATTCGCATCACGCCGTTCCAGCTCGCTTCTCTCGAAGCGACGCTCGCCAACGGCGGCACGCAGTATTACTTGCAATATCCGCGCACTGACGAAGATCGCCAGAGTTTCGTTCCGCGCGTGCGCTCGCAATTTGATATTGCCCCGCTGCTTCCCGATCTCCGCGACGGCATGCTCGCCGCAGTCATGTACGGCACCGCGCGTCGCAGCTACGATCCCGATGGCGAGCAGGATCTCGGCAAGACCGGCACCTGCAACGACGAAACGATGGGCGGCCGCCTTGGGTGGTTCGTCTCCTACGCCGACCAGGCCCATCCGCGAATCGTGATCGTCGTGCTGCTCCACGGCGGTAGCCGCATGATCAGCGGTCCGTACGCTTCGCAAATCGCCGGACGCATCTATCGCGGCCTCTACGCGCGCAACTATTTCGCTCAGACCGCGCCCGACGCCGATTCCAACCGCCGCGCGCAGTTTGCATCCGCTTCCGGCAGCTCTCAGTAGCTCTATTCCTTGCCACCGAAACGCTCTTGCGCGCACCCGCGCGCGCGTTGTATACGTCACTCGCATCATCACTTCGCATCTGCGGGAGGCGCTCGCATGAGCAATCGACCGATTTCCATTTCACTTGCAATTCTTCTCGCCGCATTCGCGCTCGCTCCTTCGCGTGCGCTGGCCCAGCAATCCTGCGAAAGCCTCACCGCTCTCAAAATTCCAAACGCGACGATCACTTCGGCCACTTCGATCAATCCTCCTCCCGATCTCGTCATACCGATTCCTGCCGGCCCGATCGGCCCTGCAAGTAACCTCTCAATCTCGGTTCCGTTCTGCCGCGTCGCCGCCGTTTCCACGCCGACGAGCGACTCGCACATCAGTTTTGAAGTTTGGCTTCCTGTTGCGGCGCGCTGGAACGGAAAATTCGAATCTGTCGGCAACGGCGGCTTTATCGGTCAGATCAGCTACACCGCGCTGGCCGGGCAACTCAATCGCGGCTACGCCACCGCCAGCACCGACACAGGCCACACCGGCGTCGACGAAAGCTGGGCTCTGGGCCATCCCGAACAGCTCGTCGACTGGTCCTACCGTGCGGTCCACGAGATGACCGTCGACTCGAAGATCATCGTCCAGGCGTTCTACGGCAAGGCCGCGAAGCTTTCGTATTGGAACGGCTGCTCGACCGGCGGCAAGCAGGGTCTCACCGAAGCGCAGCGCTATCCCACCGATTACGACGGCATCGTTGCCGGCGCCCCCGCGAATTACATCACGCACCTGCAAGCCGGCGGCGTCTACACCAGTTGGGTTCGTCTAAAGGATGGTCCGAATGGCCCCGAATATATTCCGGGCTCCAAGATGCCCGTGCTGCACAAGGCCCTACTCGATTCGTGTGACGCGAAAGACGGCGTCCTCGATGGCGTGATTGCCGATCCGCGCCGCTGCCATTTCGATCCGAAGGTAATTCAGTGCGCGGGCGCCGATGGACCGAACTGCCTCACCGCCGCGCAGGTCAAGACGGCTCAGCAAATCTACGCCGGCGCGAAGTACAACGACGGCAAACAAATTTTCCCGGGCTACGAGCCCGGCAGCGAACTTCTGTGGGATTCGCCCTTCTCCGCGCCCGTAAACAACACGATCGGCGTCGGATTCTTCCGCTTCATGGCCTTCGACAATCCGAACTGGGACTTCACCACCTTCGACGCCGACCGCGACACCCGCACTGCCGACCAGAAGCTCGGCTCGATCGTCAACGCGATCGACCCGAACCTGAAAGCCTTCCAGCAGCACGGCGGAAAATTGATCATTTACCATGGCTGGGCCGATCAGGCGATTCAGCCGGAAAACAGCATCAATTATTACGAGAGCGTCGTCGCGGCGATGGGCGGCCAGGAAAAAACGCAGCAGTTCCTCCGCCTCTTCATGGCTCCGGGCATGACGCACTGCCAGGGCGGCGCCGGACCGAATGTTTTCGACGCGGTCACATCGCTCGAACAATGGCGCGAGAACGGCATCGCGCCTGACAAAATTATCGCGACGCACTCGACCAGCAACGCGATCGACAACACGCGCCCGCTCTGCCCCTATCCGCAGGCTGCGATCTACAAAGGCAGCGGCAACACCACCGACGCCGCCAACTTCACCTGCGGCAACCCGACTTGGTAGCACGGCTTCAAGACTCGCCGTCATTCTGAGCGGAGCGTCCCGACGCATTTGTTCGCGGCGGTTGCCGCGTCGGGACGCGCAGTCGAAGAATCCCTCTTCGGGTGGAAGCGCAGGACTTTAGTCCTGGGAATTCTCGTCGGTTCGTTCGCGGGGCTTTAGCCCCGGCGAGGTGCCGCGAAATGTGACTCGGTTCGCAGAAGTGCTATCATCGCCCCGCAATGATCCGCTCGCGCCGCCTTGCCTCTCTCTCTTTCTTCCTCGCTCTTGTCGCCGTCGCCTCCGCACAGTCCCAAATGCAACTCTCGCACCCGATCGTCCTCCACGCCGCGCGCGACGATCTCTTGGCCGGCTTCACTGCCGAGCGCGATATGGGCACAGAAGGCGCCGGTTCCGCCGACACCGCCGTCCGCGACGCGATTAACTCCGGCAAAATTCCCGGCCCGCGCCTGCGCATCAGCGGCAATGCGATCAATATCCTCGGCGGACACGAGGACGCCGTCGGCTACAATCCCGCGCAGCACGTCCTGCCCAACGCCGACTACGCCAACACCTCCGAAGAACTCATCGCCGTGATGCGCGAGCAATACAAGGAAGGCGCGGACTTCACCAAAATCTATGAGACCGGCGCCGACACGGTGAGCAATGGCAAAGCTTCAACGCCCTACCAATACTCCGAAGCGCAACTCGCCGCAGCCGTGCAGGAAACTGCTCGCGTCGGCGGACGCGTCGCCGTCCACGCCACGGGCGAACCCGGCGCGCTCTTCGCCGCGCAGGCTGGCGTCGCCTCTATCGATCACGCCAATCATCTCGACGACGAAACAATTCGCATCATGCGCGAGAAACACATTTTCGCCGTTCCGACTCTCACGATCTTCGAATATTTCGCGGAACATTCCGAAAAGCCGGAATCAGCCGCGCTCGATCGCCAGCTATTCGACTTGAAAGTTCGGGAATTTCCGAAGCAAGTTGCCGCGGGCGTTCCGATGGCCGTCGGTTCCGACGTTGGCCCGTTCCCGCACGGCACTCAAACTCGCGAATTCGAATTGATGGTGAAGTACGGCATGACTCCGCTCGCGGTGCTTCAGGCGGATCTTCTAAATGGTGCGAAGCTTTTGGGATGGGAAGGTCAAATTGGCGCGCTCAAGTCCGGCTACTTCGCCGATGTCATTGCCGTTCCGGGGGACCCCTTGCAGGATGTCTCCGCGCTCAAGCACGTCGTCTTTGTGATGAAATCCGGCGTCATCTACCGGAAGTAGTTCTCGTCTCGAATTTCTGCGGTGGGCTACAACGCGGCCGAATGGCCTGTGGATCGAACTACCGCTTTCGCTTTCCTCGTCCGTGGAGGTTGCCGTTTCCGTTGTTCAGCGATTCGCGCACGGCTTTGGCAATCTTTTGATCCAACTGCGCGGTCGCCGCTTCATACCCGCGTCGCGCCTCTTCGACGATCTCCGCCATATGCTTCGACGCGCGCTCAACAATCCTCTGCACGGCCGCTTCCGACATCCGTTCCATCGACGCCTTTAGCGCCTCTTCCATCGTTTCGTGGAGCGGCCTCGTGGGCTTCTTGACTACCGTTTCGATCTCCGCTCTCGCGGGCTCCTCCCGCACGGGAATCGCCGCATCACTCTTGGCCATTTGCAGCGCGGCGGTTACCTCGGCTTCGCGCCCTTCGGCACGTCCGGCCATCACGAGAATCTCGCTCGCGTCCCAGGACGCCGTCAGCGTCACCGGAGCGGGAGGAGGCGGTGCAGGGGGAGTAGGCTGTGGCGGTGGTTCTTCCAGCACGAACACCGGCTCGCCGGGCGGTGGAAACCAATCATCGGGCGGCATCGGAATGTCCCACACGTTGCCGGGCACATCCAGATTCAAGCCGATGTACAGCATCTCTCGCGCATGGCTAGGCCGCTGTACCCAGATCACTTTTGCGGTCACTTCGCGCGGCGGTCGATTGGGATTTCCGCGCGGAATTTCGAGGGTAATCTCGCTGCCCCTCGTTACATAGTGCCGGGATACGTACCGGCAGCCGTGGCAGCTGACCATCACCGTGCGCGTGCTTTCGGCGAACGGCTCGTGCAGCGCGTCGATGCCTTTCACCTTGATCGGCACCGCGAGCGTCATGCGCGTACTGCGCCGCTTGTCCGCGCCGTCTTTCGCTGCTGACGACTTACTCACTCGGTCCTCCGGCGGGATTGCTCGCGCTTGCGCGCGACAGGGCCCTGCTCGCGTGGGTGCGGCATTTCCCCGTGGCCGCCTGTTGAGCCGGAAACACTTCTACAACTGACTTTTACGACAGGAGTCCGCGCGTTTTGAGGGACCCCAGAAAATGATAGCACCGTGCAATTTTGGTGACTCCCAATTTGCCGCGCCTGTGTCGGGTTTGCGACGGTCCATCGCAAGCGCTCGCAGCACCTGTTGCCATGCATCGGCTCGGCAAACCCTGCCGCTCGGACTTGCATCCCTGTCCTCGTCGGGCTTGCTCCAGCTGAAATATTCTCTGACGCTTGTTCGCCCGTCCCGCGTCCGAACGGGAACTTTTGGGCCCGCTCGGCGGAAATAAGAACGGAATCTTCTTATTCTCTGGGGTGAGGCAGGGCCATGTTTGCCCGTACGGGGTGCCTTCTCTGCGGAATAGTCATCGCGGTCGTGTGCCAGTTTGCGGTCGCGTCCCGCGCTTCGGCACAGGGCTTGCACAACATTCTTCGCGCGCAGGATCGCATGTTTCCGGCCATCGGTCCGGGGGTGCAAGCGATCAAGAGCGACGCCGCCGGCCACTACTACATCCTCGCCGAGCCGGCGACCGAGATTCTGATCTACAGCGCAACCGGCAAGCTCCTAGGCCAAGTTCCCAATGCCAATTCGCACGGAGCGACGATCCGTTACGCTGTTTCGATCGACATCGATCCGCAGGAACGTCTTTTCGTCGCGGATCGCGGCGCGAACGCTGTAAAAATTTTCAAATCTGATGGCGCACTCCTCGCCACCATTCCAGTTACCGCGCCCACATCCGTCGTCGCTCTCTCGGGAGGGCAGTTCGCGGTCACGCAACTTCAATCCAGGCGCCTCGTGAAAATCATGGACCAAAGCGGCGCCACCATTCGTTCGTTCGGCGATCCTGCCGACCTGTCCGGCGGTGAACCGGTCGTTCAAGCTCAACTCAACAGCGAGACGAAGCCCAAACCTCCCGTTCCGGTCGTGATGGATCGCGGACGGATCACCGGCGACGCGAAAGGCAACATCTATTTCGCATTCACATCGCTTCCCGATCCCACGCTGCAGCGCTTCGATCGCTTCGGCTACTCCGCGTACGAATCCGTCATGCCAGCCACGGATTTTGGCGCGCTCGGCGGACGCGACGGCCGCGACATCGAGATCGGCTACACCATGGCCGGCGTCACGGGTCCCGATAGCGTCACCGCGTGGACGGATCTGCACTCCGTCAGAGCGTCAATGGGACGAGGAGTAGGCGGCCGGGGGCGAGGCGCCGCTGCGGCGAACGCGATGAACGACGCGAATTCATCCAATAACGCAAACTCGGGAACAAATTCATCGAGTGCTTCTGGCGATTCTTCGTCGGATCCGGACATCGCGGGCGATATCTCCGATATCAACGGCAACACTGTGAGCTACAACTCCGGCGACAACTCCGAAACGTTGTTGTTTTCTGGATCAGGAAACGGAAACAGTTCCTCACTGCTCTCGCCCGGAATGTTCAGCATGGGTGGCGGCGCGGTTCATTTCGGAGGTACGCACGGTTTCGGCGGCGGCGAATTGGGAGGGTTTGGCGGCGCATTCGGCGCGCGTCCCGAATACGGTGGCTTCGGCGGTCACCCGCCCGGCGACGGAGCCGGTGGCGAAGATCACTTCGGTCGTTTTCATCCCGGTTACGGAACCTATCGCGCGACCGCCACGCTGAAAGTCGCGCTCGATGATCCCTCAAAACACAAACTCGAGAAGCCGGTGCTGACCGCGGTCGGCGTCGATCCGCAGACGCTCGATGCATGGGCCGCGGTCGGCGACACGCTCGTGCGCATCGACACCCTCGGAAATCGTCTGGACGTTTTTTATCTGACTTTGCCCAACGGCGCGACGATCCGCCCCACATCGATTCTCGTCGAGCCGGACCGCTTTCTCATCGCCGCCGATCCCTGGGGCATCTACGAATTTCCGCGGCCCGATAAGCCGTCGCCAAGATCCGCGAAGCCAGCCGCGAAGGCGGCCGTCTCAAATTCATCCGGCACGCTCATCCCGCAGCAGATTCCTCCGAGTTCCGCTCCGAACTCCGCCAAGTAGGCTTTCGCGCTAGATGTCAAAAAAATGCACGAAAATGCATGCTAAACGGGCTTAAATCGCGCTTTCTTGCACTTTTTTGCACGTTTTGCATAGCTCGGAATTTGTTAAGCGCAGCAAAATCAAATAGTTGCAAGTTTTGAGGGCTGAAAATCGAAAAGTGCGATTTTCAGGGTTGAGAGGAGTTTTGCTGCTGCGGCTGATTTTGCGCGACGGTCGCGTTTTTTCCGGGCAGCGGCGGCATCAACGCGAACGCGTGATCGCGCGCGTCGGCGAACGCGGCCCAGTTGCGCTTTGAAATCGGATCGGCGGTCGGCAGCGGCAGCTTTTCGAAGTTCAAGAATTCGCCGTGGCGCTCGATGCGGAAGTCGAGATGCGGCCCAGTCGCGAGGCCCGTCATGCCGACGAGGCCGACGGTCTGCCCCTGCGCCACATGCGCGCCGTTGCGGACGAGAATCCTCGAGAGGTGCATGTAATAAGTGGTGTAGCCGTTCGTATGCTGCACCTTGACGAGATTTCCGTCGCCGCCCTTGGGCCCCGCAAAAATCACTTTGCCTTCGCCGATGGTCTGCACCGGAGTGCCGATGGGCGCGCCGTAGTCGATGCCGAGGTGCGCGCGATACTCCTTCAAGATCGGATGGTAGCGGTGATAGCTGAAATGCGACGTGATCGGCGCGGCGAACTTCAGCGGCGAATGCAGAAACGCCTTCTTCATCGACTTGCCGTCGGGCGTGTAGTAGGCCTCGGCGCCGGAGCCGTCCTTGAAGAGCACGGCGCGATAGGCGCGGCCGCCGTTCATGTATTCCGCGGCGAGGATGCGGCCGTAGGAAATCGTTTCGCCGCTCGCGAGCGTTTTCTTTTCGACGACCACGCGGAACGTGTCGCCGGGGCGCGGATCGGTGTAAAAGTCGAGATCGAACGCGAAGATGTTGGCGAGGCGCATTGCCAGCTCGGGCTTTTCTCCCGCGTCGGTGACGGCCTGGAAGAGCGAATCGTCGATTTGTCCGCCAACGCCGACGGTATCGGAGCGCGAGGGAATCGCGTCGATCTGCGAATGAAAATCATTGCCCGCAGGCGCGATCGAGAGCACGTGCTCGGGATCGATCGTGTAGCGCACTTCGCGCAGATTGCCCCAGAGGCCGCGGCCGACCGCAAGCTGATTGCCCGCGCGAAGATGGCGCAAATTGAAAACGGGCTGCGCGGCATTGATCACGCGCGCGGCTGTCGAGGAATCGATGCCCATCGTCTGCAGGAACGCGATGAAAGGAAGCCTCGCGGGGAGCGTGCTCTCGTTGAAGCGGACAATCTGCTGCTGGAGGCGCAGCGCCTCGTCGTGCATCGCCGCGAACTGCGCCGTCTTCGATTTTTCCGCCGAGGAGCGGATGTAGTAGGACGCGCCGGCGCACCCCGCCGCGATCAGCAGGAAACTCGGCCAGAAAATCCATCGCTTCGCGTTCATCGGGGCCCGTGGTGCTCCTTTTCAAATAAATCGTTCGGAGGATAGCCTAGTCCGAGCGCGCGCGGGAGAAAAAAGTATGTGGACTTGTTTGCGATCAGTGACGGGGGGTCAGTCGCGAGTGAACGGCGGAGCCTCATTCACCACGGTACCCAGACTAAATCACAGCAGGCACTTTAGGGCATAGTCGATCGACACGAATCGGATCAGATCAGAGAATCAGACAGGTGGGTGAATCGCCAAAGGCCGACAAAGAGTTGCTTTTATTGCTTATACTTAGAAGATCGGCTAATGGAACGAGCGCTTGTTTCGCTTACCTTCGACGACGGTCTGCGATGCCAGTTCGAGCAGGCTGTCCCTATCCTTGACCGATACGGCTTTCCCGCCACGTTTTTTTTGGTCGCCAACACTGACCCAATCCACACAGACGGATACTCACATCCTGATTGGAGTAAGACCGACTGGAGTGAGAAGGACATTCAGTCCTTCAAGGGTATGATTCAGCGAGGACACGAGATTGGGGCTCACAGCGTGCACCACAGACATCCATACTTAGACAACGACCCGAGACTCGAAGCTGAGGGCTCCAAGCAATGGATTCAAGATCGGCTGGGAGTGGAAGTTCCGTCTTACTGCTACCCGTTTTGTCACATCACTGAGCCAATTAAGAATGCTGTAATCAACGCGGGATACAAGCAAGCGCGTTGGGGAGCACGAAATTCCTATATCCCGCGAGGGTTTTCGGACTGGTTCAAAATAGACTGCCATCAGATTTCGAATAGTGAAGAGGTCGATAGATGGGCGCGGCCCGGCTACTGGTACATCCTGATGCTCCACGGAATCGGGAGCGAACAGGATGGATGGGAGCCCATCACTGTAGTCGAGTTCGCGAGGCAGATGGCGGAATTGGCGAAGTTGCGGGATTCGGGTGTCGCAGAGGTTCTCACCTTTAGAGATAGTGCGGATCGATTGCGGCAGTCGTCTTAGCGTTCACTAGCCAACAGTCAGAAATCACTTAAGCCCGCGCTATGTCGCCGCGAAAGGACGCGAGTGCGGACAAAAGGCAAGCGGTGACGCTTGCGATCAGTGACGGGTGGGAGCGGCGGGGTCAAGATGTGAATGTAGCGCCGCGGTCTTCAGCGCGGCACTCTTCCATGGCGGCGTCCATTCGATTGTCGCCGACGCTCTCAAGAGCCTCGCTCCCATATCGGTGAAAGACCCGACGAACGGGTAATCTGCCGGCGCAGCGCACAGGCCCTTTCGCACAGGGTTCATCCATATGTACCAGGCGACTCGATCGACGGAATCTGTTCCGCGCAAAATGCGGTCGTAATATTTGAGTTGCCAAAGGCGACGGCGGGTCCTGCGCTCAAACTCGATGGCGGTTTCCTGTTTGAACGCTTCAATGAATTTCATCGAGTTGCTTGTGTCCGATGCGGCGGCTGTCAACAAGTGAACGTGATCTGGCATCACGCAGTAAGCGTGAACGAAAAATTCGCAAGTGGAAGCATGAAATCTGATGCGGTCGATGAGCCAGCGAGAGATGCGCGCGTTCGCTCCGAACGGGTGGCGATTGTGAAAACAGAGCGTGACGAAGTAAAGCCGCCGCCCGCGGTAGTTCCCCTCGGGAAGCCGGATGTTCTTGCGCTTGAAATCGGCCATGAACGCCAAACCCAAAACCGGAAGCATGCCGCGCTAAAGACCGCGGCTCTACATTTGAACCTTCACGCCAGCCATTTGGGCGTTGTACGGCAATCGCGCGGACCAGCGCAAGGCGGGAAACTACGTACGAGACGTTACGTCGCCGAGAAGAACGCCGGCGAGACGCCGACGGCGATGCTCCCTTCCTATGTCAGGGCAGGCGGGACAAGCTGGCGCTAGGAAAACCACATCCCTCACCGCCATCCCCGGCCGAATCCGTCGGGGCTGGGTTCGGGATGACAACGTAAGGGGTGGGTGTGCAAGCGATTTCGTACAGCCAGTCCTAGTCCTGTACTTTTTCTGTCCGAGAGTCGCGCTCCGCACGCAACGCAATTCTGCTAGCGTGGTCGCGGGACATGAAGTACGAAGAAAAATTCGGATCGCAGTCAGGGGCGCACGTCGCGCGACGACGCGCTCGCGCGACACGGCGCCGCGCGATGCAGGCCCGTCGCCCGCCTGACCCTTCGGCTGCGCTCAGGGCAAGAAGGCGGCCGCTATGCACTCCTACGTGTAAATCTACCCGACAATGCTGTCGAATAGAATTCGCTGTATCCCCTTCAAAACAAAGACTCGGCGCCTCGGCTACTCGACAATTTTCCGCGATGTGTTTTTTGGTCCCACCGAACCTGCCGAAACCAAGAAAAAGCAGATCCCTCATCGGCCAAACGGCGGCCTCGCTCGGGATGACAACGCGAGCGATTGCGCGAGCGACCCATGGCGAAGATACTGGGCTGAAGCCCAGCGTTACGTTCAAACCTGAAGAGAGAACCGGCGGAGAAGATGCCGCGCTGCCCTTCGTTCCTCAGGGTAAAAAGGCCGCGGCGCTACATGCAAACCTGAAATGCGCCCGCCTGCCCTTCGTCCCTCAGGGTAAAAAGGCGGCCGCTACGAAAAGCAGATCCCTCACACCGTCTCCGACAGATGACGTCGGAGTCGAATTCGGCATGACAGCGCGAAGAATAGGCGGCGGAGTGCCAAGCAAGCTTGCCCCTTCGCAACGTCGGCTCAGGGTAAACAGGCACGATATATCGTGCCCCTACGAGGAAAAGGCAAATTCGCCGGCGAGACGCCCTTCGGATTTCCTCAGGGCAAGCCGGCGCTACGAACGGCGGCTAGGGATGGACTTCCCAGGTGTCGCCGGCGTGGAGGAGCTTGGCGAGGTCGCCCGGGCCGCGCTTGGCCTGCACTTCGCGAATCTGCGAATTGACGAGGTCCTCGTACGGCGCGACATCGTTCCACGAGCGAAGAACGCCGATCGGAGTGGGGAAGCCGGGACGCTGCTCCATGTGCGCGAGCGTGAAGGCGTACGAGGGCCGCGGATGATGCTCGTCGTGGACGAGCAGATCCTTTTCGGTGATGCCGTTGCCCAGCGTGACGACTTCGAGTTCAATGCCCTTGAAGCGAATGCCCTTGTCGCGATTCTTGCCGAAGATGAGCGGCTTGCCGTGCTCGAGCTGAACGACGTGCTCGCTGCGCGCATCTTTTTCGGTGAGCGATTCCCACGCGTGATCGTTGAAGATGTTGCAGTTCTGCAGAATCTCGACGTAGGCCGAGCCCTTGTGCGCCGCGGCTTTGCGCAACGTGTCTTTCAGGTGCTGCTGGAAGACGTCGACGGAGCGCGCGACGAACGTCGCCTCGGCGCCGATCGCGAGCGAAATCGGATTGAACGGGCGGTCGGCGGTGCCGAACGGAGTCGATTTCGTTTTCTTGCCGATTTCAGACGTCGGCGAATATTGGCCTTTCGTGAGGCCGTAGATGCGGTTGTTGAACATCAGAACTTTGAGGCCGACGTTGCGGCGCAGCATGTGAATTGTGTGATTGCCGCCGATGGAAAGCGAATCGCCGTCACCGGTGACGACCCAGACTTCGAGGTCGGGACGCGCGATTTTCAGGCCCGTCGCAACGGCGGGCGCGCGGCCGTGAATCGTGTGGAAGCCGAAGGTGTTCATGTAATAGGGAAAGCGGCTCGAGCAGCCGATGCCGGAAATTACGACGAATTTTTCTTTGGGGATGCCGAGCTCGGGGAAGACGGATTGAACGGCCGAGAGAATCGCGTAGTCGCCGCAGCCGGGGCACCAGCGGATTTCCTGGTCGGTTTGAAAGTCTTTTTTCGTGTACGGTGGCGGCAAAGTGGCGGTGCTCATTCGATTCTCCTAGCCCAGCATCTCGTCGATCTTTTGCTCGATTTCGGACTTCTTAAACGGCTTGCCCTGAATTTTGTTGTAGCCGACTGCATCGACGAGATATTTCGCCCGCAATACCATCAAGAGCTGGCCCATGTTCATTTCCGGGACGAGAACTTTGTCGTAACGCATCAGAACGTCGCCGAGATTTTTCGGCAGCGGATTCAGATGGCGCAGATGAACGTGGCCTACGCGGCGGCCCTTGTCGCGCTGCGTCCGCATCGCGGCGGCCACTGAGCCGTAGGTCGAACCCCACGCGACGATGAGCAGATCGCCGGAGGGATCGCCCGCGGGGACAACGTCAGGAACGTCCTGCACGATCGCAGCAACTTTTTGGGCGCGAAGACGAACCATCTTCTCGTGATTGAGCGGCTCGTAGTTGACGTTGCCGGTGACGTCCTGCTTCTCGATTCCGCCGATGCGGTGCTCGAGTCCCGGGGTGCCCGGAATCGCCCACGGGCGCGCGAGAGTTTCCGGATTGCGCTTGTAGGGACGGAAGCCCTCTGGATTCTTCTCGAACTTCACGGGAACGTCCGGGAGTTGCGAGAGATCGGGAATCTTCCACGGTTCCGCTCCGTTGGCGAGGTAGCCATCGGAGAGAACGATGACTGGCACCATATATTTGATGGCAATACGGCTCGCTTCGAGCGCGATCCAGAAGCAATCGCCGGGCGTCGCGGGCGCCAGAACGGGAATCGGCGCTTCGGAGTTTCGTCCGAAGAGAGCCTGCAAAAGATCGGCCTGCTCCGTTTTCGTCGGGAGGCCGGTCGATGGGCCGCCGCGCTGAATATCGCAAACGACGAGCGGCAATTCGACGGCGACCGCGAGGCCGAGCGCTTCGGTTTTGAGCGCCATGCCCGGGCCGGAAGTGGTGGTGATGCCGAGCGCGCCGCCATAAGCCGCGCCGATGGCCGAAGTGATTGCGGCGATTTCGTCTTCGGCCTGAAACGTGATTACGCCGAAATTTTTGTAGGTCGAAAGCTCGTGCAGGATGTCGGAAGCAGGTGTGATCGGATACGAGCCGAGAAAGAGCGGCAAGCCGGACTTCTGCGACGCGGCGACGAATCCCATCGCGAGCGCGCTATTGCCGCTGACGTTGCGGTACATGCCCGGCGTGAGTTTCGCCGGCGGAATTTCGTAAGTGATCTGAAACGCTTCAGTGGCCTCGCAGTAGCTGTAGCCCGCCTGCATCGCGGTGCGATTGGCATTGACGAGCGCGGGCTTGGCCTTGAACTTGTCCTCGATCCAGCGAAGCGTTGTTTCCATCGAGCGGTTGTAGAGCCAGTAGCACATGCCGAGCGCGAAGAAATTCTTGCAGCGGTCCATGGACTTCGCGTCGAGGCCGAGGTCCTTCAGCGCGGCGCGCGTGAGCTTGGTGAGCTCGACGGGAAACACGCGATAGCCGTCGAGCGAATGATCCTCGAGCGGGCTGACGGTCATCTGCGCCTTGCGCAGATCGGTCTCTTCGAAATTGTCGAGGTTGACGATCAGAATACCGTTGGGTTTCAGATCGGCGAGATTCATTTTCAGCGCGGCGGGATTCATCGCGATCAGCGCATCGACGATGTCACCGGGCGTATACACGTCATGCGAGGAAAAGTGAACCTGGAATCCGCTGACGCCGGGAAGAGTGCCGGCAGGGGCGCGAATCTCAGCAGGAAAATCCGGAAAGGTTGCGATGTCGTTGCCGTAGAGCGCGACGGTATTGGTGAACTGGCTGCCGGTGATCTGCATGCCGTCGCCGGAATCGCCGCAAAAGCGAATGACTGCGTGTTCGAGCGTCTCGCGCTTACGCTGCGGAGGCCGAACCAAAGTTGTACTCATAAGAATTTCAGACCCTATCCTTTAGATGACGAACAAAACGGGCGAGATGCAGGGCCGGTCCCCCAAACCGATGAACAGCCATTGATGCACTCGTCTGCGAAAATCGTAACACAAACGGAAGCTGCGGGGCCACCGAGTCACCGAGAAGGAAACAGCGAAAACTTCGGAGCGCAGAACGATTTGAACGCTGCGCTGCGGGACGCGGGTTGCTGGCGTCGGACGAGCGGGGTACGCTTGACTCGACGCGCGAACGGTTGCGAGGGGGCGGATGAGCTACGTCGAGAAGAATTTGGCGTCGGGCGAAAAGCTGGTTTACGAGACGGGCGTGCACTGGGTGGTGCTGCTGTGGCCCATCGTGCTGGCGATGGTGTTGGTGGCGGGCG
>Ga0187766_10000522_pt1 | contig 21317 bp, 21 predicted proteins | sample 0216_QUI02_MP05__4_FD_132971 | JGI IMG/M metagenome (GOLD analysis project Ga0187766, IMG submission 132971) | Tropical peat soil microbial communities from peatlands in Department of Meta, Colombia - 0216_QUI02_MP05_20_MG | ecosystem: Environmental > Terrestrial > Soil > Wetlands > Peat ... | reverse complement strand
ATACCAGTTTGGGTACTGTCCTTTGTCGCTGAGGCGGAAGTCGGCGCTGAGGTCGATGATCTTGAGGCCCGAGTCGGCCAGCTGGGGGACGATCTTCACCGATTCCCCGTGGGGGAGCGCGGAGAACACGATGTCACAGGAGCCAATGAGCTTGGAGGCGTCGAGAGGGGTGAACTGCAGCTCGGTTATCCCTCGGAGGTTCGGGTGTACCTTGAAGATGTACTCCCCTGCGTATTTCCGGGCGGTGGCGACCGTTATCTCGACCTCAGGGTGCTGGAGCAGGAGGCGGAGAAGCTCCCCGCCGATGTATCCTGAAGCGGCCAGAACTCCTACCCGGACCATGCTATCTTCTGGCGACCTGTGAAACGTACTTGATGAGCTGGGCGGGGATGTTCGTGGCTACCGCAGACTGCGCTCCCTTGAACTCTACTGTGTTGTTCACCTCGTGGACAAGGTAGCCCGACTCCGGTTCCATAGCGTCCACCCCAAGAATGCCTCCGCCGACCGCCTCCGCAGCCTTCAGTATGATCTCCTTCAGCTCGGCGTCGGGTCTGAACGCCTTCGACACGGCGCCCCTGGCCACGTTTGTCCTCCATTCACCCGGCGGGGCAATTCTATGAACGCAAGCGATGATGTTTTCCCCTGCCACTATGGCCCTGATGTCCCGAGGGGGCCTCCTGACAAACTCCTGGAGGTAGTACATGTGCTGCTCCTGAGGGTTGGCAAGCTCCTCCTTGTACTCGATGAGAGACTGGAGGGTGCTTCTATCCCGCACGACCGTCACCATTCTCCCCCAGCTCCCCGTGAAAGGCTTCAGGACGAAGGGGTAACCAAGTCTGTCCGCAGCTTCCTCGGCGGCTTCGGACGTGAGCGCCAGGAAGGTGCGAGGCGTCGGCACCTTCGCTCTAGCTAGGGCTATGCTGGTCGCCAATTTGTTGCTACATGTCTCAGCCACCTCGTAGCTGTTGATGACCTTCAGGCTCGCGCCTTCGAGCATCAAAGTCAGGATAGATGACCTGTAGTGGCTGATGCAGCGCTGCAGGACCACGTCGCCTAGGTCGGGGTGCTTTTTAGGGACCTCGAAGATGAGTCCTTTGGAATCGACCAGGGTCGCCTCTAACCCTGCCGCCTCGGCGGCTTCGCTCAGGGCCTTTTCTTCCCACCTGAGCCTGTCGAATGTGATGCTTACCTTCACTTATTCACCCCAATCCTCTCCGACCTGTTCGGCTGGCTTCAGTAGCACGTTGCCATTGGAAATCTCAGCCACCTCGTACTCCTGTGAGCAGTCCTTGCAGGATACGAGCTCCCCCACTATCGCGTCGTTCGGCACGGCTAGGGTCGCTCCGCACTCTGTGCAGCTGGTGTTCAATCTACGATTTCACCTCCCGGGAGATACCCGATGCCATTGCATTCAGATTCCGCTCCGACGTCCTTAGAGACGTAACCAACTCCGAGAGCGTGGAATCTGTTAGCGTGAGTTCCTTTTGGCGGACCTTCAGACCCTGGGGAACGAATTTGGGGTTGCTACCTCCTTCGGTCGCTATTGCTTCTAGGAAGGTCTCGGGCTCGAGGAGACTCTTCGCCGCCCTAGGCTCGATGACGATGCGTCTGCCGAACTTCGCCGAGACGGCTCCCATCTTGGATGTAGCGATCTCCCGAAGCGGCCTGCCGGTCTCGATGGATGTCCTGACCAGTTGGCCGACGATGGCATGGGCCTGTCTGAAGGAAATGCGATGCTCTTTGACCAGGTAGTTGGCCATGGCGACAGCAGTGGAATTGTCATTGGTTATTGCACTATGAAGCCTATCGGGCTTGATCGAGGCGGATGAAATCATTCCTGCCAGCATGGCCAGCGAATTGACGGTGTCATCGAGGGCGCGCCACAGCAGCGGAGTGATTTCCTGGAGGTCTAGATTGTACGAATAGGGCAGCGACTTTAGGATCGAGCAGGCGGCTGTCAGGGTCCCCATGACCGATCCAGCCTTCGCCCTCACCATCTCTGCCACCACTGCGTTCTTCTTTTGGGGCATTATGCTGCTGGATGCGGCATAGGCGTCGTCGAGCTCGAGGAATCCGAATTCGGACGTGCTCCAGAGAATCAATTCCTCGGCAAGCCTGCTGGCGTCGACCATGGTCATGGTGGCGCAAGAGAGCGCTTCGATTGCCACGTCCCTGGACGAGACGGCATCCATCGCGTTTCTTATCACCCCGTCAAAACCGAGCGACTTGGCAACGGCCCTCCTGTCAATCTTGACTGTAGTGCCGGCCATGGCTGCGCCTCCCATCGGCGAAAGGTTGACTCTGGTGTACAGTTGGAGAGTCCTTTCCACATTGCGCTGAAAGGCATCGAAGTAGGCGAATAGTTGGTGGGCGAGAGTGATAGGCTGGGCTCTCTGCAGGTGTGTGTACCCAGGAACCACCGTTGTCCCGTGGCTACGTGCCTGCCCAAGTAGTGCCCCCTGGAGCTCTGCAAGAGAGCGGAGAAGAGAGCTCAGCTCCACTCGCAGTTCCATCCTGACGGCTGCGGCGACCTGGTCGTTCCTGCTTTTGCCGAAGTTCAAGTAGCCTGCCGTCTGTACGCCTAGGACGTCCACCCCCTGCTGCTCGAGCTGCTGGTGGAAGTCTTCGGCTTTGGAATCAGGAGAGATTTCGGAAGAGGCGCCCAACAGGAATTTGATGCACTTCGCCCCAGTCTCCCTGTCGACCTCGCCTGCTTTCACGAGTGCAGCCATGTGGGCAATGTTCACCGCGACGACGTGGCGGGCGATGCGCCCGTCAGCCGCCATGGAGGAGGTGAACGCGAGGGCCCTTTCACTCGGCTTCCTTAGCCTTGGTCCTCGGATGTCCATTCTCCTGTTTTTCCTCAACTTGAGAGTTCAGGCTGGCAGCAACCCTCGACTGCAGCCCCCAGAGCTCGATGAAGCCGACGGCGTTTCTCTGGTCGAACTTCGAGCCGCGGCCGTAAGTCGCCAGGCCTAGGTCATAGATTGAGTAGTCGGACGACCTACCGACCACCCTTGCCGAACCCTTGTAGAGCTTCATCCTCACCGTGCCTGTCACCCTGTGCTGGGTCGCTGAGATGAACCGGTCAAGGGCCAGCCTCAGCGGTTCAAGCCAGAGGCCGGAATAGACGAGCCAAGCCCACTCCCTCTCCACTATCGTCTTGAAGTCAAGCTCGTGGCGAGTAAGGACGAGCTTCTCCAGGTCCTGGTGGGCCTGTATGATCACAGATGCCGCCGGGCATTCGTAGACTTCTCGAGACTTTATGCCCACCAGCCTGTCTTCTATGTGATCGATCCTGCCGACGCCGTGGGAGCCGGCTATTTCGTTGACGAGGCCTACCAGCTTCAGAGGTTCCATCGCCCTGCCGTTCACCCTGGTCGGGACCCCGTTCCTGAACATGATGTCCAGGTACGCAGGCTCGTCAGGGGCGTCTTCGGGGGACACTGTCCATTCGAAGGCGTCAGATGGTGGCTCGCTGTTGGGGTTCTCCATGGGACCGCTCTCGATGGAGCGCCCCCAGATGTTCTGATCGACGCTGTAGATCGACTTGGAGGGCTTGATCGGGATGCCCCGCTTTTGGGCGTAGACCATCTCCTCATCCCTGCTCATGTTCCACTCTCGGACGGGCGCGATGACCTCCAGCGATGGGTTCATCGCCCTAACAGTGACATCAATCCTCACCTGGTCGTTCCCCTTACCGGTGCAGCCGTGGGCGACCGCATTGGCCCCTTCCTTCTCAGCGACCTCGACCAGCTTCTTCCCGATAAGAGGGCGGCCCAGGGCGGTACTAAGCGGGTAGGCTCCTTCGTAGAGTGCGTTGGCCGTAATCGCAGGCCAGACGTAGCCGCGGAGGAATTCCTCCTTTGCGTCGATGGTGTAATGGTTCTTCGCTCCAATCTGCCTCGAGCGCTTATCAATCAGCTCCATGTCATCCCGTTGACCCAGGTCGAGGGTCACTGTCACCACGTCCGCGTCGTACTTCTCCTGAAGCCACTTCACGCAGACTGATGTGTCTAGTCCGCCGGAAAAAGCAAGGACAACTGTCCGGTGCAAATTTGTAGCGCGAGTTTCCGTGGAATATTTTTATAGGTTATGGACAGGAAAATTGCGAATTGGTCAGACATGACCAGAAACTGGCCAGGACGGTTTCCGTGACCCGGGCGGTCAAGGACGAGGTAGGGTCAGACCTCTCGATTCAGGATGCGATGGCAAGAGACTACCTGAACCTCAGCGCGCTAGCTAGGATGCTCGTCCCCAAGGTCGCTGCCCGGACGGGGAAGGGGGTGAAGGACGTCAGTGAGGTTGGCATCGCCACAGCACTCAAGAGACTAATGGGAGCGTACTCGGCGAGCTCCCCCAAGGTCAGCAGAGTAATAGCGAGGAGTGCGGTCAGCGTGAGGACCCATGTGTCCAGTCTTTCCGTGGAGAAGACCAAGAGGACGGTGCAGACCGTCAGCGTCCTCCTTTCAAATTACCCCAACGACTTCATCCAGGTCTCCGAGGGTCTCTCTTCGATCACCTTGATCTTCGACCAACGCCTTCATTCGAGGGTGAAGAAGTCCCTAGCAGCTGCCGAGGTACTGGAGGAAGGGGAAGGGGGAGCGGCGATTACCGTACACAGCCCCGAGGAGATTACGACGACCCCGGGGTGCATCAGTGCCTTCTACAACCAGCTCTGGAGAAGGCAGGTGAACGTCGAAGACACTGTCAGCTGTTATACGGATACCATCATGGTGGTAGACACGAAGGACGCTAGCAGGGCTTTCGAGGCGCTAACCGAACTCATCGGCGAAGAGCAGAGGAAGTTGTACGAGAGCTCAGCGTAGGGAATAGGATAAGAGCGCGGCTCCGGGGGTGGCTGTGCGTTGAAGATCACAGTAACCCAGATGCCCGACAATCCTGTAGATTTCGAGAAGGAGTGGGCAAGCCTGGAGAGACACGTCAAGAGGAATCAGAGCGATCTTGTGCTCCTGCCGGAGATGCCGTTCCACGACTGGTTCTGCGCAGGTCCCAAGTTCGTCAGGGAGACGTGGAGCGACGCTGTCCATGGGCACAGCGATTGGCTAGAGAGACTCCCTGAACTAGGTGCTTCGATGGTGCTGGCCTCGAGGCCGGTGGAGAGAGGAGGAAGGAGGCTCAACGAAGGATTCGTATGGAAAGGGAAGTCAGGTGCGAAGGGTGTCCACCTCAAGAACTACCTGCCCAACGAGCCGGGCTACTATGAGGCACGCTGGTACCAGAGGGGAGGGGAGCCCTTCATGCCGTTCGAGGTGTCGGGGTGGAAAGCCGGATTCATGATCTGCAGTGACCTCTGGTCTATGCCAGATGCGAGATCCTATGGAAAGAGCGGGGTGGAGCTGATTGTGGCGCCGCGCTGCACCGGACTAAACATCGATAAGTGGCTCTCTGGAGGAAAGACAGCCGCGGTTGTCGCTGGCGCATACTGCGCCTCCTCAAACAGGTTGGGGAAGCATGGGGTGGCCACTTTCGGAGGCAAGGGATGGGTCGTAGGCCCTGACGCAGAGGTTCTGGCGCTCACATCTGGCGCCCGACCATTCGTAACGGTAGAAATCGACAGAGCCAGGGCTGACGCCGCGAAGAGCACCTATCCCAGGGACGCGCTGAGGCCGGACTAGCCCTTCAATAATGAATCGAGGAACTTCTTGCTGTCGAATGGGACAAGGTCCCCATACCCTTGTCCCACGCCTAAGAAGATGACTGGCTTGCCGGTCGAATAGACTATCGAGAGCGCCGCCCCTCCCCTGACGTCTGCGTCAGCCTTGGTAAGAATGGCCCCGTCGAAACCAACGTGTTGGTTGAAGAGCTCTGCTTGGGAGACGGCGTCATTCCCCGTCAGGGCGTCGGCGACGAAGACGCGGAAGTCGGGCCTAACCACCCGGACGATCTTGGCCATTTCCTCCATCAGGTTCTGGTTGGTCTGCATCCTCCCAGCTGTGTCAATCAGGAGGCAGTCGGCGTGGTGGGCTTTGGCGTAGAGGACCCCGTCCCTCCCCACGGCGGCCGGATCGGCCCCATAGCGCTGCGAGATGACCTTCAACTGCAGCCTCCCAGCATGCTCTGTCAGCTGCTCGATGGCCCCTGGTCTGTGCGTGTCCCCCGCTGCGCAAACGACGGACAATCCGTTCTTCTGCAGGTAACTTCCGAGTTTCGCGACGGTGGTTGTCTTGCCCGTACCGTTTATCCCGAGGAAGAGGACGACGTAGGGCTCCCCGGTACCCTTTGCCTTGTCTCTGATGTTCGCCACCAGGTCGACCGAACCAGCTTTCGCGAAGGCCGCTTCTAGAACGGCTGTGAGTCTCTCGCCGACAACCTCTGAGGGATCGGCGGACCTGTCGACCTTCGTGCCCGCGAGGCTCTTCTGGACCTCGTTGGTCAGCGCTTCTGCCACGCTCTGGGCTACGTCGCTCTCAATCAGAGCAATCTGGAAATTGAAGACGACGTCATCGAGGTCCTTGTCGCTGAGCTGTTTTTCTCTTACGGCACTTGTGACGGCTGAGAACGCCTGCTTCAGCCTGTCGAACATGGATTACTCCTGGCTCTTTGCCACCAGGTTGTTCAGCAGGTCCCTGTCAGCGTTCAGCCTGTCTGCGATTTCGTTCCTTTCCCCCACGAGGGAGACGATGCTTTTCTCCACGTCCCTGCTCCTTTCTTCGAGCACTGCTACAGCCTCCTCTTTCGACTTTTCAATAACCACGTTAGCGCCTACGTTGATCAGCACCGTGTCGGTGGACGGTGGTGGTGAATGGAGCATGGCCCCGCCTCCGATCTGGCTAAGGACTTCCGGACTCTTTCCATCAAGCCCCTTGATCGTTTCGAGGGCGGCGCGGCTCTCCAAGAGGGCCCTTTCGAGCACGTTCTGTCTAGCCGTAAATTCGTTGTAGGTTCCCTCAAGGACCCTGATCTCCATTACAAGCGCGTTCACCGTTTCCTCCGCAGAGGGCTGACGCTTGCTCAAGGTAGGAAACTCACACACCCAGTGCCCGCGTTATAAAGACGAGCTCAGGTCCCGTCGTCTGGGTGCCAGCTATGGCATTCCTCGAGTTTGCGATGAGGCCCGAAGCTACGTATGGGACACCGCTGTTAACGGACGTCGGATAGGCGTCGACGCCGAGCAGTGAGCTGATCCTTCTCACTTCCGACTCGTCAAGGCCGGGATAGACCGCGGCGCCATTGTTGGTGGCTACCACGAAGGAACCGACTTGGTAGTACTCTCCGATGGGCATTCTTTCGACTTCCGTTCCCAGCACGTCCTTGATCTCTGAAAGAGACTTCGGATCGAGAATTGGGGACACGAGGGCGCACTTGTCGTTCGCCACGACGAGGTTCCCCACGGCCGTGAACCTTGAGTCGAGTCTTGATACTCTCATGCCGGTAGCTGCCCTAATCTCGTGGATCTCGGCTTCCTCGGCGAGCCTTGAGACAAGAATGCCGTTGCTGTTCATTGATACCAGAGGCCCGAGTAGCCTCGACTCCCCGATGGATGCTGGAATGGCCAACACCTGCAGGTCGGCGCAGAGTTTGTCAGCCTTCGTCTGGGCGAGACCCTTCGGGACAAGGAGGAACTTCTCGTTTCCCTTCAGAAAGACGCCTATGTTGGGGCTCCGGTAGATATCAATCAGGTGCAGACCCATTCAGTCACACGCTTTCGGGCTTCGGAGGAAGTTTGACCTTTACGACGCCGTCTTCGTCGCGCTCCATCTCGACTGTAATGCGCCTGGGGGGGTGCCTTATGCCTCTCGCCCAGATCTGCTCGTTGACCTCCGCGTCGATGCTCACCTGCTTGGCCTTCATGTGCCGCGTGGCGAACTCCCTGATGACGATGATTGCCTTCTTGGCCCTCCTGTAGGGCGGAGCTTCGTAAACAACGCCCAGGGGCACCGTGTAGGTCCGCGTCAGTTCCTCCATCTTCTGCTCAGACATTTTCTACTACCTCAGCTTCAGCTTCCGCTGCCTCCAACTCCTGCGCTTCGGGTTGGTCCTGACCTTGCGGTTTGTCCTGACTATGACCCATGTGGGGACTGACCTCGCCTGCTTGCCAGCCTTCGTCAGCCTGTTCTTCTTTGACGTGTCTTTGACTCTGGCCATTCTATGCTCGCCTGATCGTGATGTCCCGCTTCTTGCCCTGCAGCGTGGCCAGCATCTGCTTCACCTGGTCGTCGTCTACTGCGCTCCTTAGCTTGCCTGACGTGGCGAGCTGGATTACGTATTCCTCGACGGCGTTCGCCAAGTCTGGCCTGACCATCCGGACGTTTGCCAGGCGCTGCCTCGCCTCCGACGTGAGTGCCATCCTGAGGGCTCCCTCCCTCATCATCCTCCGCTCTTGAGCCTCTCTGTCGGGTTGCTTCTGCGGCTGTTCGGCCATGGTCAAGCGTACCTCGCCATGGCCTTGTTCTCCTCGCTGAGCGTGGCGAAAATCCCCTTCGACACCTTGTCGATCATCCCCCGTCCCTTGGACGAAAGGACCCTCCCTTTCGGGGTCTTGGTGACGAGATCGGCCTGCTCGAGCTGCTTTAGGATCTTTCTGATCGACGACCCTCCGGCGTCCCTGTGATGCTTGGGATAGTACTTCAGGGCCTTCGAGCCACCGTAGGCGCGTTCTAGGTCGCCCAGTCCGACGGGGCCGTGGAGGTAGAGCTTGCGCATGAGGGAAGCGGCGCGGGTGTACCACCATTCGAAGTCGGCGGGGGGCCTTTCGGCGTGGGAGCCAGTCTTGACGAAGCGGGACCATTCCGGCTGCTCGACGCCCGGGACACCTTTCATCTGCGACGCTAGGGCGGCAATCAGCTTGCTCGACGGGACGTCGTGGACACTAACCACAATGCTTCACGAAGCGGTTTTCCGAGCCTTTTTCATTTGTATTTAAGCTTCCCCGACCACCTTCCGGTTTATGTGGCCGCATTCGGAGCAGGTCACTCGTATTATTGTCGGTTTTCCATGCCCCATTCTGACCCGGGCATTGACGCCCGGGACTAAGAGCCCCTTGCACCCCCGACAGGTGAACCTCGTCAGAGAGGGGTCAAGACGGACGTTGAACTTGAGCTTCACCCTCCTAGCCAGGGCTGCCTGCTCTTTCGCAATGGCAGGGTTGGTGTGTGAGAGACTAACAGCAGATTCCGTAAGGAGCCTGACGATGGTAGCTGCGTCGTCTCTCGGAGCCCTGCGGGGATTCACAACCTGAGCTAGGCAAGCAAGAACTTAACCATGCGCCTTCTCGTCGGCTCCGCGGTTGCTCAACTTCGTCCTCGCCGAGTCGGCTCTCGAGCTAGTGCCGAAGGAGATTAGAAGACAGCCTGCAGTATTGAGTGACGCCAGACGGAGGGGGAAGGACGCCTCCGAGATTCTCATGGATAGAAGCTTCCATCATTCAGCGATGGCGAAGTTGAAAGACTCGGAGAAGAGAGGAAGGCCGGACCTGGTGCATGTTACACTGCTGAATGTCACAGGAGCACCCCTATACCTTGACGGGTCAGTCAGGATTTTCGTTCACACCTATGATGACCTAGTCATCGAGATCGCAGAGAAGACCAGGATTCCGAAGAACTACCTTCGCTTCAGATCGTTGATGGAGAAGGTTCTGGTTGAGCGGCCAAACCAGGGGCTAATCAAGGTAAATCCCATGGGCTTCAAGGAGTTGGTGAGAATGACCTCCTCCGACGAGGTGGTCGGGCTGTCTGTGCAGGGCAAGACGATGTCACTAGAGGGACTGGCGAAGATGGTCATGGCTGCAAAGAGCCCGTCTGTCGTCGTGGGCGGGTTCCCGCATGGGCACTTCTTGCCAGAGACGCTCTCTGTAATGGACCAAATCGTCAGGATGGACACGCGGCCATTGGAAGCACACGTTGTGGCATCGCGCGTGATTTACGAGGTGGAAAAGGCCGAGGCGGGTTCAACGATTAAAAGCGGTGGGTAAAGGCTCGAAGGTCGTGCGGTCGTCGTCCAGCCTGGTCTGACGTCCTTAGACGTGCCAAGAGGACACAAGCCCTCCAAGCTTGTAACCCGGGTTCAAATCCCGGCGACCGCACAGTGGTTTGAACCCAAATGGGGTCAAGTCCAGGAACCGGCCTAGTGCACTTGGCCCTGTTATTCACGATATCAAGGGGTTCAATGCACGTTTAGAACTCGGTCGGCACAGTAGCTGCCGTGCTGACCATTTCTTTCGCCGCCCGGATGTACTTCATTATCTCCATCAGAGAGCCATCAAGTCTGAACTTACCTGTGAGCAGTCCCTGTATCGGGTCAATTTCGTTGCCAATCAGCTTGCGCCAGTTCGAGTAGGGACCCTTGTAGGCATAGACCGCCTTCGGAACCCGGTCGGCCGAATCGGCGTAAAGGGCTCTCCTACATGCGCCGTGATAAAGGTCGAGGTAGATGTAGGCGTCCCGGGGAAAAGACTCGTCCTTCTGGACGACGAACATGATGTCTCCTTCCCAGCTCTTCCCGGCATCCTTGTACGCCTCGTTTTCGTTCAGCCTCTTCGCATACTCCTGGACCCATTCGTCAGAGGGGAATTTCGGCATCTCGTCCTACCTTTTCCTTGGGTTGCATTAAAGGAAGAGCGTGCTTGCTGTCTAACCTGTTAGGGAAGTGCGGAAGTCGGTGCGCTCGATAAGCGGTTTAAGTAAGAGAATCCGATGTAACAGCGCGTATGTCCGAGATGGATTTTATCGCTGGTTATCTGGAGAAGAGCCTTAAGCCGTACAAGAAATCTGTCGAAGGGTTCAGAACACTCCCAGAGAAAGGGGTGCCAAGGGAGAAAATCCTAGACATTCTGTCAAGAATGGCATCAACCGAAAACAAGGGCTGGGAAGAGGGGAGAGTCTCCGGCGCGGTATACCATGGGGAAGACGAGCTTGTCTCCTTCCTCGAGAAAGTCCATGCAATCTACTCCCAGTGCAACCCACTGCATGTCGACATTTTTCCGAGCGTCGTCAAGTTCGACACCGAAATCGTTGCAATGTGTTCGTCCATCGTGCATGGCGACGAGCGCGTAAGGGGATCCGTGAGCTCGGGAGGAACGGAGAGCATCCTTCTTGCGATGAAGGCGTACAGGGACCTCTACAGGAAGAAGAAGGGAATATCCCGTCCCCAGGTTATACTACCGAAATCGGCCCATGTCGCCTTTTCGAAGGCATGCGACTACTTCGAAATGGAGCCCATCTATGTTGATCTAGACGAGGACTTCCGAGTCGATGTCGAGAAGGTGAAGGGAGCAATAACGCCAGACACCATCGCGCTGGTCGGTTCCGCCCCCTGCTATCCCTTCGGCACCTACGACCCAATAGAAGCGCTCTCGGACATCGCCAAAGAGAAAGGGATTGGCTTCCATGTAGACGGCTGTCTCGGGGGTTTCATCACCCCCTGGGCGAAGAGAGCGGGGTACAACGTCCCGGAAGCGAACTTCCTCAGCCAGGGAGTGACGTCAATCTCGATGGACACCCACAAGTACGGCTTCGGTCCGAAAGGCACCTCGGTCATACTGTACCGCGGCAGCGAGCTCTTCCAGCACCACCTCTATGTGGCCACGAACTGGCAGGGAGGTATCTACTTCACCCCCACCATGGCCGGGAGCAGGCCTGGGTTCCCCATGGCCGCGGCATGGGCAGTGATGCTGATGATGGGAGACCAGGGGTACTTCGAATCTGCGAAGAAGATACTCGACACTGGCGATTACATCCGGAAGGAGGTGGGGAATATAGACGGCCTGAAGATCCTCGGGAATCCCCTGTGGGTGATAGCGATATCTTCGGATAGATTCGATCCATACCTCGTTCTGGAGGGCATGTCAAGGAAGAAGTGGATGCTTAGCGGCCTGATGAACCCTCCAGCCTTCCACATCCATCTTACCCTTCGTCACACCAAGGAAGGGGTCAAGGAGGCGTTCGTCCGGGATCTGAAGCTCTCCGCCGGAGAGGTCGCTGATGGTAAGATCGACAGCACCCCGATGGCACCGATATACGGTCTGTCTTCGACCCTGCCGAAGGCAGACGTCGAGCTGTTCATGAAGAACATAGTGGAGTGGCTCTACAGCTAGGGGGGAGAGTCTTGCAGAGTTCCGCCGACTTCGTCGGGGTGGACCTGGGAACATCCTCTGTAAAGGTCGCGGTCTTCGACCTGCAAGGCAAAACCAGGGCAACTTCCACAAAGCGCTACCCCATCGAGCTGGGGGAGTCTGGGATGGCGGAGCAGGACCCAGACAGGTGGTGGGGCGCCGTCAGTGAAGGCCTTCGCGATGTCGCCTCATCGGGACTCGGGCTTGACATCAGGGGAATCGGGTTCACAGGCCAGTGGGGAGGAACCGTTCCTGTGGACGCGGAGGGGACCCCCCTGCACAAGGCCATAATCTGGCTGGACACCAGGGGAAGGGACGTCATCCACAGGCTGACGGGAGGCTTCCCTTCAATCTCGGGCTACAGGGTGGACAAACTTTACTCGTGGCTCAGGAAGACAGGTGGAGCACCGACGCATTCGGGGAAGGACTCCCTCGCTCACATATTGTACATCAAACAGAACCTTCCCGACCTCTACAGAAGGACTCACAAGTTCTTGGAGCCCAAGGACTACATCGTCATGAAGATGACCGGGGCCTTTGTGGGCTCTTGGGATAACACCGTCACGCTCTGGGCCACAGACAACAGGGACCCCTACCACGTGAAATACGACGACGGGCTCTTGAAACTTGCCGGTCTGGACGGGGAGAAGCTTCCTGAGCTGGTGGCCCCCACGGAGGTTGCGGGGTCGGTCACGAGCCGCGCTGCGGGAGATACGGGCCTGCCGGAGGGAACAAAGGTGATCTCGGGTTGCGGAGACAACCAATGCTCTCCGATAGGGGCGGGGTGCGCGGACGACTACCGCCTTCTCCTGTACGTGGGCACCTCGTCGTGGATAACAGCGCATGTACCCTTCAAGAAGACAGACATCTTCCACAACACCGCCACCCTCCCTTCCGCCATCCCTGGCAGGTACTTCGTAATAGCGACCCAGGAAAACGCTGGAAACGCGTTCGACTTCATGGGCACCGTCCTGAACGTCCCGCCAAAGGACAAGTACAAAGAAATGGATCGGATGGCGTTGTCTTCTCCCCGCTGTGCCAGGAAGCTCATCTTTCTCCCCTGGCTCTACGGAGAGCGCACCCCCATCGAAGACCCTTACGCGAGAGGCGGTCTCTTCAATCTCTCGCTGGAACACGGCAGGAATGATGTGGTGAGGGCCGTGATGGAAGGGGTGGCGTACAACACGAAGTGGCTTCTGGGAGTCGTGGAGGCGCTTATCGGGGCTCCCGAGAGGGCGGGGAGGGAGGGAATAGTGATGTCAGGTGGGGGTGCTCTTTCGACTGTGTGGCCGCAGATTTTCTCTGACGTGCTAGAAAGGGAACTGACGGTCGTCGGCGACCCAATCTACTCGACGGCGAAAGGGGCCGCTTTCCTGGCAGCCCTGGGAACGAAGAGCCTGACCCTAGAGCAACTCAGAGCAATGAAACCAGCCGGAGAGGTGTTCAGGCCGCAGAAGGCCGGAGTCGAAGCGTACATGGAAGGATATCACCAGTTCCTGGAGTACTACAAGAACAACAAGAAGAGCCTGAAGGAATACAACCGCGGCAGGTAGTAGTTCAGGACCCCTCGAGAACCTTCTTCCTTACGACGCGCTTCGCTGCTTCGTAGTCAGCAACCTCCTTCCATATGTGAATCCACACGATGTCACCGACCTTCTTCCGGATGCTCTCGATGTGAATGTCCCTGTCGTCCACGTAGACCACCCTCTGGGGCGGGATGGCAATCCCTCTTTGCCGGAGCTTGCCAAGAAGGTCAAACAGTCTCTCGTGTTTTGCATCGGTGTACTCCGTGGCGTGGAAGTCGAACAGGTCGGATATTCCCAGCACCTCGATGGCCGGAAAGACGCGTTCAGGTACGTTCCAGCTGAGGGAGGCGACCGTTGCTCCGTTCCTCCTGCACCACTTCACGAAGTCGATCGCAGCCGGGATGAGCCGTACGATCGTTCCGTCAGCACTGCGTAGCCTCCCCTTGCCGTCGGCCATGTACGGCGGAGCAATCAGCGATATGTCGAGTGTGTCCCACAGAGTGCCGTCAATGTCCGTGGCTAGCAGCCAGGGTCTCATTCTGTTCATTCCCCTAGGCGGAGGGGTTTGAGGTGGCCTTGCGGGTATCTGTCAGAAGGAAGCTGAGACCAAAGCCGACCAATGCCAAGAGGGAGCACAGAAGGACAGAGATGAACCACTGCGGAGCGACGAAGGTGCCGATAGTGAAGGAGAAAGTGGAAAGGCCGCTCATGGCCACAATCAGGAAAAGGGCTCCGACTTGCGAGGCTAGCCAGACCACGCTTGCAGCGGTACCTGACCGTGCCTCCCCGACGGTCTCCAGGGATATCTGAAGGCCCACGGGAGCCAGCGAGAGAAGGAAGAAGCCTATCAGCACCGCAGAGAGCGCGTAGAACGCGAGCCCTGCCTGGAAGCCGAACACGAAGAGGAACAGGGCGGATATCAGGGTGTTGATCGTCACGAACCGCTTGAGCATGGAGTACTTGTCGGCTATGTAGGAGATGACCACCATGCCGACTATTCCGCTCACCAGAAGAACTGCCCCTATTAGCCCAGCGTCCAAGGAGCCCAGCCCCCGGGTTGAAAGGATGCTTTCAGTCCACTGTATGAGCCCGCTGAAGATGCCCACCCCCACGAAGAAGAGCATCATCATTACCACGATGTTCCTCATCTTTATCACGGACTTCAGCTCGCCGAGAAGCGATCCCCAGGAGTGGGGCCGCTCTTCGGTGACGCCCCCCCTTTCCTTGGCGAGTAGAGCAAACAGTGCGAACGACACTGTCACTATGGCGGAGAAGACGATCATGTTCTGTTGCAGTTCGCCGAAGGATGAATCAGGCACCATGAGGGGCCCCACCACAAGGGCGGTGATCATCCCCACCAACTGGCCCATGGTCCCAATGCCGTTTGCGAGCGTCTGTTCCCCCTTAGGAAACCAGGAGCCTGCAAGCTTTGAAATCGCGTTGTAGACGAATGGCTGTCCGACCCCCGCCAGAGTCTGGTAGAGGAGCAGAAGACCGAAGTTGAGACCCGCCGTAAGCCTCAGCCAGGAGAACACCGTGAGGATGAGACTCCCGACCGCCACGTTGAGCCTGAAGCCCCACCTGTCAACGCTCAAGCCGGTCGGGAGAGACAGGGGAATGAACACCAGGGGCCAAAAGGCGGCAAGATAGCCGACCTGATCGATGCTCGCGTTGAAGATGCCGGTCACTTGGGGCTCGGCTATCCCTGAAAAGTTTAGCCAGATCAGCTGGGTCGAAAAGGCAACGAGTGTGTAGGCGAAGAGGACGACCCACCTGTACGGATTGCGAGGCTCAGGGTCGCTCATGGCGGATCACTTCGATAGCTGCGGACATGCGTCCGCAGCTTGTCAGGGCTCAAGGACCCCTTCGTACATGTCGTGCAGCAACTTCGTTGTGTTCTCCAGAGTCAGCCTTCGGGGATTGTATTTCGGTAGGCCGTAGATGTGCTGCCTCTGCTTGAAGACGTATTCCGCAAAGCCATCCAAATCGCCCCTGGGGAAGTTAACCTGCTTGAGAGTAGTTGGCAGGTCGACGTCCCTCATCAGCTCGAGTAGGACCTGGGGGACCCTGTCTGCGATGGCCCTTCCCGAGTCCGCGTTCCTCTCGATTCCGAGGGTGGACGCGAAGGAGACGACCTTGTCTCTGCAGGCTGGAAGGTTGAAGTCTAGTATGTAGGGCAGTGCGAGCCCCACCGCGACTCCGTGAGCGACGCCATATTTCGGGCCGAACGCCTCGGCAAGGCAGTGTCCTAGAATCGCCGGCCCACCAATCCAGGGGAAGGCGATGACCACGCCCCCGAGCATGGACGCCATTGCCATGCCAGAGCGTGCTTCGATGTCGTCGGGTTTGCTGTATGCCCTCCGCGCATGCCTGAAGAGGAGCTTGACAGCTTCCATCGCCAAGCCGTCAGATATGGGAGTTGATTCAACGCTAATCAACCCCTCGATATTGTGGCCTGCCACATCGAAGGAACAGCCTGCCGTGACCCTCGGGGGACAGCTAATCATCATGGCAGGATCGACTATCGCCACGTCCGCGAACAGGTTGCTACTTGCGGCCCAGGTCTTGTACATCGTTTCCCTTTCGATGACTACAGAATAGTTGGAGACCTCGCTCCCCGTGCCGGCAGTCGTCGGTATCAGCATCTTGGGCACGCCGGGCTTCGTGAACCTGTCCTCGGTGGGGGTCAGGTAATGGGCAGGTTCGCCTGGATTGGTCAGCATGTTGGCGACCATCTTTGCAGTATCGAGTACGCTGCCGCCTCCGACGCCGACAATCAGGTCGTAGGTCTTTGCATCACGAGCAGTCTGGACCGCTTTCTGGACGCTTTCCATGGTGAGCTCGAAGGAGACCTTGTCGTACACGTCCACCCTGATCGCCGATTTCTCGATTGCTTCCTGGACCCGCCCTGACAGCCCGGCCTTTTCGACGTTCTCGTCTGTCAGCAGGAGGGCGTTCCTCCCGCCTAACTTCGAAGCCTCGCTCCCGGTTTGATTCACAGAATTCGGGCCAAATATGATTCTGCGAGGTTGGTCGAAGACCAACGAAAGCCGGGAAAGCGGAGGGTTGAAGGAGTACTGATGCACGCTCATTGAGAGTCCTTCTGCCCGTAGACCTGATAGTACCAGCTCTTCCTCGCCTTACCTGTCAAATCGAAATAGACGTGCTTGACGTAGGTAAACTCCTCCAACGAATAGGGAGAAAGCGAAGCACCGTGCCCGCTCTGCTTGTACCCGGCCCAGGGCATCTCCGAAGGAACAGGCACGTGGTCGTTCACCCAGACCGTTCCGAACCTCAGGTCCTTGACCGCGTTCATCGCTCGGGTCACGTCCCGGGTCCAGACGGAAGCCCCTAGGCCGTAGACGACCTCGTTGCTCTTCCTGATCACTTCATCGTAGTCTTCGAAAGACAGGACGGTGAATACCGGTCCGAATATCTCCTCTTGGACGATGGAAGAGGCGTGGTTGTCGGTGAATATCACTGTCGGGTTAAGGAAATATCCTCTTTCGTGTCCCTCGATCTTCGGCCTCTCTCCACCATACACCAGTCTGCCCTCCTCCTTCAGGCCTTTCTGGATGTACCCCTCAACTCTGTCCCTCTGGGTCTCCGACACCAACGGCCCCATGTCGGTCTCTGGTAGAAGGGAGTCTCCAACCTGCACCTTCCTGAGCTTGTCAACCAGTAGCCTCTGGTACTTCTCTGCAATCGAAGCGTGGACGTAGAACCTCGTTGCATTCGCGCAATCCTGTCCGTTGTTTATCAAACCTCCAACGACCGCACCCTCTGCAGCCGCTTCCAGGTTGGCGTCATCGAACACGACGAATGGGGCCTTCCCGCCGAGCTCGAGGGAGACCTTTTTCACGTTCCCAGCGCCGAGCTCGGAAAGCCTCCTCCCCACTTCCGTGCTCCCGGTGAAGGCGATCATGTCGACGTTCCGATGGGAGGCCAGGGCTTCGCCGACCTCGCTCCCGGGGCCTGTCACCACATTGAAGACACCCTTGGGAACGCCCGCTTTTTCCACGAGACCTGCGAGTTCCAAGGTCGTGAGGGGCGTATAGCTGGCCGGTTTCACTACGACGGTATTTCCCATCGCAAGGGCAGGAAAGGCTCGCCAGGCAACCATCATGAGGGGATAGTTCCAGGGGGTTATCGCGCCCACGACCCCGATAGGCTCTCTTCGGACGGCGCTGGTTCCATCGGAAACGTACTCGGCCATGGCCTTCCCCTCGAGGGTTCTCGACGCCCCTGCAAGGTATCTGATGTTGTCTACCGTGTAGGGGACATCGTAGTCGGTCGTCTGCTTGATAGATTTCCCAGAATTCAGACTCTCCAGGCGTGCGAATTCTGACGACCTCTGAGCCAGGAGGTCCGCGACTCGCAAGAGCATGTTTGCTCTGTCGCCGGGAGGGAGTCTGCTCCAGCCTGGGAAGGCAGTCCTTGCTGCGTCAACAGCCCTGTCGACGTCCTCTCTGGTCGCATGGGGAACCTCTTCGATGACTTGGCCATGCGAGGGGTCATAGACAGGAGTCAGCGTTTCGGTGCTCGATCTCACCCAGTCACCGCCCACGTACATCAGGCGGCTCATTAGCGAACTTGCCCCGGCGCGTCTTCTAGAGCTTGAACCTAAAAGGTTGCCATCATAGGGCAAGAACGATTCTCACCTTCGTCAGCTCCCCTGGTTGCCTGTGCAAACGTGTATGCCCCAGTCGGGACTTGGACCCAGTTAGGTCCGCGAACCGGCGATCGCACAGGAATTCGAACCCAACTAGGTGTGAGAAAGAACCCTCTTTGGTAGAAGGTCTCCTCATCTCTCACCCCGACCCCGCACATCTCCGAACGATTGTGAAGGAATTGTAGAAGCTACTAGGACTCTTAGGAAATCAATGCAAATAGCTCATTGCGCCTGCTTGGATTTCACGAGCTGAACCGCTGTGAAAACGACAATCACTATTGCAATAGCGTAGACCAGTACTGCGACCTGGACTGATTCTTGCGTCAATACCCTTTGGGTCGCCAGCAAGACGAGACTCATGCCTACAACAATTGAGGCCACCACGAGTCCTAGAAGGATCCTGTAAGACGTTCGGTCGGCAATTCGTTCAAGTCTTTCTAGACTATCGTCTGGTATTTTTAGGACAAAGCTGCCCTTTGATAACTGCTTGAACATCATGTTAACATTGCTTGGAAGATCCTTCAGGCTATCGAATCTTTCCAACATGCCAAGGCCAACTTGACGAACATCCGCTTTCTCCTGGATCCTCCTTTGCAGAGACTTCTCTAGCAGAGGTCTTATTTCTTCGAGAGGTACAAATCCTGGGTAGAGCTTGGAACATATATCCTGAACCTCGCCAAAGGACCTGGTCATCAGTAACACTGTGCTTGGAACCACAAGCCTGTATTTCCTTAGAATCGCAATAAGATCATCCGACAGGGTGATACTCGGCTCGATGGTTCTAGACGCGTTTTCAATCAGGGAAAGGTAGATGTCATCCTTGAAAGAATCAACCATGGAATCTTCTACAACTAGTCCAAACGATGCAAGGCCATCCACCACCATTTCGGTATTTTTCTCCTCGAGGCCCAGAAACATCTTGAGCAGAACATCTCTCCTTTCTGGACGGATTACGCCAAATAGCCCAAAGTCGAGAATAACAAGTTCTCCTTTGGGCGTTACGAGCAAGTTCCCAGGATGCGGGTCACCGTGGAAAAAGCCGTCGTCGAAAATCATCTTCCAATAAGCATGGATACCCAGGAGCGCTATTTTCTTCAAATCAACGTGCATCTTCTTTATCCCTTCGAAATCGTCTATGCGAACTCCCTTGATGTATTCCATGACGAGCAGCCGCTGCCCAGAATATTTCCAGTACACTTTCGGCACCCGTATGCCGTCGATGCTGCGCATGTTACTGGCGAGAAGATCTGCATTCCTTCCGTCCTTTGTAAAGTCCAGTTCAGACATGATCTGACGAGAGAACTCGTCGACCGCTCCAGGCAGGTTGAATAGCTCCAGTTCGGGAGAGGATGTTGTCCTTCTTGCGATTGCCTTGAGAATGTAGAGGTCTACATCTATCACATCCTTGATCCCTGGGCGCTGAACCTTGAGAACCACTTCTGTTCCGTCCTTCAGAGTTCCGAGATAGACCTGGCTCAGGCTGGCGCTCGCCAGGGGTCGCTTTTCAAGAGAGACAAACGTTTCTCCCAAGGGGTCGCAGTACTCCTTGACGACCGGCTCAAAGGTCTCCCATGGCATGGCTTTGACGTCGTCGGTAAGCGCCGTCAGCTCCGCAGCCAGTTCCGGCGACACGAGATCAGGACGTGTGCTCATTATCTGGCCGAACTTGACAAATGTGGGCCCTAGCTCCTGGAGGGCAAGCCGTAATCGTTCATTCGCACTCGAAGTATCGGATTCCCTTCGATGCAGGGGTACGTGCACACCTGGAAATAGCTCTGAGACAGGCAAACCATACTTCGCGAGTACAGAAGCTATTTCGTTAATTCGCTTGAGTACTGACCGTCTGCTCACCTCGCCTTGAACAGACATGTTCATCCTCTCTTTGGGAGGTCGCCTTCCCCATCGAGCAGTATATGACGACGCTATATAACCTGAGGTCATCCTCGATTAGGGTGAGAGAACGTCGTCAATGTCCAGAGTTGTCAGAGAATCGCACACCATCGAGCTGAGCCTCGCAGCCTGCAAAGAGAAAGCGCACCCAGATGTCTCTTTCAGGAGAGGAGCAGCCATACAATGGGACCAATCACTCAATCAGCGGTGCGTCTCTACACCCGCCATGGGGATGGGGTGTCTCGGAAGGACGTCTACATCAAGGGTTATTATTCCCGGCCAGGGATTTGAACTCAGTTAGGTTCGCAGACCGGCGACCGCACCTGTCTTACATGAAACAAGTCGAGAGTTGGTTGTCTGGTTGGGATTCGAACCTTAGGTTTGATGCCTCTCTTTATGTTGCAACCGAGAAGAGGTGCCACCTCCCCTCGACTCCTTTCAATGCGTGATAACCCCTGTCTTCGAACTTGATGCCTGAGCCCGACACCAAGTCCTTGACGGTATTCGAAACAAGTGTTTCACCGCCTCCGGCCATCGCCGCAATTCGGGCCGCGATGTGAACTGCGATTCCCGCGACATCGTCTCCCACTAACTCGCACTCCCCTGTGTGCAATCCGGCCCTAACTGATATTCCAGCTCTCTTCAAAGATTCCAAGATGGCCTGCGCGCAGCGGATGGCTCGGCCGGGGCCGTCGAATGTGGCAACGAAACCGTCTCCAGTGGTCTTCACTTCGCGTCCCCTAAATCTCGAAAGTTCTCTTCTGACAATCTGATTGTGTCTATCAAGCAAGATTTTCCACTCGCTATCCCCAAGCTCGACGGCCTTTCTGGTCGAGTCCACCATGTCTGTGAAGAGTATGGTTGAAAGAACCCTATCCAGACTCCCCACAGATCGAGCTCCGGTGATGAACTCCTCTATTTCATCGACAATCACATCAGTGTTCCCTGCGTTCGGGATGTGGTCTTCGCCCTCTAATTCGACGAACTTAGCTCCGGGGATATGATCGGCCAAGTACACCCCGTTCCCAATGACGACATCCCTGTCACCCTTCCTGTGAATTACGAGGGTGGGGACGTGTATCGAAGGGAGCACATTTCGAATGTCGATGTACGTGTTCATCTTGGCTAACGCGACAGCCGCCGAAGGACTCACGCT
>Ga0187766_10000521_pt1 | contig 21318 bp, 25 predicted proteins | sample 0216_QUI02_MP05__4_FD_132971 | JGI IMG/M metagenome (GOLD analysis project Ga0187766, IMG submission 132971) | Tropical peat soil microbial communities from peatlands in Department of Meta, Colombia - 0216_QUI02_MP05_20_MG | ecosystem: Environmental > Terrestrial > Soil > Wetlands > Peat ... | reverse complement strand
CAGGAGTCTTCCCGCCCGAAGCGACGGTCGACCCCGAGCCCTTCTTCGTCGAGATGGGCAAGAGGAAGATCAGAGTGGAGGAGGAATTCACGAAGACGAAGAGGTTTTACTAAAGCCAGTGAACAGCTTCGCTTCTAGATGGCCTCCACCATCTCCATTGAGACCTCTGACTTCAGGAGTTCTTTCACGACTGTCTTGAAGATCTCCAGGTGGTTTTCGATTTCCTCCTTTGTGTGCTGGACTGACACCGTCCACTGTTCGTCTGGTCCGGTGGCCATGGGGATGACTCCCCGATTCAGCATCGCAGTGTAGTAGGTCCACCACGTGCCCACGTTCACGTCGAGGAAGCTCCTCCAGTCAGTTACCTCGTGCTCCGTGAAGTGCATCGTGCCGCTGACTCCGATGGCTTGGACCCTCGCCTTGAGCTTGGCGTCCTCGATGATGTCCGTGTATCCGTGGGCCAGTTCTTCACCGAGCTTGGAGGCCTGGGCCAGCTTCTCTTTGGTAAGGATTTCAGTGAGCGTGACCAATCCGGCCCTCACCGCGACTGGGTTCGAATTGAAAGTCCCAGCGTGGGCCACGACCCCTGGCACGATGGCGTCCATGACTTTCTCCTTTCCGCCAAGTACGGAGAGTGGATACCCCCCTCCTATTGCCTTCCCCATCGTCTTGAGGTCTGGCGCCACCCCGAACTCTCCCTCGACGCCGTGGTAGAACTTCCCGCATGTTTTCACCTCGTCGAAGATCAGGAGGGCTCCTGTGTCATCGCAGAGCTGGCGCAGCGCTTCCAAGAACCCCCGCTTCGGGGGGACGAAGCCCATGTTCATCGGTATGGGCTCCAGGATTACGCCCGCCAGGTTGTCTCTGTCCTTCTTCACAGCCTTCTCTACTGATTCGAAATTGTTGAACTGTGCCACGATTGTGTTCTGAAGTATCTCTTCAAGCATCCCCTGCGATGAAGGGACGATGCTAGGGACGCTGGAGTTCCCCGTCTTCGCAAGGGATGGCTTCACGTTGACCATGAGAGTGTCGTGCGAACCGTGGTAGCACCCCTCGAACTTCAGGATCTTCTTCCTCTTCGTGTATGCGCGCGCCAACCTCACGGCGTGCATAGTAGATTCTAGCCCGGTCGATGACAATTTGACCTTGTCCACCATGAATCTTTGGCAGATGGTCTTCGCCAAGGCGGCGACGTCTTCTCCCTCGAATCCGAATATTGTCCCGTTGCCGACCTGATCTCGTATCGCTTTGACAAGGATGGGGTGCGAGTGGCCGATTCCAAGTGCACCGAATGCCATGTTGAAATCTAGATACTCATTCCCGTCGACGTCCCAGAGCCTGGATCCCTGACCCTTTGCAAAGTAGAGCGGGTAAGGATCGAGATACCTGTAGTTGCTGTTCACTCCGTAGGGCATCCACTTACTGGCCTCCTCGAACATCTTCGAGGAACGCCTCGTCCTTTTCCTCATCGCTTCTGCTTCCTTCTCTCCGATCTTCTCCACTGTTCCACCACCTACGATTGCCAACATAATGTTGTATAAACGCCCTTTCCCTTTTTCAGTTGGAGCAGGTCCTCGACCAGCAGCAGACGTCGATGGCCTTACAGGTTTGGGAAAAATGCGGGTCCGTTATTTAGGGACAGACGCTATAAACAACAAACCGGGCAGAATGTGTTTGCAGGTCCCTATCGTTGGCGTCGGGAACCGAAGTCAAGTCAGCCAAACCGACGGTCTTCGTGAGAGAAGCAACAGGGCTAGTGCGCGAAGTGGGCGCATGGTCCTCGTTTATGGCGGTGTTCTTTCTGGTTACTGGTGGCGTCGTTGTACTGTTGCTGGGCACCATGTATACGGCGCCGGGCGCGAACTGGCCATTAGCTCTGTTCGTTGCATTCTTGCCTTCGCTGCTCGCGGGAGGAATGTTCACCATCATCGGTTCGTCCCTGCCACGGGCGGGTGCTGATTACGTATTCACCACTAGAGCGACAAGATCGATAATCGGCTTCGTCAACTATTGGGGGCTCAACATCGCATTCATTCTGAACATAGGCATATTCGCCTACTACGGATCGTCTTATCTCGGTTACTTCCTTTCTGGGTTGGGCGCCTTCTACAACAACACCAACCTCGCGAACGAGGGTGCATCCCTCGTCGGTCCCGCGTGGACCTTTGCCATAGCCGTCCTGATTATTCTTGTCTTCGGCGCGATGTCGGTGATGCGCCCGAAGAATGTCTGGAGGATAATCTTCTGGGTTGGGGTCCTTGCGATGGTCACGACCCTAATCATGTTCGTGGCGATGGCGGGTGTCACCTCCGATTCCTTCCAGACGGCCTACAACTCGTTCATGGCGAACTCCACGGCCTACACTTCGGTGATCACCCAGGGCGGAATCACTATGCCGGTTGCTGGACTGGCGGCGACAGCCGCAGCCCTTCCATTCGCGTGGTTCTCCTACACGTGGTACAATCTCTCCCTCGGATGGACCGGAGAGCTCAAGAACGTGAAGAGGTCTCTTCCTATAACGATTATTGTCGCTCTCATTGCAATCGCGGCATACTACATACTGTTCAGCTTCCTGATGGTCAGGGCCTTCGGCCAGGATTTCCTGAACAATTGGAGTTCTCTAGCCGCGGGAGGAACGCCCCCGGTCGCTGGGGTGGGTAATTTCATTCCGTTCTTTATTCTCATAGCGTACAAGGCACCCTGGCTCTATGTCGCGGCCTTTCTCGCGCTATGGATACCGACTGTCTTTGAGTTTCCCGCAGTAATAATCTCTCAAACCAGATATCTCTTTGCCTGGGCCTTCGACAGAATCCTCCCCGACAGATTCGCGTCGGTGAGCGACAGATTCCACACCCCCATATTTGCTACTGTGCTGGTGCTCATCGGTGGCATAATCGGCTCAGCTCTCATGGCTACACTTGGGGCCAGCTCGACTGAGTTTGCCACGCTCACTTTCGCGATATTCTCCTTCGGCTTCATAATACCGGCGATAGCGGCCGTACTGTTCCCCTACGTTAGGCGGGACATGTTTGAAGCAAACTTCAGCACTAAGAGGTTCGGACTGCCGCTGCTGAGCTGGCTTGGATTGGGAACGGCTGCCTACCTGATCTATTCAACCTATCTTGCTCACACCTCAGGGAGCCTGCCTCTTGACAACTTGGCAGCCTGGGTTTTCGGGACGATATACATCCTTGGCATCGTTGTCTATGTTGTGAGCTATTTCTGGAACAAGAGAAGAGGGCTCCCCCTCAGCCTAGTCTTCAAAGAAATACCCCCAGAGTAGTCCGCGGCTCCGAAAAAGGTCTATCCCGAAGTCAGGACGTAGGATTTCACTCTGTCTCCGTCTAGCTCACACAGGAGCCCTCTCAGAATCCCTGAGTTGTACTCGCTCCCGGGATTAAAGCACAGGGTCCTGCCAATCTTTACCACTCCTCTCGCTTCGTGAATGTGGCCGTGGATTCCTGCCAAGGGCTGGTACTTCTCGATGCTACTTCGTACGGCCGTACTCCCCGCCGAGGTCATGAGAATCTGCCCGCCCGAGACGACCGGTTTGAAAGTCGCATCGAGCATCGGGGCCTGGTCAATGATTGTGCCTATGGGGGGAACGTGGAGGTTGAAGACAGCCTTCCTCATGTCCTTCACCTGCCCCGCCATCTTCTCAATCTTCCCCGTTAGGACGTCCTCGTCTACCTCCCTCGGGCTCTTCCACGGAGTGTGGTTCGTGTGCCCCATGGTAATCATTTGGTGCTCTTTGTCCAGGTCGACGACCTTCTCCTCGGGATTAATTACATAGCCCCCCGAGTCCAGCGCTTCGTCTATGGCATACGAGTCGTCGTTCCCTGGAGAGATGTAGCAAGTAATGCCTGTTCCTCTAAGCCTCTCGTCTGCGAGTTCTATCCACCGCTGGACGCTCTCCTTCATCACTCGTTCGAAGAGCCTGTCTACCTTGGACCTTTCGGCTTGCAGTTCCTCCATCTCCTTTGGATCAGTAGTGTGCGGGTAGTAACCCGAGTCTCGCACTTTCTTCAGCATCTTGTCCGTTTCTTCCTGGGACTTCAGGGTGATTTCTTCTCCCCCGTAGTTGCAAACGGTAGTCCCGTCACCCTGCACTACGAAGGGAACTATCATCTTCCCTGTGATGTCTCCGCCAAGCACAAGGACGTTCACTCCGTAGAACTTCCCTGCGTTGACGAACTTGCGGAAGCATCTCTCAGAGCCGTGCACGTCGGTGACAAAGTACACTCTCGTGCTCGCCATGGCGCTACTTTCCGCTTTGCGGCTGATTATTAGCGCGTGTCCCTAACAGTACTTCAGGTCTTGGCCTGGGGGCCTTCGCTAACCACCCTCGAGTCGACTACCTCTTTGTCTGCTTCGGGGAGCTCGTACCATTTCAACTTCTCACCTATTCTCGCCCTCATTTTCCATCTGAAGTCCTTGGGTTTGTCTTCGATCATTGTTCTGAGCTTGTTCACTCGGCCCCTGACGGAGGCTTTGAGATCATCCCCTAGGGTGAGATCGTTCAGTTTTGCCAGGAGCTTGTCGAGGTTCATTGTGAATGTCTTGTAGACGCCCCAGTCGCTGGCACATAGATTCGCGATGTAGGCGCCGTTAATCATTTGGCCATCGCTGGTCCCCACGTCGTAGTCGGCGAAGAGGCAGACAGCGTCCTTCAGGTCCTTTTCGTTCACGTCGATTATCTGGATTTTTGTGATGAGCATGTCTGCGAGGGGGATTGTCTTGGCGTCTACCTCCAGCCTGTCCCTGAAGTTGAAGCTGTGACACATTTCGAAGACGTCGAGGAACACGTCCACTCGCCTTTGGTTGGCCATATCGTTGAAAATCAGTCTCCTATAGCCTTGCATCGCGTTGAATATGTCTCTCGGGACGTAGTCGAGCGAGACGAAGAGCTGCTTGATTTCCTTAGATTGTTTTGCGTGCCCCATGAAATCTACGTCAACATACTTCCTTTGCAAGGGAGGGTTCTTGGCTGATGGACAGCGGAACCAGAAGGAGACGCCTCCGAAGAGCCGAAGCACTACACCGCTGGCATCGGCCGCATCTATGACCCGAGCTGCTTCCTCCACGGGGTTCTGGAGAGGAGGCATTGGCCTCACCTAGTTGCTCCCCTTTTATCCTTGATGGACGCGGGCTCATCCAGGACGAAGAGCCGCCAATGTTTTACTAGCCGGTGGGCGGGCCAACGCTCGATGGCCGAGTCACAGCCGGATGCAGAGCGAGACACCCTCCGCATCTACGGGATGTCCTTCGACTTTCCCCTATCTCAGAAGCTAGAATTCGACCCGAAGTTCACTCGGGAAGAGGGGAGCGTGGCCCTGAAGTCACCGACGAAATCCGTCGTCTTCGTCACCTGGGGGGAGCTCCAAAGAATCGCCAAGAAGCTGCCTACGCCGAGGGAACATTCGAGGTACAGCATGGAGAGGGCCGCAAGGAGCGCCCGGGGGAAGTTGAACCAGGTCGAGCAAAGAGATGTGCAGATAAACGGACACCCAGCGGCCTACAGCAGAGTCGAGGTTGAGATGCCACGGGGGCTGCTCGGCCCGCAGAGGTCCAACCAAGAGATAGTATCGGTGCATTTTCACTGCGACAGGACGTCTCGGTACTTCGTAATCTACACCAGCTCTGACTGGGGAGGGCACAGTGCTCAGGGGCGAGACGATGTGTTCCGGGTCGTGACTGAGTCCTTCAGGTGCCATTGACCTAATTAGGTGCTGTGGCGGCCAGGTAAGACCTAGGTAGTGCCCCGTGCCGACCTCCAACCGTCGTGTCCGTCAGACAGATGAAGGTGGGAGACCAGCAGAACTTCGTCTACCTACTCGTCGACGAGCCCAGTGGCGAGGCGATTGTAATCGACTCGGGGTGGGAGATTGACCCGATTGTGTCTGCTGTCAGAGCCGAGAAGCTCGACGTGAAGTACGCCGTTGGCACCCACCATCACTCTGATCACACCGCTACCCTATGGCAACTGGGCAGGTTGTTTGATGCCAAAATCGTGGCTCACAGAAGTTCACCCGTCCCGCACGATCTTGAGGTCGATGATGGCGATACCTTGAGAATTGGCGGATTGGATGTGAAAATCCTGCACACGCCAGGCCACACAGAAGACAGCATCTGCCTGTACGATGGGAAGCACTTGTTTACGGGAGACACGTTGTTGATAGGGGGCTGTGGGAGGACAGACCTCGAAGGAGGCTCGCCGAAGCAGATGTTCCGGAGTCTGCATTCGGTGATTCTCAATCTGCCCCCGGAAACCGTAGTCTACCCAGGGCATGACTCTGGGGAGGTCTCGTCCAGAAAGCTGTCCGCCGAGGCGCGAGTGAACCCCGCACTCTTGGCCAAGAGCTACGAAGAGTTCCGTCGCACTCTCCGAAAGTGATTGTGACTTTTCACTCCGAAGGAAGAATGGTTAATACGAAGCCACGAAGTATTGGTAATTTGGTAGTAGTAAATGGAAGTTGCTCAAAGCCTGAGCGCTGTGGAGAAGCCCCATCGAGTTCAGCGCAAGAGAACCAGGGGGTGGAAGATGCCCGAGAACACCGTCTACGTGGGTCGCCCGAGTGTGTGGGCGAATCCTTTCCTTTCCGACCGCACCAGGGTCCACTCCCCAAGGGTCCTGCAGGGCGTCATGGACGTCTATAGATTGCACATTCAGCACCTGGTAGAGCAGGACCCCGATTTCTTGGAGCCCCTCAGAGGAAAGAACTTGGCATGTTGGTGTCCGCTGACAAATCCAAAATGGGAGAAAGTTTACTGTCACGCGGACGTCCTTCTCGAAATGGCGAATGCGTGAAAAGACTCGGTCTCACGAAACTGAGGGATGCGGTTCCAATCGGCGATCTAGAGAGAAGCGTTTTGAAGCGAGATAGATTGTTTGTGTGGGTGTGCGCCCCCTTTGCGCAGGGTTCCATCTGGCCCTGGTCATTCCTCTGAGGATTTTTCACTCGGTGTGGTCAATGGAAGCGCAACCCGTCATTTCACTTTCATGAGCTCTTCATCGTATCTCCTCGTTCTAGCGCTGGCTGTGACAGCCGTGATTACCGCAGTAGTGATTTACTTCGCCGCGAGGCACCTGCACAGAGTCTTCCTCGACAAAGGTCAGCCAAAGGCCCGATGAGGAAATGTTGAGGAGGGACATATTTGGTTGACGTAATTCTCCTCCTGAAGCTCCTCTTGGTTCCGACACTGATCCTTATCGCGAGCTTGGTGGGGAATCGATGGGGTCCGGCTGTGAGCGGCTGGCTCGTGAGCCTTCCGTTTACATCGGCTCCTGTGATTTTCTTCCTCGCAATTGAGCAGGGAGATGGCTTCGCCTCAAACGCGTCTGTGGGGGTGATTCTAGGATTGGCCTCAATCACTCTCTTTGCCTTCGCCTATTGTTGGCTGGCGCTGCGGCAGAAGGGCCCGGGATGGCCCTATCCTGTGCTATTCGGCTCGGGTGCCTTCTTTCTCCTGACGTTTGTCTTCGTGGATGTCTCCGTGCCGTCTGTCCCTGCCTTCGTCGGCGTCGTGGTGTTCCTGCTTGTCGCATACCGATGGCTGCCAAGGGCGCACGGTACTGCGGGCTCAAACCTATCGGTGGCCAAGTGGGAAATTGCATTCAGGATGGTTGGTGCCACAGTGCTCGTACTCCTCATAACTCAGGCTTCAACGATCCTCGGCCCCCAGTTGAGCGGGCTCCTGACCCCCTTTCCGGTTTATGTTAGCGTGTTGGCGTCATCTACATATCGCCTGCAGGGTTCGGCATCCGCGGCACAACTCGTCCGAGGTGCTACGCTGGGACTGTTCACCCCCGCTGTCTTCTTCTTGTTAGTAAGCACAACGATCGTGTGGCTGGGTGTTGGACCCTCGTTCGGGATAGCCATGGCCATAACCCCGCTGGTGCACGCGCTAACATACAGACTGCTCAAACTGCGTCCGTAGACCCCGGAGCGTCTTCGACGTACTTGGCAAAGGAGCTGAGTTCCTCCATGGCTGAAGACTCCGCCTCAGACTTCCCTCGCGTCTTGAAGACCCAGGACCAGCGTCCCTTCAGCTCCACGTCCAATGATGCCGTTATTCTCGTCCCCTCGGGCACTTCGTCGAACCTGACGACGCTCCTTGTCCGAGAGAACCTGGTCTCACCTTCTGACTCGACCCTCTCAGGTGGGAAGAGCTTCATTTCTCTGGCCCCTCTGCCCCCTCCGGTTCCTGAAGTTCTCTCTAGGTATACCGTGTCTCCTTCTCTCCTTGCAACCCTAACTTGGTGCTTGTCCTTCGACCATCTTGGCATGGCTTCGAAGTCCGTGTAGGAGGAGTAGACCCTGGTGCGTGGAACCTTGATGACGAGGGACACCTCAAAGTGCATGCTTGAGGCTCAACGTATGGACACCCATTAAGGGATTCCTTCAGGCTTAGGGTCAGACGTTAATATCGGCGACGCACGGGCCGGCGGTCATGTCTGAGGAAGACGAAGAACTGGACGAAGAGGAAGAGGACGAAGGCTGGGGCGACGAAGAGGAAACGGAAGAGTAGTCAGCAGGCCCCTTTTCAATACCCGGCAATCAGGTAGATTTCGTTTCGGACTTGGGTTTGATTTCCACGGGAGGGTAAGGGCCGTCTGGATGCGACTGCTGGTACTCCTTCTCGAAGGCTTCGACCCTAGAATCTCCGACTTTGCTCGGCTTCGGAACCTCGGATGACACCTTGGAACCGACCCGTCTGTTGGAGGAATCCGTTGTATTAAAAGTGGTGCACCAAGGCCGGCTTCGAGAGTAACACTTCAGTGAGAAAGCGTCCCGCCCAAGGACAGAAAACGGTTTTATCTTCTGTCGTGGCTTAAGGGGGGGAGACCTGGTTGTCAGAGGGCGAGCGAAGACTCGCGGCCATAATGTTCACCGATGTTGTCGGGTACTCTCTCATCTCCGCGCGCAACGAAAGGAAGGCCCTCGAGCAGGTGGCCGAGCTCAGAAGCCTCTTGCAGGGTGTGTTCTCGAAGTTCGATGGTAGGGTGGTGAAGACGATGGGGGACGGCTTCCTGGTAGAGTTCGTTAGCGCGGTCAAGGCGGTGGACTGCGCCATCGAAGCTCAGAAGGAGCTGGCGCGCGTCAATCTCGACAGGGCGGCAGACGACGCGCTGAGGATCAGGATAGGCATTCATGTCGGAGATGTCATCCATTCTGAAGGAGACGTCCTGGGCGACGCAGTCAATGTCGCCTCGAGAGTCCAAACGTTGGCGGAGCCGGGTGGGATTCTTGTAACAAGGCAGGTGTTCGACCAGGTAAAGGGGAAGATACAGTCAGGCATGAACACAATCGGCCACCGCGAGCTCAAGAACATCCCCGGCAATGTGGAGATATTCAGGGTCCTGACGGAGCCGATGCCCGTCGAGAATGTCGGAAGGTATGAGCTGGACCCCCATCGCGTGGCCATACTCCCTTTCGCCAATCTTAGCCCCGACCCCAATGACGGATACTTCGCGGATGGCCTCACGGAGGAACTGATATCCACAATCTCGAGGATCGGCGAACTGAGCGTGATTTCGCGTGCGTCCGCGATGCGGTACAAGGACACGAGGCTCCCGATGGACCAGGTCGGCCAAGAGCTGAGGGTCGGGACCATTCTAGAAGGCAGTGTGAGGAAGGCGGGGAACAGGGTGAGGATAGCCGCCCAGCTCCTCAGCGTCAAAGCCGATAGATATGTGTGGTCGCAGAACTTCGATAGGGACCTCACCGACATTTTTGGGGTACAAGGGGAGATCGCGGAGAGGGTGGCCGAGGGCCTGAAGGTGGAGCTTCTGATGAAAGAGAGGCAGAGGCTAGAGAGGAGGCCGACGGTCAGCACGGAGGCCTACACCTACTACCTGCAGGGGCGCGTGTTTTGGGGAGAGAGGTCGAAAGAGGGTTCGGAGAAAGCCATCGCATGCTTCGAGGAGGCAATCCGATTGGACCCAAGGTTCGCAGAGGCATACTCAGGGCTGGCCGACAGCTACGTCGTCTTGGCAGACTACGGATGGATGGACCCAGCGATGGCTGGCGCCCTGGCCAGGGAGAACGCCACGAAGGCGCTGGCGATATACGACTCCCTCGCAGAGGCTCACGCTTCTCTCGGAATCGTAACGGTCAACCACCTCTGGAATTTCGAAGCCGGAGAAAGGGAGTTCAGGCGGGCTATAGAGCTCAATCCGAATTACGCGCCCGCGTACCACTGGTATGGACTGATGTTCTGGTACATGAGGAGGTACGACGAGTCGTTCCAGATGATAGGGCGAGCGATTGAGCTTGATCCCGGTTCACGGGTCATGAAGCAGACCATGGCCGTCGGGCTCATGGGGCTAGGGAGGGCTGCGGAAGCCCTGAAGCAACTTAAGGTACTTGCTCCCGATTACCCAAAGTCAGTCGCCGTCAGGTATTGGATGACCGTCGCTCACCTTGCTCTCGGGGAGTTCCGCGAGGCCGTAGAGGAGGCTCAAAGAGAGGTCGAACTAGACGGCTGGTCCGATGATTCGAAGCTCGACCTGGCTTATGTCAAGGCTGTTGCAGGGAACAAGGAAGATGCGACCCTGCTGTTGAAGGAGGCCACTTCAAAGGAGGGTGGGTACATCTCTCCCACTTCCTTGGCCCTTGTGGAGCTTGGGCTGGGTAACGAGGAAGCAGGGTTCGTATGGCTCAAGAAGGCGTGCGAGCAGCACGATCCAGAGTTCCTTTATTTCAGGAGCACCCCGCTGTTCGCGAAGTACTGGACTGACCCCAGGTTGCTCATGATGGAGCGACGGGCCGGCCTTGTGTCCTAGGCCCTGGCTACCTGAGAGAGGTCGTTCTCCAGAGACTGGAGGTCGAGTCCGGGGGGTGCTTCCTTCAGTTTCTTGCTAAGCCAATCGGGGCTCAGGACGGCGAAGGCCTCGTCACAGTAGGTTGTGTAGAACTGCCAGCTCATTTGCTTGAGGGCGCCCCAGGTAACCACCCAAAGGCTCGCTTGGTCGTAGGCGAATGCAGGAACACAGTGGCCGTTGTTCTGGTTGGGGACCGCATTCCCCCTGGGCCCCTGAGGCGGGACCACCCAGGGGACGCTTGGGTCTCCTACGCCGTTGGGGACGGCGAACTCGGGGAGGGCGAGGCCCATGTAGCAGCCCCCGAAGAGAAAGATTGCATCCTGTGCCTGGATGACGTTCTTCAGCTCTAGTTGGGCGAAGGCGAAGATCTTGTCCTTGCCAAAGCCTGACTTCCGCCAGAACTTCAACACGTCGAGCATGTTTACCCCCTCGTCGGGATTGCCATGGACGAAGTGATTGTAGACGTCCAATATGGTAGAAACGGGGAGTGTCTCCTCTTTGCCTGTGTTGGCAGTCCAATCCTGGACCATGTGGCCTGCTGCGGCGCAGGTGCAGTCACCGTACTTGTCGTTTCCGTATAAGGGCCAGACCTTCACCTTGGCTGCGTAGTCGATGGACGTCGGCGGTGGCGCCAGTCCCTTGGTCAAGTACTTCGCGAGGAGCAGGGTCCGGGAGTCGAACTTCGGCGGCGCCTTGCCCAGCTTCAACGGTGCCCTCTCAGGGGCTGAGTTGGTTTATGAGCGTTTGCCACCTTCGCCTCATGTTACTACACGGAAATGGTGGGCGAAGGCTAAGTTCGGAAATCCATTGGTGCTTCGCAAGGACGATACGGTATCGCATCATAGAGCCCAATTACCAGAAGCTGGACGTCTCGACCTCGCGCTCCCGTGCCCCCTGAAGGACCTCCCGTTCCAAGAAGTCATACTCCTCCTGTTCCGCCGTTGGCCTGGAGAGATACCTGCTCTCCCTGTAGCTCTTCCACATTTGCGTGGGGGCAACCCTCTTTGATCTGCTTATGTGGCCGATCCCTACGCTGATTACTCCCTTCAGGGACTCCAAGTGCTCGCCCAGAAACTGTCCGAGCCTTTCTCTGCTGGTAGAGAGCATCGACAGGAGAATGTCATCCTCACCAAAGGAGTAGGCCGCATACGTCGGAAACACATCGGTTGGATAGTCCAAGTGGAGCAGGTGGTTGAAGATGTTCTCGAATTCCACGCAATTAGCCCGCACCGCGACCTGGTATCTCTCTAGGTTCTGCGGTCTGTCTTTGGGGGCAGGGAAGAAGACTGGTCTCAGGAGGGTGATAGTTCTCATCTTCTCCGGACGCAGTAGCTTTGGAATCTTCCTCACCACGATATCGGCGAAGTGGTCTGGGTCCTTCACGTCATAGATGAGCGTCATCATTTTCTCCTCTTCCCGCTGAGAAAGATAGAGGGGAGTGCAGTACAAGTTTGACAGATCTTCGATACTGTCGATGACTCGGGTCCAGCTTTCCTCCAGCTCACCGCTCGGGAATATTCGGACTATGACCATCATAGCAGTCCGAATATATACAAAAAGCATCACCCAGTAATAACCGTTTCAGAGTGGGAGATAGTCCCTAACAGGTGCGCCGACTCGTATTTGGGACGCATGAAAGTATCTCGTGGGCGCGTTAGGGAGTCGGGTTAAGGCGCAGTGTCCCCTTGCTCGACGGGGATGTACTGCCAGAGGTGCGGGAAAGAGTTGGCCCCAGGCGCTGCATATTGTCAGAACTGCGGCGCGAAGGTTGCGGAGCACACTCCGGCCGACTGGTGGTGGACCTGGCGCCGGGAGAGATGGGAACGGCACGACTGGGAGCCCATCGACGCGGCATGGGGTGCAATCACCGGGGTCGGCTATTTGATAATAATCGGGCTGTTGATCTTCTGGTATCCCGACGTGTTCACTCTGCTCGTGAAATACCTCGAGGCCTGGGGGACATACGGCCATCCGGTCCTGCCCGGCCATGCCCTCGGGGAGGCGGTGATTTTCCTTTTTTCAGCATGCGGAGTCTGGGGCATCTTGAGCTCGGGGGGTAGACTCGCACTAACAAGGCGGGTCGCTAGGCCCCTGCACGGTGTCGTCGGCGGCTTGTTTTCGCTCTACATAGCCTTCATCCTTACATCGTTCTATGGGAAGGCAATCAACGGGGCAGGGCTCGTGCTCGCGTTTTTCGTGGGACTTGCTGCGATGGTTGTGACCAACGCTCTAATCTCATTTTTCCTCCCCCGCCGCAGGGCGCCAAGACCAATGCCAACCGGCTGAACGCAACTTCGCTTGAAGCGAAGAGATTTTGGTGCTGTTAGTTTCCCGAAGTTGATTTCGAAGCAGATAGCCGATGCGGTTCAGTATCGTGCACAGGTGAAGATGAAGACCCTACAGAATTTCGTCTGTTCCCACTGCGACTGGAAATGGACGTCGATGGAGGGGTGGCCCGACCGTTGCCCGCATTGTGGAGCAGGGCCATGGAGAATCAAGTACGCCTAAGACATCACATTGTCGCTGGGATGGGCGACCGGGATCCGGAAAGTTGCTGTATCTTCGGCTACTCTTACTGAATTGGTTTTAGCTTCAGACCACTCCTGAAGGCATTCAGGTTAGTCTCGAAGTTCTTTTCGGCCGTGCTTTTCCGAATCGCCTCCTCCATCGATTCGGTCGCAACGAGCCCATGCACCTGAAGGAGAGCTCCAAGCATGACCATGTTTGCATAGAGCCCATCTCCAAATATTCCCTTGGCAATCTCTGTAACGGGGAACTGGACGACCTTGGCACCTGTGAATGGGATTTCCCTGACTGAGGTGCTATCCACCAGCAGGGTGCCGGTCTCCCTCAGGTCTTCTAGCAACTCATTTGTGGCTTCCTGACTCATGGTTACCAGAATGTCGCACCGCCGGACCGCCGGGAATCCGATCTTGTCATCTGAGATTATGACTTCGCTCTTGGTCAGGCTCCCTCTGGCTTCGGCACCATAAGCCTGAGTCTGCAGGACATTCTTCCCGTCCAGCACGGCTGCCCTCCCCAATACCAGGGCAGCAAATACAACACCCTGACCTCCGCTGCCGCCGAATCGAATCTCACTCTTCCCTAGCAGCTTCCATCCCCCTCTTTGAGACTTCCGCGACAGCTTCATTCAGGGTTGGACGATGCCTGCCGAGGAACTCTCCGACTACTATCCTCGAATCCAACTCGTCCGGTGTCAGCCTTCTGCTTTCCTCCACCGACACTGCCTTCTCCCTGAATTGCTTTAGGATAGCCCCTGCGTCTCCGTACCCGGACCTTCTACCGAAACCCACAGGGCACTGGGTCACCACTTCGATGAACCTGAATCCGTTCAGCTGGAGCGCCTTCTTTATCGAGTCTCTGAGTTCCTTTGGATGGGCAGTCGTCCACCTGGCGGAATAGGTCGCCCCCGCTGCCATTGCGAGCTTCACCGCATCCACCGGGTGCTCAAAGCTCCCGTAAGGGGTGGTCGTGGTGGTGGTGCCGAAGGGGGTGGTGGGCGCGACCTGCCCCCCGGTCATCCCGTACACCATGTTGTTCCCCATTATGACGAGAATGTCCGTGTTACGCCTGGCAGCATGGACAAAGTGGCTCATTCCTATCCCTACGATATCTCCGTCCCCTCCGAATACTACGACATTCAGGTCGGGGCGCACCAGTTTGATGCTCGTCGCCACAGGAATGCTTCTGCCGTGCAGAGTGTGGACAGAGTCAGCCATGTAGTAGGGGGACGGGATCCATGATGCGCAACCAATGCCGCTAGTGAAGCAGAACCCGTCCAAGTTCCTGTGACCGAGCTCGTAGACAGCCCTGAGGAACGTGTCGCTCAGGAGGTACAGACCGCACCCGGGACAGAAGGGAAGCTTGAGGTTCCGCATGTACGTCCGCGACGAGAATCCGGGGGCGGTCTCAGCCTGCATGCATAATCAGCTCCAGAATGTCTTCAGGGGTGATGAGCTCGCCCCCTCCTATCTTGTTCAGCTTGGTGACCCTGCGCCCTCCGACCCTTTCCACCTCGCCTGATATCTGGCCCAGGTTCATCTCGGGAACGATGATGGCCTTCGCGCCTTCGGCCAGCTTCGAGACGGCCTTCTCCGGGAAAGGCCAGATCGTCTTGAGGCGGACGTAGCCTACCCTCACCCCTGCTGATTCAGCCCGCTCGGCTGCCTCGTACACCGATCTGGAGGTGCACCCGAAGGACACTATGCCGATGTCGCAGTTCTCGATGTTGTGGGACTCGGTCTCTACAATCTCTTGTGTGTTGTTGTAGATCTTGGCGTTCAACGCCTCAATCAACCTCCTATGAACCGGTGCGCCCTGCGTGAACCTCATCCCGAGCTCGTCGTGGGTCGATGCCGTCACAGCGACGTTGAACCCCTCGCCAACGGCGGGCATGGGCGCGATGCCTTCAGAACCAAAGAATCGGGTGTCCCCTAGATTAGGGTGCCTGCGATTCACGATTTCGAGGTTCTCCCTTGGCGGGAGGCTGACGCGTTCCCTTACGTGGGCGATGGTTTCGTCCGCCAGCAGGACGATGGGAGTACGGTATCTTTCAGAAAGGTTGAACGCCCGTAGGGTGAGTTCGAACATCTCCTGGGCTGAGTTGGGTGAGAGGACTATTGCAGCGTAGTCGCCGTGGGTCCCCCAGCGGGCCTGCATCACATCTCCCTGCGCAGATTTTGTAGCCTGGCCTGTCCCAGGTCCAGCCCTCTGCACATCCACTACAACGCATGGCGTTTCTGTCATGAAGCCCCACCCGATTGTCTCTTGCATGAGTGAAAAACCAGGACCAGACGTCGCGGTCATAGCCTTCCTGCCGGCCCAGCTCGCCCCCATCACTGCGCCGATGCTCGCCAACTCGTCCTCCATCTGCATGAAAGTGCCTCCCACCTCGGGCAAACGCTCGGAGAGATGCTCGCTGATTTCGTTGGCGGGCGTAATGGGGTAGCCTGCGAAGAAGCGGCAGCCGGCCGCCAGCGCCCCTTCGACACACGCCTCGTTACCGGACCAGAATCGGGCCTCGTTCATGCCCGTCGCCGTTCTCAAAGCTCGTCGGCCCAATCTTGTCGAGCCCCTGATAAGGGAGAGAGTCGATTCTCGCGGTTAGAAATGATGGGGTGTCGCCATGGTAATTGGAATGTCGGCCGTTAGCCGAGAAGGGTGAAGCCGTTGCTGAAGGTATGAGCGTCTGGCTGCAACCCTGGTTTTCGGAGCAGTACTGGCGTTTCGACGTGGCAGTTCGTCATGGTCCGAGTCGCCGGGCCTATCACTGGCTGGACCAGCGCCCTTGCTCAGATGGCCTGTATAATGTTCTTGATCTGCGAGCTCACGTCTTGAATCGACAAGGTCGTTGAGCAAAACTCGCATCTGACGAACCGGCCGTTGGGCATTGGCAGGGCAGCACCGCAGTTAGGGCACTTCAATTCCACCGCTCCCAGACCCCCCTGACGCTCCGGCGTGGGGAGGCCTGAGTTCCTGGCCTCGTCTTCCTGGAGTATCTGTGCTGATAATTCGGAGATTTTGTTGTCTATCTCTGCTTGGAGCGATTTGACCTCTGTCGCGTGCATCTCCATCTCCGTGTCTTTGTGCAGCCTTGACGACAGGGAAAGGAGGGCGCTGCGCTGTATGCGGCTCTGTTCTCCGTTGAGTACTTCAGAGATGGCAAAGATATTCCGCTGTATCTCGGCGAGGCTAACGACGGCTTGCCTTATGCCCGGTGAAAGGCCTTCCTCGCTAACGGAATGCCCTACCTTGGCCTCCAGCTTCCTGAGTACCTCCTCTTTTGAAACTCGGGACAGCATCTTAGCTTACATGAATCGCATCATTTGCTGATAAAGAGTTTTGATTTCCTCGGCGGGACCAGATAGGTCCATTTCCGATTTGAACCCTTGCACTTTGATTGTTCCCCTCTTGGCTATGATGCCTTCCTCACTGTACCTTACTCCTTGCAAGTCGTCGAGCCTTTGGACGACGACGTCATCATTCTTGAACAGAGTTCCCCTCTCGGCGTACAGCAGAATACGCCTGTCGCTGAGTATCACCTGATACCTCTTGGTGCCGTAACGCACGTTCCGCCTGCTCGAGAACTTCACCTCCTCTCCCGGCATCAGATAGTCTCTCAGCGTCATCCTGTTCAGCTCGATGATGACAGGAAGCTCCAGGCGAGCACGGACAGGACCATCACCGTGGATCCGAAGAGGCCCGCAATGAGGGCCTGACTCGTGTCAGAGCTGAGTCCGATGCTTTGAACGAAGTTGAGCACGGGAGTCTTGACGATCCACGCGAAACCGCCTAGGACGAATCCTGCTATCCAGAAGCCGAACAGCGCCGCCTTCCTACCCAAGTTAATCCATGGATGAATGTCGGGCGCCGGTAAATCAGGACATGATAGAATTGCTTTACATGGAAGTCGAAAGTTCTAGACGACTTTTGCCCACTGATTGAAGAAATCTAACGGGCCACTGGCCTCTCACGCCAATCTGGCGGTCGAATGCAGAACACTTTCACAGGGTACAATAGAAACAGTATTCACATGTGTCTTGTCTTAAATAGCGGACGAGGTCAGCCCCTTCATGGACTCTGTTGTCCACTTCGAAATCCCTGCCAAGGACGTAAAGAGGGCTTCAGCCTTCTACTCCAAGGCCTTTGGGTGGAACCTAAACCAGTTCCCGGGCTTCGAATACTGGAGCGTCGTCACCACCGACTCGGATGAGAACGGGAGACCCAAATCCCCAGGCTCGATCAATGGAGGCATGGGGAAAGGGGGCGAGATGGCGCCGAAGGCGGTGACGGTCACCATCAATGTGTCCGACATCGATGCGGCCCTGAAGAACGTAAAGAGCCTCGGTGGAAAGCCCGTGGGCAAGAAGATGCCCGTGGGGGACATGGGCTGGTCGGCCTACTTCGAGGATACCGAAGGAAATGTCATGGGCCTCTGGCAGAACGCAGGGATGTAAGATTGGTTCGGGGCCTTCGGGCCCTGACCTTCCCATTTATGCAGAAGTCACGAACCTTTGGACTCCGGCATGCGTCCCCTTCAGTACGGGTAGGTGTAGGTAGTTGAGGTGGAAGTGGTTGTGCTGGTCGTTGTCGAAGATGTCGTAGATGTCGACGTGGTCGACGAACTGGTCGTGGCCGTGTTTATGGTCGATGTCGAGGAAGTGTTTGAAGTTGTGTCGCTGCTCGTTGAGGTTGTGGTTGTGCTCGTCGATGGGGTGGGCGACTTCGGGGCCGGGAGGTTGAGGGCGAACCATATTCCCTGTATTCCCTGCCCATTGACGTCCCCGGGCTTATGATCACCGGCGAAGAAATAGAGTGGCCAGCCATCGTACGTAAGCTGTTGCTTCCCGTCTGCCCTAGTCACAACCTTGAAGGAAGTCGCGTTCAGCCCAGGCGGGAGTGTGAGATTCTTGGTGTAGAAGATCGGCCAGTTCTGCACGCAGGTACCGGTGCAGGTGCTGGTTCCGTTGGAATTGTTGTCAGTGGACCTGTAGTAGAGTGTCATTCCGGAGCCATTGACAAGAAAGAACCCCACTCCGCTTTTGTACGCGACGCCGACGGAAAAGGGGCCGGAGGCACCATTCGTAACAGTCGTCGTATTGGAGATGGTGGTGGTAAAGGTGGTCGTGGAGGTGCCTGAGCCCTGGGTTGACAATAGGTAACCTGTGGACGCTCCGAACACCACCGTCAACACAATGAACGCTGCTGCGATTGTCTTGAAATTCAAAGGCTTGGATTCGAACAGCGGCTGTTTACTAAATGAGCTTTCTTCCAAATCTCGTCCAAATCACAACCGATCGGCAACAGGACCCAGGGCATCCAAGGACATGGGTTCAGAATGGATAAATCAGCCGAATCGCGAAATCACATGCATGAGTGTTTGCCCTCGATGCAGCATGCCCATTGAACACGTCGAATTCTGTTCCCAAACGGGGAAGTTCGGGTTGTCGGGAATAATGCACAAAGACGGGAATGCCGTGATCAACTTTGGGGGAGATTTGAAGAAGGAACCGGGGTTCTACTGCCCGGTGTGCGGTGAGCAGCTCACTGAAGATGTTCAGACGGCCAGAAGAATCCTGAGTGTCCCAGACCAGAGTTCCTCGGTCTAGACGGGGTCCGGGCCCAAGTATCCGAGTGGTGCTACCTCAACGTGTGAAAGGCATGAACCTAAGAAATGAGTTGACGAGCCTGTAGCAATGCAGTTTCGCGGTCAGGAAGCCGAGAAGGACAAGTAGCGCGAGTTCGGAGAAAGCGAAGTTGGCCATCGTCGCCACAACAAGAGCAACGGCAAGCAGGAGCCTCCCTCGCCTAGCTGGCGGCAGGACAGAGGCGACCAGAGCCCCAGTCGAAATGTAGAAGCGGGAAGCCTCGGAGCGCGTCTTCTCCTTCCACTTGTCAATAGCTCTAAGGGTCGCGGCTGTGCTGATCCTCAAGCAAGGAGCCCTGGTTTGAGAGGTATTTACGGCCTAAATCACGTATTGCATAAATCCCACCCCCGCGTCTGCTAATTTGGCTTTGAGCGCCCCTTTCCCCGACGACTTGCAGAAGATCCTGGGCCCGAATGAGCAAGCCCAGCTCTACATCGCTCAGAAAATCTATCACCCCAAGATAAGCATCGACTCCGTCCTCATCACCAATCAGAGAATCATTCTCAGGCACCCCCACGCCATGGGACTGAAGAAGGACTACACAGATTACAACTACCAGGACATAGTCAACGTCGTAATGGACAAGGGGTTTACGCGTTCCACCCTCAAGTTGAACCTGAGGTTCGGCGGAGAGCAGCTTGCTTTGGAGAACCTGCCCAATTCAGACGCCGAAAGGGCCTACGCCCTCATACGCGAGAACCTGAGCAGGTATCAATCCCCCTTCTCTCAGAGCATGATGGGGACCCCTGCATATCAGCAGGCCCCTCCCGCTCAGCCTCCTCCCACCATGGGACCGACGACGGTGGTCAAAATCAAATGCAGATACTGCGGGGCCCTGAACGACGAGACCGCAAATACTTGTGTAAGCTGTGGGGCCACCCTCTAAGGCACTTCACTCTCGCCCAGCCATAAATTCAAAGCACACCTCCACATTAGTTCAGAATGCCCTTGGAGTCGCATCCGTTGGCCCGGAGAATCTGCATGGTAACGGGTGCGAGTTCAGGCATCGGCAAAGAGACGTCCAAGAAGCTGGCAAGACTCGGGGCGACGGTGGTTATGGTGTGCAGAAATCAAGAACGAGGGGAAAAGGCGAAATCTGAAATCAAGAGCGCAAGCAACGATGCTGAGGTCGGACTTCTGCTAGCTGACTTCGCGTCTCTCAATTCCGTTAGAGCTCTTGCCAAGGAGTTCCTCGAGAAACACGATTCATTGCACGTCTTGGTCAATAATGCTGGAGGGGTCAACGTGACGCGCTCGGTGACAGCCGATGGTTTCGAAACCACTTTTCAGGTCGACTACCTGTCCCATTTCCTGCTGACCAACCTCCTTCTGGACGTACTGGAGAAGAGTGCACCATCACGTATAATCAACGTCTCGTCTACGTCGCATTACGGGGGGCATTTGAACTTCGACGACCTGCAGATGAAGAAGGGATATCGAGTCATGAAAGCTTACTCCCAGGCGAAGCTGGCCCAGGTGCTATTCACCTATGAACTGTCCCGGCGGCTCGAAGGAAAAGAGGTTGTGGTGAACGCTCTTCATCCGGGAGCCGCAGCGACCAACATTTGGAAGAGCCCACTGGGCCCCTTCTCGTTCCTAGGGAACGTTTCTAGGCTGTTCCTGATCAGCCCCGAGAGGGGGGCTGAGACACCCGCGTACCTGGCGTCATCAGCCGAAGTCGCGGGCGTGACAGGGAAGTACTATGACCATATGCGTGAGAAGCAGTCTTCGGCAGAATCCTATGACCAGGCGACAGCAAGGAGGCTCTGGGATGAGAGTGAGAAGATGACCGGGCTCTCGACTTAGCGGGGCTTTTTCCCCCTCTCGAACAGTCTGGTCCTCCATACCTTCAACCAACAAGGTATTTCTGCCAATCAGGGAGGGCCAAGTACGCGATGTCGGCAGGCAAGGGAACCAAGAAGCCGTATTCCTACACGTTCCGTACACCGCAGAAGGACCTGCAGGGTCTAGGTGGTACCAACCCCGAGACGCTCTTCTCGATCAGGGACACCCTGCTGTTGATGACCGAAGACTGTCTGGTGGTCGAGCGACCAGAGGGTCTTTTCTGCGAGAAGCACAGCCTCCCAGTCATGAAGGGAGCGACAAGGTGCAAATACCTCGCTTCACGTTTCGCTAGCAGGGAAGGAGAGGAGCAGTCGAAGACCCAGGTCCAGCAGTACGTCAACGATATCCTCGGAATCAAGGATCCAAAAACCGTCAAGCGTCTTACTGGGTTTTGACTACGTTCAGACCCTTTTCGGTGAGCCTGCCGTCGTCCCCGATGTATCCGCCTAGCTGAAGCCTCGCTATCTCTCTGCCAAGGGT
>Ga0187766_10000520_pt1 | contig 21324 bp, 13 predicted proteins | sample 0216_QUI02_MP05__4_FD_132971 | JGI IMG/M metagenome (GOLD analysis project Ga0187766, IMG submission 132971) | Tropical peat soil microbial communities from peatlands in Department of Meta, Colombia - 0216_QUI02_MP05_20_MG | ecosystem: Environmental > Terrestrial > Soil > Wetlands > Peat ... | reverse complement strand
GGGCAGACCGGCGGTGGCATGAGCCAGCAACAATTCCAGGATGTAATCGCGTTCCTCACCCGGCCGCGTGATCGGCCAAAACACACCGACCTTGGCCACTATGGTCGTCAGGCGGTGCAGGAGTCCCAGCGCGATTATCGACTTGCCGCTCTCCCCCTCGGTAGACGCGATGTAGATTCTGGCCGGGTACGATGGGGGCCGTGCGGCGTCTCGAGGAGGAGCGGGGCGATCAGATACGGAGGGCTGAAGAGTATCGGACATACTGAAAGCTTGCCGCACTAGGCCAGCCGGCGCAGCCGAACCGCGAGATCCTTCTCAAAAAGTTCCAGGAAGCGGCGCTGGTCGTGACCGGGGGCGTGAAAGACCAGGTGGTTGAGGCCCCAGCTCATGTACTGGCCGACCTTCTCGACGGCCTCGTCGGGGTCCGACGCCACGATCCAGCGCTTGGCAACCTGCTCGATCGGCAACGCGTCGGCCGCCTTTTCCATCTCGATCGGATCGTCGATGCTGTGCTTCTGCTCGGCGGTCAGCGACAGCGGCGCCCAGAACCTGGTGTTCTCCAGGGCCAGCTGCGGGTCGGGGTCATAGGACATTTTGATCTCGATCATCTTGTCGATGTCGTCGACGTTTCGATTGGCGGCCGCAGCTCCTTCTTTGAGGGCGGGGATCAGCTTGTCCCGATACAGCTCCTCACCCTTGCCCGACGTGCAGATGAAGCCGTCGCCTGCCCGTCCGGCGTATTTGGCCACCGCCGGGCCGCCGGCGGCGATGTAGATCGGCACCCCGCCTTCGGGCACGTCGTAGATGGAGGCGCCCTTGAGCCGGTAATACTCCCCGTCGAAGTCGACGCGGTCGCCGCGCCACAACTCCCGCATCAACCACACCGATTCGCGCAACCGGGCGAACCGCTCCTTGAACTCCGGCCAGGCGCCCTCATATCCGGTGGCGATCTCGTTGAGCGCCTCACCGGTGCCCACCCCCAGGAACACACGGTCCGGGTACAGACAGCTCACAGTGGCGAAGGCCTGGGCGACGACGGCGGGGTTGTAGCGGAACGTCGGACTAAGCTAAGACCTCACATCACCGACGGCGTGTGTTTGTGCACAAACGTACCGTTCTCGGATCCGCCACGAAGATGAGAAAAGTCCGTCCGCCATTTTGATGAGAATCCTGCGAACCCGCAGGTAGGGAAGTTGGCATTCGCCAGGGAGGGCGAGAACCTACATCGCGCCTCTCTTGCCGGGGTCGGATTCGACGGATCTGTACAAGCACCCGCGACGCCGGTCGCTTCATACTCGACGTCGGTGGGAACAAACAGCACCGCCGATAGGAGTCCTCAGACGTGCCGAGTTGAACGGCGAACTGCGGCAAGCACGCCGAAACCGGCCGACTCAGTAAAACAGGAGATTCAGATGCCCGAACCATTCCGTATCCGCACGCAGGCCGCGGTGATCCGCTTCCTTTACGCGTTGCCGCAGCCGGTCCGCCGGTGGATGGCTGGCCCCCCGGTGCGAATCGACGGCCAAGAATTGGCGTTCGACGGGCAACTGATAACCGGCCTCAAAAACCTCACCGGCTCCGAGATCTTCGCCGACCCCGTCGACAAGTCCCGCACACGGTACGAGGAGCTCGCACTGGTCATCGGTGGTAAATCGATCGAGCCTATCGCCGTTCGGGAGGTCCTCATCCCCGCCGAGCACGGCGCCATCCCGGCCACCCTCCACACCCCCGCGGGCCTGGCGGAGCCCTCCGGGCTGCTGGTGTACTACCATGGCGGCGGCTTCTCGGTCGGCTCACGAATAAGCCACGAACCGGTGGCACGTTACTTCGCAACGCACGCCGCTGTGCGGGTGCTGTCGGTCGAGTATCGACGCGCGCCCGAAAACCCGTTCCCCGCCGCCGCCGAGGACGCGATCGCGGCGTTCGAATACGCCCACTTCAAGGCGGCCGATCTGGGCGCCGACCCCGACCGCATCGCCGTCGGCGGCGACAGCGCCGGCGGTAACCTCGCCGCCGTCACCGCCCAACAGGCGGTACGACGCGGCGGTGCGGTCCCGGCGTTTCAGCTGCTTATGTACCCCCCGACCGATATCAGTGCGCGCCGACCGTCGCATGACTTGTTCGACGACGGCGTTACCTTCACGGATCGGAATTTTCGCTGGGCCCTGGCCAACTACGTACCGCCTGGAACCGATCTGGCCGACCCACGATTGTCACCGCTGCATGGCGACGTCACCGGGCTTCCGCCCGCCTATATCGCGACCGCCGGTTTCGATCCGCTGCGCGACGAGGGCGAGGCGTACGCGGACAAGCTGCGGGCCGGTGGAATCCCGGTGGTACTCAGCCGCCAGGCTGACCTTCCTCACGGATACCTCAACATGGTCGGCATCGGACATCGGTTCACCGAAGCCGCCGCAGAGGCCGCCGGAGCGCTGCGACTGGGCCTCGCCTCATTCATGTTCGGTCATCGGTCGCCGGTGGCCGCGAACTGAACGGATCTGTCTCCAAACAAGGGCGGGCGGAGTACCGCACGCTGGATGGTATCGGACCACATTGGCAGGAAAATTTCGATGCCGGTGATGTCGAAGGCCGAGCGGGCCTTCTGCTGCGGCGCCCTGTGGCGCACCAGCGCAAGAACAATCGTCGGCTCCTTGCCCACCGACCGCCTCGGCGATGAGGTGCTGGAAATCGGTTCCGGCAGTGGAGCAATCGCCGCGGAGCTATCGCGAGCCCATCCCGGGCTTGCAATCACCGCCACCGACCTCGACCCGGTTATGGTGGACGCCGCCACACACCGACTTCGGGGTTTCCCCGATGTCACGGCGATGACCGCGGACGCCACGCAGTTGCCGTTTGCGGCCGGCTCATTCGACTCGGTGGTCAGTTGCCTGATGCTGCACCACATTATCGACTGGGAGACAGCGGTTGCCGAGGTAGCGCGTGTCTTACGGCCCGGGGGCTGTTCGTCGGCTACGACCTAGTCCGCACACCGCTGGCCACGGCGTTCCACCGCGCTGACCGGTCGCCGTTCCGGCTGATCAACCCGGACGAATTCCTCCACGAATGTTGGCGAAACGGACTGCGGATCGAGATCCGTACTCGGCTGTTCGGCCATGTGATGCAATTCAGCACATGAACCATTACGCCGCCTTCGTCGCGCCGCGGGAAGGCCTTGATTCCGCTCGGTCTGTGCCCGCAGGTAGCTCTGCTTTGGGCTGAAAGTGCTGCTCTTGAAAGCCTTTTCACCATCCACAGATAACACTCGCGCATTCGGCGGACCGGGTGGAGAGTCTGCGACACTGGATGCATGGCCCCGACACGTGTCGGTATCGCATCGCTGATCGCCGCGTGGGCGGTCGCGTGCTCTGGCCCATTGCCGACGAGCGCGGGACCACCCAAATACCAGAACTACGTCGCGATGGGCGACTCCGCCGCCGCTGAACCCGGCGTACCCAAGCCCGCGCCACCGTACGGCTGCCAGAAGTCGACAAACAACTATCCGTCGGTGCTCGCGCGGCGTATCACGCCAACGAATTTCACGGACGTCACTTGTAGCGGCGCCACCTCCGATGACATCACCAACCGGGCGCAACAGACGTCAGGCGGTGCGGTGCCGCCTCAGATCGACGCGGTCGGCGCAAGCACCGACTTGATCACTATCACCATCGGCGGCAACGATGTCGGGTTGGCCTCTGACGCCGCACAGTGCCAGGCGACATCACTCGATGCACCACCGTGCGTCGACAAGTTCGTCACCGGTGGCGTGGACAGCATCTCGGCGGCCATCACCGCGCAGGTGCCGGTGTGGGCCGCGATGATTGACGCCGTCCGTGCCAAGGCGCCGGCCGCACGGATCATTCTTGTGGGATACGGAATCTACATCCGGCCCGGCGGATGCTTCCCCGAGCAGCCGGTCCTGCCGCAAGACGCCACCTATTTCCAGTCGAAAATCAACGAACTCGACGACCGGCAGCGCCAGCTCGCGGCCGACGAACGGGTCGATTACTTCGACACCAGGCCGCTGTGGGTGGGCCACGACATGTGTGCCCCGCCTAGCGAACGCTATGTCGAAGGCTTCGTGACGACGCATCCCGCTGAGCCGCTGCACCCCAACGCTTTGGGCGCCGCTGCGACCGGTAACGCGCTCGCCGACTACCTCGGTTAGCCGGCAGCGCGGGTCGGCTCCTGCCTGACGGTGAGCCTGTAATACGGTCGCGGCATGAACGACTACGACGTCGAGGCCGTGGATCAGCTGCCTTTCTCGACTGCGGAGAAGTCCGAGCGCTACCGCACGGAGAACTATCAGGGAGCCGTGGGTCTCAACTGGTATGCAACCGATCCCACGCTGCAATTCACGATGGCCTACTACCTGCAGCCCGACGAGCTGGCGTTCGCCGAGCCTCACTTGGTACGCATCGGGGAGCTGATGGGCGGCCCGGTGGCGCGGTGGGCCGAGGAGACCGACCGCAACCCGCCGCGGCTGGAGCGCTACGACCGGTGGGGACACGACATCAGCCGGGTGGTCATGCCGCCGTCGTTCAGCGAGTCCAAGCGCGCGGTGCTCGACGCCCAGCAGAGGTTGCGCGACGAGGCGCGCCGCGCCGGGGTGAACCCGTCACTGCCGCTGTTCGCCTCCAACTACCTGCTCGACCAGGCCGATATCGGGATGGGCTGCGCGCTCGGCACCGGCGGCGGCATGGTGCAATCGCTGGTGGCCGCCTACGCGCCGCCTGACGTGCGCGAGCACGTCCTGGCCAAGTTCGACTCCGGCGAGTGGGCGGGCGAGACCGCGCAGCTGTTGACGGAGCGTACCGGCGGCTCCGATCTCGGCGCGCTCGAGACCACCGCGACGCGCCACGGCGACGCCTGGCTGCTGAACGGCTTCAAGTGGTTCGCGTCGAACTGCAACGGCGAGGCCTTCGTCGTGCTGGCCAAGCCCGAGGGCGCACCCGACTCGACCCGCGGCGTCGCTACCTTCCTGGTGCTGCGGACGCGCCGCGACGGTTCGGCCAACGGTGTCCGGATCCGGCGCCTCAAGGACAAGCTCGGCACCCGCTCGGTCGCCTCCGGTGAGGTCGAGTTCGTCGACGCCGAGGCCTTTCTGCTCTCCGGCGCACCGGGCGCCGACGCGGGCCCAGCCGACGGCAAAGGGCTCGGCCGCATGATGGAGCTGACGAACGCCGCACGGCTGGGCATCGCGCTGTTCGCCCTCGGCAACGCGCGCAGGGCGTTGGTCGAGTCGCTGTGCTACGCCCGCAGCCGGGAAGCGTTCGGCGACAAGCTCATCGATAAACCGCTGATGCGGCGCAAGCTCGCCGAGATGATCGTCGACGTCGAAGCCGCCCAAGCGCTGGTGTTCGACGGTGTCGGGTTCGCCAACCACCGCCAGCCCGAGGCGGTGCGTCAGCGCATCACGGTGCCCGTCACCAAACTCAAGGTCTGCCGGCTCGGAATCACCATGGCATCGGATGCGATCGAAATCCACGGGGGCAACGGTTACATCGAAACCTGGCCGGTGGCAAGGCTTTTGCGTGACGCGCAAGTGAACACCATCTGGGAGGGCCCCGACAACATCCTCTGCCTCGACGTGCGGCGGGGGATCGAGCAGACCGCGGCGCACGAGCGGCTGCTAGCGCGGCTGCGCGACGCGGTGTCGGTGTCCGATGACGACGACACCACGCGGCTGGTCTCCCGCCGCATCGAGGATCTCGACGCGGCGATCACGGCCTGGGCCAAACTGGACGGCGTGGTGGCCGAGGCGCGGCTGTTCCCGCTCGTCCAGTTCATGGGCGACGTGTACGCCGGAGCGCTGCTCACCGAGCAGACCGCCTGGGAGCGGGCTATCCGCCAGACGGACCGCAAGGCGCTGGTCGCTCGGCTGTACGCCCAGCGGTACCTCGCCGAATGCGGGCCACTGCGCGCTATCGACGTCGAAAGTGACGAGGCGCTGGAGCGTTTCGACGAGCTCGTGGACGGCGCGCTCGCCTTATAGGCGGACTTGCCGCTACGCCTGTCTCGTAGCGACAACCGTGCCTAATTTATGGGGCGTTTGTCGCTCGGAGGCCGGCAAACCGGGTCAGCCGTCCGCGGCAAGCGGTGCACACCGACGGCGTCGCCCCGGCGAGGCTTAGATCGGGATCAGCGCGTGTTTGCGCTGCACGTGCTGAACTTGCTTGTTCCGCAACAGGTGTAGCGCCTTGCGCAGCAGCAGCCGCGTCTGATGCGGCGCGATCACCGCGTCGATGAACCCACGCTCGGCGGCGATCCACGGGGTCGCCATGTTGAGGTTGTAGTTCTCGATGAAGCTCTGCCTGATCGCCTGCGCCTCAGGGGTGTTCGGGTCGGGGAAGCGTTTCATCAGCAGCTGCGCCGCGCCTTCGGCGCCGATCACGGCGATGCGCGCGGTCGGCCACGCGAAGTTCAAATCCGCCGTCAGCTGCTTGGACCCCATCACCGCGTACGCCCCGCCGTAGGACTTGCGGACGGTGATCGTCACCTTCGGCACGTCGGCTTCCACCGCCGCGTACAGAAACCGGCCGCCGCGCTTGATGATGCCGCCCTTCTCCTGCTCCACACCGGGCAGGAAGCCGGGGGTGTCTACGACGAAGATCAGCGGCAGGTTCATCGTGTCGCAGAACCGGATGAACCGCGCCGCCTTGTCGGAGGCCTCATTGTCGATCGACCCGGACAGCACCATCGGCTGGTTGGCGACCACGCCGACGGGGCGGCCGTCGACCCGGGCGAAACCGGTGATGATGGCCTGCCCGGCCTGGGCGCCGACGTCGAGGAAGTCGCCGTCGTCGAAGATCCGCAGCACGATCTCATGCATGTCGTAGGCCGCGTTGTCGTTATCGGGCACGATCGAATCCAGCTCGAGATCGTGCGGGGTGATCTCCGGCTCCAGGCCAGGATTGACGATCGGCGGGTCGTCGAAGCAGTTGGACGGCAGAAACGACAAAAAGTCGCGCACGTAGGCGAACGCGGCGGCTTCGGAGTCGACGACCTGGTGGATGTTGCCGTAGCGAGCCTGGGCGTCGGCGCCGCCAAGCTCGTCGAGGGTGACGTCCTCGCCGGTGACTTCCTTGATCACGTCGGGGCCGGTGACGAACATATAGCCCTGGTCACGCACCGCGACGACGAGATCGTCCTGGATCGGTGAATACACCGCTCCCCCAGCGCATTTGCCGAGGATGAGCGAGATCTGCGGGGCCAAGCCGGTCAGCCGTTCGTGGCGGGCGCCCAGCTCGGCATACCATGCCAGCGAGGTGACCGCGTCCTGGATGCGGGCGCCACCGGAGTCGTTGATGCCGATGATCGGGCACCCGACCATCGCGCACCACTCCATCAGCCGGGCCACCTTGCGGCCGAACATCTCTCCCACCGTGCCGCCGAACACGGTTTGGTCGTGGGAGAACACCCCGACCGGCCGGCCGCCGATGGTGCCGTGACCGGTGACCACGCCGTCGCCGTAGAGCGCATTGGGGTCGTTGGGGGTGCGGCACAATGCGCCGATCTCCAGGAAGCTGCCCGGATCGAGCAGCGCGTGGATGCGGGCGCGGGCGCTGGGGATACCCTTTTTGTCGCGTTTGGCGGCGGCGGCTTCACCGCCGGGCTCCTTGGCCAGTTCCAGGCGGGCGCGCAGCTCGGCCAGTTTCTCGGCGGTGGTGTTGGCGCTCACCGGGCTGCCTTCTCTTCTTGCTGGGCCTGGATGCGGTTGATCGCCGCGCTCATATGCGCCCCGACCTTGGCGATGATCGGCTCGTCGATGGCCTGGATGTGCTCGCCGCCGATGTGCACGATCTCCAGGTCGGACACGTAGTCGCCCCAGCCGCCGTCGGGCTGGCGGATGGCGTAGCGCGGCTCGAACATGATCGCGTCGTCGTGATAGCGATCGGCCATGTAGAGCGTGACATGCCCGCCGTACGGCTGGATCTGGGCGGTGTCGATCGCCCGGTTGTCCAGATACGACGTGCGCTGGTGCTCGATGATCCCCGCCGGGATTTGCACCCCACTCTGCTTGACCGCCTCCAGGACGAACCGGACCTGGCCCTCGTCGTCGAGTTCCTCGAGCTGCTCGTAGGGGATCTCCGGGATGGTGACATTGAATGTCTTCTCGGCGAACCGGGCATAGCGGTCCCACCGCTTGCGGATCTCCTCCTTGGTCTGCGGGATCTCCTCGCCGGCGCGCACCGCGTCGATGAGCCCGACAAACGGAACATCGCAGCCCAATCGCTTCAGCCCGATCGCGCACGCGTAGGCCAGCACCCCGCCCAGCGACCAGCCGACCAGGATGAACGGCCCCTCGCGCTGCATTTGGACCAGCTTCGGCAGGTAGGCCATCGCGCGTTCCTCGATCGAGCCTTCGACCCGCTCGAAACCGTACATCGGGGTGTCCGGCGGCAGCCGCTTCAGCAGCGGCTCGTATACGACGGTTGACCCGCCGGCCGGATGGAACACGAACACGGGCACCTTCTTCGAGCCTTCCGGGCGTGCCCGCAGGGTGCGGACGAACCCGTTGAGCTGGCCGGCCTCGAGGTGGTCGCGCACCTTCTCGGCCAGCGCCTCGATGGTGGGCGACGTCAGCAAGTCCTCGGCGGTGATCGGCCCGTCGGCGCGTTCCGAAAGCCGTTGCGCCATCTTGGCGGCGGTGTCGTCGTCGAGCTTGGGCAGCTCGTTGAAGATGCCGCCCGGGGACTTGCCGGTGACGATCGCCCAGGTGGCGAAGGTGACCCGTTCGGCGGCGTCGCGCGGCGGCACGTCGGAGCTCAGCGCCTCAGCGACGGCTCGCTGGTTGAGCGCCTGAGCGGCGGCCGCCAGGTTGGGCTGCGCTACCGGTCCCGACGGGTCCGTCGGTGGTGCCGGAATCGACTGCGCGGCAGGGCCTTCGGGGTTCGTCGGCGGCGGCGGGATCGGCGTATCCGACTTCGATGCCGCCTCCGGCTGCGTCGCAGCTGCCGCCTGCGAATCCGGCGCTGGCGCTTCGGTGGTGGCAGCCGTTGCGCCGCTGAGCAATTCGGCTTGCGCCTTGGCGATCTCCTCGGCCGTCTGCGTCTTCTGGTACTCGTGCAGCTGCTGCACCTCGTCGCGGTGCTCGATCGCGTACTCGATCAGCTTTTCCACGTTGTAGAGGTTGGCGTCGCGCACGGCCTGCAATTGGATTGGCGGCAGGTCGAAGTCGTACTCGACGCGGTTTTTGATGCGCACCGCCATCAGCGAGTCCAGGCCCAGCTCGATGAGCGGCACTTCCCACGGCAGGTCCTCGGGCTCATAGCCCATCGCCGCCGACACGATCGTGGCCAGCCGCTCGCGGACCTTCTCGCCGGAATCGGGAGACCATTTGGTGAAGCCCGCCGGGGCCTGGCGCATGGTGAGGCTGTCGTGCAGGGTCTCGGCGTCCGGCTCAGATTCGGCGGGCGCGGCGACACCGGCGGCGGGCGTGGTGGTCACCGTCGGCGCGATCGCGGCGCCGGCGCCCACCGCCGTCGGCAACACCGCAGCCTGACCGCCACGGCTCACCACGGCGTCGTAGACCAGAGTGAACGACTCGTCGATGCGGGCATGCACCTGCACCGAAGCCCCGCCGGGATGGCGAGTCAGCGTCGTCACCAGCCGCGCACCCTCGCCAGGCACCGCCCGCTGCTCGGAAGCCACCAACTGGGCGTCCGGAAGGACTTGCGCCGCAGCGGTTCTCACCAGCGCAGCCAGATCGGTCTCACCGCGCGGCGCGTACTCCCACACGTGCCGGCCGTCTGGCAGCGCCACATGGGTGCCCGGCATGATCACCGAGCCGTCGCCGGAGAAGTGCGCGTCCAGCCAGTGCTCTTTGCGCTTGAACCGGGTCGGCGGAATGTTCGCGTAGTCTTCGGGACCTTGGGCGCGGCTGAATAGAGTGCGCATGTCCAGGTCGTGGCCGTGCACATACAGCTGCGCCATCGCCGCGGTCATCGAGTCGACCTCGTCTTGCTTGCGGGCCAGCGTCGGGATCAGCTGTGCGTCGGGCAGGCCGGCGGCGGCTGTCGTCAAGCCCACCTGCATCAGCGCCACCGGGTTGGGCGCCAGCTCCAGGAACGTGGTGTGCCCGTTGTCGACGGCGTTGCGGATGCCGTGGGTGAAGTAGACGGAATGCCGCAGCCCCTTCTTCCAGTACTCGACGTCGTGGATGGTCTCGCCGTGCTTGATGTAGCGGCCCTCGTGCACCGTCGAGAAGTAGCCGATCGTCGTCGGCATCGGCTTGATGCCTTGCAATTCGGCGGACAGCTCGCCCAACAGAGGGTCCATCTGCGAGGTGTGGCTGGCGCCCCTGGTCTGGAACTTACGGGCGAACTTGCCCTCGGCCTCGCAGCGGGCGATGATCGCGTCCACCTGCGCGGGGGGACCGCCGATGACGGTCTGGTCGGGCGCGGCGTAGACGCACACCTCCAGGTCGGGGAAGTCGGAGAACACCGTCTCGATTTCGTCGGCGGAGTATTCGACGAGCGCCATCAACCGGATGTACTCACCGAACAACATCGCCTCGCCCTCACCCATCAGATGCGATCGTGAGCAGATCGCTCGGGTGGCATCGGCCAGCGAGAGGCCACCCGCGAAGTAGGCCGCGGCAGCCTCGCCGAGCGACTGGCCCACGACGGCGGCGGGTTTGGCGCCGTGGTGGCGGAGCAGTTCACCGAGCGCGATCTGGATCGCGAAGATGGTGACCTGGGTGGTCTCGATGCCGTAGTCCTGCGAGTCGTCGAGGATCAGTTCGACGATCGAGTAGCCCCGCTCGTCTTGCACCAGCGCGTCGACCTTGTCGATCCATTCGGCGAACACCTCGTTGCGCAGGTACAGGTTCTTGGCCATCTTGCGGTGCTGGGCGCCGAACCCGGCCAGCACCCACACCGGCCCGCTGGTGACCGGCCCGTCGGCGCTGAACACATTCGGCTGCTGCTTGCCCTCGGCGATCGCCCGCAGGCCCTTGATCGCCTCCTCGTGGTTGCGGGCCAGCATCACCGCGCGGGAGCGGCCGTGGTTGCGCCGCGACAGCGCCCGGCCGATGGACTCCAGCGACGACGCCTGCCCCTCGGGGCTTTCCATCCAGTCGGCAACCTCGGCGGCGGCGGCCTTCTTGCGTGACGTCAGGAACGCTGACACTGCAAGCGGGATCACCGGCGCCGGAATCTCTTCGGCTTGCAACTCCGCTAAGGCGATTTCCTTGAGCTGCTTCGCCTCCTCGGTCAGCCCGGGCAGTTCTGGCTCGGGCTCCGCTGCCGGACTCGGTTCCTCGTCGACGAACTCGCCGTACTCGTCGAACCGCACGCCACCGACATAGGTGGCGGGACGCGTCTCGGTGGCTGCCTCAGGTGCGATTTCCGGCTGAGGCTTTTCACGTTCGACCACGTCGCGGGGCAGCACCTCGCGAAGCACCATGTGCGCGTTGGCGCCGCCGAAACCAAAGCTCGATACCCCCGCGATCGCGTAACCGCTGTAGCGGGGCCAGTCGGTGACGGTGTCGGCGACCTTCAAGTGCACCGCGTCGAAGTCGATGTGCGGGTTGGGCCCGGCGTAGTTGATCGACGGTGGCAGCTTGTCGTGCTGCAGCGCCAACACCATTTTCGCCAGACTGGCAGCGCCGGCCGCCGATTCCAGGTGCCCGATGTTGGTCTTGACCGCGCCCAGCAAGGCGGGCTTGTCGGCGGGACGGCCCTTGCCGACAACACGCCCCAGCGCCTCGGCCTCGATCGGATCGCCGAGGATGGTGCCGGTACCATGCGCCTCGATGTAGTCGACGGTGCGCGGGTCGATGCCGGCGTCCTTGTAGGCGCGGCGCAGCACATCGGCCTGCGCGTCGGGGTTGGGTATCAGCAGGCCGCTGGACCGCCCGTCGTGGTTGACCGCGCTGCCGGCGATCACCGCCAGAATCTGGTCCCCGTCGCGGCGGGCGTCGTCGACCCGCTTGAGCACCAGCATGCCCGCACCCTCCGAGCGGGTGTAGCCGTCGGCGTCAGAGGAAAACGACTTGATCCTGCCGTCGGGCGCCAGCACCCCGCCGACCTCATCGAACCCGACCGTGATCACCGGTGTGATCAGCGCGTTCACGCCACCCCCGACGGCTACGTCGCACTCACCGCTGCGCAGCGCCTGCACGGCCTGGTGGGCGGCGACCAGCGAGCTCGAGCACGCGGTGTCCACGGCCACTGACGGGCCGCGAAAGTCGTAGAAGTAGGAGACCCGGTTGGCGATGATCGAGCTCGCGTTGCCGGTGATGGCATACGGGTGTGTGACCGTGGGGTCTGACATCGCCAGGTAGCTGTAGTCGTTGACCGAGGCGCCGATGAACACGCCGACGGCCTTGCCGCGCAGGCTCGACGCCGGGATCCGGGCGTGCTCCAGCGCCTCCCAGGTCAGCTCCAGCGCCATCCGCTGCTGCGGATCGATGTTGTCGGCCTCCGTCTTCGACAGCGCGAAGAACTCCGAGTCGAACCCCTTGATGTCTTTGAGGTAGCCGCCGCGAGTGCGGGCCTTGCCGACCCGTTCGGCGATCCGCGGCTCGTCGAGGAACTCTGACCAGCGGCCCTCGGGCAGATCGGTGATCGCGTCGCGGCCCTCCAGCAGCGCCTGCCAGGTTTCGTCGGGTGTGTTCATGTCACCGGGGAAGCGGGTGGCCAAGCCCACCACCGCGATGTCGACTCGATCGGCCGGCCCGCTGCGTGACCAATCCTCCTCATCGGCGTCGGCCGCTGTGTTTTTTTCGGGTTCACCCTCGATGATGCGTGTTGCCAGCGACTCGATGGTCGGATGCTGGAACGCCACCGTCGCCGACAGCGTGACACCGGTGAGGTCTTCGATGTCGGCGGCCATCGCCACGGCATCCCGCGACGCCAAACCCAGCTCCACCATCGGCGTGGACTCGTCAATCGAGTCGGGCGACTGCCCGGTCGCCTTGGCCACCCAGCTACGCAGCCACCGCCGCATCTCGGCAACCGTCATATCGGTGCGGGCGGCCACGGTCCCGCAAGCTGCTTCGGTGGCGCCGATGTCGGGCGCGGAGCTCAGTTGGGAATCAGTGCCTGTCTCAGCCATGGTCAAAGTCAGTTGGCCTCATTGGCAAAGGCGGTCGGTGACGCGGTGCCGCTGCGCAGACTGCCGTCGATGTAGGCCGTGCGGCAGGCGCGGTGGCCGATCTTGCCGCTGGAGGTCCGCGGAATCGTTCCGGCCTGCACCAGCAACACGTCGCGAACGGTCACCCCGTGCCTGACCGCGATGGCCGCGCGGATGTCGTCCGCGATGGGCTGATAGTCGAGTTTGTGCGCACCGGGAGCGCGCTCCGCGACAATCACCAACTGCTCGGAGGTGTCCTCCGGGTCGTATTTCAGGCCGGCATGCGGGTTGTCGAACACCGCCGCGGGCAACTGGTTGGCCGGCACCGAGAAAGCGGCCACGTAGCCGGTGCGCAGCGCCCGGCTGGCTTCCTGCGCCGAATACTCCAGGTCCTGCGGGTAGTGGTTGCGGCCGTCGATGATGACGAGATCCTTGATCCGGCCGGTGATGTAGAGGTTGCCCTCGTAGTAGGTGCCGTAGTCGCCGGTGCGTACCCACAGCCCGTCATCCGGCGCTCCCTCGGCGTGCGACGGGCTGGTGCGTGACTTGAGGATGTTTTTAAAGGTCTGGGAGGTTTCTTCCTCTCTGTTCCAGTAACCGGCACCCATGTTCTTGCCGTGCAGCCAGATCTCGCCGATCTGCCCGGCGGGTAGCTCGGTGGCCGTGTCGGCGTCGACGATGGTCGCCCATTCGTCGACACCCACCTTGCCGGTGGAGACCTGCGCGACGGCGTTGGGTGCGTCGGCGGCCACCTCGACGAACCGGTGGTTGTTGAGCGCGACCCGGTCAACATAAACGACCGTCGGCGCCTCGTACATCGGGGTGGTCGAGACGAACAGTGTCGCCTCGGCCAGACCGTACGACGGCTTGATGGCGGTGTCTCGCAAGCCGAATGGTCTGAACGCCTCGTGGAACTTGCGCATCGACGCCACCGAGATCGGCTCGCTGCCGTTGAGGATCCCCTTGACGTTGCTCAGGTCCAGCGGCGGCTCCCCCTCCTTGGGCACGCCACGCACCGCAGCGTGCTCGAACGCGAAGTTCGGCGCGACGGAGTAGATCTCGCCGGGCGCGTCGGGGTCCTTGCGTGAAAGCTCGCGCATCCAGCGAATGGGCCGGCGCACGAAGGCGGCGGGAGTCATGAAGGTGTTGAACTGACCAAGCACCGGCGACAACATGATCGTGATCAGGCCCATGTCATGGAAGAACGGCAGCCAGGTCACACCACGGTCGCCTTCCTTGCCCTCAAAGCAATTCAGCACCTGGACCACATTGGTGGCCAGGTTCAGGTGCGTGATCTCAACGCCTGTCGGGACACGGGTGGAGCCCGAGGTGTACTGCAGGTAGGCGATGGAGTCGGCATCGGTGTCCACGGGTGGCTGCCAGGTGGCGGCGACCTCGTTGGGCACGGCGTCGACGGCGATCACGCGGGGTCGCTGGTTGGCCGGGCGGCTGCGGAAGAACTTGCGAACACCCTCGGCGGAATCGCTGGTGGTCACGATCGCCGACGGCGTGCAGTCGTCGAGCACCGCGTGCAGACGCCCGACGTGGCCCGGCTCGGCGGGATCGAACAGCGGCACCGCGATTCGCCCGGCGTAGAGGATGCCGAAGAAGGAGACGAGGTAATCCAGGTTCTGCGGGCACAAGATGGCGACCCGGTCGCCGGGCTGGGTGACCTGCTGCAGACGGGCTCCCACCGCGCGGTTGCGGGCACCGAACTCGGCCCAGGAGATGTCCCGCGCGACACCGTCGCGTTCAGTCGAGAAATCCAGGAACCGGTACGCCAGCTTGTCTCCGCGCACTGACGCCCACCGCTCGACGTGACGAACCAGGTTGGCATTCTCGGGAAACCTGATTTTTCCGTCCACGATGAACGGGTTGTGGTACGCCATGCCAATCTCCTGTCACACGCACGTCGATAATCGGGTCGGCCTGCGGGACGCCGCATACTCCGCCTGCGCCGGTCGTCGCCAACGCCAAACCTCACAGATGGTACAGAGGCATGCGCGTCCATCGGCACGGCATCAGACCCAGTCGGGCCAACCACGGGTGTTCTTATTTTTTTCTTAATGTTAAGGGGCGGCATGCAGCGGACCAAATCAGAAGGTACCGCTTATTGCGCCCGTTATCGCTGCAGCGAGGCTGTTTCTGTCATCCGTGTTTGGGATGTGGCGCGTTTTCGATGAGATTGTGTGCCCAGTTCAAGCTCCACTCGGTCGCCGACTGCCCGTCCATGCTCCAGAACTGGGTGGTGGCATACATCGCGTGTACCGGCTGGCCAGCGCCGTCGGCCAGCGTGTCCAGCGTGGTCGGCAGGTTGACGATGTTGAACGCCTGCTGCGGGGCGGCGCAGATGAGGTCGTCGGGCGCGCAGATCTCGTTGGTTCGGTTGTTCAGCGCGCCGAAACCGCCTGGCCGCTCCCCTGTCATCGTCAGGCCGAGGCCCGACAGCACGGGCACCTCATGCAAGGTGATCTCGGCGCCCTCGCCCGACGGGTTAGGACCGATGTCCTTACCCACCCCTTCCTCGCGGCGACCGTCTGCGATCAACGTCACACCGAGCACCAGGTCCTCATCGACTGGTCCCCGGCCGTTACCGATGTCGCTGGCAATATCACCGGCAATCACCGCGCCCTGCGAGAAGCCGATCAGCACGTAGCTGGTCAACGGGCACTTGTCGTTCATGTCCGTGATCGCCTTGACCGTTGCGCGGGTGCCTTCCGCCCGGCTGTCGTTGTACGACATCTGGTTGTCGGCACTCAGCGGATTGTGGAACTGCGCGGTGTAGGGAACGGTGTACTCCTCGACGCGGCTGGCGGCGAACTGCTCGGCGACCGCGCGGGTGACGTTGAGCAGCAACGCCTTCGGGAACTGCACCGGGTTGAGCGGGTTGTCCTGCAGCGACGACTCCCACGTTCCGGGAACGGAGATCAGCTGCACATCAGGGCAGCTGGCTTCCTGGTATGCCGGGCCGGGCTTCTTCGCGTACGGTGCGGTGCTGGTCGGCGGCACGATGCTGGGCGGCACCGCGCTGGGCGGGGATGTCGGGCGGCGGACTATGAGAACTACGACCGCGATGACTAGCGCCACTACAACCGCCACGGAAGCGGCGGCGATCAAGGCAAGGATGCGGTGGCGTCGGCGCCGGGAATTTCGGCGGGAGTTCTTAGCCATCTTCTCCTGCTAGCAGAGTCGGTCGGTCGCAACGCGGATGCGGTTGGCTGCGCCCGGCAGCAGGGCCGCCCGCAGCGCAAGGTGACGCGGCCGTCGCACCCTCTGCTGCACGCCTATACGGTACCGGCTCGGTGCGGCGCCCTGTCCTCCGTCGGATTTCGGGCTAGCGGATGGCGCCGACGATATCGCCGGACATGGCGCCCAGCTCCGGTCCCCACGACCCCCAGCCGTTGTCCCCGCCGGCCGGGAAGTCGAAGTGGCCGTTGTGTCCGCCGACATTGCGGTATTCCTGGTAGAACATCCGGCTGTTGCCCATCGCCTCGCCGGCTTGGCCGACCATGGCGGCCGGATCACTGGCCCCCATGTTGGTCGGGCTGAAGACCCAAACCCGGCTGTTGTTCTGCGCCAGCAACGCGGAGTGCACGTACGGGTCGTGCCACTTCCACCGGCCCAGCTGGGCCGCGCCCCACATCCCCTGGGTGTCCACCCCGCCGAACTGCGCCATGCCGGCGGTGATGGCGCCGTTCGTGGTGGTGTCCGACGGGTACAGGAAACCCGACATCGAACCGGCGTAGCCAAAGCGATCGGGATGGAATGCGGCCAGCGCCATCGCGCCGTAGCCGCCCTGTGAGGCGCCCACCACTGCGTGGCCGCCGGGTGCCAGGCCCCTGTTGGCGGCCAGCCAGTCCGGCAGCTCGCTGGACAGGAAGGTCTCCCACTGCTTGCTGCCGTCCCGCTCCCAGTTGGTGTACATGCTGTAAGCGCCGCCAGCGGGCGCCACCACCGAAATGCCCCTGCCGGCAAGCGTATTCATGGCGTTACCCGCCGTGACCCAGTTGCTGACGTCCGGGCCGGCGTCGAACGCGTCCAGCAGGTATACCGCGTGCGGCCCGCCGGCCATGAAACTCACCGGGATGTCGCGGCCCATCGCCGCCGACGGCACCATCAGGTTCTCGACATTCGCCGCATGGGCCGAACCGATGTGAGTCGCAGTGACAGCGCCCAACCCGACTGTCAGCACTGCCGCCCATAGCACCCGTAACAGCATCGACAGACCCCTCATGACCACCTCACTCGTCTATCGCTCCGCCAACCCCACGCAAACCCCCCGGTCCCGCAAGGTAGTGAACCACAGTCTGCGCGACGGGATGCCGGAAATGGCTGACGGCGGCGACCGTCGCGGTCGCCGCCGTCAGCTGTGATATTCCGGTGCCCTGGGCTAGGTGCCCTGAGTGGTAACGGTGTTGGGCGTCGCACCCAGTGTCCGCAGCAGGTCGGGCTTCATCGCATTCAGCTGAGCGCCCCAGTATTCCCAGCTGTGCGTGCCGTTGTCCGGGAAGTTGAACACGGCATTGTGGCCGCCGGCGGCGTTGTAGGCGTCCTGGAACTTGATGTTGCTCGTTCGCACAAAGCCCTCCAGGAACTTAGCCGGCAGGTTGTCGCCGCCCAGGTCCGACGGTTTGCCGTTGCCGCAGTAGACCCAGAGGCGGGTGTTGTTGGCGACCAGCTTTCCGACGTTGACCGAAGGGTCGTTGCGCTGCCATGCCGGGTCCTCCTTCGGGCCCCACATGTCCTTGGCCTTGTAGCCGCCGGCGTCACCCATCGCCAGGCCGATCAGGGAGGGCCCCATCCCGTTAGAGGGGTCGAGCAGGGCTGACATCGAACCGGCGTAGACGAACTGCTGTGGGTGGTAGATAGCCAGCACCAGCGCGGACGAGCCCGCCATCGACAGCCCCACTGCGGCGCTGCCCGTGGGCTTGACCTGCTTGTTGGCCTGCAACCACTGCGGCAACTCGGTCGTCAGAAAGGTCTCCCACTTGTACGTCTGGCAGCCGGCCTTGCCACAGGCGGGGCTGTACCAGTCGCTGTAGAAGCTGGACTGTCCACCGACGGGCATGATCGCCGACAGCCCTGACTGGTAGTACCACTCGAACGTCGGGGTGTTGATGTCCCAGCCGTTGTAGTCGTCCTGGGCGCGCAGACCGTCGAGCATGTACACCGCAGGCGAATTGGGCCCGCCGCTTTGGAACTGGACCTTGATGTTGCGGCCCATCGATGGCGATGGCACCTGCAGGTACTCCACCGGCAGACCAGGCCGGGAGAACGCCCCCGCGGTCGCCGATCCCCCGATGACGCCGATCAGCCCGGGCAGCAGGGCCGCCCCAACGGCCCCGACCATGAGTCGGCGCGGCATACCTGATACCGCGCCGCAAAATCTGTCAACAAGCTTCATCCGTTTTGTTTCCTAATCCTGTAGGCCCATCCGTTGTTAGGTCGGACGTTGTTAGGTCGGACTGGATACGCCAGGCGCAGCAGCGCCCGCGTAGTCAACCACACTCTCCCGCGACCGCTCTTCTCGAGCGGGTCGTTCAATCCCTCCCCCGTCGGCCGTCCGCCGTGGCGCTCAGACCGGACTTCGTGGCGGCCAACGGCGTCCCCCGAGTGTGCCCGCGAGCTGTTGTCCGCCGGTGAGAAGTCCAAAGCGACGTTGCTGTCACCACCGGCGCCCGCATATCGGTCGGGGCCCTAGCCGCCGGAAAAGCGGCCAGAATTCTCGTGCCGACAAATCCGGCACGACGTACGGCAAGCGTTCCGCGGCGTATGCCAGCGGGTCAGCGCAGCACCACCACATCATCGATCTGCCGTTTGGAGAGACGTTGTACCGGGATGTCGCCGAGCTCTGTCATCACCGGCGTCAGTGATGTCCGGTGGCCGTGAAGCGTCGATGGCTTGAGGCTATGTCTGGCTCTGAGCCAGTCCTCACAGGCCTGTCGAACGGTGAGCTTGCTGGGCCGGACGTAGGTGCCGCGGGCAAGCTGGCCGAGAATCTCGTCGAGTGCCTCCCTTGCTTCCTTCTCGGTTGCATTGCGCCGCCGCAACTGTTTTCGCTTTCCATCGACGACGCCGGTGTCGACCGTGAGTTGATAGCGAACAACCGGTCTTCCGCCAGACCGGCGCTGCAGTTCGACTCGGCGGACCTGCGGCGGCAGCTGGCGGCGCTGAGCCATCGCCGTGCGATCCTCGCCGCGTGGAGAACCAGCGCCACGTCACGACGCCGCCTCGGTGTGGGCCGCAATGAAGCGATCGATCTCCGCCGACGTGACGCGGCGAGCGGCACCAATTTACACCCACGCAAGCACGCCGGACTCGAAGAGTCGATAAATGGACGAGTGGGAAATCCGCAGTGCCGCAGCAGCTTCCGGGGTAGTCAGAAGCAGAGCAGCGCCGGCAGACCTGGCGTCAGGTGCGTCGTGGCCGGTCATGGTCGGCGCGAGAGAATGTGTACGTCATGCGATTCCGCTCGTGGTGAGCGGCGTGACACCAGTGTAATTCGTCCGGGCTCTAGTCCGCGCACAATTTCTGTTTGGCCGCGTCTGATTTGATGCTGACTCCCTCACCGGACGAAGACCAGTTGGTGGAGCCTTCGAAGGCGACGATGCCGTCGAGCACGCCGCAGCGCGATGGCCTCTTTGCCGCGTAGTGGCCGCCTTCGAGTGCCCGGTCACCGGTCACCGTCATTCGCCGAGTCGACGACAACCGCGGCTCCGCACCGACATTGACCAACTCTTCCGTAGTTTGGCCAATACTTCTGTCGTAGAACCAACAATCTGCCAGTCAGTGCGCCGGTTGTCGTTCGTTGGCACACTGGGGGAGCGCCGGACTACAGCGACGACTGATCGCCGCCGGCGGTCGTGCCTGTTGTTGACGGCTGACAAGTGGATTCGAGTGGTATGACCGTGCCGCCGGATTGGAGGGATAACAGATACAGGTACGTCACGAGCGAATGTTCGCACCCCGGCGTGAACTTGACCAGGATCTTTGGAGGAGGCGGCAAGAATCGAATCGGGTTTAGCTCATATGGATTGAGCACATGCTCATACTGCAGGGGAGGAGGCAAGGTCGGGACGATGTCTAGGCGGTTTGCGATCCGATACGAGTTCTTGACCACCTGGTCGAAGGTGCTTGCAAACAGCGGATCCCCTGTGCGCGGACTGCCATAGGTGTAAACGGCCGGGTCGCTAAAAACCGTATTCGCCGCCACGTCGAGGGCGAGCAGCGTCGCAAGGGCTCCTCCGAGGCTGTGACCGCAAATCGTCACGGAGCTGACGGGGCGGGGAAACGGAAGCTTCGCCAATGCGTTGACCACGGTCGGCGAACTCGCCGCAACACCTGTCCTCAGGGACTCATACATGGCGGTGAAGCCGTCTTCCGTGTGGCCGGCGCCGACCAGGAAGGGACACGGAACCTGGAGGAATTCGGCGTCGTGAATCCACTCCAGGATCCCTTCGGTACCCCGGATCGCGATCACCACATCGCCGGCTTGATCCGCCTGGCAGATCAGCCCGATGGAAACTTCGTCGTCGCCTCGGCTCGGGTTGATGTCGGTCGCAAGATCGTTCGCATAGATCGTCGTGACCACTGTGTAGTTTGTGCCACCGGCGCTTAACGCCTTACCGGCGGCATTCGTCAAGTCGCTGGGCAAAGTGTCATAGGTTGTGTTCAGGAGCTGGCCGACTTCTATTGCCGTCATTACATCCATCGTTGTCTGCGCAGGCAAAGCTCCTCCGTACAGGTCGTTTTAAATATCCACGCAGATGGTACTGCGCATCCTTGTCTCGAAGCGGTGTTTCCGCGAGAGCCGGGCGAGCCGGATGCGCCGCACCGGAGGCCTCAAGTTGCACGCAACCCCCCGGCTGCGCTGATGCTTCGCTTCGGCCCAAGGGCTCGCAACGTTTTCCCGGGCACTCACGAACGCAACAGGCAGGAATCAGTAAGACAGACCCCCTTTGTGGCAACGCGCACAGGCGATGTGCCACCCGGCGTCTCCGTGGCCGATCCAGCAACCGTTAGAGGCCCAGCGATGAGTACCTCAGCTCCAGCCGTTGCGGGTCCCGTGCTCGACAGCACCTATCGCCTGGACTACCTCTTTCTAAACGCGATGCTCAACAAAGGGACGAACATCTCCTCGGACAACCAGGCATATTGGTGGGCCTTCCGCTCGGCGTGCACACCTGCGGGATGCGTCGCCACTTGGGAGGCTGTCATCCAGCACTCCCCGGGTCGCGGCGCCGGGAT
>Ga0187766_10000519_pt1 | contig 21354 bp, 19 predicted proteins | sample 0216_QUI02_MP05__4_FD_132971 | JGI IMG/M metagenome (GOLD analysis project Ga0187766, IMG submission 132971) | Tropical peat soil microbial communities from peatlands in Department of Meta, Colombia - 0216_QUI02_MP05_20_MG | ecosystem: Environmental > Terrestrial > Soil > Wetlands > Peat ... | reverse complement strand
GCGCAGGGCGGCCGAAGAACGCGTCGGTCGGCGCCGCCTCCATCTCCTGGCCGGCGTACATCACCACCACCCGGTCGCAGATCTCGTGCGCGGTCCCGAGGTCGTGGGTGGTGAAGAGCACCGACACCCCACGCTCCTTCACCAGGCCGCGCAGCAGCCGCAAGATCTGGGCCTGGATCGTCACGTCGAGCGCCGTGGTCGGCTCGTCTGCGATGATCAGATCGGGCTCGGGGAGCAGCGCCATCGCGATCATCAGGCGCTGCCGCTGGCCGCCCGAGAACTCGTGGGGAAGCCGGCGCAGCGCCCGCTCGGGCTCGGGGATCTGCACGGCCCGGAGGGTCTCCAGCGCCGCCGCCCGGTCGGCGCGCCGGCGCTCGCGCGGATAGCGCCCGAGGAGCGACGCCGGTCGGTCGCCGTCAGCGGCTCGTGGCGACTTCCACTTCATGAGGTCCATGATCTGGGTGCCGACCGGGAACAGCGGGCTGAACGAGGTGAACGGGTCCTGGGGGATGAAGGTGATCGCCCGGCCGCGCACGCGCTCGTTCACCGCCGCGGGATCCTGGCTCAGCAGGTCGGCGCCGCGAAAGCGCACTTCGCCGCCGCGGATGCGGGCGGCGCCCGCGGGCAGGATGCCGAGGATCGCGCGGGCGAGCGTGGTCTTGCCGCAGCCGCTCTCGCCCACGAGCCCCACCACCTCGCCGGGCGCGATGTCCAGGTTGATCGCGTCCAGCACCTGGGCGGGCCCGCGGTCGGTGACGTACTCCACCCGCAGCCCGCGGACGGCGAGCAGCTCAGGCATCGCGCGAGGGGCTCCGGCGCAGCCGCGGATCGAGCACGTCGCGCAAGCCGTCGCCGAGCAGGTTGAAGCCCATGACGGTGAGGAAGATGGCCAGGCCCGGCGCGGCCGCGTACCACCAGGCATCGGGCAGGAACTCACGGGATTCCGCGATCGTCCGGCCCCACTCCGGCGTGGGCGGCGGTGGCCCCAGGCCGAGGAAGCCGAGCGCGGCGGCGGTCAGGATCGTGAACCCCATGCCGATCGACGCGCGCACGATGATCGGCGAGGCGATGTTCGGCAGCACGTGCAGCACGGTGAGGCGCCAGGGCGAGGCGCCGAGCGCGGTGGTGCTCTCGACGAAGACCTCCTTCTGCAGCGCGCGGGTCTCCGCGTAGACCACGCGGGCGAACCAGGGCCAGTAGGTGACCGAGAGGGCGAGGATCACGTTGGGGAGCGACGGGCCGAGGGTCTGGGCGATCGCGATGGCGAGCACGACCTGCGGGACCGCCAGGAAGATGTCTGAGACCCGCATCAGCCCGTCGCTGGCCCAGCCGTGGTGGTAGCCGGCGACGAGGCCGATCGGCACCCCGATGGCCAGCGAGGCGCCGACCGCGATGAGCCCGATCAGGATGGTGATCCGCGCGCCGAAGAGGAGGCGGCTGTAGACGTCGGCGCCCATCCGGTCGGTGCCGAGCCAGTGCGTGGCGCTCGGCGCCCGCAGGCGCTCGGAGGGATGCAGCTCGAACACGTCGTCGGGGTGCGTCGCGAGCAGCGGCGCCAGGACCGCGGAGAGCACCAGCACCGCGATGAGCGCGAGCCCGATCAGGGCCGACCGGTCCCGTCCGAGCCGCCTCAGCACGAACCACGCCGCGCTCACGTCTGGCGCTCGCGCGGGTCGACGAGGGTGTGGGCCAGGTCGACGAGCAGGTTCACCACGATGAAGATGGCCCCGGCCCAGACCGTGAAGCCCATCACCGCGTTGTAGTCGGAGCGCAGGATCGAGCTGACCGCGTAGGTGCCGATCCCCGGCCAGTCGAACACCGCCTCGGTGACCACCGCCCCCGCGAGCAGGATGCCGAAGAGCAGGCCGACCTGGGTGACGGTGGAGGTGAGCGCGGAGCGGAGGATGTACTTCCATACGATGAGCGGGGGCGGCAGCCCCATCGCGCGCTCGTAGAGCACGAAGTTCGACTGCATGACGTCGAGCACGCCGGCCCGGGTGAATCGCACCAGCGTGGCCAGCGCGGGGAACGCGAGCGTCGCCGCGGGCAGGGCCAGGTGCTGGAGCGCCGCCCCGAACGTGCTCCAGTCCCAGGTGAGCACGGCGTCGAGCAGGTAGAAGCCGGTGAGGTCGCGCGGTGGGTAGCCGGCGAGGCGCCCGTTCAGCGGCGTCCACCCGAGCCGCATCGCGAAGAGGAGCTGCAGCATGATGCCGAGCCAGAAGCTCGCGATGGCCAGCCCGGACACCGTGACGACACGGAGCACGTGGTCGAGGAGGGAGTTGCGCCAGAGCGCGGACAGCACGCCGAGGGGGATGCCGAGGGCCACCGAGACGATCATCGCCACCACGGTCAGCTCGATGGTCGCCGGGAGGCGGTGGGCGAGGTCGTCCACGATCGGCCGCCGCGTGAAGAGGCTCACGCCCATGTCCCCGCGCGCGAGGCGCACCAGGTAGTCGACGAACTGGACGGGCAGGGAGCGGTCGTAGCCCAGCTCGTGTCGAAGGGCCGCGACCTGCGCGGGCGTCGCGGTCTCGCCCGCCACCAGGGCCACCGGATCCGCCGGCACCACCCGCGAGATCACGAACGTCACCACCAGCAATCCCACGAGCGTCGGCACGAACCACAGCAACCGCCGCACCGCGAGCGCCATCAGCCTCATCGGCGGGTAGACCTACTCAGCGGGCAGTCGGAAGGGGGGCAGAGCCCCCCTCCGGGCGACTAATAATGAAGCCAGCGGACCTCCTGCCCGTTGCCGATCGGGCTGAAGCGGATGCCCTCGATGTTCTTCGCCCAGGGCCCGAAGTACTTGGTGTTGTAGATCCAGACGCCGGCGGCGTCGTTGACCACGATCCGGGCTGCTTCCTGGTAGGCCTTGTCGCGCACCTGGCGGTCGGTCGACTTCAGCGCGGTGTCCAGCAGGTCGTCGACCTTGGGGTTCTTGTAGAAGCTCGACGCCTTGAACGTGCCCCACTGGCCGGAGTGGAACATCTCGCCGATCCAGTTGTTCGGGTCGGCGTAGTAGGTGCTGATCCAGTAGACGACGAGGTCCGGCGACGTCTCGGGCTTCTTCATCCGCTCGACCATCGCGGGCCACACCTCGCTGGTGAGCTTGGTGTCGATCCCGATCTTGCGTAGGCCGTTGGCCATCACGGTGGCCGCCTGCTCGGTCTGGCTGAAGCCCTGCAGGAACCCCACGGTGAGCGGCCGATCGATCTTGGCCTGCGCGAGCCCGAGCTCCTGCTTGGCCTTGTCGAGGTTGTAGCTGTAGCCCTTCACGTCGCGCGGCACGCCCCACATGTTGTTCGGGATCGGCACCGGGTTGCGTTCCACGGTACCGCCGAGGATCTCCTTGTCGAAGCCGTCGTAGTCGAAGGCGTAGCTGATCGCGCGGCGCACGTGCACGTCGTTGAGCGGCGCCCGCTGGTTGTTGATCTGGAAGATCATGATCCGCATCGACTCCTGCTCGACGATCTTCACGTTCGGCGCCTCGCGCAGGCGCTTCACCTGGTCGTTGGGCAGGTAGCCGCCGGTGCCCTGGTAGTCGCCTTTGATCATGCCGAGCACGCGGGTGTTGTCCTCCTTCACGAAGCGGAAGTCGATCTCGTCGATGTACTTCGGCCCCCACGGCATGAAGTGCGAGACGAAGCGCGTGGCCACGAACCCGATCGCGGGGTCGTAGCGGGTCAGCCGGTAGGAGCCCGAGCCCGCCTCGTTGTTGGTGAGCCACGCCGCGCCCCAGTCCCCGTCCTTCTCGTTCTTCTTCACGAGGGCCGAGTTCACCACGTGGATCTCGGGCACCACGGCCAGGAAGATCGCCGCGGGCTTGATGAGCGTGAACTGCACGGTGTAGCGGTCGAGCGCCTTCGTTCCGCCGGGCCCGAGCATGGTGGCGAGCAGGGCGGCCGCGCCCTTCTTCATGGCCAGGATGCGCTCGGCGCTGTAGCGCACGTCCTCCGCGGTGATCTCGGTGCCGTCGTGGAACTTCGCGCCGTGGCGCAGATTGAAGGTGTAGGTGAGGCCGTCCGGCGAGACCGTGGAGCTCTCGGCGAGCCACGGCTCGAGCTTCGGCGGGTTGTCGAGCCAGCGGTAGAGGCCGTCGTAGAGGTTCAGCCGCACCGCCACGCGCCCGACGTCGAAGGCCGCGTGCGGATCGAGGGTGTCGTACGGGCTCTCGTTGGAGAACACGAACCGCGTCTGGGCGGTGGCCGGCCCCGCGGCGACCGCGACGAGGGCCAGCAGGGCGACGAGGGCGAGCCAGGAGCGACCGTGGTTCATGGGAGAGCCTCCAAGAGTGCGGGGATCATCGGCAACGCCGGCGACGTGGCGGGATTGTACAGCACCGCCGCGCGCGCCGACAAGGGCGGTCGGCGATCAGCCAACCCTCACAGGACGTTACGCGGCTTGCCGATCGCGCCCTCGGCGAAGCGCGAGTAGCGGAACGCGGCGAGGTCGAGGGAGGGCTTGCCGTCGACGATCAGCTCGGACAGGAGGCGTCCGGCGATCGGCCCCATCGCGAAGCCGTGGCCGCTGAAGCCGGTGGCGAGCAGGAAGCCGCGCGGCGCGGGAGCCTCGCCGAGCACCGGGACGAGGTCGGGCACGGCGTCGATGTACCCGGCCCAGCTCCGCGCGATGCCGAGCGGGGGGAGGGACGGGAGCACCCGCCGGAGCTCGGCGAGGCTCTTCCGCAGCTTCGCGGGGTTGGGCCGTGGCTCGACGCCGCGGTCCCACACCAGGGGCTGCCGGCGCGCCGCCGAGCCGGGCAGGGCGGCGGCCAGGCTGGCCAAGAGCGGGCGGCCGACGTGGAAGCGGAACATGGCGCGGTTCTTCCAGTAGTTCGGCAGGAAGAAGCGGAGCTGTCGCAGCGAGTCGAGCGTGACGTCGTGGTCGAGCGCGCCGCCGGCCGCGATCGTGAAGCTCCCGTCGCGGCGCTGGCGAAACGCCACGCCGGGCCCCCAGACCGCGCATCCGGTCACGGCGGGGGCGGGCGTCGTTCGCGCCACGGTGCCGCGCACCCAGCGCTGCGGCAGGACGAGGCCGAGCGTGCGCGCCAGCCGCGAGGACCAGGCGCCGGCCGCGCACACCACGATCGGCGCGTGGATCGGGCCGCGTTCCGTGAGCACGCCGTCGACCGCTCCCGCCTGGGTGGTGACGGCCTGGACCGCGCAGTCGAGCTCGAGGCGCGCGCCGTGGCTCGCGGCGGCGCGAGCGAGGGCGTCGGTGGCCTTCTCGGGATCGGCGTGGCCGTCGCCGGGCGTGTGCATGCCGCCGGCCCAGGTGCCAGCCAGCCCGGGAATCACGGCTTGCAGCTCGCGGGCGCGCAGGAGGCGCGTGTCGAGCCCGAACTCGCGCGCGATCGGCAGCCACGCCTCGAAGCGCGCCAGGCGCTCCTCGTCGGTCGCGAGCGCCAGGTTGCCACCCTGGACCCACTCGACGTCGGCGCCCAGCTCGCGCTCGAGGCCGCGCCAGAGGCGGTTCGCCTCCATCACCACGGGCAGCTCGGCCGGATCGCGACCCTGCTGGCGCACGAACCCCCAGTTCTTCCGGGACTGCTCGCCCGCCACCGGCCCTCGCTCGACCACCACGACGCGCACGCCCCGGCGCGACAGGAAGTACGCGGTGGCGCAGCCGACGATGCCGGCTCCCACGATCACGACGTCGGAGCCGCGGTCCATGATCGGCGGCGGTCGACCCGGGGCTAGGCGCGGACGGGCTCGTGCGCCTTCAGGAACCGCCGCGCGTGATCCACGACCTCGTCGATGTGTGCCTGGGAGTCCTTCCAGGGGTAGATGGTCACCTCGGAGTTCGGGGCGAGGCTCGCCACCTCCATCGCGACCTTGTAAGGATGGGCGGGGACGTCGTCGGGCGCGATGAGTAGCGGCGTGCGGATCGAGCGCACGAAGTCGCGCGACACCGTGAACACGAAGTCGGCTCGGTTGGTGTACATGCTGGTCAGGAAGGCGTGGACCATGTCCATCGTGACGTCGGCGCGCCGCTCGCAGAGCGCCGGGCCCCAGCCTTTGATGTTGTTCTGGTAGAAGAGGTCCGGCATCTCGGGCCGGGAGCCGCTGGGCTGCATCATCGCGGCGGCGACCACGCGGTCCGGCGCCCGCTTGATGAGGTTGTGGATCATCGGCCCGCCGATGCAGAAGCCCATCACCAGGAACTCCGGGATGCCCAGGTGGTCCATGAGCCCGAGCTGGTCATCGGTGTAGGCGTCCCAGGGTCGGTCGATCTCCAGCGGGCCGCTCGAGAGGCCGGGGTTGGCGTTCCGCAGGTCGGCGCAGATGCAGCGGAACTCGTCCTTGTAGCGCTCCATCGGGTCGAAGGGCGAGGCGGTCTGCCAGGACGAAAGCGCCGAGTTGAGCCCGCCGCCCGGGATGAGCAGGAGGGGGAAGCCGGAGCCGACTTCCTTGTAGTGGATGCGAACCGGTCCTCGTTCGTAGAACGGCATGGCGGAGCCTCCTTCTTCTTCAGCGAGTCGGGGAGCCGCGGCCTGCGACCACGGGGACAGTAGCCCGCGGTCGCTCAGTCGTCAAGGCGGTGCGGCGCTCAGTGGAGTCCTCCCATCCGGCAGATGATCTCCCACTCGGCCTCGGACACGGGCTGGACCGACAGTCGCGAGATCCTGACCAGCGTCATGCCGGTCAGGCGGCGGTCCGCCTTGATCTGGTCGAGGCCGACCGGGGTGGGGAGCTTGCGCACGGAGGCCACGTCGACGGCCTGCCAGGCGGAGTCGGTCGAGTCCGGGTGCGCCTCCGCGATGACCTTCACGATGCCCACGACCGCGCGCTCGTCGCCGGTGTGGTAGAAGAACGCCTGCTCGCCCTTCTTCATCGCGCGCAGGTTCTTCCGGGCCGCGAAGTTGCGGATGCCCGTCCACTCCGCGCCCTCCCGTCCCTTGGCGATCTGCTGATCCCACGACCAGTCGTCGGGCTCGGACTTCAGCAGCCAGTGTGCCATCGATCCGCCCTATCGGAGCGCGCCGCGATGCGAGAAGCGCGTCTCCTGGCTGGTGATGAACTCCAGCAGCGCGGCCTGGCCGCCCTCGGTGGCGGCGCGCGCCCGCGCGAAGGCGCCCGCGATCTCCGCGGGCCGCTCGACGCGCTCGCTCCAGCCGCCCATGGCACGCGCCAGGTCCGCGTAGCGTCCGCCGATGTCGCGGGTGCCGTACTTGTCATGCGACACCACAAGGTGTGGGATCTCGATGGCCATCGCGGAGTTGTTGAGGACGACGGTGAGGATCGGGATCCCGCAGCGCACCGCGGTCTCGAAGTCGAGGCCGGTCATGCCGAAGGCGGCGTCGCCCATGAAGTTGACGCAGAACTTCTCCGGTGCGGCCAGCTTGGCGCCGATGATGAGCCCGAGCCCGGTGCCGAGCGCGTGCGACTTGCCCCAGCCGAGATAGCCGCGCGGCGAGACGGCGCGGTAGAAGGGCAGGAGCTGGTCGCGCGGGCTGCCGGAGTCGTGGGTGACGATGGCCTCGCGCGGGTCGACGGTGCGCATGAACTCGGCGAACACGCGGTACGGGGTCATCGGCACCTCGGCGGAGCCGAGGACGGGCGCCCACTCGGCGAGCCACGCGGCGCGGGCGCGCTCGAGCTCCGTGCGCACGTGCTCCCGCCCCGCGGGGCGGCCGCCCAGGCCCTTGATCGCCTCGATGAACTGGCGCAGCACCAGGCGCGCGTCGCCGAGGAGCGGGTGGTCCGCCGGGTAGCTCTTGTTGAGGTCGCGCTCGTCGTTGGTCGCGTGGATGATCGTCTTGCCCGCGGGGATGGCGGCCGCCATGCCGTGGCGGGTGAAGCTGCAGCCGATGCCGAGCACCACGTCGGCCTCGCGGAGGTAGTGGAGCGTCGGCCCCGAGACCGACGGCCCGCCGGTGCCGAGCGCGAGCGGGTGGTCCTCGGGGAAGGCGCTCTTGCCCTCGAGCGTGGCCACGACCGGCGCCTGGAGCAGCTCGGCCAGCTCGAGCAGCTCCTCGGAGGCCTCCGCGTAGAGCACGCCCTGGCCGGCGTGGATCACCGGCCGGCGGGCGTCGCGCAGGACGCGGGCCGCGGCCTCGACGTCGCCCACGTTAGCTCCGGCGGTGGTCACCCGGACCGGTCGGTAAGCGTCGATCAGGGCGTCGGGCACCTCCTCGTTCGCGACGTCGGCGGGGATCTCGACCATCGTGGGGCCCGGCCGCCCCATCCGCATCAGGCTGAGGGCCCGGCGCATGACGTCGGCGACGTGGTGGGCCGCGGCGATGGTCTCGACGCCCTTGGTGACGGAGGCGAAGGTGCGCGCCGAGCTGAACAGGGGGAAGACCTGGGCCCGGTCTCGCTGGTGCCCGAGCGGCAGGAGCAGCATCGGGGTGGAGTCGGAGTACGCGGTGGCGACGCCGGGGAAGGCGTTCTCGGCCCCGGGGCCGTACTGCATGCAGAAGACGGCGAGCTTCCGGCCGTTGGTCACCCGGGCGTAGCCGTCCGCGATGCCCACGCCGACCCGTTCCTGGCGGCAGAGGACGGGGCGGATCTCGGCCCGGGCCGCCGCCTCGATCACCGGCGTGGTGGGGTAGGCGCTCAGGAACTCGGCGCCCTCGACCTTGAGAATGCGCGCGATGGCATCGACGACCTTCACGGTGTGCCTCCTTGGAGCCGGCGATCGGACCCGGATCCGGACGGCGCGAGTCTATTCCGGGTGGGGGGGCGGGGCAAGGACGAGCGCCGATCGAGCCGGCGGAACCGCCACCGCCTGGCATAGAATGCACCTGTCGTAGACCCGAACCTCCTGGAGGAGCCCTACATGCGGATCGTGGATCTCAGCATGACCGTCGAGGAGTGCGATTCAGCTCCGTTCGCCAAGGACGAGTACTACTTCAAGCTGACGCCGATCGTGAAGTGGGAGGAGAAGGGCTTCGTCTCGAACGTGGTCGAGATGACCGTGCACGCCGGCACCCACATCGACACGCCGCACCACTTCTTCCGCGACATGCCCGGCATCGAGCAGCTGCCGCTCGAGGCGATGATCGGCGAGGCGATCGTGCTGGACCTCACGTTCAAGGGCAAGGCGAACGAGCGCATCACCCCTCAGGATCTCGAGCGCGCGGAGCAGGCCCTGGCGCAGCAGGGGATCCGCATCACGCCGGGCGCCACGATCTTCCTGCGGACGGATTGGCCGAAGGGCCACGTCACCACCGATCCGAAGTGGTGGGACGAGTCGCCGTGCCTCACCCGGCAGGCCGCGGAGTGGCTCGTGGCCAAGCAGCCGAAGGTGCTCGGCTACGACTTCGCCCAGGAGGAGAAGGGCTCGGCCATCGGCTACGAGAAGGCCGAGGACATCCTGAAGAGCTCGATGCCGGTGCACCGGACGATCCTGCCGAAGATCGTCTACCAGATCGAGAACCTGACCAACCTCGACCAGATCCCGTCGAAGGCCAAGATCGTGGCGCTGCCCGCGAAGTGGAAGACGGAGTCCGCGCCGGCCCGCGTCATCGCGCTACTGGACGACTGAGGCTGGCATAGAATGCGGACGTACCCGAGAGGACCCGCATGGACAACGTAGAGTTCGACCGGGAGCCGCCCACCACCCTCACGACGCTGGTCATGGCGTTCGGGGGATGGATCGACGCCGGCCGGGCGGCCACCGGCGCGCTGCGGCACCTGGCCCGCGAGCTCCACGCCGTGCGGCTGGGACGGATCAACCCCGAGGAGTTCTTCGTCTTCACCCAGGAGCGCCCCAAGGTGCGCCTGCGGCCCGACGGCGGACGCGACATCCACTGGCCACGCAGCGAGTTCCTCGGCTGGGACCCGGGCGATGGCCGACCCGGCCTCCTGCTGTTTCGCGGCCCGGAGCCGCATCAGCGCTGGCAGACCTACACGAAGGCGTTCCTCGACGTGGCCGAGCGCTGCGGCGTGCGGCGCATCGTCTCGCTCGGCGCGCTCCTGGCGGGCGCCCCGCATACCCGGCCGGTCCGCGTCACGGCCCGCTGCACGGACTCGGCCTCGCGCTCGCTGCTCGAGGCCTGGGGCATCTACCGGCCGCCGACCTACGAGGGCCCGACCGGCATCTCCACCATCGTCCTGGATGCGGCGGAGCGCCGCGGGATGCAGCACGTCGGCTTCATGGGGCAGGCGCCCCACTACCTGCCCGACACCGAGAACCCGGCGGCGATCGAGACCCTGGTGAGCTACGTGGCCCGCCTGCTCAACCTGAGCCTCGACATGTCCAACTTCGCGTCGGCCATCCGCGACTTCCGCACCCAGTGCGACCAGGCGGTGGCCCGGGACCGCGCCACCCGCGAGCACGTGCGGAAGCTCGAGCAGGAGTACGACGCGGCCGCGAGCGAGGAGCAGCCGCCGCCGCTCCCGGGTGGCGAGCTCGACTCGGAGCGCCTGATGCGAGAGGTGGAGGACTTCCTGCGCAAGCAGAGGGAGAGTGGCACGGGCGAGAACCCCGCCTGAGGTCGTCGAGGGCAACGGGAGACCGTCATGGGCGACTGGCACGTGAAGCAGACGATCGGAGGGTTGCCCGGGCGGGCGGCGCGGCAGTGGGGCCCGCGCGAGGCCCTGGCCTTCCAGGGTCGTCGGTGGACGTTCGCCGAGCTGCACGCCCGGGTCGACACGCTGGCGAAGGGGCTCCTCGCGCTCGGCGTCGCGCCCGGAGACAAGGTCGCCCTCTGGATGGTCAACCGTCCGGAGTGGATCGACGCGATGTTCGCGATCATGAGGATCGGCGCGGTGCTCGTGCCGGTCAACACCCGATTCCGCACCGAGGACATGGCCTACGTCCTCGCCCAGTCCGACACCAGCGCTCTACTCCTCGCGGACCGCTCGGGGCCCGTGGACTACCTCGGGATGATGCGCGAGGTGGCTCCGGCCCTGGGCTCGCGGCCCGACCCGCGCTTTCCCTGCCTGCGCCTCGTCGTCGCGCTCGCCGAGCAAGCACATCCGGGCGTGACCGCCTGGCGGGAGGTGCTGGATCGCGGCAAGACCGTGACGGACGCCGCGCTCGACGCACGGGCCGCCTCCGTGGATCCGGAGGACGCCGCGTTCATCTTCTACACCTCGGGGACGACCGGCTTCCCGAAGGGCGCGGTGCACAACCACCGGATGATCCGGAACGCCTGGGATCACGGCGACCGCATGGGCGTCACCGTCAACGACGTGATCCTGATGTACCTGCCGCTCTTCCACGCGTTCGGCTTCATCGAGGGACCGCTGATGTCGCTGGTCCGGGGAGCGCGCCAGGTCCTCACCGAGACGTTCGACCCCGGCCAGTGCCTGGACCTGATCGCGAGCGAGCGGGCGACGATCATCCACGGCTTCGACACGCACTACAAGGAGCTCCTGGACGCGCAGGACCGGGCGCCGCGCGACGTGTCGAGCGTGCGCACGGGCATCTGCGGGACCGGCATGTCGAGCTCGATCCCGGTGGCCCGCCGGGCCCGCAAGACGTTCGGCAACCTCATGACCGGCTTCGGCATGAGCGAGGTCGGCATCGGCGTGACCTTCTCGTTCCTCGACTCGACCGAGGAGCAGTGCGTGGAGGCCAACGGCTATCCCGGATCCGGCTACGAGGTGCGCATCGTCGATCCGGCGACCGGAGCCGACCAGCCGGTGTCGGTGCCGGGGGAGATCCTCGTTCGCGGGTACATCGTGACGTCCGGCTACTACAAGCGCCCCGAGGAGACGGCGCGCGCCATCGACGCCGACGGATGGTTCCACACCGGCGACATGGGCCTGATGCGGCCGGACGGCCACATGCGCTTCCTCGGCCGTTACAAGGACATGCTCAAGATCGGCGGGGAGAACGTCGACCCCATGGAGGTCGAGGCCTTGCTCGTGACCCATCCGGCCGTCCAGGCCGCGTCGGTGGTCGGGCTCCCCGACGCCCGGCTGTCCGAGGTCGCGGTGGCCTTCGTGCAGCTCGAGGCCGGCCGCAGCCTCTCCGAGCAGGACGTCATCGACCACTGCCGCGGGCGGGTGGCGAGCTTCAAGATCCCTCGCCACGTGCTGTTCGTCGACGAGTTCCCGATGACCAGCTCCGGCAAGGTCCAGAAGGTCAAGCTGCGGGAGCGGGCGCGGGAGGTGTGGCCCGAGCCGCTCAGAGGCGCGTGACGTTCGCGGCCACGCACACCCAGCGATCTCCGCGCCGCGCCCAGACGTCGGTGTAGCGCCCCGCGCCCGGCTGGCCGTCCGCCTTCGTGTAGGTGGTGCGGGCGTGGATCAGCGCCACCTCACCCAGCACGCGGATCAGCACGTCCTCGATCGCGAGGTCCTTCACGGTCGAGCCGCGCCCGATCTGGGCGAGGAAGCCCGCCCGATCCACCAGCGAGCAGTCGGGATTGCTGTTGACGAAGTCCGCCGAGAGGTTCGCGTCGAACCACCGCACGTCGGCCTCGCTGACGGACCGGATGTACTCGCGATTCAGCGCCTCGAGCGTCGCCTGCTCGGTGGCCATGGTCAGCACCTCGTGAAGTGGGCGGACACGCAGAGCCAGCGCCCGTTCCGCCGCTGCCAGATGTCGGTGTAGCGCCCGCGGCCGTGACCGCCGTCGGGCCGCGTGTCCTCGAAGCTCGCGTGGATCAGCGCCACGTCGCCCACCCGCTGGATGGCCACGTCGGGCGCGCGGAAGCTCGTGAGGGTGTGGGACCGCCCGATGCGGGCCAGGAAACCCGCCTTGTCCACGAAGGAGCCGTCCGGGTTGGTGGCTCGGTAGTCCTCCGCGAGGTGCTCTCCGTACCACGCCACGTCGGACTTCTCCGCGGCGAGGAGATAGCCCCGATTCAGGGCCTCGAGCGTCTCGTGATCGTCCGCCATGTCATTTCCTCCTTTCGTTGCCGTCGACGCATCGCTATCCTAGGCCCGATGCTGGCACCGAGAAAGAGCCAGATTGTGACCGAACGAAGGGGCCAGACGCCATCCTCCTGAGCCTGCGGGATGCTGGCGGGCCTCTCTATCGCCGGGTCTACCTGGCGCTCAAGACTAAGATCCGGGAGGGCGGGCTCGGCCCGGCCAGCCGGGTGCCGTCCACACGCGCGCTGGCGCGCGACCTGGGCGTGTCGCGCAACACCGTGATGGCCGCCTACGAGCAGCTCGCCGCGGAAGGCTACCTGGTGAGCCGTCACCGGGGCGCCACCTCCGTGGCGGCCATGGCGCCGCCGCGCCCAGCGCCGGCGCCCGCCCGGTCCTCGGCGGAGCGCCCCGCGCCGGTGTCGGCCTACGCGCGGCGCCTGACCGCGCGGCTCGACCTGGCGCCGGCGCGGCCGACCGGGCCTCGCCCGACGCTCCGCTACGACTTCCGCTACGGCCGGCCCGGCGTGGACGAGTTCCCGCGCGAGATCTGGCGCCGCCTCCTGGCCTCTCACGCGCGGCGAGCCTCCTCCGACGCGCTCGGCTACGGCTCGCCCGCCGGCCACGCCCGGCTGCGGGCAGCGCTCAGCGAGTACCTGGGCCGGGCGCGCGGCGTCGTGAGCGATCCCGACCGCATCGTCGTGGTCAACGGCACGCAGCAGGCGCTGGACCTGATCGCGCGCGTGCTGCTCGATCCCGGCGACGGCGCGGTGGTGGAGGAGCCGCACTACCCCGGCGCCACCATCCCGTTCGAGGCGGTGGGCGCACGCCTGCTGCGCGTGCGTGTCGACGCGGACGGGCTCGATCCGGCCGGGCTCCCGCCGGCCGGGGAGCGCCCGCGGCTGGCCTACGTCACGCCCTGCCACCAGTTCCCCAGCGGCGTCATCATGCCGCTCGAGCGGCGCCTGGCCCTGCTCGAGTGGGCCTCGCGGGTCGGCGCCTTCGTCGTCGAGGACGACTACGTCAGCGAGTTCCGCTACGAGGGCCATCCGCTCGAGGCGCTGCAGTCGCTGGACCGCGACGAGCGCGCGATCTACCTGGGGTCCTTCTCGAAGACCCTGTTCCCCGCGCTGCGCGTGGGCTACCTCGTGCTGCCCAGAGCCCTCGTGCGGCCGTTCCTCGCCGCGAAGTGGGCGGCCGATCGATTCTCCGCCCCGCTCTACCAGGAGGCGCTGGCCGAGCTGATCACCAGCGGCCAGTTCGAGCGCTATCTCCGCCGCGCGGGCGCGCGGAACGCGGGGCGGCGGCGGGCCCTCATCGCGGTGCTGCGCGAGCGCTTCGGCGATCGCGTGGAGATCGCCGGCGAGAACACCGGCGTGCACCTGGTCGTGTGGCTCAACGACGTGGCCCCGCGGGACCTGCCCGCCCTCATCGTGGGCGCGGCCCGCGCCGGGGTCGGGATCCACGCGGTGGCGCCGTTCTACGCCGAACCCCCGCGGCGCGCCGGCCTGCTCTTCGGCTACGCGGCGCTCACGGAAGCCGAGATCCGCGCGGGCGTGCGCCGGCTCGCGGAGGTGCTGTAGCCGCCCGGCTCTCAGACGTGCGTCAGGACCTTCTCGCCGAAGAGCCGGATCGCCTCCATGATCTTGTCGTGGGGCGGCCCGCCCGAATGCGCGTGGCGAAGCCTCAGCAGGAACGTGCTTGCTCCGGTCGCCTGTTCCCAGCGCTGGAACTCGCGGACGCAGGTGTCGGGATCGCCCAGGATCAGGCGGTCCGGGGCGAGGCTCTCGAGCGTGAACTCCGAGCCGGCGGACAGGTTGCGGAACTCGGCCAGGCGGTTCTCCCAGTAGTAGCGGTACGCGGTCATCACGTGGGGCCCGTAGACGGCGTCGGCCTCCGCCCGCGAGCGGGCCACCCAGGCGTCGCGCATCTGGATGACCTCGGCGGGCCGGCGGGCCTCGCGCGCCGCCTCCTTGTAGACATCGGCGAGCTGCGTCGCGTTGGCCAGGCTGGTGCTGGGCGTGCCGACGAAGCCGTCGGCGATCCGGCCGGCGCGGCGGGCCGCGGCGGCGACGCTGGCCCCGATCCAGAGCGGCGGGCCCGACTTCTGGTAGGGGCGCGGGCGGATCTGCACCTCGTCGAGCGAGTAGTGCTTGCCGTGGAACGAGAAGCGCTCGCCCGCCCAGCAGAGGCGCAGGATCTCGACGCTCTCCTCGAAGCGTCCCGCACGATCCTCCATGGGGACGGAGAACGCGCGGAAGTCGGCGGGCTGATAGCCGATGCCGACGCCCAGGATCAGCCGGCCCTTGGAGACCAGGTCGAGCGTGATCACGTCCTCGGCCACGTCCACGGGATGATGGAGCGGGAGCAGGATCACCGAGGTGCCGACGCGCAGCCGCGTGGTGCGCGCGGCCACCGCGGTGGCCACGATGAGCGGCGAGGGCAGGAAACCGTCCTGGTCCTGGTGGTGCTCGCCGAAGAAGCAGGAGTCGAAGCCGCTGGCCTCGGCCAGCTGCGCCTCGGCGATGACCTCGTCGATGCAGCGGTCGAGGTGCTCACCCCGGGGCGGGTTCGCGATCGAGCTGTAGAGACCGAACTTCATGGCTCACCTCCGGTTAGGGGTGGCGACCGGCGAATCGGGTATTGACGACCCCGACACCGCAGATGCATGCTTCCAGCCGGCGCGAATGCTGCCCGCAGAAGAGCTTCCTGTCAAGGCATCCTGATGGCGGACGACCAGAGCACCAGGGCGCTGGGCCCCCTCCGCATTCCCCGTCGCATCACGAGGATCTCTTGGCGCGACTTCGCGGCGTCGCTCGGCCCGGTCCTGCTGGTGAGCGTGCTGGCGATCTGGATCGCGGTCCACTTCGTGCGGCCCGCGCCTCCGGACACCATCGTCATCACGACCGGGCCGGAGGGCAGCACCAGCCGCACCGCCGCGGAGAAGTACCAGAAGATCCTCAGGCGCAACGGGGTGAAGCTCACGATCCTGCCGTCCGCTGGCTCCCTGGAGAACCTCAAGCGTTTGGCCGACCCGCAGTTCACGGTCGACGTGGGCTTCGTCCAGGGCGGGCTCTCGGGGCTCGCGGACACGAGCGGCCTGGTCTCGCTCGGGAGCGTCTTCTACGAGACCATCGTGGTCTTCTACCGCGCCGAGGAGCCGATCGGCCGCCTCTCCGAGTTGCGCGGCCGGCGCATCGCGATCGGGCCGGAGGGCAGCGGCACGCGCTTCCTCGCGCTGACCCTGCTGAAGGCCAACGACATCGACTCCACCCATTCGACGAAGCTGCTGGACCCGGGGGGAACCGAGGCCACGCAGGCGCTCCTCGCCCACAAGATCGACGCGGCGTTCCTCACCGGCGACTCGGCCTCGCCCGCCAGCATTCGCGAGCTGCTGCGCTCGCGCGGGATCCGGCTGTTCAGCTTCACGCAGGCCGACGCGTACGTCCGGCACTTCCGCTACCTGAGCCGGATCGATCTGCCGCCCGGCTCCTTCGACCTCGGGACCAACACTCCGGCCCGGACGATCACGCTGCTGGCGCCGACGGTCGAGCTCATCGCCCGCACGGCCCTGCACCCCGCGCTGTCGGACCTGCTGATCGAGGCGGCCCGCGAGGTGCACGGCCGCGCCACCCTCATCCAGCAGGCGGGCGAGTTCCCGGCTCCGCTCGAGCACGAGTACCCGATGAGCCCGGACGCCAGCCGTTACTACAAGTCGGGTAAGAGCTTCGTCTACCGCTACCTGCCGTTCTGGCTCGCGAGCCTCGTGGACCGGGCCGCGGTCGTGCTGGTGCCGATCGTGGTGGTGCTCATCCCCGGCCTCCGGCTGGTCCCGACGATCTACGCCTGGCGCGTCAAGAGCCGGATCTACAAGCGCTACGGCGAGCTGATGGCGCTCGAGCGCGCCGCACTCGCAGATCCCGACCCCGAGGAGCGGGTTGCGCTGCTCAAACGGCTCGACGAGATCGAGAAGACGGTGATCACGGTGAAGATGCCGGGGTCGGTCGCCGATCAGCTCTACGTGCTCCGGCAGCACATCACCTGGGTCCGGGAGCGGCTCTCCGGCGACGGCGGCCACGCCGCCCACGCTGCTCCCGCCCCGCCCGAGGAGAGACCCAAGCCATGAAAGGTGTCGTGTTTCTCGGAGACCGGAAGCTGGAGCTGAGGGAGTTTCCCGATCCGACGCCCGGCCCCCGGGACGTGATCCTCGAGATCAGGGCCTCGGGCATGTGCGGCAGCGACCTGCACAACTACCGCGCCCCGGCCCAGCCGGGCGGGGCGGTGACGGGCGGCATCAAGCGGCAAGCCGGGGTCATCGCGGGGCACGAGCCCTGCGGTGTCGTCGCCGAGGTGGGCGCGGGCGTCGGCGAGAAGGAGGCGCGAGTCGGTCAGCGGGTGATGGACCACCACTACGACGGCTGCGGCATCTGCAAGCACTGCCGCGCCGGCTGGACGCAGATGTGTCTCGAGGGCACCGTGGTCTACGGCTCGGGCGGGAACGGCGGGCACGCCCGCTACATGAAGGTGCCGGTGTCGACGCTGGTCCCGCTGCCGGAGTCGCTCTCCTTCGTGACCGGTGCCGCGATCTCGTGCGGCACCGGCACGGCGTGGGGCGCGCTCCGCCGGCTCAATCTGCAGGGCGGCGAGATGATCGCCATCTTCGGCCAGGGCCCGGTGGGCCTCTCGGCGACGCAGCTGGCCCTGGTGATGGGCGCGCGCGTCATCGCCATCGACGTCGCGCCCGAGCGACGCAAGCTTGCCCAGCAGTTCGGCGCCCACGAGGTGCTCGACCCGGCCGCCGGCGACGTGGTGGCGGCCATTCGCGCCCTGACCCACGGGGAGGGCGCGCACAAGACGCTCGACGCCTCCTCCGCGCCGGACGCGCGCGCCGCCGCCGTCCGCGCGGTGCGCTCGTGGGGTACGGCGTGCTTCGTGGGCGAGCGGGGTCAGGTGACGCTGGACGTGAGCCCGGATCTGCTCCGCCGGCAGGTCACGCTCGTGGGCTCGTGGACGTTCTCGAGGCAGGGGCAGGCCGAGTGCGCCGAGTTCGTCGCCGACCGGAAGGTGGACGTGGAGCGGCTGTTCACCCACCGCTGGCCGCTCGAGCGGGCGAAGGAGGCCTACGAGCTGTTCGACACGCAGACGACGGGGAAGGCCGTCATCCTGCCGTCCTAGGCCGCGACCGCCGTCAGGGGTGCGGGCCCCAGGGCGCCGCGGTCAGGAGCTTGACCTCCTGGGAGGCGACCAGCGGACGGAACTTGACCGCGAATCCCTCCACGAAGTCGCGATTGGCGAACACCGAGGCCCAGTGCGCGCGCCGATCGGCATCGTCGGTGAACTTCCACAGATGCACGAGCTGGTTGATCGTGCCGGTGTCGGCCTGGAAGTAGCCGATCAGCTTCTTGTCCTGGCCGCCCTTCTGCAGCGCCGGAAAGCCGAACTCGGTGTAGAGCTTCACCGCCTCGCCCATCTTGCCGACGTGGAGGGTGTAGGTGCGCATCTCGTAGACGGTCATGCGGATCCTCCTCGCGCGGTGGAGTGCGGCGCGGCGCAGTGGCTCCACGAGTGCACCACGGGCAGGACCTCCTTGGCGTAGAGGCGCAGCCCCGACTCGGCCAGGTCGAACGGAGTGCCGCCGAAGCGGAAGGACGTGGCGAGCTCGAACTCGCCGACGAGGCCCCGCCGCGCCTCCAGCGTGCGGAGGATGCGGTCGGGCGTGCCCCACACCGCGGCCTCCATGAACGCGGAGACGATGCCGTCCATGCCGATCTCGCGGGCCATCGCGATCTTCTGCGCGTAGGCGTCGTACCCCTTGACGGTGCTGAAGTGCGGCCCCAGCAGCTCGTAGTGGTAGAAGTTGCTCTCCACGAACTTGCCCATGTACTGGCGGGCCTTCGCCTCGGCGCCGTCCATGCTGGGCGTGCACACGCAGAAGTCGGCCAGCAGCGGCGGCCTCGCCTCGTGCCCGTGCAGCCGACGCACGAGCTCGCGGTGCTTGCCGATGGCCGGCATGCGCAGGGGCCAGGGCCGGTCCGCGAACATGACCATCCGGGCGTCGAGCCGGGCCGCGGAGACGACCGAATCGTCGGAGGACGCCACCGCGTAGACGCGTCCGTCGAAGCTCCGAGTCGGGCGCGGCCGTATCTCCGTCCTCGGTTGCGGGTAGAACGGCCCCGCTCCCTCCATGACGCCGGTGCGCAGGGCGCGCAGGATCATCTCGGAGGCCTCGTCGAACCGCTCTCGCGATTCGTCCATCATGCCGCGGAAGGCCTCGAACTCCCGCCGCGCGAGGCCGCGACCGATGCCGAGTCGGAGCCGGCCCCGGCTCAGGTGGTCCAGGATCGAGACCTGCTCGGCCACGCGCAGGGGATCGTGCCAGGGCAGGATCACGGCGGCGGTACCGAGGCCGACGTCGGGGCACTCGGCGGCCAGGTAGGACATGAGCTGCAGATTGTCCGGGCAGAACGAGTAGTCGTTGAAGTGGTGCTCGACGGACCACAGCACGTCGAAGCCCAGGTCCGCGGCGAGGCGCGCGAGGTGCAGCTCCTCGTTCCAGACCTGCTCGTCGGACACGTCGGTCCATCCGTAGCTGGCGAAGACCATCTGCAGCCCGACGTCCATCGCGTCCTCCTGGCGAGAGCTTAGTGTGGGCGGTCGGTGACGGTCAAGCGACCTTGACGGGGCCCGCCCGTCCGAGTAGCCTCTCGGAACTTCGCGCATGAGGATCCGGATCACGACCAAGGCGGCTGCGCGGCTGGTCCTCGCGGCGGCCACGCTGATGCTCGCGGGCGGGCCGCCCACCGCTACCCTCGCGCAGCCGCGGATCCTCGAAGGCACCCACGAGGGAGCGGACTTCCTCATCGGCGTGCCGGAGAAGTGGAACGGCGGGCTGGTCATGTTCGCGCACGGCTACGAGGGGGAGGGCGACGGCAAGGGGTCCGCCCGTTCCTCGCCGCTCGGTGGCCACCTGGAGGCCAGCGGATATGCGTGGGCCGCGTCCGGCTATCGGAGCAAGGGCTATCGCCCGGACTGGTTCCTCGCCGACACGCTGGCGCTGCGGGCCCGCTTCATCGACCAGTTCGGGGCGCCGCGCTGGACGATCCTCCACGGCCAGTCGATGGGCGGCCACGTGGCGATCTCGTCGCTCGAGCTCCATCCCACGATCTACCAAGGCGCGCTCATCGAGTGCGGCGTCGTGGACGGCGTCGGCCTGGTCGACTGGCTCTACGCCTACACCGCCGCGGCCGAGTACCTCTCCGGCGTCCGCCTCCTCGAGGCGCCCGACCGGCGGGCGTTCAGCGCGCTCGTGAACGGGCCGTGGCTCGGCGCCATGGGCACGCCGGGCGACTACACGGAGCGCGGGGTACGGTTCGACAGCGTGGTGAAGCACCTCATGGGCGGCGATCTTCCGCTGAGGCTCGCCGGTATGCGGCAGCGGTACATCATGAACCTCAACTCGCGCAACCCCGGCCCCGACCGGGCCCGCGAGTTCGCCCGCCACGCGAGCACCGCGCAGGTCCGGTACCATATCGACCCCGGCCTCGGCGTCACCGACGACGAGCTGAATCGCGACGTCCGGCGGATCACGCCCGGCCCGGGCGCGCGCTCGCGCGAGGGCAACCCGGTCTTCGCGGAGCTGACCGGCCAGATCCGGGTGCCCGTCATGACCATCCACGAGACCGCCGACTTCCGTGTGCCGTTCCGCCTCGAGCAGGACTACCGGCGCCGCACCGTGGCCGCTGGCACCGCGCATCTGCTCGTGCAGCGCGCGGTCCGGTGGGCCGGGCACTGCGCGTTCGACGGGACCGTCCGCGAGCGGGCCGTCGACGACCTCGTCCGGTGGATCGAGCGGGGCGCGGCACCGGCCGGCGACGACGTGCTGGCGCCCGACCTCTCGAAGCTCGGGCTGCGCTGGACTCCCGCGCTGGATCCCGCCGATCTGCTGGCCACGCGCGTCCCGGGCCGCTAGAATCACGGTAGTCCACGCAGGAGGAGCGATCCATGAGACTCGCGGGCAAGATCGGAATCGTCACCGCCGCCGCCTCGGGTATGGGGCGCGCGGGGGCCCTGCGCTTCGCCCAGGAAGGCGCCCAGGTCGCGGTCGTGGACATGGATGCCGCCGGCGTCCAGCGCGTGGTCGGCGAGATCACCGCCGCGGGCGGGCGCGCGCACGGCATCGTCGCCGACCTCACCCGCGACGAGGACTCGCGCCGCATCGTCTGGGACACGGTCGGCCATTTCAAGGGGCTCGACTTCGTGTGGAACCACGTCGGCCACCCTGGCCCGGCCGCGGTCGAGGGCATCGACATGAACACCTTCGACCTGGCCATCGATCTCAACCTCCGCACGGTGCTGATCACGACCGAGGCGGCCATCCCGGAGATACGGGCCCGCGGCGGTGGCAGCCTGCTGTTCACCGCTTCGACCTCGGGGTTGCAGGGCTCGGCGTACAGCCCGGTCTACTCGATGTGCAAGTTCGGCGTCGTCGGCTTCGTGAAGAGCCTCGCGGTCCGGCTCGCCTCCGAGAAGATCCGGGTCAACGCGGTGTGCCCGGGTCCCATCGACACGCCGATGCTGCGCGTGT